>Ga0116223_10004295_pt1 | contig 12394 bp, 14 predicted proteins | sample Sb_taG_3_FD_90092 | JGI IMG/M metagenome (GOLD analysis project Ga0116223, IMG submission 90092) | Peat soil microbial communities from Weissenstadt, Germany - Sb_50d_a_PC metaG | ecosystem: Environmental > Terrestrial > Soil > Wetlands > Peat | place: Germany: Weissenstadt | collected 2010-09-21 | reverse complement strand
CGATCCGCAGTCTGCAAGAGACTGCCCGGCAGACGAAGCGCGCGGCACTCAACCGTCCGCACGATCAATACGCGGCGCCGCCGGATGTCAGCTCGCCCGAAATCCATCCCATCTTGTGCACCAGCGGGACTCCTGACCCGACAACGAATTATTATGCAGGAACGGTCCTGCAATGCAGCGTCGGCAATCCGCCGCCGGTCCAGAATCTGCTCGGAGCATGCTGGCTCTGGCCTATCAACGGCGAAGCGCTTGCAGCAAACGTGATCTATCATTGCCGGCTCTATGGACCCAATCCAGGTGACGGCAAGCCCGTCTTTGCGCCCATCGGTTACGAGTCCACGGCCACGATCTTCGTTGAAGTCAACGGCGGCGTTTCGCCAACCTCGGCTTACATTTTCGATGGTCTGCTGGTCTCGACCACGCCAAATTCCCCAACCTTCAATGCTCCAGCCGGAGCCATTTGGATAGCTTCATACAACGAGCACGTGCTCCAGCCCTCCTTTGCCTACCGAGCCACGCCTAACGGGACGTACACTGCCATCCCCTTTGGCGGAGGAGCCGCAGTCCAACGACCACTATATATGGTGTTGCTCGAGCAGGACGCCTCGGCGAGCCAGCCAGGGATCGTGAACCTCAATTCCCAAACGATGGGGAACGGAACCAAGCTTTTCCAGGACAGCGTGGAGGTCAACACGCTTCTGGCAGGAACGAGCCATTTCATAGTTCACAACGACACTTCGGCGCCTTTGCCAGATGGAACGACCAATGTTTTCATCGTGAACCCAGGCGCCCAGGTGACTGGTGTCCAAGGAACCTTGAATGTTCTCACTCAGCTTTTCCTCGGCTACGGTGGGGCAGGACTTCCTCCCGGCTCTATTCCTGTAGCACAAGTCTCCTACAGTGGTCATCGGTTTATGGTCGATGTGCTGAGCGAGATAACTACTGTCATTTTGGTTATGGGGCCTGATGCTTACCTTGGTTCTTATCTCGGAGACAGCAACTCATCTCTTCTGTTCAACGGGGTCATTATCGCAGGAGAAGGGTTCGCTGTCGGACCAGAGTCAATAACTTCAGGTGCAACGCCTGGAGTTTCAGGGTCTTTCACTGCCGGTGCTCACACCGTGACAGTCACGAAGGGAATCATCACAAGTATCGTCTAATCACAGCCCTGAAGAGCGTCCGTCCAAAGCAAATGAGTACGGATTTGCATAGGGAGGCGTTCCGCTTGCACTCGGCGTCACATCCACCGGATGTGCCGCGATGAACCCGCTCGGCATGATGCAGATGAGCGACTGCAGTGGGTCATTCGGGTCGCGCGTGTAATCCTTCACCCACAGGAAGATCCCGCTGCCAGCAAACGGCATCTGACCGCTCGGGTAGAAGATCAAATCCACCAAGCCGCTGACCAATGGCGGAAGATTCCCTCCGTAGGTCGCATTCGTGGCGAGGTCGATAGCCACGTCCTTGGGGAGTTGCAATTCGGGTTCGCCTTGCATTGGTCGCGCCTGCCGAATGATCCGGTAAGTGGTTACCAGCGATAGCGGCCAAGGCGGTGCGTGCTCGAGTGTCAACGTGAGTGGATCGGGCACATCAGCGATCCGCGTCACAAAGCCGCCGCCATTGAATTCGATGTGATCGCCAATTTGCACGGGCCAGAGGTTTGCCGGACTTGGAGTATAGGGTGGCGCCGCCTGGCGAAAGGAAAAATCTGGATACGGAGCAAGCGGCGGCACTGGCAAGGGCTCAAGGGTCGCGGTCGTTCCGCTTGCTGAAATGCGTCGAATCTGGGTTGGTGCAGTTGGAGTTGGCGAATAGACCACCTGAAAATCATTTACCTGCTGCACATATTGCAGGTTGTACACCAACCCATTCGCGTCGGGCACCATGCGCAACCCGCAAGGAGTTCCGTCGCTCTTGGCCCGCTGCTTGGCAATAAGCAACCATCCCTGAAGCTGCTCCGCGCCGCGCGATGCATTGGTGTGCTCGATGGCACGCGGGATGAGCGCTATCGCAACGGTCGTCAGAATGAGCACCAGGGTCAGGACGACCAGTAGTTCGACCAGCGTATAGGCGCGACGACAGTGGGCCATGAGGGAACTCCTCGCAAAATCGGAATTGTTACCGGAGACACAAGACACACATTTTGCCTCCACTTTAGTGCGCAGTCAACCAGTTTCCGGCACAAGCTATCAGCTTGTGCTACGGCCGCGCCGTCTGCTCCTTTGCGCGACAATGGAGTCTTGCAACATGCGACAAGCGTGTTGGCTTCCTAAAGTACCCCGGCGGCGTAGCCGGGGATTTTTTTGCCAGGAACCAGGAATCAGGAGTCAGGAATCATTGCCGACCCCTGTCTCCTGCCCCCTGGCGGGAGTCGCCCGTGTCCCACGAAGCAGTGGCCGGCAACAATTACGGCATCCCCGTCAAGATCCTCTGGTGGCTGGTGAGCACGCTCACGGCCATTCTCGCCGCCCTGGGCGGCTTCACGATCTCGCGCACCGCCGACAACACCACGCGCCTGGGCGCCATCGAAGTGCAGCTCAAGGACGAGCACGAACACGTCGGCCAGGTCCTGCAGTCGATCGACAAACACCTCGACCGCATCGAACGCCGGCTTGATCAGGGGCCAGGGAAGAGGGACTAGGGGCAGGCATTTTGGAGTGCGGCGCTTTACCGCCGCTTTTTTTGTGGACTGCGGCGGCTATACCGCCGCTTTTGTTTCGTGGAGCGAAAAAACCAAAGCGGCGGTAAAGCGCCGCACTCCAAATGGCCGCTCTCCATTCGCTCCTGTTCCCATTTCATCTTGAGCTTTATGGCACGATCAGCTCACCGCCCAACGCTAACCCCGTGCCGGCAACGCTGTCGGCTAGAACTCGGACGTTTCGCCGTCGCCGGCGCTGTCGCCCACGCCGGCGGCGGCTGTAGCACAAGGGCAGGAGTCAGGGATCAGGAATCAGGAATCAGGAACCGTTGCTGACTCCTGTCCCCTGACCCCTGACCCCTGACCCCTACCTCCTGACTCCTGTACGAAAGGGCCATCATGAGCACCGCTCAATTGCAACAGTGGATCGACGGCCTGTTCACCGCCATCGAGGCCGCCACCACTAACGTGTTCGAGAGCCTAGCCTTGAAGGCGCTCAACGCCATCATCGACACCCTGCTGCGCGAGCTGATCGGCCTGCTGCCGGCCGACTTCTTGAACTTGAGCCTCACGAGCGCGGTCGATGAACTGTTCGCGGCGCTTGAAGCGAAACTTGCGGGCCGGGCCGTGCTGCTCGCTCTGGCCCGCGAAGCGAACGCGATCATCGACTCTCTGCTACCGGTGGCAATGCCGTCACTCAAGACGGCGGGTTACAGGGAGTAGGAAGTAGAAAGAGTAGACAGTAGACAGTAGACAGCAAACGGCCTTGGTCTGCTGTCTACTGTCTACTGTCTACTCCTCCGGGGAGGATTCAAACCGTGAAATGGATCTTGGGCCTCATTGCGTTGCTGGCGATCGGCAAGCTATCCCCGGGCATATCCCCGCCGATGGGGGCAATTCGCCTCGGGGTTTATGGCGATCGGTCGGCTCCGCCGGCTCCGCCGGCCATCGACCTACCGAGCGGGCCTCCCCTGCCACCGGCTCCCAAACCTCCCAATACGCCGACGAAGCTCCTGGCGAACACGCTCTATGTGATCGCGGCAGACCCGGAGTGCATCATCCTCACCTCGCCCTCTGGTCTGGTGAAAGTGACGGCGGAAAAGGGGCCTATCAAGGTGAGAGGTCAGTTCGTCGACGGGATCGGGGTAGAAACGCGGACCTTCACGCGACCGAACGTCTATTTCTTGGATGCGGCCGGCACTGGCCTCGTTGAATTGCTCGTTATTCCTGCCGGAGCCACCCTTCCGGGCCAGGTCATCCGCCGTAACCTGGACGTCGACGACGGCGCTCAACCTCTGCCTCCTGCACCGCCAACCGATCCGCTCACGGCCACGCTCCAAGCCGCCTACGCTCTGGAGACCGACGCGGACAAGGCCGCGAGCCTCGGTCAGCTTGTCGGCCTCTACCAAAAGTCCGCAAGCGGCATCGTGAACGACCCGGGTATCAAGACCTACGGCGATCTCTATGACGCGCTGGCGATTGCGCGCAAGGCTCTTATGGCGGACACGGTTCTCGTGAAACTGCGCTCGGCGATCGGGGCCCAGCTCGTCAAGGATCTGCCCACTGATGCCACGACGGCGATTGACCGTGCGCTGGCGGGCAAGGAATTTGCGCGCGTGGCCGCGGCTCTGGGAGGGGTGAAGTAATGGGGTTTCAGCCACGGGCCCGGGGACGGGTCGAACCGGACAATTTGGCTCACCTGCGCGAGATTTCCTTCGCGCGGCACGTACACAGGCTGCGAGCGCTCAGGCAAGTCACTCCGCCCGCCGCCTATGACTGCCGAACCATCACGCCAGCGTTCATCCCGGTCCTCGAAGAGACCGACGACGATCAGGCCCAATGCGGTAGTTGCTGGTGCTTCAGCGGCACGGAAGTTGTCGAGGCGGCTTTGATGAAAGCCGGAGCGCTCACTCTGAGCCAGCGCCTCTCGAAGGAGTACACGCTCGATTGTGGCAAGAATGGCGGCTGCGGCGGCGACGATAATACCACGGTCCTCGATTGGGCGAAGTCTACCGGCTTGCCGCTGTCCTCGGCTTATGGGGCCTATAGCGCCGGCGGGGGCAGGACGGGCCAATGCAAGTACGTCTCGGCGATGCAACTCTACAAGATCGACTCCTGGGGCTTCGCAGATAGTAACGGCGGCCAGGGCGTCACGCCGACAGCGGACATCAAGGCTGCGATCATGCAGTACGGCATGGTCGGCTGTGCCGTGGCGGCCGGCAGCGATTGGGATAGCATCGGCCCCAGCTCGACGATCACCGGCAGGTCGACAAGCATCGATCATGATGTCGCTCTCGTGGGTTGGGATGACAACCACGACAACGGCGATGGCTCCAAGGGCGCCTGGATCATGCGCAATTCGTGGGGGCCGAGTTGGGCAAACGGAGGCTATGTCTGGATCAAGTACGGAGCCGACAGCATCGGCACGGAAACGGTTTTTGCTTTCAAGGCGGGCGGGCCGCCTGGGCCTCTTGATTGGCTGATTTAGTCCTTTAACAGCAGGAATCAGGAGACAGGAAGCAGGAAGCAGGAATCATTATTGACTCCTGACCCCTGCCACTTGCCCCCTGACTGACAGAAGGAGTTTACCGTGTGCCTAAAAATGTGCATCCTTTTGGCGTTTTTTGGACTTCTCCCCTCACTTTCCCAGGCCCAACCGGCCTCCTGGAGCGAGGAGAAGCTCACCAGCTATATCGACAAAAAGGTTGACGATGCGGTTGCCAAGGCCGTGGCCAAAGCGCTCGCCACGAAGGACGTGACGGTCGGGACGGCGCCTGCTGGTGTTGCTGCGGCGGCGCCCGCTCTAGCTGCACCGGCGGTGGCCTGTCATGTGGAATGCGCCAACGGCGTCTGCCGGCTCGTGCAGGATGGGGCGCCGTCTTTTCACACCGAATGTGTGAACGGCGTTTGCCGGGTGGTTCAGGACAGGCCAGCGCAGATGCCGGTCAATTGCCCGTGCGTGCAAATGGACGGTAGCTGCCCGTGCAATCAGGCCGGTTATTACGGAGCGACACAAACGTACTCGGCGGCTCCTCAAAGTGACGGAGCATCAAGTGACGAGTCGAGCGGCGGTCGCAAGGGTCTGTTCGCGCGCTGGCGAGCACGGCGTGCTGCCAGGAGGGGCGGCGGAGGCGGCGCTCGCGGCGGCTGTGCATCTTGCGGCAATTGACGAGGGATGAGCACGTAGCACAAGCCGATGGCTTGTGCCCCAACGCCCGAGAAGATGGTGACTGATAAACAGCTTGGCAAAAAACTGGACGCGGGCAAACATATCGTCCGCCGCTGCAAGCTCGCCGGCCAGTTGCCGCCGGCATCGGTTTGTCACTGTTTGGGCATGCCTCGGCCGAGTCAAGGAAAGCGTGCCCGTTAATGTTGTTCCGCATAAGCCACCGGCTTCTGCTACAGCAAGGAGCTTGACATGGATTGGTGGATCATCATGGTCGCCGGCAAGGACCGCGCTCTCCTGAAGGCCGGCGTGCAGCGAGCGATGGAGGATTATGCGCGCGAGTGCTCGCGCTGGCAAGCGATCGCCGCCGTGATCTGCGCCCAAATCGATCTTTTCCCCGTGAATGAGGATCATGTCTTGGAAGTGACTTCCAAGGGCGACATTACTCCAGGCGCCAACGGCGAGATCGAAATGAAGATCCGCACCATCGACGCCAGCGTCTTTGTCGATGGTTTCAGCGAGAAGAGTAGACAGTAAAGGCAATTATATACTTGGCTCATCAGGCGACCTGCAACGGCCTTGGTTTGCTGTCTACTGTCTACTGTCTACTATCTACTACCTTTTAAGGAGTCTTTGCATGAACGGATCTTGTCCAGTCGAAACGAACGTTGCCACCTTCCGGATCGGCTATCCGACGAAGGACAATCAGGGCAACGCGATCGAGCAGGCCGAAGGCGTGCAGCTCGAAATCCAGTACCCCGGCACGACGACCTTCGTTGTCGTCGGCAGTTGCGATTACCCGCAGGATACCATTTCGTGGAACGTCGGGCTCGACGGCAATTACATCGCCAGAGCGAGGGGATTCTTTTACAAGGTCAAGGGCAAGTCGAGCGGCGGTTCCTGCAAACGCTACGGACCCGCTTCCGGCAACATCGCCGTCCAGGTCCGGGAAGCCCGTCCGTCGACGCCCCCTGATCCGGTCGAGCTGGTCGGCATGTGCTGCGCCGGCGGCGCGCCGACGTTGTCGCTCACCTCGTGAGGGACCTGGGCATTGTTAACAGGAGGCAGGAATCAGGAGTCACTGATCTCTGCCTCCTGCCTCCTGCCTCCTGTCTCCTGTCTCCTGCGTCCTGACTCCTTATCCTTATTCTCCGGAGCTCCCCATGAAACCTGCACGATGCGTCTGCCTGGGCGCGCTGCTCGCCTGGCTCGGCTGGATGGTTTTCTTCCTCGGCTGTTGGCAGCCCACATCTCCATCTCCCAAGTCCCTCACCCCTTCCCCCTCACCCCTCACTTTGCCCCCTGTCCTTTCCCCCAGCCAACTGGTCTGGTCAGGCGGGCAGCTTTGCCCCATCGTGCCCAGTGAGATCAATCCCTACGGCGGCCTGGCCTGGGAGCCGATATCGAAGACCTTTTTTACGATCGGCCGGCTGCAGCAAAACATCCTGCGCATCAGCAACGTGATCGGCGCGGGCAGCGATCCGGCGGCCTTTCCGCGCGCCGCGCTACTCAAGACTTACCTGGCCACCGCCAACCCGAGCACCGACATCTATGCCGGCTTGCGCACCTGCAGTCCGAATAACGGCAAACCGGTCAGCGAGGGCCTCTTCTGGGACTCCGTGGCGAATTGTCTGTGGGTGAACTACGGCGGCGATTATGCGGTCAGCCACATCAACGACCCGTGCCTGCTGGGCATTCAGGGGTTGATTCCACTTTCCGGGGATAGGGATCAGGGGACAGGAGTCAGGGGACAGGGATCAGGAGTCAGCAATTACTGCCTCCTGCCTCCTGCCTGCTGCCTCCTGCCTCCTGCCTCCTGGCCCCTGCCTCCTGCCTCCGGGAACACGACGCGCGCCTGCGGGCCTTACAGGCTCAACGTCGCCAGCCAACTGGGCCGCGAATGGGCCTTCCGGTTACCGCCGGCGTTCGCGGCGGCCTACACCGGCGGCCGCCAGCTCTGTCTCGGCGCCGGCGTTACCTCCGGCTCTGCCGCTTGCTCGTGGGGCCCGAACGTCATCGCGATCGACAATCCGCCTGCCTTCGGCAAGGGCAATCCGACGCCGATCCTGAACACCTCGATACTGGCCGTTTACCCGCAAAGCAACCGCCTCGAGCGCACGGCCGATTACACCGCCTGGAAGGGGACGCCCGGACTGGCCGGCTCGTTCGTGGCCATACCGCAGGGCAGCGACCAATTCGGCGCGATCGTCGCCGGCATCGGCCAGTGGAATTCCTGCGACTACGTCCGCGCCGCCTGCTGCATCAACTTGCCCGATTGCCAGGGCATCCTCTTCTTCGTGTCGCAGGGCTACGGCAACGTCTGGTACGGCAACCCGACCGAGACGACGGACACGGGCTTGACCTTGCAGGCGAGCTGCGGTGCCGCCAAGGGCCCGACGAGCGCACATTGCCGCGATCTGGTCTACATCTATTCGCTCGCCGACCTGGTGCCGCCGGCGGCCGGCCAACAGACCCCGGACCTGGTCGTGCCGCGCTGGACGTTCTCGCTCTCCAGCGCCAATCCCGGCATGAAGTGGAATTGCTGGCAGCAGATCACCGGCGCCGTCTTCCGCCCCGACCAGCGCGATGTCATCATCATCGCCCAGGGCGCCGAGGAGCTGGGACCGGGCAACTACAATCCGATTCTGTACCGATTTGCAATAGGGGCGAGGGGACAGGAATCAGGAGACAGGAATCAGGAGACAGGAGATAGGAGACAGGAATCAGTGACTCCTGACCCCTGACTCCTGACCCCTGTCCCTTGTCCACTGTCCCCTGACGCCTGACCCCTGCCCCCTGCCCCCTGACCCCTCATTCTGCCGACAGCGCCGACGGCGAGGGAAGCACAGCCATGTCCATAACTTTCCGATCCTCGAGCACCGCCCAAGGCGGCTTGAGCGGCGGGGTCAGCCTGAGCAAGCCTTCTGGGCTTGCGTCAGGCGACGTCATGATTGCTGGCTTATCCATTAACGGCGGCACAGGCGTAACGATGACGCCGCCCTCCGGCTGGACTCTTATCAGGCGCACCGACAACGGTACTTCGCATTCGCTTTTCAGTTACTACCGAGTCGCTGGCGGGAGCGAGTTCTCGAGCTGGAGTTGGACCTGGACGGGAGGAAGTTCGGGCGGCGAAGGGCTGATCGATGATTACACGGGCGTCAGCAACTCATCGCCCATCGACACATCTGGCGGGCAAGCCAATGCCTCGAGCACGAATGTTACTGCTCCATCCATCACGGTAGGAGCGAGCAGTGGCATGGTTGTCGGGCTGTGGGCTATCGCGTTCAAGAATTCACCCACCATCGCATCCGGCTTCACGGCAAGAGCGACGCTCGTCACCGACACGGGCGACGCCTGTGGAATTTCGAGCGGTGAAGAAGTGTTCGCCGCAGGTGCGACCGGAACACAGACGGGAACCTCCGGCACCGCTGCGGTCAACGAGGCTCAACTTATCAGCTTGAACGCAGTCTCCAGCGACGATGAATCCGAAATGATGGAGTCGCGGATCTGCATGTGAGGAGGAAGTAGAGAGTAGACAGTAGACAGCAAACGGCGTTGATTTCCTGTCTACTGTCTACTGTCTACTTTCGTTACTCTCAATTCCCCCCCCAAACAGCCAAGCAGAGAACCCAGGGCCGCGCCCATGTACCTCGCCTGCCTGCCTGCCAAGCAGCTCTCCGGGGAGCTGATCATCGATCACCGCCAGGGCCAGGGCATCGATGGCAAACAGGGCACCATCCAGCGCTTCAAGATCCGCTGGTGCGTGCACTGCCGGCGCATGATCGCCCTCTTCAAGCGCGCTCCCTGCGGACCCGCTGTCCCCCTGGCCAACGTCGATATCGCCCGCGCTACGCCTATCGCACAAGAGACCGGTACCAAGTTCTGGACTTCGTATCGCTGCCCGGCCTGCCACGCCCGGATCTGCCGGCGCTGCACCCGCGAGATGGAGCTCAACGGCGGCACGTGCCCGGGGCCCTTCGAGCAACGCGTGGAACGAGCTGCCAGGGATGCGGCCTATCGGGAACAACTGCTCGCATCGGGATTTTGAACAGGAAACAGGGAACAGGAGTCAGGAGTCAGGGATCAGGTGTCAGGAGTCAGGTGTCAGCAATCGCCTCCTGTCTCCTGACTCCTGACTCCTGCTTCCTGTCTGAGAGGAACAGGGGACAACTTACATGTCGCAATTCACCGCAGCCCTCCTGGGCATTACGCCGACGACTGGCGTCGGCAACTGGTTTTTGGAAACGGCCTCGGGCGTTTCCTGCTTGATCAAAGACTTGACCTTCGGCGGCGAGCTGACCACGTCGACCGCCATGCGCACGCGGCTGGCGCGCGACAGCGCCATCGGCACCGGCACGCGGACGGCCGGCAACGTCCAGCGCGGCGACATGCACAACTCGGGCTCCCAGGGCACCTACTTCAGCACGAACTACGGCACCCTGCTGCCCACGGTCGTGGCCGGGGCTCTGTGGGGCACATCCTGGAATGCCCACGGCGGTGTCATTCGCATGCTCTCCGACCCGATCGAGGTGTTCATGGGTTACGACGCCAACACGACCGGCGGCGCCCTCGAGCTGCGTGCCGACGTCGGCACGGGCACCAGCACCTATATGGTCACCTGGATCGAACCGTGAGATGGTGGCGAGTGGCTAGTGGCCAGTGGCGAGTTTAACCGCAGGCCCTCAGGGCCGCGCGTGAGAAGAGGATCAAACCATGAGCTTCGAAGTCGGCCAAAAAGTGATCGCCAACGGCGACAAGACCCATTTCAAGACGGTAAGCCGTGTGCTGCCCAAGGCGGGAGGATCCCCCGGCGGCGGCGAGCCCAAGAGCGACCTGGTGCACGTCGAATGGCAGGAAGTGGACGACAAGGGCGAATGGAAGACGGTCGGCGAAGCCTACGATGGCCATTGCCTCGAGCCCGCGCCCGAGGGCATCAAATCCGACCACAAGCCGGTGAAGAAGTAGCACAAGCTGCCAGCTTGTGCCACAGAACCATGAGCCCGATCGAAGCAACAATCAGTGGCCTCAAGCCCAGGCGCCGCTGGGTTGAGATCATTGACGGCCAGCAGATCTGGTTCGAGCTCTGGCCCTGGCTCCGCGAGCCTTCACATCCGCTTCATACCATTCGGCGCCTGCCCCCGATTTGGCGGCCGCCTCGATGGCCGCCATCTTCGCTTTCCGCCTATCATGCTGAGGCCCAAACCAGGAGGCAGGAATCAGGAATCAGGAGTCACTGACCCCTGACTCCTGGCTCCTGACTGCTGGCTCCTGTTCCCCGACCCCTGGGCCCGCGCAATGGCTGACAAAGTCAAGGTCCTCATCCTGCGCCTCGTTTACGGCGGCTCGGAGTGCGCCGCGCTGGGGAGCTGGCTGTTCACGACCGCGCTGGGGATGACCAAGGACCCGCGCATTGCAGGCTTCCAGGAGATCCCGCTCAACATGAAGGGGATCCCCGAGGCGCGCAACTTCGCCGTCGAGATCGCCCGCGAGTCGGGCGCCAATTACCTGCTCACCGCCGACGCCGACACGCACCCCGATATCGAACGTGGCCCCACCTTCTGGGAAACAGCCTTCAACTTTGCCTATAGCCACAATGGCCCTTGCGTGGTCTCCGCCCCGGTGCAGATGCGCAACGGCCTCGTCAACGTGCACAAGGAAGAATTCAACGCCGAAACCGGCATGCAGGACTTGATCCTGCGCAGCGCCGCCGAATGTGCCAACCTGAAAGGCATCTATCGCGTGCCGGCGTGCGGCATGGGGCTCATGCTCATCGATATGCGCTGCTTCGACGAGCTGTCGCCACCTTATTTCCGCTTCGGCTACGAGGACGAGCGCTGCTGCAAGATCGAGCGCGGCGAGGACGGCATGTTTACCGCCGACCTGGGCGGCCCGGATATCCCGGTCTATGTGGCCTGGGACTGCTGGGCCGGGCATTGGCAAAATGTGCTTTTCGGCCGGCCTTCGAGGCGGCCGCGAATTGCGATTTCATAGGAGACAGGCATCAGGAGGTAGGCATCAGGAGGCAGGAGACAGGAATCCCTGACCCCTGACTCCTGACCCCTGACCCCTGACTCCTGACTCCTGATTCCTGACCCCTGAGGCAACCATGCACATCGTCGAAATCTCCAACGCCATCGGCATGTACGAGTATGATCCGGATGCCAAGCATTGGGAGCCGCCCCAAGAGCCGCAGCCGGTGCGCTATGTGCTTCTGCAGCAGGGCTCGGAGGCGAAAGGCCGATGGAACAACGTCGGCATCGTCGTGTTCAACGCGAGCGCCTACCAGAGCGCTTTCCAGATCGATGGCTTGGCGTGCGACCGGCTGGAAATCCAAAACCTGGAGGCGCTCGAACGCGCCGGCCACGACATCAAAGGGGGAGGCAGCTACGTCACGCGCGTGCACCTGGCCCAGTGGGCGGAGCGCATGCAGCACTACGGCGACGTCGAGCGCAACTGGGAATATCCTTTGCATCTCAAGCGCATCGGCGACGAGGTGATCTGGGTAAGCCCCTTCATCGATGCCGATGATCCGCGGACGGCGGAACTGCCGCCGCGCTGGCGGCAATTGGTAGAAGCAGCTAGGAGCCAGG
>Ga0116223_10004286_pt1 | contig 12407 bp, 14 predicted proteins | sample Sb_taG_3_FD_90092 | JGI IMG/M metagenome (GOLD analysis project Ga0116223, IMG submission 90092) | Peat soil microbial communities from Weissenstadt, Germany - Sb_50d_a_PC metaG | ecosystem: Environmental > Terrestrial > Soil > Wetlands > Peat | place: Germany: Weissenstadt | collected 2010-09-21 | reverse complement strand
TCTTCTTCGTTCGCCTCGACCAGCGCTTTGCTATAGACCCTTGCTCACCCTCCTTCCCAATCTCGCGATCAGGAAAGTGACTCCGCTCGAGCCCCGGACGCCGCACCAACCGGAAAAACTTAAGAAGCTGTCAAAGAACGATCTTGTTGTACTCCTTCTATTTTTTCAGTCAATCGAAAATCACACCGTGTAAGTATCTGTATTTTCAATCGAGTGCAGCCCGTGCACAGGGCCATGACCGGATTTGGTGCAGACCAGCCCGACAGTTCTCGCAGATCCCGCGCCAGTCGTGGATTTTCGCGGCATTCATGGGGCGAAGGCAAACTTGGGGTCGACGCAAGCGATTGTTTCCGGACTGTGAAAATCGCGCACTTCCCGTGCCCAGCAAGGGGTTTCAAGATTGTGCTTGGAAAGCGACCTTGAAGCAGGCAGCGGGCCAGCCTGTCCTGGAATGCAGCCCAAGCGCTCGTCCAGTCACAAGTGTCGGGTCAATAAGTTCTATCGGGGATTTTTCGCCAACCGTCGACGAGCCCACAAGCGTTGACAGAATAGTTTTGACACGTGAGCCATTTGCTGCGGTCTTTACGCGTTTATGAGTGCGCGGTTTCAAGGTGAAGGAGGAATGCTTAATGCGCTCAAGACTATTTGCCATTGACGGTACTGGCCCCGCAATCAACTCAGAGTACGAAAATCAGATGCAAAACAGTTTCGTGAATCAACTCTATAGTGACTATAAGGGCGAAGGGCTATGTATGTATTATCGCGGCCCTTCACTCCCCGGAACGGAATGTCCATCCATAATGACCAGGTGCCTCAACGATATCAGGGACGCCATCAAGGATGGTTACGTGGTTCACCTCACGGGATACAGCCGCGGCGGTGGAATCGCCATTGCGCTGGCGAAGCAAATCCGCAGGGAACTTCCGAACGTCAGAATCCCAGTCATAGCTTTGTTCGATGCGGTGGACCGGGAAGTTGGTCTGGGGAATCTGCAGACGATTCCAGGCAACGTCGATTGTGTATTTCACGCGATGCGCGACCAGATCGTCAGATCACGAGTTTATTTCGGCAACTGCGCAACTTCTGCGGAGGCCCCCTGCCAACTGAACAAGCTGACCTTCGTAACCACTCATGGAGGAATGGGAGGGGTGCCGCTAGGCGACAGCACTGAGCTGTCCGCCGAGCTGGATGAAAAGGTGATTGCGATCAGCCCGGCGATGGAACAGCACCAATCCGATCTGGTCCACCGGTGGATGTGGACAAACCTGCGAAAAAAGGGATGGGTTAACTAGTGATCCCGGTTTTGCCCGCTGCGGGGCTCCAGGATCGCGACCCGGAGGGCGGCAAGTGCGCACGACCGAGGGTCCTTCCTCACCAGGGCACACTTATCCATCAGTGCCCACCGATGGGCATTTCACACTCTCAGGATAACGAGGCGATAGCCTTGCGGAATTCCTCTTCCGTAAAAGCTCGGAGGGTTTCGCCCCGGATGTAGCCCTGCATGGCTCCGGCCAGGTTGATTCTTAAAGCTGCTTCGTCGTCCGGGAATTCGCCAATGGCAACCGCGTCGTACTGCCCAAGAGTCCAGTAAATCGCCTTGATCTTCCCTCCGGCCGCCTCGAATGCCTTCTTCGTTGCTTCCAGCCGCTTGGGGGAGTCCTTCAGGTTCTCGACACCCTTCTGCGTATACCGAATCAACGAGATATAGTGTGCCATCGCGATTCGACCTCCTTCTGAGAATCTGCTCACTATGCCATATTTCCGCTCTTGATCTCTACCGGCGAGGGGTGTGCTGTAAGGGAGTCAACCGTTGTTGTCAACGATGATGTCATCAGCGATAGCACTCGTTGGCACGCTCGTCACGCGTTCAGTCCCAATCGTCTCGGCAACAACCCAGCCCGTCCCAGTAACATTCTTCCTACTGGCGCCGAGGCAAAAATCCAGAGATAGCAGATTTCCCTTGATAATAATTGCGCACTTATATAATATATGACTTATGTTAGCAACGCCCAACCTGAATGCCTCCTTCGCCGCCCTCGCCGATCCGACTCGTCGCGCCATCCTGGCGCGTCTGGCCTCGGGCGAAGCGACGGTGATGGAACTGGCTAAACCCTTCGAGATGACGCAGCCCGCAATCTCGCAACACCTCAAGGTGCTCGAAGGGGCGGGCCTCATTGTCACGCGAGTGGAGGGCACAAAACGCCCTCGTCGACTAGCGAAGGCCGGCATCGAAGCAATGGACCAATGGTTGGCGATGTTGAGGAAAGCTCTAGAGAAGAACTACGACCGGCTGGATGGGGTTCTGGCCGCAATGCAATCCGACACAGAAAGGAAAAAGCGATGAACACTATGACCAAGCTGACGCTGCAGACCGAAGGCGATACCCATATCGTGGTGACCAGGCACTTCGCTGCCCCGCCCGAAACCGTGTACCGCGCGCACACCGATTCCAAACTAATCCAGCAATGGTTGCTCGGTCCAGAAGGTTGGACGATGCCCGTCTGCATCAATGACCCACGGCCCGGGGGCAAGATCCGCTTCGAATGGACTCATCCAAAACAGGGTAGCTTCCACCTGACCGGGGAATACCTGGAATTGAAGCCTTACAGCAAAATCGTTCACGTCGAGCGCATGCACCTTCCTGATCCGACGCCGGACAACCATGTCGAAACCCGGTTCGATCCCGATGGCTCTGGCACGTTGATGACGATGCGCATGACCTTGCCCGACGCTCAAACGCGGGCGGCGATGCTTGCGACGGGCATGGAACACGGCATGGAAGCCAGCTACGTCCGCCTGGAACAAATGATCTAGGACGTCTGCCACGGAGAGGTTCGCGAAGCGAGCGCTCAGACCGGCCTCGCTTCGCGACGCTTCTCGGAACTCGCTGGAAGAGTTCTCGGTGGCGGCCTATGCTTCCACTTTTTTTTTCCGGTCCGCAGTATGGGCTCGCCCTTTGCCCTTGGGACCGTGCTCCGTCCCCGCAATATCCGCGATCGACGTGTTCTCCAGGATCTTCGCGGCCGCATCCCGCACCGCCAGAAACACCTCATACAGCGCCCGATGATCCGAGTCCTTCGCGATTAGACTCCGCAACTGCTCCGCGTCCCCCATCGGCGCCAGCGGACCATCCACCAGTCGGATCACGTCGCTCAACGGAATCTCCGCCGGATCCCGCCTCAACTGGTAGCCGCCTCGCGCCCCCCGCACGCTGTCCACAATGCGCGCGTTCTTTAATTCCAGCAGGATGAGTTCCAGAAACTTCTCCGGCAGATCGCTCTCGGCGGCGATTTCCCGGATCTTGATCGCGCCCTGACCGTGCCGCCGGGCCAGCGTCATCATCGCCTGCAACGCGTAGAGCCCCTTCTGCGAGATCTTCAAATTAGCCTGCCTTCTCCCCCTCGGTCCCGATTGTCCACCATTTTGATCGCCTTGCCTAGCAACTTTGCAGCGCATGCATGGCGCCCTCGCACATCGTCGACCCCTGAACTGGTTTCATAAATACGTTTGGGAAGGGCACGGCTTTCAGAAGTTGCTGCAATACCACCAATGCGTGCACCGCCGTGGAAGAGCGGCCCTTCCAGGGCCGCGTAAGGCATCTGGAATCAGCGTGGGCTTCAGCCCCAGTGGTCAATTGTTCCCTGAGGGCGCGTTTTTGCCGCAAACTCTCTCAGCCGTGCCGTCAGAGCCGAAAGTAGATCGTGAGGGGTTTTGAAAGGGCACGGCTTCAGCCGTGCCGCTAGAGCCTTGAATGGATGAGGGCTTTAGCCCCTGAGGGTCAGCGTCGCCCTCACGTCGTAGCCACATCGAAAACACTCTGGCTGCCAACCGGAACGCTGGACAGGCAGCGCTCGTAAGCTTCGTACATCCCCTCGAAAATGCGATCCCAAGAAGTTTCCAAAGCCTGCTGCCGCGCCGCCACGCGCATGGTGGAGAGCAACTCGGGTTGGGACATCAAAGCCGCCGTATAGGCGACGAACTCCTCGAAGTCGTGCGCAATATATCCCGAACTCCCCTGGCGCACGGTGTACTGCGGCCCGCCGCGATCGGTCACCACTGCGGGCACTCCCGAAGCAAACGCCTCCAGCACGACCAGACCAAACGTGTCGGTCTCCGACGGAAAGGCCAGCACATCGAAATTCGCGAACGCCCGCGACAGTTCCGCTCCCCGCAGCACCCCCATGAACTCCGCCTGCCGCATATTGTTCCGCAGCCATTCCTGTTCCGCGCCTTCCCCCACTACCACGAACTGAAAATCACGGTAGCCCCAGTCGAGCAAAGCCTGCTCCAGCCGCGCCAGCGTGCGCACACTCTTCTCCGCCGTGAGCCTACCCACATAGCCGATGCGGAACACTCCATCCGTCCGACCGCGCAGCTCCGGGCTGAAAACCGCCGTGTCCACGGCGTGCGACATCAAGTAGCAAGGCTTCCCCGTAGCCGCCTCCAGCACCCGGATCATCTCCGGGTTGGGCGCGAACAACAGCCGCGGAATGTGGTAGAACCGCGCCGAAGCGCGAAAACTCAGGCGTTCGGTCACCTCCGCCAGTTTCTGAGCCAGGCCTTGCGGAAGAAAGGACACTGCGGCCGCCATGCGCCGGCGCGCGTACTGGTGAAGATTGGTTTGCCACGACGCCGCCAGCGGAATCTTCATCTTGTAGGCGACATACGCCCCCAGCGTGCCGCCATCGCTGGGCCCCGTGATCTGGACCACATCCGGACGAAATTCCCGCAACAGCGGTTGCAGCTTCCGGTAATGCCGCAGGAAGAGCAGGTCGTAGTCGTGGGCCCGGTCGAGAGGAAATTTCACCGGACTGCGCTGCAGTTGTACCCGGGTGACCGACCCGGTCGTCGTGACCTCGTCTCGCGGGCCCGCGTGCACCATCAGAAACGGCCGTTCCTGGTGCCGGGCGAATGCCTCGAAGTGCCGCGCTGTCTGGGCCACGCCGTCCACCTCATGGTAGACGCAGGGAAAGAACGCGACCCGTAAACCTTCTTTTTTCACCAGAGAGCCTCGGACGAAACGGCCTCCGTGGAAACTGCCTCTGCGGGAATAACCTCAGCCGCAATCTCCCGGGGTAAGTCTGGAATGGCTCCGCGCCGGAAAACGCGCTCCATGGCACGTTGCACGGTCGCATTCTCCAACAGGCGAATGCCGGACAGGATCTGCTCCACATACTTGGGCGGCGCCTTCCACAGCGCAGAGAGCGGCCGCTCCGTGCCGTTCTCGTCGGTATGGAACACTCGCTCGTCCCACCGCCGCGAGCCCATCGGATACTCCGGATAATTGCGAATCACATCGAGCAGCGTCCGCGTCGTGCGGATGGTCACCGGCTCGGTGTACTGCGGCATCAGCAGCACGTGGCTCCGCTGCTCCTGCCGGATCTCGCTCACAAACTCGCAAAACGTCTCGGCTCGAGTCAGATTCAGCGCACCGCTGGCCGCGCACCCGTGCCGGTCTCCACCGGAAACCAGCGGCAGCCGCCACTGCTCGGCCAGTTGCCCCACGCGATTGTTTTCCTTGGTGCTGCGCGTGGCGTTGATTTCGAACGCGTGCAGAAACTGCGCCGCCCACTCCAGGAACCGATCCAGAGCCTGGGCGTCCCGATGCACTCCCACGCAGGTCTGCGTCCACAGCGGATGATTGAACACCACCAGCACATCCGGAAACGCATCGAGCGTGGCCAGCAATTTACCCAAGCGCCGGTCGTTCGGGTTCCGCGTATACCCGGCCAGGTCGTCCACGATCGCCTGCGCCTGCCCACTCGGCAGATTGTGCACTCCCAGATGAAAAATCGTTCCCGCGAACGGGACACTCCACTCCAGGGAGATCGGTGTCTGCGCCGTTTCCCGCACCTTCCGCAACACCAGGGGCGCTTCAATGTTGTCGTGATCCGTAAGCGAGACCAGGCTCCTGAGCCCGACCGTGTTCTCGATCTGATTCTTCTCCGTCTCGTAGGCCAGCTTGGGCGTCAGCGGCGGAGTCCAGTACGCCCGCGCGAAATCCACGGGGATCCGCGATTTCCGGCACTGCTTTTCCAGCGCGGCGTGCAGCATCGGGCCCTTGCGGGCCATCTCCGGTATCAGCTGAAGGCTTTCTTTGGAACGGTTGGTGTGACCATGAAGCGAGACCGCAGTCCGAGCATCTCGGAGGTCCGGTCCATGCCAGAAGCAAGAAAGTTTTGTTTCGGCCATTCGCAATTTTTTTTGGTACGGGAATCCCAATTCTAGCCTAGGACGGCTTGGTTAGCGACCATTCTTTACGATCGCCCATTCTTTGCAATCAATCTTTACAATCCTGTCCCAAAACAATCAATGTCCCAAAATGGGTTGGATGCGTGCTTTCCATCTTATTCAGGGTAAACGGCAAACAAAATCTTCTGGCATCAAACTAACCAACCGCAATTACGCCCGTAACTTCTCCCGCCGGTGCTCTGTGCTATACTGTCGTTGACGCTTTTTCCACGGTTTGCTCGTGACGCGGTGGTCCCTCGTTGGATCAGATTCATCTCCGCCTTTCCTGCCCGCCGTTCAGTTCCAGCGTAAATTCAATCAATGCGAGCGGCATGAAAGCTTCACGTGTGTCCTAGCTGGTTGCGAACAGACTCCACCTTGGCTTGCGATTTGAAAGGGCGGGCTTACAGCCGCGCCGTAAGTCAGGCGAAATCAGGGGCGGCTTTAGCCGCTGGGGAAAACCCAGTTCCCTGGGAGAATTTTCAGCAGCCTCTTGCGTCATCCACGTGTATATCGCCAGGCCCCTCCAGAAAGAAACAACCTAGAATGACCACATTTACCGAACTGCCCTTGTCTGCGGCTTTGCAGCAGAAGCTCGCGGCAGCGCAATTCATCACCTTAACGCCGATCCAGGAGCGCGCGATCCAGCCTGCTCTTGAAGGAAAAGATGTTATCGGCACCGCCCAGACCGGCACTGGCAAGACCCTCGCATTTCTGATCCCGGTGATCGAAATGCTTCGCCAAGAATCGTCGGCCCAGGCCAGCGCTCTGGTCCTGTTGCCCACGCGCGAACTGGCCATGCAGGTTCACGAGGTATACGAGAATCTGCGCACCAGAACCATGCCCAAGGCCGCGCTCGTCATCGGCGGCGTATCCGAGAAAGCTCAGATCCAGGGCCTGCGCGACGGATCATCGCTGATCATCGCGACTCCCGGCCGCCTGCAGGATCTCACCGACCGCCGCTTCGCCGACCTGCGCCACATCAAGATGCTCGTCCTCGACGAAGCCGACCGCATGCTCGACATGGGTTTCCTCCCGGCCATCCGCCGCATTCTGGCGCTGTTGCCGAAGAGCCGCCAAACCCTGTGTTTCTCCGCCACGCTCGAGCAGTCCGTCGCTGGACTCGTGCACGAGTACATGCGCGATCCCGTGCGGGTCGCGCTGGGCTCGGTCCTGAAGCCAGCCGAAAGCGTCGAACTCAAAGCCTACGAAGTCCGCCCCGGCGAAAAGCTCGACGTGCTCCGCCAGCTTCTCTACGCCGAAAAAGGACAGACCCTCATCTTCACCCGCACCAAGCGCGGCGCCCAGCGTCTGGCACAGGAACTGGCTCGCGACGGCTTCACCGCCACCATGATTCACGGCGACCGCTCGCAGTCGCAGCGCAACGGCGCCCTCAGTGGATTTCAGGAAGGCCGCTTCCAAGTGCTGGTCGCAACCGACATCGCCTCGCGCGGCTTGCATTGCGACGACATCGCCCACGTCATCAACTACGATCTGCCCAAGATGGCCGAAGACTTCATCCACCGCGTCGGCCGTACCGGGCGCGCTGGATTAACCGGCCGCGCTACCACCCTGGCCGCCGGCGTCGAAGTCGTTGAACTCCGCAACATCGAGCGCACCCTGAAGCTGCGCATCGAACGCATGCAGATGGACCCTTCCGGCGCAGCCCAGCCCAGGCGCTTCGTCCAGAACACGCTGGCGTCGCGCACACTAACGGCGTTGCCCGGCGAAGTTTTTGTCTAAGAGTTTGCAGAAAATCACAGATGTGTTGTGAAAGGGCGCGGCTTTAAGCCGCGCCCTAAGTTCGTTCCAATTTCTTAACGGAAAATACGATCAGGGAAAGTGGGTGCCCCATTTCTCGCGTACTTTGCGAGAAGTGGGGCTTTTCCCTTCAGTGTCACTACCTCCCCGGCGAGGTGTTTGTCCGGGCTTTGGATAGTCCTGGTTCAGGATTTTGGGTGGTCTTGATTCAGGATTTTGGGTGGCGCAGCGCTTTAAGCGCTGCGATCTACCGGGTAGGATGATTGGGACTTTAGTCCCCGAGGTACCTCTCTCCCTTTCCCTGCAGACAAAATAGAAATCGCCGGAGCTGTTCAGCTCCGGCGATCCACCTGACGTCACTACCGCCCGATCTTATTGCTGGGGTTAAACGTATCCACCGACTCGGATTCGTCTTCCGTACCAATGCGGAACAGCGCCGCCTGCGCTTCGGCAAGCTCCCGCAGTTCCTGCATCTCGTCGACGACAGCGCCCTCCGGCTTGTTCTCTTTACGCTGAACCCGGCGCTCGGCCTTGTCGCGCTGTTTCTGTTGGCGTGTCTGTTCCTTCTGGCGTTTAGTAAATGTTGATCGTCCTCGTGGCATTCACAATTCCTCCTTGGTCTAATTGCTTGCGGTGCCGGGCCCGCACACTCCGCATCCGGCTGAGTCCAACAACGAAAGCAACCTACCAGCGCGGCTCGCGCGGCTGGCGGGCATGCCCCTGATAGTCGTCGCGTCCGCGTCCGCCGCCGCCCCCACCACCAAACTTCTTTCCCCCACCCCCACCACCACCGCCCCTGGGACGGTCCGTCTTGGGCTGCGCCTCGTTGATCTTCAACGCGCGGCCGCCCAGTTCCGTTCCGTTCAGTGCCGCAATCGCTTTATCCGCCTCAGCGGGATTGGTCATTTCCACGAACCCGAAACCTCGGGCCCGGCCTGTCTCCCGGTCGGTCACGATGCTGACTTTTTCCACCGCACCGTGAGCTTCGAAAACCGTTCGCAACTCCGACTCGGTGGTGGTGTGGGGCAAATTACCTACGTAAAGATTCTTCATTGCAGTTCCTCTCTGAGTAAATCATCTAAAGTCCGGGACGCGGCCGCCGCACGCTTCACTTCCCTGGTTTCCAGATCGCGTGGCGGCACAGGCCTGTCCTGGGTCGCCATGGTGCGTGCGTGCGACAGCGAACGCACCGCCGAAATTCGCCGCGAAGCCTCCAAAATTCCCCAACGTTGCGACATTCCTCCGGGAAGGTCGACCGCCAGCGCCGCTCTAATGTCTCCCCGGAGATCCTGATCTCCACGCTCCCGCACTGGCAGCACCGCATCCCCCTTCGGCGCGTCGGCCAGGTAGCCCGGCTTCCCCACCAGAAACGAAATCTGCTGCGGTGGAGTGGCCCTGCGCATGTCGTCGCAAAATTTGTCCCGGTGTCCCGGTCCGCTTTCCATGTCGATCAGCACCAGACTGTAAAGATCGGCCCGCCACCACGACCGCGCCTCACTGATGTCGGCCGCGCAATCCACGTCCATGCCTAGCTTTCGCATGGACTCGGCGCGCAAGTCGCGCATGCTCGCCGACGTATCCACCAGAAGCACTCGTTTATTCTTCAGCTTACTGGGCAACGGCGTGGAAAGCGGCAACCCAAGCAGCGGTGTGTTCATGCCACCACCGGCTTTTTCTCGGAACTCGGCACGGCCGCTTTCGCTGGGGCGATCGCATTCTGCAGCAGCTTGCGGTTGCGCATCCGCTTCGCGGCGTTCTGCTTCCGTATTCGGTTAAACCTCGCTTTGTCGCCATTGACTCCGGACATAATGCTCTCCTGTTCGAGCAGGTTGGTGAACCGTTGTTCTGTCTGGGACTATCGTGGGACTGCTGGCGACCGTGGACGCAACAAGCCTCAGCGGTTCGTCACAACACACGTCTTTAGGATTGAGCAGCCGCGTCCTGCCCCGGCCCAAACTGGCTTGTTCAGGGACGCGTCTTGGTTCAGACAAGCCTGCTTCAGAAAAGACGCCTCTCGATCTCTCAATCGCGAAGGCGCAAAAAGGGCCATGGGTCTTCGAGGTTAAGTAATTCAAGTATACGCTGTTTGCTGTCATCCTGCTGCCGCAATCGCACCGCGATCGTGGATGAGAACACCCATGTAGGGACAGCCGCCTTCGGCTGTCCGGTCGAGCGCAGCTCGACCAGGTGTGTTGGATAGCATCTCGTAGAGGACCGCCAGAACAAAAGGCAACGCGGGGCAGGTCAATCCTATCAAGTCAATGGCGTCAGTTGATGCTGACTTGCTGATTCCCGAACTTGGCCAGCAATTCGAGCAGTCGGTCGAGCATGCCAGGGTCGAGGTCTGCGAGGCCCTGCCTATTTAGCACGCCACGTGCGCCCGGAACAGTCCACTTCCTGTATGCGCTCAGATACACAATTAGAAGATTAGCAACCTGATCGCCCTGTTGCTTTAGCACGCCGATCAACTTATCCAAAACGTCGGGAAAATCGTCTATGACAATGTGGTCTGAATCGCACGGTAGTTGAACCCGGTCGAGAGTCAACCCCCGAAATTCAACATCTCGAAGCGTCGCATGGCTGAAATCGACGTTAATCATTTCGTTCGGAGGAAATGCGTCTGTTGGAAAACCTCGCACAGACAGATCAGAACGCCAGAACCGAACTTCGCGTAATTCCCCTTCGAAGCTGCAATCTTTAAACGTGCTGGTCCCAAAAAGGATGTTTATAAGCTTTGCGAATCGGAAAGAGCACCGTTCGAAAGCCGCCGCGACATAAACGGTGTTGCGTAAGTCGGCTTTCGCAAAGTCTACGTTAACAAATTTGTTTCGCATCCCTGACAGTGGTCCCTCTATCGTTGCAAGCCCAAGGCCTGACTCTCTCAAGTCCGCTCCACGAAAGCTGCAATCTTGAATCGTCGTGGCCCAGAATCGCAGGTTTCGCAGCTCGCAGCGATCAAAACAACAGTTCGAGATTTCCGACTCCTCGAAGCAAATAGAATGTAGTTTGCTTTCGGAAAAATCAATATCGCGCCAGTTGGACCTGTGAAATGAAGCATTGGGCTCGAATTTCTCCAAGTTTCCGAGCGGTGTGTGCCATCGCTCCAACGCCTTCGGTTTCGGCAACACCAAGCCACTCAAATCAATACGACCGTTCTTCTTGGGCAGCGAAAGATCAGTCAATGATTCGCCGGTCTGTAACCGACGCCACGCCTCTGCTCTTTTCGCAATGCTGTTCATGGTGTGGAGGGCCAGCGAGGGCTACGAAACAATTGAATCGACCGTAGTATAGCGCCTGGCCTGCACCGAATCCTTGGTTGTACTTGACAGCATGCGTTTCAAAATAACCGGGTCTCGACGAGCCGCTACCTGCTCGCCATTTCCGCTTGCTAATCTCCCCCTCCCCACGTACAATAAACAAGTACGTTAGTCCGAATCGGACGTGAGCAGTTCTTGCCTCAACAGCCAGTAACCTCTCGCAGTACCTCCGAATCTCTCCAGCGTAAAATCGATTCACAAACAAAGGAACACCTAACACCATGGCAGAACAAGGAACAGTAAAGTGGTTTAACGACGCCAAAGGCTACGGCTTCATCAGCCGCCAGTCCGGCGAAGACGTTTTCGTGCATTTCTCGGCAATTCAAGCAGGCGGCTTCCGCAGCCTGCAAGAGGGCCAAACCGTGCAGTTCGACGTGACCAAGGGCCCCAAGGGCTGGCAAGCTGAGAACGTCCAGCCGCTGTAAACCATCCCCTTATTGCAAAAAGGCGATCTCTAACCGGAGATCGCCTTTTTCACTTTTGCGCTACGAATTGTTGATTGAAAAGCCCCCGTCGCGCAAGGAGGTTCAATCAAAAATCAGCAATCACAAATCAACAATTTGTTTAATCTTGGTGCCATCGAAGGGACTCGAACCCCCACACCCTTGCGAGTACATGGACCTGAACCATGCGCGTCTGCCAATTCCGCCACGATGGCAAGTGAACCTACTTAGCAGCGGCGACCCATCGTCGCCGTGTCAGGAAGACCTACACTTCTATTCTACAGACACGAAGCCGCCTGTCAAACCGCCCGAGCAGCGGTTTCCTTCGTGAACCTTCGTGTCCTTCGTGGTTTAAGCTCTTAACCTACTCCAGCTTGGCGCTCATCGTAATCTTCGCATTCAGCACCTTCGATACCGGACACCCCTTCTCCGCCGCCTCCGCATATTTCTGAAACGTCGCCGCATCCGCGCCCGGCACTTTCCCCACCACATCAATATGGCTCGCCGTAATCGTCCACCCTGAATCCAGCTTGTCGAGCGATAGCGTGATCGTCGTCGAGATGCTCTCCGGAGTCAGATTCGCCCCGCCCAGCTGCGCCGACAGCGCCATCGAAAAACATCCCGCATGCGCCGCCGCAATCAATTCCTCGGGATT
>Ga0116223_10004282_pt1 | contig 12414 bp, 12 predicted proteins | sample Sb_taG_3_FD_90092 | JGI IMG/M metagenome (GOLD analysis project Ga0116223, IMG submission 90092) | Peat soil microbial communities from Weissenstadt, Germany - Sb_50d_a_PC metaG | ecosystem: Environmental > Terrestrial > Soil > Wetlands > Peat | place: Germany: Weissenstadt | collected 2010-09-21 | reverse complement strand
GATCCTTCGCTGCTATGAAAATGGCGGAAGCTTTTGTTGAAAATACAGGAGTTACCTCCAAAGAGCCATTTTCATGCACAGTGGTGAGCCGAAGGATCATGGAGTCTGCGCTCAGGATGACACTTCCGAATTTCCTCACACCTTCTCACGCCGTGGGCTAAATTCTGCCGCCCGTCTTGGCGGGCTGACTTATGCCACGGATTTGCGTTCCATGACCTTAGGTCAGCAGCGGTGTAAGTCCCAAAAATCTGCCTAGCCGACTACTTGTCACCGTCGCAGCCTCGCTCCAGGGCTTGCAAGCCGTGACTTCTTTTCGCGAGAACGTGCTGATTCTTGCTCCTTTTGGGTCATATTGCTCTTAATTTGCACGCAAAACGCACGAAATTTGGAGCATCAAAAACAGCGACTTCCTTTGTTTTCAAGTACTTCTTAGCTTCGTTCCCACTATTTTCCATTTTTTGTATTGTCCTGCTTTCCACCGCTTCCCCGAACCAACCCGAACCTTCTGCATCTCGGCTGCCGACGGCGCCTGCCTACGACAAACTGTTCATAACAAGACCATCACGATAGGCTATCTTAGGCGCCTGGGCTTGTCAAGCGGAAAATGCGAAAACGCTCAGCGGGCTTTCCCGAATCTTACCGCAGCGCCGGGCTAGATCGAACGGGTAAAGCAAGGGGCTGTCTATTCTTTGCTTAGCTTCTTGATGATGGACTTGGCGAGGCCGTCGTGAATCTCACTGTGGCGGGGCACAGGCTGCGATTTCTTCGACGCGAAGTTCGTATACCAATCGTGACTTCCTCCGTGTCGGACCAACACACAACCCATCTCTTGCAGTTTCCTGACGAGGTCCCGTCTTTTCATCCAGTCACTACCAGGTCTTCCACTTTTCTGATGAAAGGCACCTCACGCGACTCGAGGTCAGCCAGCAGGTCCCTGAGATTGCTTACGAGTTCCTCCTTGGACATACCTTGGGTCTGGTAGTCAGGGTACTCGTTCAGGAAACCAAGAAAGAAATCTCCATCTTGCCAGTACGTAAACTTGGCGGTCTTCATTCTTCAGGCCTCGGAACAACGCATTCGCCCAGCGCCCGGCAGCGGTGTAGAGCGATCCGGTGCGCGGTGTTTCTACTCTGAGTATACAACGGTTTGTTTCCCCCGGGCATTCTCTATACGCGCAGGTAGTGTTACAGCGCAGCACAGCCGCAACCAAATGCAGATCCTTCGCTTCGCTCAGAATGACATGTCATCCTGAGCGAAGCGAAGGATCTGCTTTTCTTCGCGCGCCGCGAAGAAACTCGCCCCTATTACCCCAGTGAATCGCCCTTGAAGTAAGGGGCCTCGTATGTTATCGTCCGCGCATGTCAAACCCCACCCTTAGCGACGACACTCCTCAATTCAGCACCGCGGAATATGCCGGCACGCCCGGCGCTGACCGATGCAAATCCTGCAACCAGGCCATAGGGGGAAGCTATTATCGCGTGAACGGCGCGACGGCCTGCCCTACTTGCGTTGAACGGGTCAAGCAGGAGATGCCTCAGGACAGCCCGGCGGCGTTCTCGCGGGCACTGCTGTTTGGGATAAGCGGAGCTATACTAGGTTTGATTCTCTACGCCGCGTTTACCATCGTCACAGGCTGGATCATCGGTTACGTTTCCCTGGCCGTCGGGTACATTGTAGGCAAGGCCATCAGGATGGGATCAGGCGGAATAGGCGGACGGCGATATCAGATTGCTGCCGCGGTGCTGACGTACGCCGCCGTCTCGATGGCCGCGGTGCCGATCGGGGTTTCCCAAGCCGTGAAGGCTCGGAAGGCTGCCCCCAGAGCGCAGGTCCAATCCGTGCAACCGCCCTCGGGGGAGCCTTCGACGAACACCTCGCCGGCCGAGCGGCAGAGCCCGACTCCGCCAAAGCGCCCCGCGAACTTGGGGGCTGCGTTGATCATGTTAGCGTTCATAGGGTTGGCCTCGCCATTCCTTGAACTCGCAAATCCGATGCACGGCATGATTGGGTTGGTGATACTGTTCGTGGGAATACGTATTGCCTGGCAGATCGCCCGGGGGACGTCGGTCCAGATCCTCGGGCCGTTCAATCGCGCCGCGCCGGCCTCGAGCTAAACGAGCAATGGTCAGTTGGCTCTGACAACATCGTGTCCTCCATACTCATTCCACCCATGCGCGCCTGCAAGAGCTGCTCGGCCGAGCTCGAGGAAGCCGCCCTTGCCTGCCCGCGGTGCCATACTCTGGTGCACGCTGAGGCGTTGCAGAGTTGGGCGGCGCAAGCCAAGGCCTTCGAGCAGCAGGGCCAACTCGCAAAGGCGCGTGAATGTTGGGAACATGCCTTTTCGCTTCTGCCGCGTGAGTCTACCCAGGCAGAGTGGGTTCTCGGCCAATTGAATCGTCTGGCGCCGGCTCCAAAAACCGCAGCGCAAGCGGAGGCCAGGAACAGATGGGCCGCTAAATTGGGGCCGCTGGCGCCCGTGGCGCTTGCCCTGGCGAAGGCCAAGGTTCTCCTCGCCATCTTCAAGCTGAATTTCCTGGTCAGCTTGGCGGCGTTTATGGGCGTCTATTGGTCGCTCTACGGCAAGAAATTCGGGCTCGGATTTGCCGCGCTCATTCTCATTCACGAGTTGGGGCACTTCATCGATGTCAAGCGCCGCGGGTTGCCGGCGGAGATGCCGGTGTTTCTCCCGGGACTGGGCGCCTATGTGCGCTGGCAGGCCATGGGAGTCTCAGGAGTGACGCGGGCGGCCGTGAGCCTGGCGGGGCCGCTGGCGGGGTGCCTTGCGGCGGCGGGGTGTTCGCTGCTCTGGTGGGTGACCGGCAACGGTTTGTGGGCGGCGCTGGCGCGAGCCGGAGCATGGCTGAACGTTCTCAACCTGATTCCCGTTTGGGCGCTGGATGGCGGTCAGGCCGCCGCGGCGATGGATAAGACGGGGCGCCTCGCGCTCCTTACAGGCTGCCTGGCCCTCTGGCTGGTGCTAGGGCAGAACGTATTCTGCCTCGTCGCCATCGGAGCTGGCTACCGTTTGTTCACAAAGGACATGCCCTCTCAACCCAGTCACGCGATCACTGCCTACTTTTTGTGCGTGCTGGCCTGCCTGGGCTTGGTGATGTGGATGATGCCGGGGAAGGGATTCGGCTTGGGTTAGCGCCCTTGGTGGAGTGCGCTCCTTGCCTACTTCCGCCCCAGGAGGCGGACCCTGGCGGTCAAGGCGCGGCCCTGGATGCCGCCGTAGGTGAGGAACTCCGTAGAATCCACGTTATTATTCACTCCGGAGGGATTGGGGCGATTCGTGATGTCGTTGCATCCGGCGCGCAGCGCCCACATGAATCCGAACAGATGAATGCGCCGCTCAAATTGCAGGTCCAGGGAAAAATACTTTGGGAATCGCATGGAGCCAGGAGCGCCCACTAGTTCCTGGTTTTCGTTCACCAGGCTGAAGGGGAATCCGTCCCGATAGTCGAGCGAATAGGCGAGAGTGAACTTACCGGGCAAGGGCATGTAGCCTGAGGAGAGAAATCGGTTGGGCGTGTCCCAGAGGAGCGGGCCGCCGGCCTGCGGGCTGAAAAGCACGTTGTCAATGCTGAAATCCAGGACGGCGTTCGAGTCGGCCTTGGAGCGGGTGTAGGAAGCGAAAAGCATATGGCCTCCCCGAAAAGTGTGGCGTGCTGAAATCTCCACCGAATCGTAATGGTCCCGCTCCACACTCTCCAACTGGTAGTTGCCGCCAAACGCAGCGCCCTGGTCAAGAAAAGTCCAGCCGTCGCGCCCTCGTTTGTCGAGGAACTGAAGTTGAAGGTAGATGGCGCGCGGCATTTTTCGTTCAACGCCCATGCTCCAGTTGGTGAAGCGCGGAAGCCTGAGCATCCGCTGATCCACCAAAAACGAAGCCACCAGAGGCGGCTGGACAAGCGTTTGGCCTGTTGATCCGTAGAAAAGATCCGTGCGCTGCCCGTCCAGGGAGCGGGTGAGCAGATCGAGATTTGTTCCGTCACCGTAAGCGCCCACTCCGCCGGAAAGTTTCGTGTCGCCGCTCCGGCTCAGGAGATACGTCGCGGCGAGGCGCGGGGAAACCAGGAAGTCCCTGACCACATCATCCCAGTCAAATCGTATTCCCGGCTCGACCAGCAAGCGGCTGGAGGGCGACCAGCGGTCCTGGGCATAGCCGCTGGATTCAAAGTTCTCCTGAGTGAACGGCACGCCGCCCTGGAAGGTGACCTCCTGGGCCAGTGTGCCATTGGGGCGTTGGATCTCAATCGGCCGCCGCCGGTAAGACTGACGGTCCGCGATGCCGTCTGCGTCCAACCCAACTTTGAATTCGTGCCGGCCATGCCAGACTCTGGGTGGAAGGAACAGGTTGGTGATGCCTTGCATGCGACTGGCGCGGGCGTTGGTGGTTTCAAAATAGTTGCCGCTGAATTGGCCGGCGCGGTTGACGTAGGGATTCGATCCCAAGGGAAAAAGCGAGTCGTGATATGCGCCGAGAGCCCCGCCCACCTCGAGAAGAGTCCCGCCAGGGAAAAGATGCTGATCCTTGAGCATCAAAAGCCGGGCGGCGTCCCTCTGGTCGAGCGTCGTCGGCAACGGCGTAAACACTGACAACCCCAGATGGTCCGAGCGGTAGTCGTTCACTAAGAGGCTCGCGGTGAAGATATTGGAAGAGGTCAAATTCACCTGGGCCTTCGAGAGGTTGCTGACCCGCCACGCCGAACCTTGGTTCGCCCCCGAGGGAAGGTCCCGGATGAGATTCAAATCGTACTCACCGTCAGCGGCGTTCATAAACCACGCCTTGTTTTTCCGGATCGGGCCGGAGAAGGTAAAGCGAGGCGTCCAGGTCTTGAAGTGGAACCCTCCCAATTCTTGAATCGCCGGGATAAAATCCGTGGCTAAAAAGCGGAAGTGATCGTCTCCCATGAGAGTTCGCAGGCTCACTACGCCTCCCGAGCCCTTGCCGTACTCGGCAGAGTAGCGGCCGCTCTCGACCTCCGCCGACTGAAGGCTATCTACGCTGGTGCGGACATTGAACAATCCCGTGGCCGGATCGGAGACATTGAACCCGTCGAGCTGGTCGGCGATCTGGTAAGTGTTTGCCCCAGCCACATGAAGCTGCCCATCTGCGTCCTGCAAAACCCCAGGCAACAAGGGCAAGGCATAGCGGATGTCGCGGCCTACGTTAAAGGGCAAATCTATAATGTTCTGCCGCGATAAGGTGGCGGTGACCGCCGTCTTTTGGGGATCAATGGCGGGAGGGGAGTAGACCACGTTGACGGATTCCGCGTATTCCTGGGTGTGATTGAGCGTGACCTCCAAATTGCTGCCCTCGCCCACCCGAACGTCGTTCGAGTTGAAAACAAAGAATCCGTCTTTTTCCACCCGCAGGGAATACACGCCCGTGGCAAGAGCCGAGAATCGATAGCGGCCCGCGTAATCTGTTTCAGCCCGTTGGACAATGGAGTTCGAACGATTGGTGAGCGTCAGAAGTGCCGAAGGCACCGCCACGCCGTTTTCGTCTGCAACGGTGATCTGAAAATCCTGCGCGTCAGATTGCTGGTTATTCTGCCACCCTGCCATGGCAGAAGCGGACAACAGGGCGGCGAGAAGCAGCCAGCAAACGGCCGCAGTCCTGCGAAGACGCGAAAGCGCGTCGCCATTCCGGGGACGAACTCGTACACCCAGCATCGGAGAGCCCTCCTCCTCTCCGGGATGATTGTATTGTATCTCCATTCTTGCGCGGAAGCGCGTCAAGCGTGTGCTAATTGACGGGGCTTCCCAGCCCAATGTGATAGCCCTCCCCCTTGGGGAGGGGCCGTGAAGTTTCCAAATTTCGTGGAGCGCGCGCTTCCGGCCCGCATCTTGGGTGAGCAGGACGCGCTTCGAGCACGCTCTCCGTCGCTCTCCGGGCTTCACAAGGCGAGGTGCGAGAAACTCATAAACTCGACTCCCTCGCCCCCTTGGGGGAGAGGGTGGCCCGCCCCGGCGTTTTCATCAGCCGAGGCGGGACGGGTGAGGGGGTCCCAACTTTTCGTCCACTCCCTGGACGTTCATAGCTCGCCCGTAAATACGTTGGGCAGGGACCATGCAACGTCCAGCACTTTCCTCACAAACAGCTCTGGCGCCTCCAAAACCATTCCATTGGGGATTCGTATGATCGTATATCCCAATCGTTTGAGCTTAGCGTCCCGTCTCGCATCGCGCTTGGCCTGACTTGGCTGGGCGTGGGCGCTCCCATCCAACTCCACAATCAACCGCCGCCGGGGGCAGCAGAAATCGACAATGTATTGTTCGACGGCATGCTGGCGTCGGAACTTAAAACCTTGAAACCTGAAAGTCCGCAATGAGCGCCAAGCAGTCTCTTCAGATTCGGTTTCGTTCCGCCGAAGCTCGCGGGCCTTGGCGATTCGGGGGGCGTTGCGCGCGAAGGAGCGACGGCGGGGATGGGGTTGTGTCGTTGCAGGTGTCATCTAGACCACCCCCTCACCCGGCCCGAGACGGCTGATGAAAGCGCCGTCTCGGTCCACCCTCTCCCCCAAGGGGGAGAGGGTTCTTAATGCTGGTTTGGCAGGAACTGTGGAAACTCCAGAGCCCTCTCCCCTGGGGAGTGGCTTTATCTTTGGCTTGAGAGGGCCCCACGTTCATGTTGAGAAGGCCGCTCATTTGCCAGGCGTTCCTTCGGCCGACGGTTGCGCCTCATCTGCCGCGTTTGCTTCCGCAGCTCCCGGTTCGGCTTCCTCCCCTTCTCGAACCTCGTGTTCCGGCGCGCGGCCGTTGACCAAGGTCCACTTCAGGGGATAGACCTCCGGGTCGAAAATCACGGCGTAGAAGTGCCAGACGACGATGGCGAGCGTGGCCAGAATCGCTTCGTAGTAATGAACGGCGGTGGCGACCTGCAACCAGGAACTGGGAAGATAGTGCAGCACGAAGTTATGGGCCCAGAGCAGGACTCCGGTGATGCCCATCACTATGGTTCCCCACACGAGAGCCCAGTATTCGACCTTCTCCGCATAGTTAAACTTGCTATAGGACGGCAACTCGCGCCGGTAGCCAAGATTGTAGCCTACCGTCTCGACCGCCTCGCGGGCGTCCCGCACCCTGGGCAGCATGGCTCGCAGTCCCTTGCGCCCCTCCGCGGTGAAGAACAGGTAGATCAGGTGGTAGAATCCCGCGGCAATCAGAACCACTCCCGCAATCCGGTGTATGAATCCGCGCAGGGGAAAGGTCTTTTCCCACTGCACGATCGGCTCCGACCAGAAACTGTCCGGAAACTTCAAGGCGAAACCCGTGACCACCAAAAGCAGGAAGCTCACGAGAAGAATCAAGTGTTGAACGCGCTGGTTGAGAGTAAGGCGCAGCGGTGTCGAGAGCGATCCGTATTGAGCGATATGCCTGCGCAGCTTGCGTAACCAGTCGAGGAGATTGTGGAATATCATGAAACCGAGAGCGACGGGAATCGTGAACAGGTAGAACAGCCGGACGTAACGGAGCCAGGGATTCGCAACCGCGGTGCTGGGAAGCACGTGGACAGGCCCCAGCGCGAACGTCTTCCCCGCGTCGGGATGGCATTTGCCACAGGTCGCGGCGAGATTCGCCTTGGCAATCGAGGAACGCGGATTGCTCGAGGGAAGAATATCGTGAACGCCGTGGCAGCTTGCGCAGTTCGCCACCGTCTGTGATCCGGCCTTCGAAGCCAGCCCGTGGTAACTGTTCTCGTAACTCGAGACGCGGTCGAGAGGAAGATTGAAACGCCGCTCGAGGCGTGTGTCACCGTGGCAGCGCGAACAGGTCGCGGTAGAAATATTACTCACGTAAACCGGCGAGAGGGGATTGCCGGCCGCCAGAACATTGTGCTCCCCGTGACAGTCCGTGCAGGTGGGAGCCTCCGCGATCCCCGCGGCCACGGCACGGCTGTGAATGCTGTCCTTGTAGCCCGCAAAAGCCTGTGCGTGGCAGCGGCCACAGGTGGCGGCCACGTTCAGCTTCGCGATCGGCGAGTGAGGGTCGGTCGGGGGCAGGATGGCATGCGTTCCATGGCAATCGTTGCAGACGGCTGCCTTTTTTCCGTCGGCGGCAGCGCGAGCATGAACGCTGGCTTCGTAGGCCTCTACCGGCCTGGCGGCGGGAAACATGTACTTCTGCGCCAACTTCGGATCCGAGTGGCAGCGCCCGCAAGTAGAGGGCAGGTTCTTGCCGTTGACAGGTGAATCGGCCGCGGAGGCTTCGACCGCTTTGTGGGTCGCCCCGTGGCAATCGGCACAACTTGGGGCGTTCGTGTCGCCCTGTTTGCGGGCTAGTCCGTGCACGCTCGTGGCGAATTCCTTCACCTCGTCGGCATGGCAACTGGCGCAGAGATTGGCCCCGCGCGCGGCGGGAGGCGCCACCTCGTGCGCGTTGCCGTGACAACTCATGCAGGTTTCGGCACTGTCCGGCTTACCCAACGCGGAATGAGCGTGGTTGGCCAACTCTCCCGCGACTTCGCCATGACACGTAAGACAGGAGGCTGATGCCACCTTGGCCGTGTGTGGTTGTTTGGTCGCCCCCGCATGGCAGTCCACGCAATGCAGGTCCTTGTGAACGCTGTGCGCGAGCGATTCCGGATTCACAGTGATAGGTTTGCCTTGCGCGTTCGTTAAACCCGTGGAGGTCCCATGACAGGCAAGGCAATCATCTGAGGCCCTGAGGGCGCCTGGGTGTGCAAGGAGAACAATGACTGAACTGAAAATGACTAGCCTGGTCGGACTCATTGCTAAGATTCCCACCTTTTAGTGAGGGTCGCAGAAACAAGTGACAGCGCCCCCTCGTCCCCTTGGGGGAGAGGGTGGCGCGCAGCTCCAGGTGAGGGGGTTGGTCCGTCACGATATTATGTAACCCTCAGTCGTACGTCACCGATATCAACCCGCTCCAAGTTGCGCCCGCATAGGATACAGCATTTTGCAGCGCGTTTTTGTCACTACCCAACTGGAGGTCTAAGTGCGAATTTCCACCCATAACGTCGAGCTACGAGGGACAATTTGAAGCCGGGTGCGGTACGCCTGGCCTATTAGGGACATAGTGTTGCAGTTAGAATGCCGTTCGCGCTGTTATTTTCAACAGTCGAAAAATGACTCAATGTCGCCTCGGCTGGCCCCGAGGCCGGTAGTCCTCACTCCAAACATACTGCTCTGAAGATATCCGGGAGCGCGGGCATCCTGCCCGCCATTCGCGCCGCAATTGCACGCACGCTGCGGGCAGGATGCCCGCGCTCCCGGGTACTTCATGGTTTCTGGGCGCCCGTTAGCCGACGGGCATGAGGCACTCCCATGAAAATGACCCCCCCTCCTCAGCGGGAGGGGGGGGCAGGGGTGGTGGGTGGTATGGCCAAGGAACGGCAACCACCCCTAACCCCTCCTTACCAAGGAGGGGAATCATCTTCATGCCAAGCGCTGTGGAGGACGATCAAGCCATTCTTGCTGAGTTATTGCGAAACCTGGAAGTTGAATTCTGCGTCAGGACCGATCTTGCTGCCGGCGGGTGGGGATTGCGTCACGATGACGCCGCGCGGACCGCTTCCCGCGGGGACGGAAGTAACACCCCCCACTTTGAAGCCTGCCTTTTCGAGACTGTGACGAGCTTCCCCGATGGGTTGGCCGACAAACCTTGGGCACAGGTACGCGGCGGGCTCCTCGCCCAGAGAAACCAGGATATTTACGGCGGGCTTCTGAGCTCCGCGCTTTCAGGTAGAGGATCCTGCGCCACCACTTGGTCAGGTTGGGCGCTGGGCCAGTGTATACCCACCACATCGCCCAGTTCGAGGCTGCGCTGAATGGCCGTAATCCGCACCGCACGGATGCTTTCCCCCACAAAAGTCGGGATGACAACTTGAGGCGGCCCCAGGCTTACCAGGACGTGCACGTGCTGGCCGATCTTAATGCGGGTTCCTGGAGGAGGCATCTGCGAGGCTATCGTTTGGGCGGGATATTGGGTATTGTAGAGTTTATCTTCGACTTTCATCTCTAGACCCAGCCCGCTGGTCATGCGTTGAGCGTAGTCTGAAGTTAACCCGACCAGGTTGGGCATCGTCTCCTGATGGCCACGAATGGTAAGCCGGATGGTGGTGATAGCGCTGACCAGCGCCACAGTTACCAGCACTGTGGTCAACAGAAAGAGGCGGAATAAAGTCCGAATGCGTTCCCGAACACTCATCTTGACGCCCTATTCTACCACGCTTCGCGCGCTTAGCTTATAGCTTACGCGGACCATTGCTCGAACCACCCCTAGCCCCTCCTTATCCAAGGAGGGGAATTAGGAACTCCCCTCCTCATTTGAGGAGGGGATGGGGGTGGTGGGTGGTGCGCCAGCGCATCGTCCGTCTTGACTAAGCTTGAGCCAAACCAGTACTATGTGGCTCCAACCCAATGGAGGTGCAGCATGTCCAAAGGCTCGTCCGAACCGACTCTCTGGAAAAGTTTAGAGACTTTCCGAATTGAATTACCCTCGTGGGGGTTCGCTAACACCGGGACCCGTTTTGGCAAATTCACCCAACTAGGCGCAGCCACGTCTACCGAAGAGAAGTTCAGCGATGCCGGGCAGGTTAATCACTTTACGGGCATCTGTCCCACCGTGGCCGTGCACGTCCTCTGGGATTTCCCGGAAGGCCTGAAGAGCACGAATGAAGTGAAAGGGTATGCCGCCAAATACGGTGTTGGCGTCGGTGCCATCAACCCCAACGTTTTCCAGGACCAGATTTACAAATACGGATCGCTGGCGAATCCCGATCCCGCAGTGCGCCAAGCGGCATTGCAGCACATCTTGGATTGCATTGAGATCGGGAAGCAGACGGGGAGCCGGGACATTTCGCTGTGGTTTACAGACGGTTCGTGCTATCCCGGGACCGCCAATATCCGGCATCGGAAGCAGTGGTTCGCGGAGGGGTTGAAGGCAAGCCACGACAAGCTTTCGGCGACGCAGCGATTGCTTGTGGAATACAAACCCTTCGAGCCGGCCTTCTATCACACCGACATCGCCGACTGGGGCATGGCTCTGCTGCTCGCGCGCGCTGCCGGTCCGCGCGGGAAAGTGCTGGTGGATACGGGCCACCACTACCAGGCCCAGAACATCGAGCAGATCGTGACCTGGCTCCTCAGCGAGGACATGCTGGGAGGCTTCCATTTTAACGACCGGCGGTACGCTGACGATGATCTGACGCTGGGTTCGATTGATCCCTACCAGATCTTCCGCATCTTCCACGAGATTCTCTATTTCGAATGGGAATCCGGCCGGCGCGCGGATATCGCCTACATGGTCGATCAGAGCCACAACCTGAAAGGCAAGATCGAGGAAATGATCCAGACCGCCGCGACCGCCCAGGAACTGTATGCCAAGGCTACACTTGTTGACCACGAGAGCCTGGCTCGCCACCAGCAGAAGTGCGAACTCGTCGACGCCGAAGAGTGCCTCAAAGCAGCCTTCTCAACGGACGTGCGACCGGTAATCCGTGAATGGAGGCGCTCGAAAGGCTTGCCGGAAGACCCCTTGGCTGCGTTCCGCGAGTCCGGCTACATGCAACGGATCGAACGCGAGCGCGCCGAGCGGAACCAGGCCGCGGGCGGAAGCTACGCATAGCAGTGAGGGGGATGCCGAGCAATACTTCCGTGCCTTTCTTGAGCGGCGCTGTCATCCTGAGCGCAACGAAGGATCTCGGCAGTTCGCCCTGGTCGAAGAAATCAAAGAGCAACTGCGGGGATTCTTCGCTTCGCTCAGAATGACAGAGTTCCAGAGGGCCGCGCAGAGCCGCAGAAGGAATCACGACCATGAAAACCGGCACACACATCGTGGCAACTGACTTGGGAGCGGAAAGTGGCCGTGTCGTCCTTTGCCGCTGGACTGGGGAGCAAGGAATTCTGGAAGAAGTCCACCGCTTCCCCAACGGCGCGCGCGAAGAGGCGGGGCACCTGGTATGGGATTTGGACCGCTTGTGGCAGGAGATCGTTAAAGGCCTTCATCAGGCCGCGTCCAAAGCCGGGGGCCGCATCGCGAGCGTTGGCGTCGACGGCTGGGGCGTGGATTACGTTTTGCTCGACCGAACCGGGAATCGCATCGGCCGATCATACTGTTACCGTGATGCAAGAAGCCTCCCCCAAATGGAGCGCGTCTTTGCGCTGATTCCCGAAAAGCGTTTGTACGAGATCACCGGGATTCAACTTCTTCCTTTCAACACGGTTTTCCAGTTGATGGCGCATATCGCCGAATTCCCTTCGGAATGGGAGCGCGCGGCGAAGTGGCTTACACTTCCGGAGTATTTCCTTTTCCGGCTCTCGGGAGTGGCGATGGCCGAGTACACGGAAGCCAGCACCACTCAACTCCTCGACGTACACAAGCGGTCGTGGTCGGAGGAATTGACCCGCGCTCTGAAGCTCAATCTGGAGAAGTTTCCTTCCATAG
>Ga0116223_10004278_pt1 | contig 12426 bp, 12 predicted proteins | sample Sb_taG_3_FD_90092 | JGI IMG/M metagenome (GOLD analysis project Ga0116223, IMG submission 90092) | Peat soil microbial communities from Weissenstadt, Germany - Sb_50d_a_PC metaG | ecosystem: Environmental > Terrestrial > Soil > Wetlands > Peat | place: Germany: Weissenstadt | collected 2010-09-21 | reverse complement strand
GCTCGCGACGTTTGGACCCCACGCGCCCCAAGCCGGTAGTCAAACCAAAAGTGTTAGGTCCTGATTTTTGCGCCAGAAAGTAGCTAGCGACCGGCCCCGCCAGTGCCGCCTCTGCCGTTCACGAACTGGCTCACGATGAGGAATTTGCCGTCCGGCGTCGGCTCAAGATCTTCCGGCGAACGCGTGCCGCAGAGGATTTCCACGTCGCGGCCATGGGTCCCGCACTCCATCAACGGGGGCTGTGCCGGGGGTGTCTCTTGTTGGGACCTTGCAAATCCTGCAAGCACGAGCAAAGCCGCCGCAGATGGAAGGAAAAGGTTGACGGAGGTTCTCATGGAACTCATCGATCCTACATTCACCTGGCTTGAGTGTCAATCGCGCACGCCAGCGTCAACCAGCGTCATGCGCACCAGCGCGCACGCCGGCCGTCTTCAATCTCAAGGTCTCTTTCAAACCCAGGTGCCGGATCAAACGCCGCAGGGAATTGGGGTGCATTCCCAGGACGCGGGCCGCCCCGTCGTGATCTCCAGCAGCCTCGTTCCAGGCTCGGATCACGCAATCCCTCCGCGCTTCGCCCAAAGCCGCGTGATACGGGCTCGCCAGATCGGCCGGGTCGGCCGCCTCGAGCACCGTTTCAGGCAGATCTTCGGGCTTCAGCCATTCCGACGACCCCAGGATCGCCGCACGCTCGATCGCGTTCTGCAGTTCCCTGATATTGCCCGGCCACGGATACCGCATCAGACAATGCAGGCATTCCTCCGTCGCGCCGGCCAGACGGCGCCCGCAACGCGCCCCTGCCAATTTCAGGAAATATTCGGCCAGCAGCGGAATATCTTCAATTCGCCCTCGCAGTGGCGGCGCTTTGAGCGCGATCACGTTGAGCCGGTGAAAGAGATCCAGCCGGAAATGTCCGCGCTTTGCTTCGGCACTCAAGTCGCGGTTGGTAGCTGCGACCAGCCGAATGTCGAGCGGCAGAGTCTGGGTACCGCCCACGCGTTCGAAGGTGCGTTCCTGCAGAACCCGCAGAAGCTTCGCCTGCAGACCGGGCGCGAGTTCGCCGATTTCATCCAGGAACACCGTACCGCCCTCGGCCATTTCCAGCTTGCCCTTCTTCTGTGCTACAGCGCCCGTGAACGCTCCACGCTCGTGGCCGAAGAGATCGCTTTCGAGCAGCGTTTCACTCAGCGCAGCACAATTGATGGCGACGAACGGCCGCGCCGAACGCCGGCTGCGCGCGTGGATCGTCCGTGCCACGAGTTCCTTACCCGTACCGCTCTCACCGAGGACCAGCACCGAGGCATCCTGCGGGGCGACGCGGTCGATCAGACTCTTGAGGTGAAGGATAGCTTTGCTCTCGCCGACCATGCCGGAATCGTCAGGAATGGTTTGAGATTTGAGTAAAATGTTTTCCGTCCTGAGTTCTTCGAACTCTCTCACTGCGGCCAGAGCAGTCGAAGCGAGTGTCAGGACCGCCCCAAGAACTTCGCCGCAATCCGGCCCGAGGACGCCCATCACGCCCGCGATTCGATCACCCACATATAAGGGACCCGCTGTGGCTCCGGCGTTCCCTTCGGACCCGGAGTCCCTGGCAGGCACGTGAACGATGCCTTCCGCGCAAACACGCTCCACAAGTCCATCGAGGCCGGGAAAATCGCGTTCCCGGAAAGTGTCGCTGAGCGGTTTTCCAGTCTCCGCGAGAACGACGAAGCCCCCGTCCGTTCCCGAGACGTCGTTTACGAGCCTGATCAGATGCAGTTCCACATCGCGCTTTCCCAAAGGAGAGTTCGTCTCCGTCAGCGCCCGGAACAAATAAATCATGGTCGATGCCTTGAGAAGCGTTGACTTCGCCGCTTCCGGCACCGGATGTGCCTCCGCTTCCAGCATGGAAGTGAGTTTAGCAGCGCGGCTGAACCCGCGGGTTCACAAATATGAACCGGGGAGTTCGGGATTGGCTATGATGTGGCCGGCGTCTACTTGTTTTCAATGAGTTGCCTGTTCGACCTGGGTGGCAGGTCGAATGCATCCCTATCACGCGTATTCCGGAAGGCCAGATTGGCCGGCCGGGAAACGAAGCCTCTGGGAGGGGGCCAGAAATGAAGAGCATCGCCAATCGTCTTTTCCTGTTTGCGGCCGCCGCGCTGTCCCTTGGGACCGTTGCCTATGGCCAGAACAACCTGAGCGCGGACGTTCCGTTCGCATTCCGCGGCCCGGCCGGAACCGCATCGGCGGGACACTATACCGTCCGGCTCGAAAGCAACGGCGGCGGGTACGTCGCCCAGATACGCAATCGCGTTACGGGCCACGGTGTTATCACCTTCACCAATCGGCTGTACAGCAAAGCCGGCGCCGCCATCGCGCCTCGTCTGGTCTTTCGGTGCGCGGAAACGGGCTGCCAACTCAGTGAAATCTGGACGCTCGACGGCGGCTTCAGCCTTCCGGTGAAACATGTCCGCGATCCTGAGTACGTCGCTTCCGTTCCGCTCATCGCCGCCGGAGACTGAACCTACGCCGATGCGCTCAGAACACCGTTTTGGCATTGCACCCGGGCCGGAACGAGAGATCCTTTCTCGCTCCGGCTTTTTTGCGCCCGTTACCAGTCAGTTCCAGTAGTTCCGGTCGAGACTCCTGTATTGAATCGCTTCCGCAATGTGCTTCGCCACAATCGACTCGGAGCCGTCGAGATCGGCCACTGTTCGAGCCACCTTCAGGATCCGGTCGTGAGCGCGCGCCGAAAGGCTCATGCGCCGCATCGCCATTTCGAGAGTCCTCTCGCCGGTCTCGTCGAGCGCGCACTGCTTGCGGATCATCCGCGTCGGCATTCGAGCATTGCTGTACCCGCGGGCGTGTTGAATTTCCCGTGCCCGCGCCGCTCGCTGGCGCATATCTTCGGACGATTCCGCCAACTCCCCCGCGCGTAGTTCCCGGAAAGGCACGGCGGGTACTTCGATCTGGATGTCGATGCGGTCGAGCAGCGGTCCGGAGATCTTGCCCAGATAGCGCTGGATGATCGCGGGCGTGCAGCGGCATTCGCGCGTGGTGTCGCCATAGTAACCGCACGGGCAGGGGTTCATCGCCGCTACGAGCATGAAACTGGCGGGAAAACACAGCGTCATGTTCGAGCGCGCGATCGTCACTGTCAGGTCTTCCAGCGGCTGGCGCAGGATCTCCAGAACGTTCCTCGGAAACTCCGGAAATTCGTCGAGAAAAAGCACCCCGTTGTGCGCCAGACTCACTTCGCCCGGTCGCGGTGAACCGGTTCCGCCGCCAATCAGGCCCGCATCCGAAATGGTATGGTGCGGCGTACGGAACGGACGCGTGTGCAGCAATCCGCCGCCCGGCGGTAATACTCCCGCAATGCTGTGAATCTTTGTCGTCTCGATCGCTTCCTCAAAACTCAGCGGCGGCAGGATGCCGGCGAACCTTTTGGCCAGCATGGTTTTTCCCGATCCCGGCGGTCCGATCATAAGCACGTTGTGGCCACCGGCGGCAGCGACCTGCAGGCCGCGCTTGGCTGTCGTCTGCCCGCGGACGTCGCGAAAATCCGGCGCTGATTCCGAAACCGGGACGTTAGCCGGGCGTGCCGAGGGTCTGACCGCAGTGAAGTTTTCCGGCTTGGCGAGCATGGCTACCACTTCGGCGAGATGCTTCACACCGAATACATTCACGCCTTCCACTACCGACGCCTCTTCCGCATTCTCGAAAGGCAGGATGAGGTTCTCGATGTGGTGCTCCCGCGCGCACACCGCAACTGACAGGGCTCCGCGAACGGGCCGGATGGTGCCATCGAGTGACAACTCGCCGACCGAAAGATGCTTGTCGAGGCCCTTGAATGTCCCCATGGCCCCAAGAATCGCCAGCGCCATCGGAAGGTCGAAGCCCGCGCCTTCTTTGCGAAGGTGCGCGGGCGCGAGATTCACTGTAACGGCCTGATTCGGATAGCCGAACCCGGAATTCATGAGCGCGGATTTGATCCGTTCGCGGCTCTCGCGCACGGCGGTATCCGGCATTCCGACCAGCATGAAATCGCGGGCCATTCCGCTGCGGTAGAGGTCCACTTCGACGTCTACCGGATGCGCGTCGATCCCGCACACAGCCGCGCTCCGAGTCTTGAACAGCGGCATGGTACACGTCTCCCGGGTGAGCGAGATGTCGCTCAGAGAGTTGGTGCGGCTGAGGCGGACTTATTCTCTGGAATTGCTCGCCGCCACTGTAGCGGATATCAAACCAGTTTTTAATCGAGTTGAAAGATTCAGTTGCTATTAGTTGAGCTACACAAAAGGGGGGGCGAAATGCGGAAGATTCAAGTGGCATTGTTTGGTACATTCCTGGCCGCGGCCAGCGCCTTTGGTCAGGCGGGCGGCGTGGCAAGCATCTCGGGGACGGTCCACGATCCGTCCGGATCGGTCGTACCTAACGGGAAGGTGGTCGTCTCGACCACCGCGAAGCGCGAGATCCGTTCGGTCCAGACCAATGCCGCCGGCGTTTTCACGGCCCCGGCTCTCGTTCCTGGCCAAGGCTACCAGCTGACCATTACGGCCCAGGGGTTTGCCCAGTATGAACTGGAAGACATCGATCTCCAGGTCGGCCAGAATCTCGACATGAATATCAGCCTCACGGTTGCGCAAAGCACCACGGAGGTGGAGGTCTCCGCGGCAGCCGAACTCATCGACGACCAGAGGACCGACGTATCTCAGGTGGTGGGAGAGCGGCAGATCAACGACCTCCCCATCAACGGCCGGCGTGTCGACTCGTTTGTCCTCCTGACGCCGGGTGTAACCAACGACGCCACCTTTGGACTGCTGAGCTTCCGGGGAGTAGCGGGCAATAACTCGTTCCTGCTGGATGGCAACGACAACACCGAACAGTTCTACGATGAAAACGCCGGACGGACCCGCATCCAGTCGCAGCTCTCGCAGGATGCGGTGCAGGAGTTTCAGGTTGTAACCGACGACTACTCGGCCGAATACGGACGGGCCATGGGCGGCGTCGTCAATACCGTGACCAAAAGCGGCACCAACGAGGTGCATGGCGCGGGCTTCTATTACTTTCGCAGTACGGGTTTCGACGCTAAAGATCCCTTTGCCGCTTTCAATCCCAGCGAGAAACGAGTGGAGGGAGGCGGCGTCATCGGGGGGCCGATCATAAAGAACAAGCTGTTTTACCTGCTTGACTTCGATCTCACCTGGCGCCAGTTCCCGCTTGGCTGACAGCTACGTTCAGAATGGCGTTATCAATACCGCGACCCGAACCTGGGTTGGATGCGGCGCTCCCGCTACTCCGGCGCAGTGCAGCGCCATCAACGGCCTGCTGCCGCGTTTCTTCGGCCAGATTCCGCGTACCGACTACAACGATCTCGGATTCGGCAAACTCGATTACCGGCTGAACGACAAGAACTCGCTGGTGGGCGAGTTCAACTTTCTGCGCTGGTTGTCTCCCAACGGAATCCAGACCGGCCTTTCTTCCACCAGCGGAGCCGGGATCAACAGCAATGGCGACGACTCGGTGAGGGTACGCAACGGCAAATTCGGGTGGACCTTCGTCCCCACCAGCAACATCGTTAACGTCTTCCGCTTCGGCTGGGACACCGACCGCCAGGCCGATTCGTTCGACCAGGCACAGCTTGGACCCGGTCTGGGCTATCTCGACGTTTTGATTGCCAACAGCGTTCAACTGGGGCCGGCCAACTATCTTCCGCGCGTGGAGCCGAGTGAAACCCGCCATGAGTACGCGGACGATATCACCTGGACCAGAGGCACGCACACCTTCAAGTTCGGGTTCAATGCGGCCACCACCGAGGACTACAACTATTACATAAGCAATGCTTTCGGAGCATACTCTTACCTGACTCCGACAGCCTTCGCGCAGGACTACACCGGCAACAGCGCCGGCGCGAAGAACTGGACTTCCTATTCGCAGACTTTCGGCAACCCCGTCGCCGATTACACGATCAGCGAGTTCTCGTGGTATGCCCAGGATCAGTGGAAGGTCACGCCAAGACTCACCGCGACACTGGGAATCCGGTGGGACAAATCGCACGTACCCAACTTTCCGATCGTGAATCCCGATTTCCCTCAAACCGGCTATATCCACACGCCTTCCGACAACTTTGCGCCGCGTATCGGACTGGCATACCGCATCGACGACAAGACGGCCGTGCGGGCCGGGTACGGGATGTTTTACGCGCGCATGCTGGGCGGCCTGATCGATAACCTGTGGACGACAAACGGAAGCTACCAGGTCCCCGACACATTCAGCGCCACCAATCCAACACAGCTCGGCGTCGGCCCTGTTTTTCCGAATGCGCTGGCGGCGGCGCCCAGCGGTGCGGGCGTGGGTGCAGCTACCCTGCAGTTCGCCGCTCCCAACCTTTAAGACGCCGTATTCCCAGCAGGGAAACCTCTCCGTGTCGCGTCAACTTCCCGGCGACATGGTGTTGACCACATCCGGCATCTGGAGCCGTGGCGTGAACCTCTTCGGCGTTACCGATCTGAATGCGTCCGCAACGATAAATTACACTTATACGATCGAGGACGCTTCCGGTAACCCAACGGGCACGTTCACCATGCCGGTCTACACTACGCCGCGCCCCAGCACGAAGTACGGCGCGATTTACGAGGTCACGAACGGAACGAACAGCTACTACGACGCATTGGCCGTGACGCTGGAGAAACGCTTTTCGCACGGCTTTCAGTCGCTTATGTCCTATACCTGGTCGCATGAAATCGACGAAGGGCAGGGCGGCGGATCCAGCGCGATTTTCTTCAGTTCACTCAGTTCCTACACCTATAACGCCAACTACGGCTTCGAGCGCGGCAGCGGACTTCTCGACCAAAGGCACGGCTGGTGTATTCCTTCGTCTGGTCGCCGACCATCAGCCATCCGAACAACACATTCATGAAGTATGTTGCCGACGGGTGGCAGCTCTCAGGTATTGTGACGCTGGCCGCGGGGCGGCCGACCGGCAGCCCGACAATCCGCGTCGTTTCGGCGCCCACACTTCCGTCGGGGAGCATCCTTTCCACCAGCACCAGGCACGAACCTGCCGAATTTCATCGTTGGCCAGCTCAATTTCGGCGGGGCCGGCCCGTACAACGCCACGGGTCCCGGCGGCATTGCGCAGTCCCGCGACAACGTCTATCAGATCTGGGACGTCTTCGCATGGCAGATCGGCCGGCACTCGCTCAGAATGGGAGGCGAGTTTGACGCATTCCAGTACGTGCGCTTCGAATACGCCGACCCTCTGGGATCGCTCACCTTCACCAGCGGCTACACCAATGCCACAGCCGCCGCTCCCAAAGCGGGAGACAACAGTGGCGACGCGCTGGCCTCGGCGTTGCTCGGCCTTCCCCAGACGGCGGTACGCACCCTCGGCCCCAACCGCATCGACGGGCGGCAGAAAAACTACGCTGCCTTCATTCAGGACGATGTGCGCGTTCTGCCGAATCTGACCGTGAATATGGGCCTGCGCTACGAGGTATCTCCGCCTCTGAGCGATATCCGCCACCAGCTGGCTTCAATCGATTTCAGTACTGCTCCTTCTCCCGCGGCGATTTTCGCGGCGGGAAAACAGGGCGTCTACAGCCCGACTCTCTTCGTCTGTGGCCGGGATGGATATCCGGACGCCTGTGCCTATACCAATTGGAAGAACTTCAGCCCGAGACTGGGCGTTGCGTGGTCGCTGGATGCCAAAACGGTCATTCGCGCCGGAGGAGGCATCTATTACGGCACGCAGGACGATAATACCCTGCTCAAGCTCGCGCAGACCCTGCCCACCACCTACAACCAGACACTCACCTACAACGCCTATGTTCCGACGGTGACTTTGGCCAATGTGTTCGGTCCGGCTGTGGTGGGCAGCGCGTCGATTCAGGCGGCCGCCATCGACCCGCACCAGGGGACGCCCTACTCGCCGCAATGGAGTTTCAACATACAGCGGACAATCACCCCGCATACAGTGGTGGAAGCAGGTTACCTGGGCTCGGCGGGCATTCATCTCGAGCAGAACGTGCAAGTCAATAATTCACTGCCGGGTCCGACGGCCAAAAGGCCTTACTTCGGGCTCACGCTCGCCCCCGCCGTGCAGGCTGCTCTCGCGTTCCCAGCCACCGCCACCATCGTGCCGGTGACCACCATCAATTACTTCCCTCACTCCGCGCAGAGCAACTATCATGCGCTGCTGCTTCGCGGGGAACATAAATTCGACGCCGGCTTTTCGCTCCTGAGTACCTTTACGTGGTCAAAGGCGATCAGCAACGCTCCGCAGTACCGCAACGCAGGCGGCATCACCGGCGACGAAAATTCGCCGCCTCAGAATTCCTTCGATCTCGCTGCCGACCGCAGCCTCGCCTATTTCAACGCGAAGTTCCGCTGGGTGACTTCGGCCGTTTACGAGCTGCCGTTCGGCAAAGGCAAGACCATGCTGCACAGCGGGACTCCGGCGGCGATCGCGGGTGGATGGCAGGTTTCAGGCATATTGCAGATGCAGACGGGATTTCCCTACACAATCAACTACAAAGGCGACCCCATTAACATCGGAGGCGGCAGCGGCGGCATCCTGGTCAGACCGAACTACGCACTGACGGCATCCGGGCAGAACGTAAACCCCAACCTTCCGACGGACCAGCGCAGTACATCAGAATACTTCAACACCGCGGCCTTCGTGCAACCGGTGCTGGCATTCGGTGACGTCGGGCGGAACTCTATGACCGGCGCGAATCTGATCAATCTCGACGCCACGCTCGCGCGCAGCTTCCGCATTACCGATAAGGCCGGCCTGCAGTTCCGGGCAGAGTTCTTCAATCTGGCCAACCATCCGAACTACAGCCTGATCGGCCGGATCGTCAACGATCCCAGCTTTGGCATTGTGCAGAATCAGCTTCCTCCGCGGCAGATTCAGTTGGCGCTGAAGTTGAGCTTCTGACCTAAGACTTGCCGGCTTGCTGACAACATGCCGAGCCGCGCCTGTTGAAGGAGGCGGACGAAAATGTTGCAACCTCAATAGCCGCCCGATTTGACTCATGGCACCGATCCCTCGCGTCGCTTTCATCACGGACACGTTTACTCAGGCGAACGGCGTCGCGCTTACCAGCCGTAGGCCCGCCGTTCTTACCGATGCGGGAGGGCCCAGGTTCATTGTGCGTGAGGGGGTAAGCGGATCCGTCGGTCACAGCGACAAGGAGTTTGTAGAAATAACGTTCAGGCTGCCTTCGCGACGAGCCGTCGCGATTGGAAATGGCGCGGGCCGCCCGTGAACAACCTTACGGAGAATCGTGGGACAGCGTGTTTGAGAAAGTGTATGACGGATACAGGATCGCTATCGAGACGAAGGCTTCCCCGCCTGCCTCAAAGCAACCTCGCAGATATCTCACCATTCCGACATGAAATTGCAACCCGTCGGCGATTACGGTGGTATCGATAGTTCCCTCACATGACGCTTGGGACTGCTCTCTTCGACTTGACCCTCAGGCCGGTCGACCTGCTGGTACGGCGCTGGAACTGGAAGGCCGCGCTTTCGAGCTCGGTGGTTCGCGGGATCATCTTCTTTCTGGCTAACCTGTCTTCAGGCTTGCGCGCCGCTCTTGGCGCAATGGCCGCGGAGTGGATGTACCGCGCCATCGCATCCGGATTTTACGGCGCCATAACGCAACACATCAGCGAAGTAGAGCCGGAATGGGAAGCGGCCGTCTGCCTCATCATTCTGCTGCCTCTTTCCTCGCACTCGATCGAGTTTCTAGTTCACTGGCTGCGCCATACACCCGACCTCAAAACCAGCATCGTTTCGTCGATTTCGTTCACGGTAATCTCGACGCTGTTCAATTTCTATGCCATGAGACGCGGCGCCATGGTGGTGGGCGCGAACGCCGCCTCGATCGCCGCGGACCTGCGGGCCATGCCTCGCGTGATCGCGGGATTCGTGGCGGCCGGTCCTCTGTGGTTGTGGCGCTCTGTCCGATGAAGACGCTCCATCTTACGAATGCATGGCACAGATCGTCGGGGGGCATCGGAACTTTCTATAAAGCTCTCTTTGAGACAGCCAATCGCCTCGGGCACCCGATGCGGCTTGTGGTGCCGGGTCCCGACACACGCATCGAGAAGGTGGGTGAGTTCGGGCTGATCTATCAGCTCCAGGCACGCCTTGCGCCGCTGGATCGCAGGTACCGGCTTATTTATCCGCACCGATACCTGTTTCCGCGAACGGCGATTCAGCGCATTATCAATGAGGAACGCCCGGACCTGGTGGAGATCGCCGAGAAATATACACTGCCGTATCTTGGAGGATTGCTTCGCACGCGACGGCTCCCGGGAGTGAGCGTGCGGCCAGTGGTTGTCGGCGCCAGCCACGAGCGAATGGACGAAAACATGGCCGCCTACTTGTCGGATAGCCCTGCGGCGGCTCGCTTCTGCCAGTGGTACATGAAATGGCTTTACTTCCCGATGTTCGATCACCACATTACCTTTTCTGAGCACACTGCCGAGGAACTGATCAGCGCGTCGCACGGTCACAAGGTTCGCCGCGGGATCTGGGTTACGCCACTGGGAGTAGACTGCGACCGTTTCATCGTCAATCGACGCGCTCCGGACACGGCGGTGACGCGCCTGCTGTATGCCGGCCGGCTCTCACCAGAGAAGAACGTTTTCCTGCTTCTCGACATGATGAAACGCCTTAACCCGCACGAATACACCCTGACGATTGCCGGCGACGGTCCGCTGCTGGAAGAGATGCTGCGCCGGAAACCGGAGCATGTTTCGTTCCTCGGTCACGTTGCCGACCGGGCCGCGCTTGCCGATGTTTACGCCAACGCGGACGTGTTCGTCCATCCGAATCCCCGGGAGCCGTTCGGCATCGCGCCGCTTGAGGCGATGGCGGCTGGTCTGGCTCTGATTGCGCCAAACACCGGCGGTGTTACGACGTACGCAAATCAGGCGAACGCGTGGCTGGTGAGCGCGCATCCCGATGCTATGGCGGCTGCGGCACGGGAGATTCGCATGAACCCAGCCGCCCGGAACGCGAAGGTCGGGGCGGCACGCGAGACTGCCGAGAGCTTCGGCTGGCCGGTGGTTACAAAGCGGCTTCTGGAGCTTTACGAAGAAATAACCGCCATCACCCGGAACCACCGGCTTCAACCACTGCTCTCCCCGCGCACTTGGTCGACTGAAACAAAGTACAGTCAAATTGTTTGATGTCTGTTATCGCGATGTAAGACGGCCCCGCTATTTTGGGGCATGTTCATCTCACGGCGCAACCTGTTGCGGTTAGTTGCCGGAGCGGCGTTAGCCAAAGCAAAAGGTTCGCAACCCGGGGGCTCCCAATACACCTTCTGGCAGCGCCGCTACCGCGCGAGCGCAACCGTTACTCTACTCTCCATTCCGATCGTTTCCAGAGACGACGTGGGAAGCGGTTTCATTCTGATCGAGGAAGCCGCTCACGACATTGCAATCCAGTTCGGCGCGGGTTCTTATCCGGAAAGCGCCCGGGGACTAAACCGGCTCGGATTCATTCAGGAGGTGGTTGCAGAGAAGAATCCGGGCGAGTTGGCCGAGTGCGCTTATTTCGCATTCATGACTACGTCGGCCGAGAAGAATATCGAGCAGGCCCAGCGTGCGCTCGCCGCCTCCGCAGCCACCGTCCCGTATGCCGTTGCCGAGGGTGCGGGACGGAATGGCAGTTTCGTTTCGAAGTTGGACCGCGTCAATCTCTCGTCCGCGGTCACGTGGCGCGACTACCGGCGGCTTACGGATGGAATTCGCGCCACCGTCGCCAGCCCGAACACCTCGCAGCATCCCGCTTCGAGTTGTGTCGAAATCAGGCTGACGGACGGTAAAGCCGCGCCTGCGACCTTTCTCTACGCGATCAGAACGGCGTTAATGAATGCGGCTGCGCGGGCTAGCCTGTCGCTGATTTACAACGCGAAGGAGTTCCTGCTCCGTACGGAGAAAGAGCCGGACCCGTCGATGGGCGCGTATTTTGCGGGACGAAACCTCGTGTTTGACGCGAGCCGTGTGATCCTGCTGAACGCTCGTCTGCTGGATCGGACCAGCGGAGTCGTCACGCCGTTTAAGGTCTGGTTTGAATCGGGCCGGGAGCATCTGCCTCCCCTTCGCTTCGAATATCAGGCGAGGTCGTTTCTGCGGATGGCGTTTGAGTTCGATCCCGCCGCGTCGGGCCCCCCGATCGAGTTTGCATTGAACAAAAAGGCCGAATGAAATTAAGGAGGGTGCGTGAAGAATTCGCGAGTTCGCTTCCACTGGCTTGAAGACAGTTTCCCTTTGCGGTTTCATACCGGAGTATCTCTGCACAGCCATACTCTTCACTCGCGTGAATCGATGCACTTCGTTGGCCGCGCGACGGCTAACACACCCTGGTTATCGGGTGCGATTCGCAAACAAACGGAAGAGTACAGAGCCTTGAAAGGGCGTGATGTCGAT
>Ga0116223_10004265_pt1 | contig 12441 bp, 7 predicted proteins | sample Sb_taG_3_FD_90092 | JGI IMG/M metagenome (GOLD analysis project Ga0116223, IMG submission 90092) | Peat soil microbial communities from Weissenstadt, Germany - Sb_50d_a_PC metaG | ecosystem: Environmental > Terrestrial > Soil > Wetlands > Peat | place: Germany: Weissenstadt | collected 2010-09-21 | reverse complement strand
GTCAGCGCGTTTTATTCGGGGATCCCGCTCGACGCCGGACTGTGGAAGAGCATCCAGGCGTACGCCGCGACCGAGGAGGGCGCGCGGCTCGCCGGAGAGCGGCGGCGGTTCCTGCGCAAGACCGTGGACACCTTTCGCCGCCACGGCGCCGACCTGGACCCCGCCGGCAAGAAGCGCCTCGAAGCGCTCGACGTGGAGCTGACGCAGCTCACGACGAAATTCTCGGAAAACGTCCTCGATTCGACCAACGCTTTTGAACTCGTGGTGACGGACGCGGCCGATGTCGCCGGCCTGCCTCCCACGGCGCTCGCGTCCGCGCGCGAGAGCGCTATCCGCAAAGGCCGCGAGGGCTGGCGCTTCACCCTGCAAGGGCCCGACTACGTGGCGGTGATGACCTACCTGGACAACCCTTCGATCCGCCGCGAGGTGTACCACGCCTACAGCGTGCGGGCGGCGTCCGGCGAGCGTGACAATCGCGCGATCCTGACCCGCATCCTGGAACTGCGCCGGGAAAAAGCGCGGCTGCTGGGATTCCAGGACTTCGCGGACCTGGTGCTCGAAGACCGCATGGCCCACACCGGCGCACGCGCCATGGCGTTTCTGGAAGACATCAAGCGCAAGACCGAGGCGCGTTTCCGCGGGGAGAACGGCGAGCTGTTGGACTTCCGCCGCTCGCTCGAAGGGACTCCTTCTGCAACAAATCCCGGCGCTCCGCCGCTCGAGCCCTGGGACGTGGCCTACTACGCCGAAAAACAACGCGCCGCGCTCTACGACTTCGACGAGGAGGCGCTGCGCCCCTATTTCCCGCTGGAGCGCGTAGTGGCCGGCATGTTCGACCTGGTGCACAGGCTCTACGGCATTCGCGTGACCGAAGAGCCGGGCGTGCCGGTGTGGGACCCGCAGGTGCGCTACTACAACGTAGTAGACGAAAACGGCGGGTTCCTGGGAGGATTCTACGCCGACTGGTACCCGCGCGAGAACAAACGCGGCGGCGCCTGGATGGACGCGCTCATCACCGGCGGACCCGCGCCGGACGGCTTCCACCCGCACCTCGGCCTGATTTGCGGCAATCTCACCCCGCCGCTCGCCGAACGGCCGGCTTTGCTCACGCATCGCGAAGTGGAGACCATCTTTCACGAGTTCGGACACCTGCTGCATCACCTGTTGAGCCGCGTGGAAATCCGCAGCCTGGCGGGCACCAGCGTGGCATGGGACTTCGTGGAACTGCCTTCGCAGATCATGGAGAACTGGTGCTGGGAGCGCGATGCCCTGGACCTGTTCGCGCGCCACTGGGAGAGCTGCGCCGCGATTCCCGAAGACCTGTTCCGGAAAATGAAGCGGGCCCGCACCTTCCGCGCGGCCAATGCGCAGATGCGGCAGCTCGGGTTCGGCTTCATGGACCTGCTGCTGCACGTGCGCTACTCGCCGGAGCGGGACGGAGATCCGGTGGCGTACACGCGCCAGGTGATGCAGGAGTTCAGCCCGGCGCCGCTCCCCGAGGATCACGCCATGATCGCGGCGTTCACCCATCTTTTCGGCAGCCCGGTAGGCTACGGCGCGGGGTATTATTCCTACAAGTGGGCGGAGGTATTGGATGCCGATGCCTTCACCCGCTTCCGCGACCACGGCATCTTCAGCCGGCAGATCGGCGAGGAGTTCCGCGCCAACATCCTCTCGAAGGGAGACAGCGAGGATCCGGGCGAGCTGTACCGCCGGTTCATGGGAAGAGAGCCCGATCCGGGGGCCTTGCTGGTGCGGTCGGGGCTGGCGTAGTGAAGGCTGGGTGACAGGCCACAAAAGATGACAGACCACAGAAAACGATGGTCTCGCTCCGTGCAACGAAGTGTCCCACTTGGCTTCAATCACTCGGGCCGGACGGCCTGCAGCAGCCCTTCGATCCGTTCCAGCAGGCGCCGGAACACGATGGGTTTGGCTTCGTACGCCTGACAGCCGGCCCCGACCGCGCCGGCGACATCTTCGACAGACGTGTGGGCGGTCAACACGATGATCGGAATCGGAGAGGTCAGCGGGTCGCTCTTGAGCTTACGGATGGCCGTTCGGCCGTCCATTACAGGCATGTCGAGATCCATCAGGATCAGGTCGGGCCGGTGCAGGCGCGCGAGCCTCCATGCCTCGCGGCCATCGGGGGCCGCCAGTGTCTCGTAGCCGCTGCGTTCCAGGCGGCGCACCAGCATGTCGCGGCTAAACTCGTCGTCTTCAGCCAGAAGCAGCTTCGCCATGGTCGCTTAATCCTTAACCTCCAGACAGCCGGCGGGACATGACCCCCACTCTTCCATCAACTCCCTCAATCGCTCCAGTTCCACGGGCGGCGAGAACCAGTATCCCTGGCCATACCGGCACCCGAGTTCCTTCAAGCACTCGAGCTGGGCCCGGTTCTCGATGCCTTCGGCGACCAGGTGGAGTCTCAGGGAACGCGTCAGCCCGACGATCGCCCGCACGATCTCCATGCTTTCGTGGGACGACGTAATGTGCGAAACGAACGCCCGGTCGATCTTGACCGTATCGAACGGGTACTTCTGCAGATAATCGAGCGAGGAATAGCCCGATCCGAAATCGTCCAGTTTCAGACCCACCCCCAGCGTGCGGAGACGGCTTAGCGTGGTTAGAGCCAGGTCGGGATCTTCCAGCAGGAAGGTTTCGGTGATCTCCAGGCGCAGCGCGCCGGGCTCCAGTCCAGCGGCTTCCAGACAGGCGCGGACCTGTTCCACGAGATCGGGCTCGGTGAACTGGCGGCCGGAAACGTTCACGCTCACGCTGAGCCAGGGGTATTCGCGCCGCAGGTCCACGATGTCCCGGCAGGCGCGCTCGAGAACGAACCTGCCCAGCGGGCCGATCACGCCGTTGCGCTCCGCGGCGGGGATGAAGACCGCCGGGGAGACCAGCCCGTGCCCGGGCCGCCGCCATCGCACCAGGGCTTCGCAGCCTACGATCCGGTCGTCGTCGAGATCCACTTTCGGCTGGTACCAGACTTCGAATTCCGATCGCTCCACGGCGTGGTGGAGATCGTGTTCCAGGTGCATCTCCGCCAGGTCGTCGCGGCGCATGAAGGTCTGGAAGACCGCGCTGTGCCCGATCCCCTGTTCGCGGGCATGACGCAGCGCGGCGGTGGCATCGCGCAACAGGTCGTCTCCCGAAACGCCGCCATAAGCCACGGCGATTCCAGCGCTGGCGGTAGCGAAAACCGACTGGCCGTTGACCGTGAAGGGATCCCCCAGCGTGGCCTGCAGGCAAACCGCGAGTTCCTTCGCAGCCGCCGGCCCGGAGGCGTCCCGGAGCAGAACTCCAAACTGGTGCTCGCCCGAGCGGGCAGCCGCGGCGGACACGCCTTCCGTCGCCGTTTGGAGCGAGTCGCGAAACCGGCCGCCCACTGCGGCCAGCAGGAGCCCCGAGTCGCCATTCTGGAGGTTTTCCTGGATGCGGTCGAATCCGTCCAGTTCGAGCACCACCAACGCCATCCGCCGCCCCTCGGCGGCCAGCGATCCGAGCTCCTCCTCCAGCCACGCCCGGTTGGGAAGCGAGGTGAGCGGATCGACGGTTTTGCGAACCGTAATATCGGTCTGGCAGCCCACCAGGCGGACGGCCTGGCCCGCGGCGTTGCGCGCAATGCTGCCACGGCTCTCGATCCAGCGGTATTGGCCATCCTGGTGCCGCATGCGGTACTCGCTCTCCAGGGCGGCGCTGCGGCCCTCGATATGGGCCTGAACCGCGGACCGGACCCTCGCGCGGTCATCCGGGTGAATGCGGCCGAACCACTCTTCGGTGCTGGCAAAAGGCTTGTCCGTGGACAGGCCGAACTTGGAATTCCAGTAGGGCGAGCAGTGCAGATTCGCGGATGCCAGGTCCCACTCCCACAGGCCTTCTTCGGATGCTCCCAAGGCCAGCCGATAGAGTTCCCTGGTGCGGCGCAATTCACGATCTGTCAGCGCCAGCCGCAGGCGCGTTTCGATGCGCGCCAGCGTGACCGCGAAGTCCATCGGCTTGGTTACATAGTCGTTGGCGCCCATCCGCAGAGCGGCGACAATTTCTTCGCTGTCGTCGAGAGCGGTGACCATAATGACCGGCAACTCGGAATCCGACCACGCCTCGCGAATGCGCCGCAGCACCTCCAGCCCGCTGATCCCCGGAAGCACATGATCGACCAATACCAGATCGTATGGATGGCTTTCGACCATGCGCAGCGCCTGCTCCCCGTCCTCCGCCGTGTCCGCGAGGTAACCGCTGCGCAACAGTCTGCGGTGGAGAAGATCGCGATTCGATTCGTCGTCATCTACCAGCAGCAGGCGCGCCGGAATCGGCATAGCTCTCCCCTTCCGAGGCCGGCGGTTGGACGCCCGCCGGAATCCGCATCCTGAAATTCGAACCCTTACCCAGCTCGCTTTCGACCGAAATATCGCCTCCCATCAGCCGGCACATCCTCTGGCTGATGGCCAGTCCGAGACCGGTGCCCCCGTACTTGCGGGTGGTGGAAGCGTCGGCCTGCCTGAACGCCTGGAACAGTTTGCCCTGCTGTTCGGGAGAGATCCCAATACCGGTGTCGCGGACGTTGACCAGGATCCAATCGGACTGCTCCTCCCGCTCGCGCGACAGTTCCACGGTTACGTCTCCGTCCTCGGTGAACTTGCAGGCGTTGGAAACCAGGTTCAGCAGGCTTTGCTGGAAGCGCAGCAGATCCCCGTGCATCTCGATCGAGCCGGCGTTTTCCGCCACCGATAAGCGGTTGCGGTTTTTGGCGGCCAGGGGCTGGACGGTGGCGATGACATCCTGAATGACCGGGCGCACATGGAAGGTTTCGGGATGCAGCTCGATCTTGCCGGCCTCGGCCTTGGAGTAGTCCAGCACCTGGTTCACGAGATTGAGCAGCAACCCGCCGGCGCGCTCGATCCGGGAGAGGTCGTCGTGCAGCCCCTCGATGCCCCGGTCCGCGCAGACCTCCTGGATCAACTGGCTGTAGCCAATCACGGCGTTCAGCGGAGTCCGCAGCTCGTGGCTCATGGTGGCCAGAAAACGACTCTTGGCGGCGTCCGCGGCCTCGGCTCTCTCCTTGCTGACCAAGGTGGCGCCCAAACGCTCGACCATGGTATTGAACGCCATGGTCAGGCGGCCGACTTCGTCCGGGCGCACCACTTCGGCCCGGCCGTTCAGGTCTCCGGCGGCCACCCGGCGCGTGAATTCGGTGAGGGCCTGCAAGGGCCGCAACAACGTGCGCATCTGGTGAATCTGCACGCCGGCGGCAGCCAGCAGGAAGGCCATGGCGATGGCCACGGCTGCCCAGACGATGCGGATGAGTGCCGCATGCTCCTTTTCGGTGGAGAATTGCAGCCGCACGGTGCCCAGGAGAACCGGGCCCGAGGGGTGTCCGGCGGTGTCCGCCTCCCATCCGCCCCCCACCTGGGACGGGCGCACGACCTCGCGCCGGATCTCGATGAAGTTGCGTTGCGAGAGTCCGGATCCGCCGCCCGCGCGGCGGAAGTGCACCGGGACCCCGCCCTGGGCGTCGGTCAGCTCGACCAAGATCACCTGGTCGCTCGATACGGCGTTGCGCGCGATGCGCTCCAGATCGGTGCGGTCGCCCACCAGCATGGCGAACTGGCTCTGGCCCGCCAGGAAGTCGGCCAGGGCGTCGGCGCGGCTGGAGAGCTGGCGCTCCAGATCGCGGCTGTAGGTCCAGAGAAACAAGGACGTCAGTCCGAAGACCGTGACCGCGGCAAGCGTCAGGGCGGAGGCCAACACGCGCGCCAGCAGGCTGTGGTGGAGCGCGCGGATCACCGGAACACCTCCACCGGCAATCCGCCCGGGTGGAACTCCACGCCGAGCAGACGCGCTACCCGCTGGTTCAAAGCCAGGCGGATCTTCCTGGGCCCTTCCTCGGCTCCGCGATCCTCGCCGCGGAGCATCCGCTGTGCCATCTCGGCCGTCTGGCGGCCGGTCTCGCGGTAGTCGGGATAGATGCCGGCCGCGGCCCCCGCGCGAACGAATGCCGGGGAGAATCCGACGATGGGCAATCGTCCCTCGATCGAGGCCATCACCAGCGGCTTGATGGTCACGGGATTGTACAGGTCCGGATCGGGAAAGCACAACAGGAAGTCGACCTTGCCCTTCAGGGCGGCGACCGCCTTGAGCAACCGCGCCGGCCCGTCACAATCCACCACCACCACCGTGAATCCTTCCTTGCGCGCGCGGGCTTCGAGCGCTTCCGCCGAGTACCGCGACCGCGCCGGGTTGCGTATGATGCCGGCGCGCAAATGATTCGGCCACAGCGAGCGTATGGCCTGGAGCTGGGCGGAGAGCGGAATATCCAGGTCGACCTGAGCCAAAGCGTCGTTTTCGCCGCCGTGCAACACCATGGTGGCGATGGTGGGCACGGCCAGCTTGCGAGACTGCACCTCCCCGAGTGCGCGGCTTCCGACCGCAATGACCAGTTGCACATCCCGGGCGCTCACCGCGCGGGTCAGATCGGCGCCCGCGGTCTGCAGGTCCACCACCCGAATATTACTCGAACCCAGGGCGGATCCCATGCCTTCCAGCGCTTCCGCATAGGCATCCACGCCGGATTCATAGGCCACCACGATCGCCGCATTGCCCGGCGGCATCGAGGTGAGGGCCAACAGCACCGGCGCCAGAACCCAGGTCATTCCCATACCCGCCACACCAGCTTGATAAAGACGGACCGTCCGTCGCCGCGCAGGCTGTCCACCGAGAGATTGACCGGATCCTCATACCGGCGATCGAAAGCATTGCGCACCCCGGCTTCGAGATCGAAGCGCGGATGCAGGCGCGCGGTAGCCGTAAAATCGGCAAGCAAGAAGCCTCCCAAAAGGTCGCCGCTTGCCGTATAGCGATTCGACAGGTATTGCAGGGCGCCCGACAGAAACAGGCGTTCGCGGAAGAACGGGACGCCCAGCCGGGCTTTGGGCAGCAGTTGGGGCGAGTTCGGCAATCGGGCGTTTTCCGTTTGACCGGGGGCGGGCTGCCCGCCGGTGGCGTTTTCGAAAGTCGTGCTGGCCGATGCCTCGATGCGGCCGGCCAGCTTTCCCTTCAATTCGAGCTCCAATCCCGTGGAAACCAGCCGGCCCGCATTGCGGTATTGCAGCACGCCGTCATCCAGCGTCACGGCCTCGATGACCTGGCCGATGCGATAGTGGAACCCGTTCACCACCAGGGCCATGCTCCGCGTCACCTGGCGCTCGAGCGATGCCTCGAAAGTATTGGCCACCTCGGGGTGCAACTGGGGCGCGGCCGCATAGGACAGGCCGCCATCGTTGTAGAACTGCTCGAACGCGCTGGGGTTGCGGAAGGGCCGGCCGTACACCAGCTTGTATACCGTGCGGGCGGACGGTTGATAGATCAAGGCTACGCGCGGCGAGACGAAGGAGCGATAGTTGCGGGAATAGTCCAGGCGCGCGCCGCCGTACAGCTTCCACCGCGGGGAGAGGTTCCACTGCTGCTGCGCGAAAACCGCCACGGACCGGTCCGGACGGCCGGCGATGTCTTGTTCCACCCCGTTCACCACGTTGTACTGCAGGCTGCGCAGATTCCACGTGCCCTCGAGCCCCACGGTCAGGGGGCCAATCGCCACCGGCAATTCGTAGGTGAGCTGTGAATCGATCCAGTCGCCGCGGTTGTAGTCGCAAACCGGCTCCACTGCGCCCTCCACCGGGTAGTCGTAGCGGTCGTGGTAGCGGTACTGGTCGTAAGAAATCTGCCAGCGGAGCTCGCCGGGGCCCACCTGGTGTTTGTAAGCGGCGCTGACCAGGCTGCGGCTGTCCACGGCATACTGCGCGGGATCGCCCGACAGGCTGGTTCCCAGGCCGACCGGCGGCTGTTTGTCGCGGGCATTGAAATACGCGGTGAAACTCCAGTCGCGCCAGATGAGGTTGGCGAACGTGTGATAGCCACGCTCGCCATCGGCGTTGGAGAAGGAACTCCCCACACCCGGAGGAACCGCCAGCCCATCGGTGGGGAACGAGATGCCGGTGTCGTTGAAGACCGACCCGGAAACCAGGAGATTGGCTCCGCCTCCCAGGTATTTGGACATCGACAGCGTGGCCTTACGCTCACCGAAGGAATCGGCCTCGGTGGACAGGCGCAGGGGCGTGGCATCCACCGGCGACCGGGTCACCACGTTGATGTTGGCCAGCATGCTGTTGGACCCGTAAAGCGCCGAGGTAGGACCGCGGATGATCTCGATGCGCTCCACCAGGTCCATATCGAGCCCGAAATCCTGGCCGAAGAAGCCGTTGGAGTTGTAGATATTGTCGGTCAGGGGGTGGCCGTTGAGCATGACCAGGAAGCGCGTATTGAAATCGCCCGGAAGCGAGATGCCGCGCACCCCGACGTAATGATAGGTATGGTCGTTGGTGACGTAGAAGCCGCGCACGGAGGAAAGCGCTTCGGCCAGGGTGCGGTAACCGTAGCGGCGGATTTCATCGGCCGTGATCACGGTGATATTGGCGGGCGCCTCGGCCAGGGTTTGCGCGTGCAGAGAGGCCGCCTCGACGGCCGGCAGATCCCCAAACAGGACGGTCTCGTCGCTGGGCTTTTGCGGCGGTCCATCGGCGGACGCGGCGAAGGCGGAACAGGCGCAAACCAGCGCCGCGGCAATCGAGCGAAAATCGGCCATCGGCATATCGAAACTCATCGGGCGCACTCTCTGCGCCTCAGAACTCTTATCGGCGGAAATGGGGAGAACCAAGAGGGGCCAGGGGCCGGGGGCCAGGGGCCGGGGTGACGAGAATGACGATGATTTCCGGGTGAGACGAATTCTCATGCATGACGTAAACTCTCGACCGCAAGTTCCGCCTGGTATTGGATAAGTGGGCCAAGGACGCGGGACTGTCCGTGGTCCTGGACATCGGCAATCCGCAGACTCCCGCCTATTGGTGGGCCAGCGCCGTGGACATCACCGCGGAGGCCGTCCGTGCCTATGACAGCCAGTATCACACGCCGCCCGCGTCCAAAGAACAGAGATGAGATTTTTCGCAGCGCAGGGAAATCCCCCCTTTTCGCATTGGCCGATTAACTCGGTCACCAAGGAACGACATTTATTTTTCACCACACTTTCACTCATTCTAAAACCACTTACTCCCAACCACCTGCGCCGCGCACCCTTGCTGCCACACATCTGTCTGCTAGATTGAAATCAGGAAGGGAAGTGCGCTCTCACGGAATCATTCGAGAGTGAGCTTTCTTGAGGACAAATTCGGGACCGGCCATCGTTGCCAGAATGCCTCAAACCGTTCAAGTTGAACGGTCTGAAATCCGTAAGTCATTGATTCCGGTCGAAGAGCATTTTGAAAACCGTTCAAGTTGAACCGTTTTGGGCCGCCTCGTCCTGGCGCGCCAAGTTGCGTGGGCTTGAGTCCACCGAGGATTTCGCCCCTTTGCGATCCAGTTGCATCCGGCAGCTTGGAGTCGGACGGTTGAGGTCCGGAGTGTGTCGTCATGAGAAAACTAAGTCGCTATCACAACGTGGTCCGAACCCAACCGAAGCCGCTATCCGCCCACCCCCGGAACGAAGCCAAACGACAAATACATTTGTCGTCGCCCCCTCGTAACCCATTGATTCCTCATGAGCCGCCCTCCGAAAACGACAAATACATTTGTCAATTGGCTTCGAATGATCAAAAAGCCAGTACCGCCCCTGAAGCCGCCATCCGTGCGCTATCATCCAAACACCTGATGATTGCCCTCTCCGGCGTCTCCAAACACTTCAATGGGAAACGAAAGGTCGTCGCCCTCGATTCCGTCGATCTGCACATCGCGCGCGGCGAGATGGTCTCCATTGTCGGCCCTTCCGGCTCCGGAAAGTCGACCCTCCTCAACCTCATCGGCGGCCTCGACCGCCCCACTTCCGGCGAAATCCGCATCGACGGCCAGTCCGTCGCCGCCCTCTCCGATGACAACCTCACCCGCCTCCGCCGCGACAAAATCGGCTTCATCTTCCAGTTTTTCAACCTCCTCCCCTCGCTCACCTGCGTCGAAAACGTGGCCCTGCCGCTCCACCCAAAGGCCTCCCGCGCAAGGAAATCGATCAGCGCGCCCGCGAGCTACTAGACCTTGTGGGCCTCGGCCAGCGCTTCGACCACCTGCCCGACGAGCTTTCCGGAGGCGAACGCCAGCGCGTCGCCATCGCCCGAGCCCTCGCTTTCCAACCTCCCGTCCTCCTCGCCGACGAGCCCACCGGCAACCTCGACACCCACACCGGCGCCGAAATCCTCAGCCTCATCCACGATCTGCACGACCGCCTCAACGCCACCATTCTCATCGTGACCCATGACGCCGGAGTCGCCCAAAGCTGCCCGCGCACCGTCACCCTCTGCGACGCCCGCATTGCCGGAGATGTGCGCCGCGCCGGCGGAGCCAGGCAATGATCCTCTTCCGCCTCATCACCTGGCCGTACGTCCGCAAGCACCTCCTGCGCAGCGTCCTCACCACCGCCGGCATCGTGCTCGGAGTGGCCCTGCTCGTCGGCATGCACAGCGCCAATCAATCCGTGCTCGGAGGCTTCAACCAGACCGTCGACCGCATCGCCGGCAAGACGCAGCTCCAGGTCTCCGCCGGCGATACGGGCGTCGCCGAAGAGGTGCTCGAGCGCGTCGAGGCCCTTCCCCAGGTGCGCGCCGCGGCCCCCGATATCGAGGCTTCCGTCGACACCAATCTCAAGGACCAGGGCAAGCTCCTCATCCTCGCCGTCGATATGACCGGCGACCGCAGCTTGCGCGATTACGACTTCGACAATGGGGACGACGACGTCATCGATGACCCGCTTATCTTTCTCGCCCAGCCCGATTCCCTGATCGTCACCCGCGAATTCGCCGACCGCAACGGCCTCCACACCGGAGGCAAGATCGCCTTCTCGACCATGGAAGGGCCCCGCCAGTTCACCATCCGCGGCATCCTCAAAGCCGGCGGGATGGCCTCGGCATTCGGCGGCAATCTCGCCATCATGGATATCTACGCCGCGGAGGCCGTGTTCGGCCGCGGCCGCCACTTCGACCGCATCGATATCGGCCTCCGCGAAGGCGTCTCACTCCCCGAAGGAACGGCGGCCCTCCAGAAGGCTCTCGGTCCCGGCTTCACCGTCGAGCCCCCTTCCGGCCGCGGCCGCCAGTTCGAATCCCTGCTGGCCATCTATACCCTGGTTACCGGCGTCTCCAGCTTCTTCGCCCTGTTCATCGGGATGTTCATCATCTATAATTCCTTCTCCATCGCGGTGACGCAGCGCCGCTCGGAGATCGGAATTCTGCGCGCCCTCGGAGCGACCCGGTCCCAGATCCGCACCCTGTTCCTCGCCGAGAGCGCCGTCGCCGGCCTCATCGGGTCGTCCGTCGGCGCGGTCGCGGGCCTGGCCTTCGCGCGCAGCCTCACCCAGGTCACCAGCAACCTGATGGACCAGTTGTTCGGCGTCCCCAACAACGCCAGCAAGGTCTTGGTCGACCCGCAATTCCTCCTGATGGCGATCGCCGTGGGCGTGGCCATGAGCATGATCGCCGCCTTCATACCGGCCCGCAATGCCGCGCGAGTCGAGCCCATTCAAGCCCTCCAGAAAGGCCGCTACCAGGTGCTGGGCGTGGGTGAGAATCGCATCCGCCGCATTGCCGCGCTGGCCGCCACAATCGCTGCGCTGGTATGCCTCCCGCTGGGCGGCAACCGCACCATCTTCTATCTCGGCAACTTGCTCACCCTGCTGGCCGGCCTGTTGCTCGCGCCCACCCTTTCGCTCGCGCTCGCCAGACTCCTGCGCCGCCCGCTAAAATGGATCCGGCCCATTGAAGGCGCGCTGGCCGCCGACAGCCTCATCCAGGCGCCGCGCCGCACCTCGGCCACCGCCGCCGCCCTCATGCTCTCGCTGGCCCTGGTGGTCGCCCAGGGAGGGGTCGCGCGTGCCAGCATCGACTCCATCACCCAGTGGATGAACGCCGCCATGAATCCCGACCTCATCATTACCCAGTCCGCCACCCTGGCCTCCCGCGACTTCCGCTTCCCGCCCGGCGTGGACGAGGAACTCCGGAAGGTCCCCGGAGTGGACGAAGTCGTGCCCGCGCGCACGCCGCGCATCCAGTTCCGCGGCCAACCGGTCATGCTCGTGGGGATTGACCTCCTCCGCGACGCCGGCCGCGTCCACCACCGCGTCATCGCGGGCGATCCCGTCGCCATGTGGCGGCTGGCCGCTGAAGAGAAGGGCCTCATTGTCGCCGATAACCTCGCCAACCTGCAAAAGATTTCGCTCGGCGATCTTCTCGAAATCCCCACTCCCACCGGACCTCTGCGCCTGCCGGTAGTCGGGATCATCCAGGATCTTTCCAACCAGCTCGGCACCATCTTCATCGAACGCAAGACCTACGCGCGCTATTTTCAGGACGACACCATCGATGTTTTCCGCGTCTACCTCAAGCCCGGTGTTTCGCCCGAGGAAACGCG
>Ga0116223_10004264_pt1 | contig 12441 bp, 13 predicted proteins | sample Sb_taG_3_FD_90092 | JGI IMG/M metagenome (GOLD analysis project Ga0116223, IMG submission 90092) | Peat soil microbial communities from Weissenstadt, Germany - Sb_50d_a_PC metaG | ecosystem: Environmental > Terrestrial > Soil > Wetlands > Peat | place: Germany: Weissenstadt | collected 2010-09-21 | reverse complement strand
TGGCGCGCGACCTTTCCGGCGGCAAGAATAATGTCATCGCCGTGATCGGCGACGGCGCGATGTCGGCGGGCATGGCCTACGAGGCCATGAACAATGCCGGCGCGATGAATTCTCGCCTGATCGTCATTCTCAACGACAACGACATGTCGATTGCGCCGCCGGTCGGCGCGATGTCGGCCTATTTGTCGCGGCTTTATTCGGGCAGGACCTATCGCTCGGTGCGCGCAGCCGCCAAGCAGCTCAGCAAGCATTTACCGAAAGTGCTCGCCGATCGCGCCAACCGCGCCGAAGAATATTCGCGCGGCTTCATGGTCGGCGGCGGCACGCTGTTCGAGGAACTCGGCTTCTATTATGTCGGCCCGATCGACGGCCACAACCTCGACCATCTGCTGCCGGTTCTCAAGAACGTCCGCGACATGGAGGACGGCCCGATCCTGGTCCATGTCGTGACGCAAAAGGGCAAGGGCTACGGCCCCGCCGAGGCTTCCGCCGACAAATACCACGCCGTGGTCAAGTTCGACGTCGCCACCGGCGCCCAGGCCAAGGCCAAGCCCAACGCGCCGGCCTATCAAAACGTCTTCGGCCAGAGCCTCGTCAAGGAAGCCGAGAAGGACGAAAAGATCGTCGGCATTACCGCGGCGATGCCGTCGGGCACCGGTATCGACATCTTCAACAAGGCCTTCCCCACCCGCACCTTCGACGTCGGCATCGCCGAGCAGCACGCGGTGACATTCGCCGCCGGTCTTGCCACCGAAGGCTACAAGCCATTCTGCGCAATCTATTCGACCTTCCTGCAGCGCGGCTACGACCAGGTCGTGCACGACGTCGCGATCCAGAGCCTGCCGGTGCGCTTCGCAATCGACCGCGCCGGACTTGTCGGCGCGGACGGCGCGACCCATGCCGGATCGTTCGACAACGCCTATCTCGGCTGCCTGCCGAATTTCGTCATCATGGCGGCTTCCGACGAGGCCGAACTGGTGCACATGGTGGCGACCCAAGTGGCGATCAACGATCGTCCGAGCGCGGTGCGCTATCCGCGCGGCGAGGGCCGCGGCGTCGAGATGCCCGAATTCGGCGTCCCCCTGGAAATCGGCAAGGGCCGCATCATCCGTGAAGGCAACAAGATCGCGCTGCTGTCGTTCGGCACGCGTCTGGCCGAATGCGAGAAGGCGGCGGACGAGCTGGCCGCGCACGGACTTTCCACCACCATCGCCGATGCGCGGTTCATGAAGCCGCTCGACGTCAACCTTGTGCTCAAGCTTGCGCGCGACCACGAAATCTTCCTCACCATCGAGGAAGGCGCGATCGGCGGTTTCGGCTCCCACGTCATGCAGACGCTGGCCGAACACGGCATGCTCGACGGCGGTTTGCGGATGCGCGCGATGGTACTGCCCGACGTATTCCTCGACCACGACTCGCCGGCCGCGATGTACGCCCGCGCCGGCCTCGACGCCAAGGGCATCGTCGCCAAGGTGTTCGAGACCCTCGGCAAGGACTTCAAGACCGAGACGGTGAAGCTCGCCTGAGAGCTCCCTTTCGCCGGCTTCGTCCTTCGAGACGCGCGCAAGCGCGCTCCTCAGGATGAGGTCTCGCCCCTCGTGGTGAGGAGCGCGGCAACGCCGCGCGTCTCGAACCACGAGGCCATCGGCCCAAACTGGCAATGAAAATATACCTCGCCGGCCCCGACGTTTTTTTGCCCGACGCCGTTGAACTCGGGCGGCGCAAGGTTCAGCTTTGCGCGCGTCACGGACTTGTCGGGCTATATCCGCTCGACAACGCCATCGACATCGCAGCCAACGACGCTTCCCTTCAGATCTTCGGCGGCAACGAAGCCATGATGAACGAGGCCTCTGCCATCATTGCCAACCTCACGCCGTTTCGCGGACCGGGCGCGGATGCCGGCACGGTCTATGAACTCGGCTATTTCGCAGGACGCGGCAAATTGTGCCTCGGATACACCAACGATCCCGCCTCCTATGCGAAGCGCGTGCGTGAATTCACCGAAGTCACCTCGCGCGACGGACGCCTGATCGACGCGCAGGGTTTGACGCTGGAGGATTTTGGCCTTGCCGATAATTTGATGATGATTCACGCACTCGACCTGCATGGCTCTGCGCTGGTGACGCCGCGGCAAAGGCCCGCCGATATCTGGCACGACCTGACGGCGTTCGAGACCTGCGTGCGCACGGCGGCCGAGCGGCTTGTCGCTTCGTTTCCGCCCGCGGGTTGAACTTGACCAGGCGCGACAGCAGCACTCCCCCTCCCCGCAAGCGCGCGGACGTGCTGCTGGTCGAGCGCGGCCTGTTCGAAAGCCGGGCACGCGCCCAGGCCGCGATCGAAGCGGGTCTCGTTTCGGCCAATGGCAAGCCGGTCGTCAAGGCCTCCGAGACCATTGCCACTGACGCCATCTTGCAGGCGGAGCCGGCGCATCCCTATGTTTCGCGCGGCGGCGTCAAGCTCGCTGGCGCGCTGGAGCAGTACCCGATCGATATTGAGAATCACGTCTGTCTCGATGTCGGCGCCTCAACCGGCGGCTTTACCGAGGTGCTGCTTGCCAACGGCGCCAGCATGGTTTTCGCCGTCGATGTCGGGCGCGAGCAACTGCATCCCTCGCTGCGCGACCACCCCAGGATCGTTTCCATGGAAGAGACCGACATCCGCGCGTTTGAAGGCAAGCGCTTGCCGGCGCGGCCGGATGTCGTGGTGATCGACGTCAGCTTCATTTCCCTGAAAGCGGTGCTGCCGGTCGCGCTGTCGCTGGCGGCCGCTCCGATGAGCCTGCTGGCGTTGATCAAGCCGCAATTCGAGGCCGCGCGAAAACATTCCAGGCGCGGGATCATCCGCGACGCGGCGATACACCGGCAAGTCTGCGACGACATCGCAGCATTTGCGTCTTCGCTCGGCTGCACGGACATCCGCATCTTTCCGTCACCGATCACGGGCGGCGACGGCAACGTCGAATTCTTCATGGGCGCGCGCCGTGGTTGAGCGCCTCACCATCGACCATGTCGGCCATCTCGGCGACGGGGTCGCCTTTGCCGACGGTCAGACCTTCTATGTGCCCTACACACTCGGCGGCGAGACGGTGGAGGTGGCGCCCGCGCCGGGTCATCATCCCGACCGCAGGCGCCTGCTGGAGGTCGAGCAGGCAAGCCCGGAGCGCATCGCGCCATTCTGCCAGCATTTTGGAACCTGCGGCGGCTGCGCCATCCAGCATTGGGAGGGCGAGCGCTACCGCGCCTGGAAACGCAACCTCGTCGTCGAGACGCTGGCGCACGCCAAAATCGACTGCGAAGTACATCCGCTGATCGACGCCCACGGTCTCGGCCGGCGGCGGATCACGCTTCACGCCCGCATGGGCACCCACGACGTGCTCAAGGTCGGTTTCGCGGCGGCGAATTCGCACGACATCGTTCCCGTCGATCGCTGTCCCATCCTCGATCCCGGCCTGAACGGCGCGCTTGATGCGGCCTGGGCGATTGCCGAGCCGCTGAAGCCAACCGGAAAGCCGCTCGACATCCAGTTGACGGCAACCGATAGCGGCCTCGATGTCGATGTGCGCGGCTCGGGGCCATTGCCCTCAGCCCTGATCGCCACACTGTCGCGGGTCGCGGAACAACATCGTCTGGCGCGGCTGACGCGCCATGGTGAACTGGTGTTGATGCGCACGCCTCCAACAATCATGATCGGTTCGGCACAGGTCATCTTGCCGCCGGGATCGTTCCTGCAGGCGACGGTCGCGGGCGAAGCGACGCTCGCGGCACTGGTACTGGATCATTGCGAGCGCGCGAAACACATCGCCGATCTGTTTTGCGGCGTCGGCCCCTTTGCGTTAAGGCTCGCCGCGAAATCGCGGATTTCGGCATTCGATAGCGACGCTGGAAGTGTGTCCGCGTTGCAAAAGGCGTCGACGTCGACGCCAGGGCTGAAGCCGGTCAAGGCGGAGGTGCGTGATCTGTTCCGTCGGCCCCTGGTGCCGCAGGAGCTGCGCGATTTCGACGCCGTGGTGTTCGACCCGCCGCGCCAGGGCGCGCAGGCACAAGCCGCACAGCTTGCCGCCAGCAAGATTCCGGTGGTCGTCGCGGTGTCCTGCAACGTCGCGACATTCGCCCGCGATGCGCGTATCTTGATGGACGGCGGCTACAAAATTGAAGGCGTGACGCCGGTAGACCAATTCCGGCATACACCGCATGCCGAGCTGGTGGCGCGGTTCGTGAAGTAGCATTCGCGTGTCCCGGACGCGGTGCAGCGTGCAACGCTGCTCCGCAGAGCCGGGACCCAAATGGACCCCGGATCAGCAGCGCACCACGCCGCAAAGCGGCGGCGCTGCGCAGCATCCGGGGCACGTTGCAGCGCTTTACCGTCCCCACCGATCCTGCCAGATCTTCTCGCCGATCAGACAGGAAACGCGCGGCTCCTTCTCGGCCACCGGGATGACGGGCCGATCCGGCATGAGCCCTGCGACCTCGAGCAGGAGTTTGGTGCGGATCGCCTCCTTGAACTTCTCGCGATCCTTGATCGCCACCACGAAGGAGCCCGGGCCCCCGATCACGCAATCCTCGTAGTACCAGTCGAGGTTCTCGATATCCATGGTCGAGAGGGACGGCTCCTTCACCATGATCGGCAGGCCGTTGATGGTAATCCCCTTGGCGAGCGCCGCTTCTCGCGCAGGAATAATTGGCGCGCCGTTATTGTTGGGACCATCGCCGGAAATATCGATGACCCGCCGCAAGCCGCGATATGGATTGGCCTCGAACAGCGGCAGCGCGAAATAGATCGCGCCCGAGATCGAGGTGCGCGAGGCCCGGCGGATCGGTGTTTTGAGGATTTCGTCGGCGACCGCGTCCGCCGTCTCCGGGCCGTCGATCACCCGCCAGGGGATGATGATCTTCTGATCGCTCGATGCGGCCCATTCGAAATAGGTCACCGAGATCTTGCCGTTGGGGAGGCTCCTTAGCGCCTGCAAGAATTCCTTTGAAACGATCGCCTGCGCGTAACCCTCGCGCTGGACCGCGAGCTCGTCCAGATCCATCGAATAGGAGACATCGACCGCGAGCACGAGTTCGACGTCGACCGTCGGCGCGTTTTCCTTTTCCGCCGATCTTACACCCGGCTGACTGATCGAATTCGGCGCGGCAATGCCCGCGACGTCACCTCCGGCGATCGCACCCGCGACAAGCACCGCCCCGATCGAGACATACCAGCGCATCAGCGGCCCTCCCGTCGTGTCTGATAATGTTGACATGCAATGCGGCCAACGCAAAGCAGGAACACGCATCGACGTTCACTTTCGAGTTAGCCGCAAACCTGCCGTGCGCATGTCCGCCGCATTTCTTGCGCTGGTTTGCCTCCGCTGCCGCCAAAGCCGCCGATTTTGCGGCAGCGATTGCTCGTGCCATATAGCGCCCTTCGATCATGGGGGGTGTCATGCTGCGGTTCTGCTTTGCGTGTAGCCTGGGGCTCTTGGCGGTTTCAAACGCCGCGAGGGCGGAATCTCCGGCCGAACGCCGGGGAGCACCGCCTCCAACATCACCTCACACCCGACCGCCGGCATCGGCGCCTGGACCGACCAGGAAATTGCCCGCGCCATCACCGACGGCGTCGGCCGCGACGGAAAGACGCTCAAGCCGCCGATGGCCTAATTATGCCCGGCTGAAAGCGGCCGACCTCACCGACATCATCGCCTATCTGCGCAGCATTCCGCCGCTGCAATGATGCGATTGTGAAGTCCGCCGGTTCCATACAGGGCCCCGAGGCTGTATTCTTTTGCACCGTCATTCCGGGATGGTCCGCAGGACCAGACCCGGAATCTCGAGATTCCGGGTTCGATGCTTCGCATCGCCCCGGAATGACGGATCAGCCTTACGAGTCGAAACGTCAGGAGGTGCTGGCTGCAATGATCGAAGCTGTCACCAAGCCGAAAACCAAGGTCAAGACCAAGACCGAACGCCCGCGGCTGCATAAAGTCATCCTGATCAATGACGACTACACGCCGCGCGAATTCGTCGTCTCGGTGCTGAAGGCGGAATTCCGTATGACCGAGGACCAGGCTCACAAGGTCATGATCACCGCGCACCGTCTTGGCGTGTGCGTGGTCGCCGTCTTCACCAAGGACGTCGCCGAAACCAAGGCGACGCGCGCCACTGACGCCGGCCGCGCCAAGGGCTATCCGCTGCTGTTCACCACCGAACCCGAGGAATGAACGGACGGCCGGGGCGCGTCAGCGCCCGGCGTCTCATCGAGCAAGCCGTAGACGCGCTCGGTCTTGGAAAATCCCGCGATCGGAAACTCGCCCAAATCCGTCCAGCCGCCCGGGCAGGCGTCGACAAAGGCCGCCGACGCCACCACCGTGCGATGCAGGCGGCTTGCGATCTTCTCCAGCCGCGCGGCGAGATTGACGGCAGGCCCGATGCAGGTGAAGTCGAGCCGGTTGCCGCCGCCGATATTGCCAAAGAGAATCCGACCCACATGCAAAGCGACGCCGAAGCGGAAGCGTTCGACGGCCTCGCCGACCGGAAATTGCATGGCCTCGACATTGGCGCGCGCCTCGCGGGCGGCCTCGATAGCCTGCGCGCAGACCTTTTCGACATCGCCGACATACTCGTCGATCGGAAACACCGCGAGCAGTCCGTCGCCCATGAACTTCAGGACTTCCCCGCCATGGGTCTTGATCGCCGACACCTGACAGTCGAAATATTGATTGAGGATTTCGACAACGGTCTCGGCCGGCAGCCGGTCCGACAGCGCGGTGAAGCCGCGCAAGTCCGACAGCCAGATCGCGGCATGCATGATTTCGGCATGGCCGCGCCTGATCTGTCCACCCATGATCCTCTCGCCGGCCCGGTTGCCGACATAGGTATCGAGCAGGGTCGAGGCGGTGAAGCGCAGTCGGGTGATTTCGATGACCCGGGCCAGCGGCGGGATCAGCGAACGGAGAACGTTGAGCTGTTCATCGGTGAAGCCGCCCGGTTGCTTGGTGGTCCAGCTCGACACATGAACCGATCCATCGATGTGCAGGATCGGCAGCGCGATATAGTCGGTGACGCCCTCCGCGCGCAGGTCATCAAAAAGCGAAAAGCGCTTCCCATCGGGGCCGTCGAGCAGCGCTCTGACCTCCCGCCCCTCACCAAAGACGATCGCAAGCGGGCTGTTTCGAAATCCCGGCGAATCCAGCGTTTCGTAATTGGCGCTGCCGACAACGACTTCCGCCCCCGGCCGCCAGATGAAATTGCGGCCGATGATATCGGGATGCAGCGTGCGCACGAAGACGCCGACGCGCCAAAGCGGCAGGCCCGCAGCAACCAGGCGTTCGCAGGTCTCCGCCATCATCCGCGGCGGGCTGGGCGCGGACCTCGCCCCGTCGATCAGCCAGTCGGTCAGCTTCTGCAAATCGCCAGCGTTCATGGCAGGCACATTGCGGCGCAAGTTGCGGGAAGGTCAAGGCGGGTTGGAGTGGTCAAATTTGGCCCGCTGCCCCGCGCACGCGGCAACCACGCAAGGCAATGAAGGCTCGACAAAGGGGAGAGTGACTGCAAGACTGCCCCTATAATTAATAAATCAACGGAGGAAACAATGAATATTAATCGCCGCCAGCTGGCCTTGCCTGTGATTGCCCTTGGACTCCTGGGAGTGGTCCCCGCCTTCGCGGGCGCGGATGAAGATGCGGTTGCCAAGAACGTCGAGGCATTCCGCGCAGCTCAATTCGCCGCCGACGCCAAGACACTGGAAGGGCTCTGCGCGGCCGAACTCAGCTACAGCCACTCCGACGGAAGGGTCGAAGACAAGCCGACCTTTGTCGCCAACGCCACCGACGCAAAGTCAAAATTCCTGCAGCTGGCTTACCAGGACGTGAGCGTCCGCGTGGTCGGTCCCGCGGCGATCGTGCGGTTCCACTGGGTCGGCGAAAGTCAGGCCGCCGCCGACGGCAAGAAAAGCAACACCAATCTTCACGTCCTGATGAACTGGCAGAAGCAAGGTACGGACTGGAAACTTCTTTCCCGCGCATCCACCAAACTCTGAGCCCGCCCAATCGACCGATTGGCGTAGTGACGCCAACGGTCGAAGGGTTCCGCTACTCGGCGCCGGTAGCCCGCATGCGCCCTACGGGCTGGGGGGGTTGAATTTTCCGCAAAATGATATATGATATTGATATCATATATCGAGGTGAGACGATGAGAACACTTGTCGATCTCGGCGACACCCAGATTCAAGCGCTGGATGAGTTGTCGAAAAAAGAAAAGCGGTCGCGCGCGGCGTTGATCCGCCAGGCAATCGACGACTATCTCCAGAAGCGACATGACACGCAAGAAGGCGAAGCCTTCGGCCTCTGGGGCAAACGCAAGGTGGACGGCCTGGCCTATCAGGAAAAAGTCCGCCGCGAATGGTGAAAGCGCTGTTCGACACCAACATTCTCGTCGACTACCTCAATGCGGTACCCAAAGCCCGCATTGAACTTCGGCGCTACCGGGAAAAGGCCGTCAGTATCATCACGTGGATGGAGGTGATGGCTGGCGCTACCGGCGACGTCGAACGGGCGACGCGCAGCTTTCTCAGTAGCTTCGATATCATCGCGCTCGATGGCGAGATTGCAGAGCGCGCCGTCAACCTTCGCCGCGACCACCACATCAAATTGCCCGACGCCATTATCTGGGCAACGGCGCAGACACGCGGGATGCTGCTGGTCACGCGAAATACCAGGGATTTCGCAGCCGACGATCCGGGCATCCGGATGCCCTACAAATTGTGAAACGTCGCTGCAGAACCTGTTATCGGGGCTCATTCGCGCAACCGATTGGCTTGCCGCCCTGTCGGCGAGATTATAGCTGGAGTCCTCGAGCTGCGTAGGAAGGACCCTTGAGACCCACCCCGGCTGCGCTTGTTTTCCGGCTATTTGCTGAAAAGGCTGCTCAGAAATTCGACGACGTCCTTGCGCGCGGCGTCGGTCGCCTCGGCATTGTAGGCGATGGTGGTGCCACGTTCGATGCAGGTGTCGTTGGCAGAGGCAGGCTGGCCGGTATCGCTGTTGACGATCACGCCCGGCTGCTTTTCCTCGAACCGGCATTTGCGCGCCGTCAGCGCCTGCGGGAGCTGCATTGTGCCCGGGATATTCTGATAATCGAAAGCATGATAGGCGCCAGGATATTCGACAAGGCTTACGTTGGCACCGGCCTTTTTCAACCGTGCGACGTAATCGCGGCATGGGCCGACCGGCACCCAGTCGTCGGCGACGCCGTGATAAAGCCGGATCGGCCTCGCAGCGACCTTTTCGTCGTCGATCAACGCGACGTTGCAGGGCGTGTAGAAACCGATATAGGCGGAAAAGCTTGCGCCCTCCGGCGCGTAGGCTTTCTGGAAACGGTTCATGCTGGCGTAAAGTGAGGGTACGGCACCCTTCGAGAAGCCCATCACCGCAATCTTGCCGGGATCGATGCGCGGATGCTTTGCGAGCACGGCAAGCGCGGCAAAGGCATCATTCATCATCGCGTAGGACGAAAGCTGTGATTGATCGACAATGGTATTGTTGATGCCGCGGCCGGTGAAACTGTCGATGACAAAGGTGGCAAAGCCAGCCTTGTTCAGTTCTTCCTCCCACATTCCGGAATTGAAGCCGACGCCGCCAGAGCCGTGCACAAGGACGACGGCCGGCAGCCGGTTCCGGGCTTTGGTATTCGCAGCGTACCCGCGATCGTCGTGGGCTTGCCATCGTTCTTGCCGAGCAGGAAATCGACAGTGCCGAGTGTGACCGTCTGCACCGGATAGACCTCGGTGCGGAAGATGCCTTGGGCCCGAGCATCTTCCAATGAAATGACGGAGCTTGCGATCGCGAACAAGCCAATCAGGGCGCGGGCGAATGAAGAGTTCATAAATTCCCCTCCTTGTGGTGCGACGTTCCCGGGATCGCCGGCCTACCCGCCGACCTGGCCCCGATGGCGCAGGAAATGATCGGCGAGCACGCAGGCCATCATGGCTTTGCCAACCGGCACCGCGCGGATGCCGACGCAGGGGTCGTGGCGGCCTTTGGTGATGATTTCGGTCTCACCGCCCTTGCGATCAACCGTTCGGCGCGGCGACAGGATCGAAGAGGTCGGCTTTACCGCAAAGCGCGCCACCACCGGCTGGCCGGTCGAGATGCCGCCCAGAATGCCGCCGGCATGATTGGACAGGAACGTGACGCCCTGATTACCCATCCGCATCTCGTCGGCGTTTTCCTCGCCCGACAATTCCGCCGCGCCAAAACCCGCGCCGATCTCGACGCCCTTTACCGCGTTGATGCTCATCATGGCTGCCGCGAGGTCGGCATCCAGCTTGCCGTAGATCGGCGCGCCCAATCCCGCCGGCACGCCCTCGGCGACCACCTCGATCACCGCGCCAATCGAAGAGCCCTTCTTGCGGATGTCATCGAGATAGTCCTCGAAGAAGCTGGCCCTGTCCTTGTCGGGGCAGAAGAACGGGTTGCGCGCGATCTCGTCCCAATCCCATTTCGCGCGGTCGATCTTGTGCGGGCCCATCTGCACCAGCGCGCCGCGCACGCGGATGCCGGATAAGATTTTCCGCGCGATTGCGCCGGCCGCGACCCGCATCGCGGTCTCGCGCGCCGACGAGCGCCCGCCGCCGCGATAATCGCGCAGGCCGTATTTGGCCTCATAGGTGTAATCGGCGTGACCGGGGCGAAACTTGTCCTTGATGTCGGAATAGTCCTTCGAGCGCTGATCGGTGTTCTCGATCAGAAGCCCGATCGGCGTGCCGGTGGTGACCTGCTCGCCGGTCTCGGGATGTGCCATCACGCCGGAAAGAATTTTTACCGCATCTGCCTCCTGGCGTTGCGTGGTGAAGCGCGACTGCCCGGGGCGGCGGCGATCGAGATCGCGCTGGATGTCGTCAACCGTCAGCGGCAATAGCGGCGGACAGCCATCGACCACGCAGCCGATCGCAACCCCGTGGCTTTCGCCAAAGGTCGTGACCCGGAACATGTGGCCGAAGGTGTTGAAGGACATTTGGCTCCGTTCGTTTCGTGGACAATCAACGTTTACGTTGATCTTCAACAGGTCGCAACTCGGCTCGTGAGCAGAATCAGACTTGCGCCATTCCGTCATGGCCGGGCTTGTCCCGGCCATCCACGTCCTTCTTGCCCGCTAGTTCCCAAAGAAGTCGTGGATGCCCGGGCATAGGCGAGCGGAAGCGATGCCGTCCTCCGGACGGCTATGCCCGGGCATGACGGTGGATGGGCAGATGGCTCCCGCCCTTAACTATACTTCCTCAATCCGCCATCGCCGAACTCGTAGACCGCGCCCTGCTCGATCATGAGGTCCGCGGCACTTTCAGGGGTCTCGAAGCCGAGCGCCACCATCAGCGCCCGCGCGGTGCCGCCATGGGCCACCGCAACCGTGTCGGCAGCAAGTTGATTGTACCAGTCGCTCACCCGCGCCTGCACCGAAACATAGCTCTCGCCGCCCGGGGGCGATACGGTCCACTTCGCAGCCTGGCGCCGCGCGAATAGATCGGGGTCCTGCGCCTGCGCCTGCGCCAGCGTCGAGCCTTCCCATTGGCCGTAGCCGATTTCGCGCAAGCGATCGTCGATCGCGTAATCATCGGGCGCAAGCTTCAAGACATCGCGCACCAATTCCATCGTCTGCCGCGCCCGGCCGAGTGGGCTTGCGACGAATTTCAACGACGTCTCGCTGCGCCCATCGCGCGCAAAGAGACCGGCGAGGATGTACCCTGCGCCGACCGACTGTCTGCGGCCGAGATCGTCGAGCGGGACATCCAGCACACCCTGCAGCCTTCCATGCGCATTCCACTCGGTCTCGCCATGGCGGATGTAGTAGAGGATCGGCGCGGGCATCGCAGCTATCGGTTACTCCTTGTTCAAGGAGTTGCTCAGCGAAATATCCGGCGCATCCGGCCGCTTCATGCCGACGACGTGATAGCCGGAGTCGACGTGATGCACTTCGCCGGTAACGCCGCGCGACAGATCGGAAAGCAGATACAGCGCGCTATCGCCGACCTCCTCGATCGTGACGGTGCGGCGCATCGGTGCGTTGTATTCGTTCCATTTCAGGATGTAGCGAAAATCGCCGATGCCGGACGCCGCCAGCGTCTTGATCGGGCCCGCCGAGATGGCGTTGACGCGGATGTTCTTCTCGCCGAGATCGGCCGCGAGATAGCGCACGCTCGCCTCCAGCGCCGCCTTGGCCACGCCCATCACGTTGTAATGCGGCATCCATTTCTCGGAACCGTAATAGGTCAAAGTGAGCATGGCGCCGCCGTTCGGCATCATTTTTTCGGCGCGCTGCGCCACCGCGGTGAACGAATAGCAGCTCACCAGCATGGTCTTGGTGAAATTGTCCTGCGTGGTATCGACGTAGCGACCGTCGAGCTGATCCCTGTTGGAAAACGCGATGGCATGGACGAGAAAATCGATCGAGCCCCAGGCCGCCTGCA
>Ga0116223_10004263_pt1 | contig 12441 bp, 10 predicted proteins | sample Sb_taG_3_FD_90092 | JGI IMG/M metagenome (GOLD analysis project Ga0116223, IMG submission 90092) | Peat soil microbial communities from Weissenstadt, Germany - Sb_50d_a_PC metaG | ecosystem: Environmental > Terrestrial > Soil > Wetlands > Peat | place: Germany: Weissenstadt | collected 2010-09-21 | reverse complement strand
GTCGTTGTGTTTGCTCTGGTGATTGATCCGCTTTTTGTGATTGTCCGCGGCGACCGAGAGCACCTTTTTGGCGTGGTCCTGGCCGATCACGTAATCGTCGAGGACCTTCCGGATTTCCCGCGGCGTCGGGATGCCGTCGCGCGACTTCACCAGCGAGGATTTATTCTCCTCGCGGATGATGTCCATGCAGAGTTCGACGCACTCGTCGCAGATAAAGACGGTCGGGCCGGCGATGAGCTTGCGCACCTCGTGCTGGCTCTTACCGCAGAACGAGCAGTAAAGCGTGTTCTTGGAGTCGCCGCCGCCGACCTTGCTCATTCCAGTCTCCGTCTTCACCGCGAAGGCAGCACTTCAGGCCAGGATAGGAAGCACTGCGCTAAAATTCCGTAGCACACCCGCTTCAACGCCCGACCCGGAAGCCAAGTGACAACACCCGGCGGCGATGCACAAGCTGGTATGCTAACGGCGTGCCAACCAAGAATCCATTAACGATAACGCGACTTTGCACCGGTGTGTTTTCTGGATCACACCGCCGAGATACCGCTTGACCCCACGGCCGGAACCCGCTTTGGGCCCACGAATCGGCCCATTTGATGGCGCGGCAGGCGTCCTACTAGCTCACCCCTTTAAGGACGGGTTCCGATTTCAGGCCCGGCTCCTCCGGCCGCTTTTCGATGACTTTGTCGATCACGCCAAAATCCTTGGCCATCTCGGCCGTCAGGAACATGTCGCGTTCTAGTGCATCCTCGATCTTCTTCAGCGGCTGGCCGGTATGCTTGACGTAGATTTCATTCAGGCGGCGCTTCAGGTTCAGGATCTCTTGAGCATGGAGCATGATATCGGTCGCCTGGCCTTGGAAGCCGCCGGACGGCTGGTGCAGCATGATGCGGGCATTTGGCAGCGCAAAGCGCAGGTCCTTGGCGCCGGCGGCGACCAGCAGCGAGCCCATCGACGCCGCCTGTCCCGTACATAGCGTCGACACCGGAGGGCGGACGAACTGCATCGTGTCATAGATCGCCAGGCCCGAGGTCACGATCCCGCCTGGCGAATTGATATACATCGAGATTTCTTTCTTCGGGTTCTCCGCCTCAAGGAACAGGAGCTGGGCCACGATAAGCGACGCCATGCCGTCTTCAATCGGCCCGGTGATGAAGATGATCCGCTCCTTGAGCAGCCGCGAATAGATGTCATAGGCCCGCTCCCCGCGGTTGGTCTGTTCGACCACCATGGGGACGAGGTGCTGCATGTAAGTATCCGTCGGGTCGCGCATGAATCACCTAGGTTTGGATCACCCGGTCACTGGGCTTAATCGTCTTGCTCAATGTGGCTTGAGTCGCTCGGCTTGTCGAAGCCGCTTTGCCGATTGCACCCGGCCGGATCGCCACTACGCAGTCATCGCAGATATGCGCGGAATTCGGCTCGACAAGACGTCCGGCCTGCCGGCACACGCGGCAAGCCGGCTTTAGTCCTCGTCTTCTTTGAACAGCTCTTGCCGCGACACCTGTTTATCCGTGACATTCACAAGCTCGAGCAGGAAATCGACGACTTTGTCCTCGAACAGCGGCGCGCGCAAAGCCGCAAGCGCTCCAGGATTGTTGCGGTAGTAGTCCCACACCTGCTGCTCGCGCCCGGGCATCAATCGCGCTTGCGCCACCACGGCCTGGGTGAGCTGGTCGTCGGTCACCTTGATATTGTTCTTCTCGCCGATTTCCGCAATGACGAGGCCCAGCCGCACGCGCCGTTCGGCGATGCCGCGGTACTCGACGCGAGCCTTTTCCTCGGTGGTTCCCTCGTCCTCGAAAGTGCGGCCCTGCTGCTTGAGGTCGTTTTCGATCGTCGTCCATATGCCGTTGAATTCTTCTTCGACCAGCGTCGGCGGCGGCTCGAATTTGTGACGCTCATCGAGCTGATCAAGAAGCGCGCGCTTGACCTTCTGCTTCGATGCCCCCGCGTGCTCGCGCTCGACACGCTCGCGCAGCGTATCGCGCAGTTTCGCGAGCGATTCCATGCCGAGGGTCTTGGCGAACTCATCGTCCAGCGTGACCGAGCCGGGCGCCTCCACGGCTTTTGCCGTGACCGTGAAGGTTACGTCTTTGCCGGCCAGAGCCGGCGCCGGATAGTTGTTGGGGAACTTGAGATCAAAAGTGCGGGTTTCGCCGGCTTTGACGCCGATCAGGTGATCTTCATAGCCCGGGATGAATTGACCCGATCCGAGCACCGTCGGCACGTCTTCGCCGGCGCCGCCGTCGAACGGCTCGCCGCCTATCTTTCCCTGGTAAGAGGCGATGACGCGATCGCCCTTCTCCGCCGGCCCTTCCTTGGCTGCAAACGGCCGGTTCTGGTCGGCAAGCGTCTGCAGCGCCTGATCGACCTCGGCATCGGTTACGGGCGCGGTGAGCCGCGTGACCTTGATCGTCTTGAAATCGGCGAGCGTAATCGGCGGAACGATTTCGATCTCGACAGTGTAAGCCAAATCTGACTTGCCGGCGATGATACCCGCCAGCTCGCTTTCTTCCGAAGCAAGCACCACCTTCGGTTCGGTAGCCAGTTTGAAGCCGCGGTCGTTGACGAGCTTGCTGTTGGCTTCGCGCACCGCCGCTTCGATCACCTCGGCCATGGCGGATTTGCCGTAGAGGCGCTTAAGATGCGCGACCGGCACCTTGCCGGGCCGAAAACCCCTGAGCTGCACGCGGCCCTTGAGATCGTCGAGCCGCTCATTGACCCGCGCCTCCAGATCGGTGGCGGGGACGACGACGCGATACTCCCGTTTGAGACCCGCGGCGGCAGTTTCAGTCACTTCCATCGGCACTAACCTTCATGGCCTAAGATCGCTTCACGGCCCAAGATCGTCACGGCACGACAACACGACCCAGTTCGAGCGCAATCCCGGCCAAATTTTGGAAAATCCGCCCGGCTGGTGCGGGCGGAGGGGCTCGAACCCCCACGACTTTCGTCACGGGAACCTAAATCCCGCGCGTCTACCAATTCCGCCACGCCCGCAACACGCAGGGCGGCCCGGTGGCGCGGCTTATATCATGCAAGGCCCGTGGGACACTATAAAAATAGCCCCGCTGCGGCGCCCGCTGCGTCAACCCAATAGCGCCTGGTAAACCCTGGGTAGCGTCTCCGGTAAGTCCTCGGAGATAAGCCCTGGGCCGAAGGCGGCGGCGGCTTCGCCATGCAGCCAAACCGCGGCGGATGCCGCCTCGAATGCCGGCATGCCTTGGGCCAACAGCCCGGCCGCCATTCCGGTGAGCACATCGCCGGCGCCGGCTGTGGCAAGGTAGGCCGGCGCATTCGCCGCGATCGAAGCACGGCCATCGGGTGCCGCAACGACCGTATCGGCACCCTTGATGAGCACGACCACACCAGTGATATTGGCCGCAAGGCGCGCCCTTTCAAGTTTCGATCCGACTTTAGTTCTTCCATCCAACTCACTGAAATAACGATAGAATTCTCCGTCATGTGGTGTCAGGATTGTAGCCTGCTGGTGTCGCGCTTTGAGCGCCGCGGCGAGATGTTGCGGCGTTGCCGAAAAGCTCGTGATCGCGTCGGCATCCAGCACAACGCCGCGTCCGCCTGAAAGCGCCGCAAGAACGAGTTCGCCGGTCGCCTCGCCGACGCCCATTCCGGGCCCGATCGCCAGCGCATTGAGACGCCGGTCCGCGAGGAACGCGGCAAGCTCGGCGGCTCCGTCTACCGGCCGCACCATCACGGCGAGGTTGTCCGCGGCGTTGACAGCGAGCGCCTCGCGCGGGCTCGCAATCGTCACCAACCCGGCCCCGGCGCGCAACGCGCCACGCGCCGCGAGCCGCGCCGCGCCGGTCGACCACATCGGCCCCGACACCACAACCGCGTGGCCGCGGTGGTATTTGTGCCCGTCGGGCCGCGGCACCGGAAATTTCGCGCGCCACAGCGCCGGGAGGTTTTCGAATGTTTGTGGCGCGACGCGCGCGAGCACGGAACTTGGAATGCCGATATCGGCGACCAAGATCGATCCGCAATGCAGCCGGCCGGGGATTAGGAGATGGCCGGATTTCTTGCGGAAGAACGTGACAGTTCGCGTTGCTTTGACGGCGACGCCCATCACGACCCCCGAAGTGCCATTGATGCCGCTCGGCAGGTCCACGGCGATGACCGGAGCTCCGTGGGCGTTCATCGCCTCGATCATCGTGCGCGCGGCGCCCTCGACCGGACGGTCGAGTCCGGCGCCGAACAGCGCGTCGATCACGACATCCGCGCCGCCGAGTCTGTCCGGAGCCGCGACTGCCACCGGGCCGCGCCACCTTTTCGCAGCCAGCGCGGCGTCGCCCCTGAGCCGGGATGCCGCACCGACCATCAGCACTTCGACGCGATAGCCGCGCTCGGCCAGCACCCGCGCCGCGACAAAGCCATCGCCGCCATTGTTGCCCGGTCCTGCGACCACGGCGACGCGGCTGCCGCCTCGGCGGTAGGTTGCCGCGGCCTCGGCTACGGCCGTGCCGGCGTTCTCCATCAAATCGATGCCGGCAACGCCGCCGGCGATCGCCAGCCGGTCGGCCTCTACCATTTCGGCGTTGCTCAGCAGCTCGATCATTGCGGGCGCACAATAGCGAAACCGCGATGTCGCGAATATCGCGCGGTAGACCTGTGGGAATCGGCTCAGTCCGGCATTGACGTGTTAATAGGCAGCGTGCCTAGTTTATTAGCGAAGGTCTGTTGCGAGCCTCCGGACCGGGACGCCGACCGCATCATAGCTCTTTGATCCAGTTGAGGTTTCCCGGTGCATAAGACCTTGGCACGGGACCTGCTAACCAAGGGTCGGTTCCAGCCGTGGCTCTGCTCGTCCTGGAGCCGGGAGACGAAACGCGATGAAAAAAATCGAGGCAATCATCAAGCCGTTCAAACTCGATGAAGTGAAGGAGGCGCTGCAGGAGGTGGGTCTGCAAGGAATAACGGTCACCGAAGCCAAGGGATTCGGGCGTCAGAAGGGGCACACCGAACTCTATCGCGGAGCCGAATACGTGGTCGATTTTCTTCCCAAGGTGAAGATCGAGATTGTGCTTGGTGATGACATGGTTGAAAAGGCAATCGAGGCGATCCGTCGCGCCGCCCAAACCGGGCGGATCGGCGACGGAAAAATTTTCGTCTTAAATATCGAAGAAGCAATCCGGATCAGGACGGGGGAATCCGGAGTAGACGCCATCTGAACTGCTGGTCCGACTGCTCGCGCCGGCCGGCCGGGAGCGGAATTGTACCAGCGAGGCGAGGCATCAAACATCACGAAAGGGTACCCATTCCATGACGACGCCAAAGAATGTCATGAAGACGATCAAAGACAGCGACGTTAAATACGCCGATTTCCGGTTTACCGATCCGCGCGGCAAGTGGCAGCACGTTACTTTCGACATCAGCCAGATCGAGGAGGATACGTTCGCCGAAGGCATGATGTTCGACGGCTCATCGATCGCGGGCTGGAAGGCGATTCACGAGTCCGACATGTGCCTGATGCCGGATCCTGCCTCCGCCTGCATCGATCCGTTCTTCGCCGAGACGACGCTCGTGCTGGTATGCGACGTGCTCGAGCCGACCACGGGCGAGCCGTACTCTCGCGACCCGCGCGGCATCGCCAAGCGCGCCGAGGGCATGGTCAAGTCCATGGGCGTCGGCGACACCGTCTATTTCGGGCCCGAGGCCGAATTCTTCGTGTTTGACGACGTGCGGTACAGCGCGCAGCCGTATAATACCGGCTTCAAGCTTGACTCCGTCGAATTCCCGACCAACTCCGACACCGAATACGAGGGCGGCAATCTTGGCCACCGGGTGTGGACCAAGAAGGGCTACTTCCCGGTGCCGCCGCAGGATTCGGTGCAGGACATGCGCTCGGAAATGCTCGCCGCCATGGCGCGCATGAACGTCAAGGTCGAGAAGCACCACCACGAAGTGGCGTCCGCTCAGCACGAGCTCGGCATGAAGTTCTCGCCGCTGACGGTGATGGCCGACCAGTTGCAGATCTACAAATACTGCATCACCCAGGTCGCACAGGTCTATGGCAAGACCGCATGCTTCATGCCGAAACCGGTCTACGGCGACAACGGCTCGGGCATGCACTGCCACCAGTCGATCTGGAAAGGCGGCAAGCCGGTCTTCGCCGGCAACAAATATTCCGACCTTTCGGAGACCTGCCTCTCGTACATCGCCGGCATCATCAAGCACGCCAAGGCGATCAACGCCTTCACCAATCCGACGACGAACTCCTACAAGCGTTTGGTGCCGGGCTTTGAAGCGCCGGTATTGCTGGCCTATTCGGCGCGCAACCGCTCGGCATCATGCCGGATTCCATATACGACCAATCCCAAGGCGAAGCGCGTCGAGGTACGTTTCCCCGATCCGCTGGCCAATCCGTATCTCGCTTTCGCGGCGATGCTGATGGCAGGTCTCGACGGCGTCAAAAACAAGATGGATCCGGGCGAGGCCATCGACAAAGACCTCTACGATCTGCCGCCGAAGGAGTTGAAAAAGATTCCGACTGTCTGCGGTTCGCTCCGGCAGGCGCTCGAGGAGCTCAACAAGGATCGCGGCTTCCTCAAAGCTGGCGGCGTGTTCGACGACGACTTCATCGACGCCTATGTCGACTTGAAGATGAGCGAGATCATCCGCTTCGAGCACACCCCGCATCCGGTCGAGTTCGAAATGTATTACTCGTCGTAAGCGTTGGCGTGAGTATCCTCCCTGCATCCGTGCGATGCAAACTTAAGGGCGCCGTCAGGCGCCCTCTTTCTTTTAGCGCAGGATGGGAACCGAGAGCGCCGGAGCGGGCTTGAGTATCGCGCCCGTTCGCACCTCGCTGCGGCCCTCGGCGGGGCGCACGGTGACGCCGGATACCGTCTCATGGTCCGGCTCGACCCGATTTCGCCCATTGGCCTTGGCCCGATAGAGCGCGGCGTCGGCGCGCGCGATCAGCACATCGATTGAGGCAGTCGGCTGGCCGCATACCACGCCGATGCTCACGGTCGCCGGAATTTGCGGACTGTCGGGCGAGGCGGCGGCGCGTTCGAATGCCGCCCGCACGCGTTCGGCGGCAATACAGGCATCCGCGAGCTTCCCCGAGATGATCGCGACGAATTCCTCGCCGCCGATCCGGCCGATGACATCGTTGCCGCGCATCGTCTTGCGCGCCACTGTTGCGAACAGGTCGAGCACGGCATCGCCCATCTTGTGGCCGAACCGGTCATTGATCGATTTGAAGTGATCCAGGTCGAATGCGAGTACGCTGACCGGATTGAAGCCGGCCCTGTTGCCATTCATGAGCGTGGCAGCGGCCTCGAAAAATCCGCGGCGATTGAGCAGCCCGGTCAATGGATCGGTCGCAGCCGCCGTTTTATAGCGCTGCATGGTGCGATCCTTGGCCAAAATCAGCACGATGAAAGCCGCGCCGACCACGTAGAGCACCACCTCGATCGCGAAGACCGCGACCCAACCGGTGGCGAGACTGCGCACGCCGAGGCTCGCCAGCGCCACCGGAGAGAGAAAGATGGCGCCGTGCAGCATCGGCACGAACAGCGCCGGCCAGCGCCGAATCACCGATTTGCGCCGTTCGCGCGACAGCTCGGCAGCGGCGAGGAATGTGTAAATTGCGACGATGATCGAGCTCAGAATAATGCGGGCCGCGGGCGCGTTGGCAAACTCCGGCGACATGCAGGCGGCCACCCAGACCACGCCGCCGAAGCACATCGCGCCCCACTGTACCTTACGGCCATGGAATAGCCGCGCGGCGCTCCAGATCATGCCCACGGCGATGAATAACAGCACGTTGGCGATGCCTTCGGGCAACGGCGGCGAAACCGCGCTGCCAAGGCGCCACAGCGCGCCGGAAAATCCGCCGATCAGATAAGCCGCTCCCCACCACGCCAGCGCCTGGATTCGGTCCTGCATCCAGGCAAACAGCAGAAAGACGCCAAGCAGCGCCGTCACGCAGGTCGCGATGACAAACAATGTGCCGATGTCGAGCGACATCGATGCTTCGGCCAAGCGCGCAAACATCAACGAAGGCTCCTCGCCAGCCTGTAGGTACAACCGCCTATCACAGATTTTGGAGCCGCGCTGAACGTTTGCAATTCAACCTTTGCCGAGTCTGTCGGGACTGTCGCGGCTTTTCCAAAAAAAACAAATGAAAATTGCAGTAGTAAAAGTTGGAGTTTCCAAATTAGCAGAATCGAGTTGGCCCCCTTCGATTACGACGCCTCGATCCGGCGCGGACAGATCAGGACGCGGCGCGCCAGCGCCGGCCGGGCGATTGCGGGGCGATTGCGGGGCGATCCGGCCCGATAATCGGCACGATCGACGGCGCTCCAACGCGGACCTCGCCGTCGGCCGGAACTTCCGCCTCCACGCGATTGCGCCCGAGCTCCTTGGCCCGGTAGAGCGCCCGATCGACGATGGCAAGCAAATCGGTAACGGTCGCGTGCGGATCGCAACCGAGCGTGATGCCGACGCTCACGCTCGGCGTCAATTGCTCGTTGCTGAAGCGCGCCGCCGCCGCAACGAAGTTCCGCCGCACGCGATCGGCAATGGCGTAGGCTTCATCGATGTCGCCGACCGGCAGGCAGGAGGCGAACTCCTCGCCGCCGATGCGGGCGAACAGAATGTCGCCGCCGAGCGTATTCGTCGCGGTCGCAGCAAAGGTTTGCAGCACCGCATCGCCGACGACGTGACCGAACTGGTCGTTGATCTGCTTGAAGCGGTCGAGATCGAACAACAACACCGCCAGCGGCTCCTGATTGATTTCCTGCTGCGCCAGCAGGTCCGCGGCGCCATCGAGGAAGGCGCGGCGATTGGCGACGCCGCTTAGCGGATCGACCAGCGAATTGATCTTGTGTTTGAGCTCGGTGCGCTCCTTGGTCATGTTGAGCTGCAGGAACGCCATAACAACCGTGAACAGGAGCGTGCCGAACGACAGCAGCGCGAACGACAAGCCCCGTAACAGCGAGTCATTGTCAAAACTCGGCGTGAGCAGGGTCGCCGGCACCCGCGCCAGCAGCACTGCAGCATAAGCGAGCAGCACGATCACCGTCGGCCAGCGCGACATCAGCGGCTCGTCGCGGCCGCGCCAAAACTCCTCCGCGGCCCGTAGCGCGAGCAGCGCAAGCATTGTCGAAACCACGATGACTTCAAAGCTGGGACTGGCGGCGAAGGCCGGGATGCGGCACAGCACGAGCCAGATTGCCGGCGCCAGCAGCAGGAGGAGCGGCTGGACCTTGCGGCCGTCGAAGACGCGCGCGCCGCTCCAGGTCAGGCCATAACCGAGCAGCACCAGCGCATGGGCCATGTCGTTCGTTACGAATTCGGGCGCGGCACCGTGGGAACTTAACAGTCCGAGACCGCCGGCGTTGACGATATGCGCCGCTCCCCACCACATCGGCGCGCGAATGCTGCGATTTTGCAATCCGGCAAAGACCAGCAGCGCTCCGAGCAGAGCCGTGATGAAAACCGTCACCACGGAAAGGGTTTGGACATCGAGATGCATGACGCCACCGATGAGACGGCGGAAAGCTAGGTGGCAAGCGTTCCGTAGGTGTTACCGCCGAGGCAAAGGTCGCGAACAGGATTGCCGCGCGGTAAACCGCCGGAGCGCGATTTTAGGGACCTTCACGCGGGCGCGCCCCGCCCATAGATTATGGGGGAACCACAGGAGTTCCCGATGGCGCTCTCCGCAGAACTCGACACCGCTCCCGATACGATCGAGGCGACGCTCAACTACATCGTTGACGACGGCACCAAGGTATTCACCGTCACCGCCGGGCCCGGCGGCCAGGACGTGCGCAGCGGCGGCACGCCCGACCTGCGCCGCATGGTCATTCACAATGGCCGCCCCTATGCGAGAGGCTTCGCGCTCGAGCGCGACGGCTTCCGCTTCGTGCAGCACGACACCAAAGTCGCCGATTTTTTCGACGAGGCCGAGATCAAGCGCGTTTACTATCCGGAGATGGAAACGTTGATCAAAGCGGACAGCGGCGCGAAGCGCGTCGTCGTTTTCGATCACACATTGCGCACCGCCGACGACGAGTTGCGCGAATCGAAGAAAATACGCGAGGTCGTGCGCCGGGTGCACAACGACTACACCGAATGGTCCGGCCCGCAGCGCGTGCGCGACCTCCTCCCGGATGAGGCCGAGGAATTGCTGAAGCGCCGCTTCGCCATCATTCAGGTGTGGCGGCCGATCCGCCATCCGGTCGAGACTTACCCGCTTGCCATTGCCGATGCGCGCACGCTGTCGCCGGACAATCTGGTGATTTCCGAGCGCCGCTACCCGAACCGCATCGGCCAGACCTACGCCATTACCTATAATCCGGCGCACAAATGGTTCTGGTTCCCGCGCATGCGCCGCGACGAAGCGCTGGTGTTCAAGGTGTTCGATTCGATGAAGGACGGCCGCGCGCGCTGGACCGCGCATACCGCCTTCGAGGATCCGACCACGCCGCCGCACGCGCGGCCGCGCGAGAGCATCGAAATCCGCACGCTGGCGTTCTTCTAAGGCCGCGATTAGCGCTTCGAGAACTGGAAGCTTCGGCGCGCCTTGGCCTTGCCGTACTTCTTGCGCTCGACCACGCGCGGGTCGCGAGTGAGGAAGCCGCCGCGCTTGAGCACGGGGCGCAAATCGGGCTCGTGCCGCATCAGCGCCTTGGACAGACCGTGACGCACCGCGCCTGCCTGGCCCGACAATCCGCCGCCCGAGACCGTGCAGACGACGTCGTATTGGCCTTGGCGGTTCGAAGCGACCAGCGGCTGCTGGATCAACATGCGCAAAACCGGCCGCGCGAAATAGGTTTCTACCGGACGCGTATTGATGATGATCTTGCCGGCGCCCATCTTGATCCAGACCCGCGCGACCGCATCCTTGCGCTTGCCGGTGGCATAGGCGCGGCCCTGCTTGTCGAGCTTCTGGACGTATTTCGGCGGCTGCGGCGCCTCCGCCGGCTTGAGCGAGGAAAGCTCCTCGAGCGTCTGCATCGTCTCGGCCATTACGCGGTCCTCGTGTTCTTGCGGTTCATGGCGGCAATGTCGAGCTTTTCCGGCTGCTGCGCCTCGTGCGGATGTTCCGCATTCGGATAGACCCTGAGATTGCCGAGTTGGCGGCGGCCGAGCGGTCCGCGCGGCAGCATGCGCTCAATGGCCTTCTCGACGATGCGCTCGGGATAGCGGCCTGCCAGGATCGACTTTGCGGTGCGCTCCTTGATGCCGCCGATATAGCCGGTGTGCTTGTAATAGATTTTCTGCTCGACCTTGCGGCCGGTCAGCACCGCCTTGGCCGCGTTGATGATGATGACGTTGTCGCCGTCATCGACGTGCGGGGTGAATGTCGACTTGTGCTTGCCGCGCAGCCGCATAGCCACGATCGAGGCCAGCCGGCCGACGACCAGCCCTTCGGCATCGATCATCACCCACTTCTTTTCGACCTCGGCGGGTTTTGCAGAAAAGGTCTTCATGTCGCTGTCCATTCACGATCCGCGCGGGATAGGCGCTGCCGTGCGCAGGCTTCTAGCCGCGACCCGCCGTCGGGTCAATCGCCCCGCTCATTCCAAATGTTTTCAAGGCCTTGGCTTAGAGGTGTTCTTATACCGCTAGCCGGCCTGGCTGGGTATGGAATAGGTCGAAGTGACATGTGCGACGAGCTCGTCATCGCCGTCCGAGCGAATACCGATCGCGCCGACGGCAAGCCGCTTGCCGAGCTTGATCAACCGCGCTTCGGCCACAAGATCGCGTGCCGCCGGCTTTTTGAGAAAGTTGATGGTCAGGTTGGTCGTTACCGCGAGCGGCACCCAGCCAATCGCCGACAGCACCGCCACGTACATCGCGAAATCGCCGAGCGACATCATGGTCGCGCCGGCGAGCGTCCCGCCCGGCCGTAACGAGCGCTCGCTGAAGCGCTGGCGCAGCCGGCAGCCGCCATGCCAGACCGCCTCGATCTCATAGTCGCCCATGGCATGGGATGCTTCCGGGAATTCGGCGCGCAAACGCCGATCCAGCTCCTTGCGCGTCAGTTTCGGCGCCGCCATTTCACTGCCCTCGCTCATGTGCAACTCCCCCGCGGTCGAATACTCGGATACAATGGACTAGTGCGGTGGATTTGAAGTTCCTGCCAGCCAACGGCATACTCGCTTGGGAACTTTCAAATCCAAAACCGCATTAGAATTAGCTACTTTCTAGTGTCCCTGTTGATTCCGAAGTTGGCATGAGAGCGCACCGCATGCACTTGCGAGCTTCGGAAACGGGACACTAGTGAGATCGTAAAATCCGCAAAACAGAGCTTGATGGACCGATGAGTGCTCAACCCGCTACCGCCGCCGCCGCGGCTTCCCCATCGCTGATCCTGCTGCGCGAGGACCAAGCCGGCATTGCCGTGCTGACGCTGAACCGGCCGCAGGCCCGCAACAGCCTCTCCGAGGCAATGCTCGAGGCGCT
>Ga0116223_10004261_pt1 | contig 12443 bp, 10 predicted proteins | sample Sb_taG_3_FD_90092 | JGI IMG/M metagenome (GOLD analysis project Ga0116223, IMG submission 90092) | Peat soil microbial communities from Weissenstadt, Germany - Sb_50d_a_PC metaG | ecosystem: Environmental > Terrestrial > Soil > Wetlands > Peat | place: Germany: Weissenstadt | collected 2010-09-21 | reverse complement strand
TCAGTGCAGATAGGCGATTGTATCGTCCTTCAAGGAAGTGATACTCGACCGTCACGTTCTGACCTTCAACGTAGCCGGTTTGGTTGAGGCCTTTGCGGAATGCGGCAACACGGGGCGCGGCGGAATCGGCCGACCCGCCGTGGAGAAACCCGACCACCGGAAGCGTCGGCTGTTGCGAGCGGGCGGCGAGCGGCCATCCTGCCGCGCCGCCGAGCGCGGCAACGAATTTTCGCCTTCCAATATCGATTGCCATTTGACCCGTCCCCAAAGGGGTCACGCCCGATGCAATGTGTGGAAGAATATCACGCCCCAACCGGCAGGTCTGTGACCTGCTTCACAGTCCGATCATGTTGCAGTGCATGAGTCTCAAACTGGCCCGTTGCGTCGGTCACCGCAACGCAGCGGTTTGGTCGCTCTTGGGGTAATGGACATCGCGCGACCATCGCAAATCGGTCGCTCGTGACCCAAAGCGCACATTGAGCGTGCCGTACTGAGCAGTCGCACAAAGCCAGTCCGAGGCCCTTCCGGAGCATTGGTCTGAGCCGATACGATGCGTCGTCCTGAGCCTAGGGGAAGGCGATGAGACGGCGCTCCAGAGCAGGCAACGAACCAGCCAAAATCCAACGCCGCAAGACGGTAAAACGTCGAAAAGCGGCGAAGGCCGTGGTCCGTCGCAGTTCCTCTGCTGTCAGCCAAGATACGAAGGTTGCGCTGCTCACCCGCGAGCGTGACGAAGCGTTAGAACAGCTCTCCGCCGCCTCCGAGATTCTCAAAGTCATCAGCTCGTCGCCGGGAGACTTGAAGCCGGTTTTCGAGGCGATACTGGAGAATGCAACGCGAATCTGCGACGCCAAGTTCGCCAATTTTCTGCTGTACGACGGCAACGCGTTCCGGGTCGCCACCATGTACGGCGCGCCGGCCGAATGGGCCGAATTCCGACGGCGGGTGCCACTGGTCCAGCCCAGCCCTAAGCATCCGCTCGCTCGCCTCGCGAGAACGAAAGAAGTGCAGCACATCGCCGACACCAGAACCGACGAGGCCTATATCGAGCGTGATCCAGCGCTAGTTCCGATCGTCGATTTGGCTGGCGCCCGGACTACGCTCGGTGTCCCGATGCTCAAGGAAGAGCAACTGATCGGTGCCATCGTTATTTATCGCCAGGAGGTGCGCCCCTTCACCGACAAGCAGATCGAGTTGGTGCAGAATTTTGCCGCTCAGGCCGTCATCGCCATTGAGAATACGCGGCTGCTCAACGAGCTGAGGCAATCGCTGGAGCAGCAGACGGCGACGGCGGACGTGCTTCGCGTTATCAGCTCATCGCCTGGCGAGTTGGAGCCGGTGTTCCAGGCCATGCTGGAGAATGCAACGCGCATTTGCGAAGCTGCATTTGGCTCTATGCTACTTCGTGACGGTGATGCGTACCGACGCGTCGCGGTGCATAACGCGCCGCCGAGTTTTGAGGAATTGCGCAATAACTCACCGATCCTTAGACATGGGATGGCGCCAAGCGTTGATCGTGTCATCAATACGAGACAGGTGAGCCATATTCTGGACGCGGCGGCGGAAGACCCCAATGAACCGATTGCCAAATTCGGAGGGGCTCGGACCCTTTTGGTCGTGCCGATGATCAAAGATAATGAGGCAATAGGAGTACTCGGCATTTACCGCCAGGAAGTGCGGCCGTTCAGCGACAAGCAGATCGCGCTGGTACAAAATTTCGCTAACCAGGCGGTCATCGCTATCGAGAATACGCGGTTGCTCAGTGAATTGCGTGAGGCACTGCAGCAGCAGACTGCCACCGCCGATGTACTCAAGATCATCAGCCGCTCGACCTTTGATCTGCAGACCGTGCTCGATACGCTTGTGGTATCTGCCGCCCGGCTTTGCGAAGCAGATATCGCGTCCATCAATCGTAAGCACGGTGATGGCTACCGGGGTGTCGCAATGTATGGCGTCACACCCGAATTCAAGGCGTTCGTGGCCGATCACCCAATTCCGGGTGGAACGGGCTCGGTCGTCGGCCGTACGGTGATGAAGGGCGCAACGATACAAATTGCTGATGTGACGGCCGACCCGGATTATAAAATGACCGACTTGGTCAAGGCCGCCGACGTCCGCACATTACTGGGCGTGCCATTGCTCCGCGAAGGCACCCCGACCGGGGTGATCGTCCTGATGCGGAAGCAGGTGCGGCCGTTTACCGACAAACAGGTCGAACTGGTGCAAACCTTCGCCGACCAGGCGGTCATCGCGATCGAGAACGTGCGGTTGTTTGACGAAATCCAGGACAAGAGCCGCCAGCTCGAAGTCGCGAGCCAGCACAAGTCGCAGTTCCTTGCCAACATGAGCCACGAGCTGCGCACGCCACTCAACGCCATTCTCGGCTACACCGAACTGATGGCGGACGGCGTCTACGGCCAACTGCCAGAAAAGACGCTGGGCGTGCTCAAAAGACTTGAGAGCAATGGCAGGCATCTGCTCGGCTTGATCAATGACGTGCTCGATCTGTCCAAGATCGAGGCGGGCCAACTCGTGCTCGAACTCTCCGATTACTCCCTTGAGGATATCGCCCAGACGGCCCGCAGCACGCTCGAGCCGCTGGCGGCCGACAAGAAGCTCGCGTTCAAGGTCGAGGTGGCTCCAAAACTGCCTGCAGGCCACGGCGACGGGCGGCGCTTGGCACAGGTCCTGATCAACCTCGTCGGCAATGCCATCAAGTTCACCGATGCAGGCGAAGTGGTCATAACGGCCGGGACGACCGATGGGTCGTTTCATCTCTCGGTACGCGACACCGGACCCGGTATCTCGGCTGCCGATCAGGCCAAGCTGTTTCAGGAGTTCCAGCAGGCCGACAATGCGATCACGCGCAAGAAGGGCGGCACTGGCTTGGGGCTCGCCATATCGAAGCGCATCATCGAGATGCACGGGGGCAAAATCTGGGTCGAGTCACAGATCGGCCAGGGTTCCACGTTTTCCTTCACGCTCCCAGTCGTCGTCGAACGGCAAGTCAATGTGGAATCAGATTAGCGGGCATTTCCGGTTTTAGTGGAGTGGCCGGTGCCCGCTCCCGGCGACGAATTGCCAAACGATTGTTCGTTGCAGACAGCGACAAGGCTCCCTGCTTTTCTGCAGTGCGAAATGTCGTTATTGGCCCATAGCGTCACTTAATGCGACGCAGCGAATTGGTCGCTCTTGGGGTAACAGCGGATATGGCGCGGACTTCGCAAATCGGTCGTTCCAGACCCATAGCGACACTTCGCCACCGTAAAATACCGCACTGCGATATGCTCATTCGTCTTTGATGCTGGGTGCACGACGCCAGCCTCGATTGCTGCCTGGGGAGCACGGCTGGACGACTCCATTACCGGACATGCCGGGACGGGGAACGGTGCCGCATCGCGCTCAGGCGACGCGCGCTGAGACGAGAAAATCCTCGATCTCATGTTTCAGGCGCTGAGTCTCATTGCCTAGGCGCGATAATAGCGGGGATATTCGCAAGAACCTCATTGCGGTTAATGGACAGAGCGCTCATAGGTAAAAGTGGAAGTCGAGGGCGAGCGCATGTTTCTTCCGCAAGCGGATTATTTCGACGCCAACTTGCCCAGCGCCAGCCAAACCGTCCGAATAGCATGCTTTGATGATGCCAAGGTATTTGTGCGTCGGTGGGTGATCAGGGATAAAGACCCCGTTCTAAGGGCGCTTCTCCGACAGATGGAAAAGGCCAACAGTTTCGCAACGACGGACATTGCGATCCAGCAATTGCAACAGACGCTCGCCTCACGCGGATTGTTGGTCACGGCTAGTTGGTAGTCATATTTCAGCAAGCGCCAAGCGCTATTGGCCCTCAATGGCGATGCGAAACGGTCGAGACCGTCGATCGGGAAAACCCGAGATGGGTCACGCGATAGTTGAGCGCGTGCGAATGTTTGGGACCCGATCAGCGGATTACATCAGGGCCAGCGGCCATAGCGGCTGCATCGCGACAGAGGTAATCCTCCAAGCGACAATAGGCCGAATACATGACCGCACCCGAACGCTTCGCAAAAAGTCAGATTTGCTCTTGCACCGCGGGCGCCGTCCATACATGACCCATATTCGCCTTTGATTGTGGTGCACAGCACCAGCATCGCTTACCGGTGGGGAGGGAGCATGGCCGGACAATTCCAGGACAACGCTGCCGGACAAATAACCATGTCATTCGTTCTTCAAGAGCACCCTTAGCAACCCGGTCAAGAACTCACCGAATGCAAAAGACCTCCTTGATTTTTATCAAGTAGTCAGATGCGACCCATTGCTATTCATAACGCGCGTGGCGCCGGTCATGCACGCGCGCGATGGCGTCGCACACACCGAGCGTCAGGGGCAAGTCGCCGAAATTCGAGTTGCTCGGTATCTCTGTCGAGCGCCGCGGATCGCGAAGGAGGCACTCTGTGCTAGCGGGTTGCACGCCGTGGCCTACGGAATTGGCGGAGCGCTATCGCCGCCAAGGGTACTGGGAGGACATTACCCTTGGCGAAATGGTGCACCGCTCGGCCCGGGAGAATGCCACGAAGACGGCGCTCATCTTCGGAGACCGCCGCATCAGCTATCGCGAGCTTGTCGAGACCAGCGACCGCCTTGCCATCGGACTGATCAATGCGGGTCTTGCTTCGCGCGACCGCGTGATTGTCCACCTTCCCAATATACCCGAGATGGTCTGCACTTTTCTGGCGCTGGTGACGATGGGCGCAATCCCGGTCCTGGCGTTGCCATCGCACCGGCTGACGGAGTTGCGGCACATGGTGCAGCGGTCGAAAGCCGTGGGCTATTTCATACCAGAGGGCCATCGCGGATTTGATTACCGTCCTTTGGCCGATGAACTCCGCGCTGAGTTCGGCCAACTGCGGCATATTATCGTCGCGGGCTCCGCCAATGCCGGCCAGAGAAGCCTTGACGAAATACTTGAATGCGCCGCGCGAAGCGGCGACGCAGTGCCGCGCCCGGATCCCGACGACGTGGCGCTGATGCTGCTATCCGGCGGCACTACCGGTCTGCCGAAGCTGATTCCACGCACGCATAACGATTACGTCTGCAACATCAAGCTCAGCGGTGCGGTCGCCGGGTTCAACCGGCAAACCGTCTTCCTCGCGGTACTGCCGATCGCGCACAATTATACGCTCGGGTCGCCGGGAGTTCTGGCAACGCTGGCCTATGGCGGCACCGTGGTAATCGCTCCTGGCAGCGCGGCGGATCTGGCACTGCCGGTCGTCGAGCGCGAAAGGGTGACCCATATCGCCGCGGCGGTGCCGCTGATCGTCACTTGGCTCAACGATCCGAACCGCCAGTGCTACGACACCAGCTCGCTGCAGGTGATCGTGAATGGTGGTGCGCGGCTCGCGCCAGAATTGCGCAAGCGCGTGCGGCAGGAGTTCGGTTGTCAGTTCCATGAGGACTACGGAACCGGCGAGGGCCTTCTCAACATGACGCGGCTCCATGACAATGAAGAACGGGTGCTCACAAGTTCCGGCGCACCGATTTGCGACGATGACGAGATCCGGGTGATCGATGACGCCGGGCTCGAAGTGCCGGACGGGCAGCTGGGCGAGCTAGTCTGCCAAGGCCCCTACACCATCCGCGGCTATTACGACGATCCCCAGGCCGACGCCAAAGGCTTCACCAGCGACGGCTTCTATCGCATGGGTGACGTGGTGCGAAAGCTAGGGCGTTACGTCTACACCGAGGGCCGCAAGAAGGACGTAATCAATCGGGGCGGCGAGAAGATCAGCTCCGAGGAAATCGAGAACTTCATCCTAGCCCATCCCAAGGTCGAGAACGTCTGCATCGTCGCCATGCCGGACGAAGTCTATGGCGAGCGCGCCTGCGCCTTCATCCAGCCGAAGGCCGGCCAGACCGTCGGCTTTGGCGAAATCATCGATTTCCTTTCGCAAAAGCAGATCGCGAAATTCAAGCTGCCCGAGCGGGTCGAAGTGGTCGACGACTTTCCGCTCAGTCCCGCCGGCAAGATCCTGCGTCGTGAACTGCGCGCCATCATCGAACGCAAGCTCGCGAGCGAACATCAACAACGCAATGTAAGGTAATACGATGCTCCGAAAGATCGGCGAAAAGCAGCTGCCCCACCTGTTCGCGCCGGCCAAATGGCTCCAGTACGACATCAACAACCACATCAAATACGGCGCCTGCTGCGTGTCGAACTACAACGAACGCGACGGCAGGATCTCGCCGCGCGAACTGGCGCGCACCAGGGTGATCGCCGGCACCGGCTGCGGCATCATCACCAACCAGGGCGCTTATCCCGATCCGCTCGGCGAGGGCAAGTCCTACTTCCGGCAGATCGCGCTTCACGACGACCGCTTCCTGCCAGAGTTCGAAACTATCGCCGGCTACATCCACGACGCCGGCGCCTTCGCCATCCAGCAGATTTTGCACGCCGGCCGCTACGGCGGCATCGATCTCGGCTACTGCATCCAGCCGTCGATCGTGCCGCAGACGCTGCCGCATTTCCGGCCGCCCCGCGAAATTACCAAGCAGCAGATCCGCGAGACCATCCAGCAGCACGCCGACGCCGCCCGCCGCGCCGTCACGGCCGGCTTCGACGGCACTGAAGTGACGAGTTTCATGGGCTATCTCTTGGCCACGTTCAATTCCAAGTTCACCAACCAGCGCACCGACGAATACGGCGGCTCGGTGAAGAACCGGGGCCGCTTCATGTGCGAGATGATCGATGCCATCAAACAGGCGACTCCCGACCATCCGCTGGTGGTCCGGCTGAGCGGCGCCGAACTGATGGACCGCTGGGGCGGCAACACCGAGGACGAGTGCTTCGAGCTGATGGAATTGGCCGGCGAACGCGGCGTCGACATGATCAGCATCACGGTGGGCTGGCAGGAAGCTCCCGAATCCTCGATCGGCCGCGATATCGCGCCCGGACACTGGAACTATCTGGCGCGGCGCGCCAAGAAGCTGTTGCCGAACATCGCGATCGCATTCGGCGTGCGGCTGCCGGATCCGTTTATGGCCGATGCCTGCATCAAGGACGGCGATTTCGATTTCTGGGAAGTGTGCCGTCCGTTGCTGGCCGATCCCGATCTGGTGCACAAGGCCGCCGAGGCGCGGATGGACGAGAACCGGCGCTGCGTCGGTTCGCTCAATTGCCTGTCGCGGGTGTTCCGCGACCTGCCCTATACCTGCACCATGAACCCGGCGCTCGGCCACGAGGTCGAGCCCGAATACGCCATGACGCCGGCCGCGGTGAAGAAGAACATCATGGTGATCGGCGCCGGTCCCGCCGGCATGGAATGCGCGATGGCCGCCCGCCGGCGCGGCCATACCGTCACCGTATTCGACAAGAGCGACGCCATCGGCGGCAACTTCAAGAGCTACGCCAGCCGCGATCTCGCCAACAAGGATGATCTGCTCAGCGTCGTGCGCCATTACGAAGTGATGGCGAAGAAGCTCGGCATCGAGGTCAAGCTCAACACCGAGGTCAATCCCAAGCTGATGCGCAGCGTGCTGCACCAGTACGACGTCGCGATAATCGCCACCGGCGCCCGTATCGACCGTCACCTTCTGCCGCCGTGCGACCAACCCGGCGTTATGATTGACGCGCTCGACGTTGCCGCCGGCCGGGTCCAGTGCGGCCACCGCGTGGTCATCCTCGGCGCCGGCAAAATCGGCCTGGTGCTTGCGGAATCGCTGAAGACCAAGGGCCACGACGTGACGCTGGTTGAATCCGGACGCGCCCTCGGCATCGACGTCATGCCGACGTTCAAGTGGCGACACACCGCCTGGGTCGAAGAATTGAAGATCCCCGCCTTGACCAAGACACGGGCGGTCAAGGTATCCGCGCAGGGCGTCACCGTCGTCAGCGACAAGGACGGCGAGCGCGTGATCCCGGCCGACACCGTGATCGGCGCGGTTATGCGCCGCGGCAATCAGGAGCTTTTCCATGAGCTGGAATGGCTGGTTGACGAATTGCACGGCTGCGGCGACGCCATGGTGCCGCGCGGTTTGACGCAAGCGATCCATGACGGCTATCGCCTCGGCGTCAGGATCTGAGCATGACGAACATGGGCGATACCGCGCACAAGGTCCTCACCGACTTGCCGGCCTGGAATGCGATGTTGAGCCGCCACGCCGAGGTCTTCGCGGAAGTGACGCCGGGCAGCGGCATCGGCATCGTGCCCCAGGTCGACGCCGCGCAACGCTGCGGCACCATGTTGATATGGGAGCGCACCGAAGCGGACGGCATGGCGGCGGCGCTGCGTCCGTATGCGGGCTACCATCAGTGCGGCGTCGACCTGTTGTTCGTCGCCGAGGATCGCGGCTTGAATGCGATCTACGGCGAGATCGCCGCGCGGCCGCTCGACGAGATGAAGGCGGCGCTGCGCCGTGGCGATCTCTGCATGTTCGTGACCAAACGCCGCGACGATCTCAGCGACGCCGGCTGGGACGAGCTATTGGAAACCCTCGGCCGGGCCTATATGGGTCTTTGTCGATGATCTTCAGCAATCCATCGGGCGCGCCGGAACTCGCTTGCAACGAATGCGGCTGCCGCTGGTTCGATCGGCAGAACAACACTTGCTACGAATGCGGCGCGCCGGTGCCGGCCGAGGACCTGGCCGCCTTCGCAAAAGCGCTCGAAGAGCATTACCAGAAGATCGGCCGGCGGCCGTAATCCTTCGAACGCCAAAGTCCGGTAGACAGCAGCGTTCCGGCCGACCTTAACGTCGGCCAATCGGGATATGGAATAGGGGCGCCCCTTCCAACCCTTATGGATAGGCTTTGCCGATGACGACGCAAGATGAGAATTTCTCCGTGCGTAATATTCTCAGGGAGCGGAGAGCTTTACTGGTGCATTTCTCCACCCCGATGTCAGACCATCCGCACCCATGTTTTTCACACGATATCGTCCTCTATTTTCGCTGAGATTCAGCCTCATCGATTTTGTTGCAGTGCGTGAGGCATCTTATGGCCCGGAGCGACGGCTAATGCGACGCACCAATTCGGTCGCTAACGGGTGAGAAGCGGACGTCCGAACCAGCGTCCGAAATTACGTGAATAACCCACAGCGTCATTTGGGGCCCTTCATTTACCGCATTGCGGATAGGTTTACTCGATCACCTCGTCGGCACGCACGAGTAACGACGCCGGCACGTCGAGGCCGAGTGCTTTCGCAGTCTTGAGATTGACGACCGTCTCGTACTTGGTGGACGCCTGCACTGGCAGATCGGTCGGCTTGGCGCCGCGCAAGATGCGATCGACATACGATGCCGCGTCCTGAAGCAGGTCAACCTCATCAATTCCGTAGGACATGAGACTGGCAGCCGATAGCGTGCCGCCAGCGCGATGATGAGATCACGATGGGCGATGTTGGTGAGATCCGGCACAAAAAGGAGGCCACCGTCCGTGACACGGGCGAATGCTTCGATCGAGCGCTCAATATCGGCAACATCGCCGATTGGGCTTGGCACAACTTCGATACCTAGCGGCGGCGCCGCTGCCACAGCTGACTGCAAGAAATAATTATACGTGAGCCTACTGCTACTACTGGCGATGAAAGCTACGCGTGTAAGGCGGGGCGCGATCTCCTTGAGCATTGCGAGCCACTTGCCTGTAATACCGGGCTCGTACTGCAACAAGCCGGTGAGATTGGCGCCCGGTCGTGCCAAGCTAGAAACAAAACCTGACCCGACGGGGTCCGAGACGCGAGTAAATATGATTGGAATGGTGCGAGTTTCTTGCTGTATCGCGGCAGTAACAGGCGTGGTCTGCGTGACGATCAATTCGGGTTGGAGCCCGACAAGTTCTTTCGCGAGTGCTGGGTAGTGCTCTACGTTGCCAGCGGCAAAGCGATAGTCGATGTGAATTGTTCGTCCTTCCACCCACCCAAGTTTCGCAAGCTCATCGTGAAATCTCGCAATTTGCTTCTTCACCTCGGCGTCGTCCTCGGTGCCGGCAAACAACGCCCCAATTCGGCGCAGATGCTCCCCCTGCTGCGCACGCGCGCCGAGGGGCCATGCTACCGCAGCACCACCCAGCGCCGATATGAATTGCCGCCTTCCGATGCCGATTGCCATTTGCCCCGTCCGGCTACGATAGGGCGAGATTATCACGCCTCAAAATGGCGGTCTGTGGCCGGAGCGCCGCTTGCCGTAATGCGGCAATCCGGTCGCTATTGGGGGAGAAGCAGACATCGAACCGCCATCGCAAATCGGTCGATCCTGACCCTTAGCGTCGTTCGTCACCGTAAATTGCCGCACTGCAAAAGGATTACTCGATCACCTCGTCGGCGCGTAAGAGGGTCGACGTTGGGACTTCGAGGCCCAGCGCTTTGGCAGTCCTGAGATTGACCAAAGATTCAAATTTTGTTGGTTGTTCTACCGGGATGTCGCTGGGCCTCGTCCCCCTGATTATCTTGTCGACCAGGGCAGCCGACCGATGACACATCTCGGTCTGGTCCGGTCCGTATGACAGGAGCGCGCCATATTGGAAGGTTTCTCGCGAAAACACACACAGCGCCAGACGGCGTTCAACGGCCAATTCGGCGATGATAGAGCGCCACTGGAAGGCCGTTCCGCCTTGGGCCGGTATCAACGCCTGCATGCCGGCTCTCACCATGGCGTCGAATGCTCCATCCAGTTCCTCGCGCGAGCGCGCGTCGAATGCTTGAACAGTCAATCCGAGTTCATCCGCGGCGGCTCGCGTGACATCGACATACATCGACGCGCTCTGCTGATTTGAATTGATCAACATCGCGACGCGAGACAACCCAGGCACGATCTCTTTCAGAAGCTGCAAGCGCTTGCCGGCAATGTCCCGCCCAAAATTCGAAAGTCCCGTAATGTTCCCGCCTGGGCGCGCGAGACTGTCGACCAACTTCATTCCAACCGGATCGGGAACGAACATGAAAACGATTGGAATCGTCGTGGTCTTGGCCTTCAGGTAAAACGCCGCGATCGAACCGCCCATGAGGACATCGGGATTCATCGCGACGAGTTCGGCGGCCATGCTCTCAAACCGCTTGGGCTTCTCATCCGGGAAGCGATGTACCAGCGTAATGTTGCGTCCGTCGATGTAGCCCAGCTTCGCGAATCCTTCGATCACAGCCCCATAATATGGACTTTCATCCTCCGGACTGCCGGTGTGCCACAGATACGCGACTTTAGGAATTTTGCCGGCTTGTTGCGCGCTCGCCGTGAGCGGCCACCCGGCAACCGCGCCGCCGAGAATGGTGATGAACTCGCGGCGTTTCATTCGATCACCTCGTCGGCGCGCGCGAGAAGCGTCGGCGGAACTTCAAGGCCGAGCGTCTTGGCGGTTTTGAGGTTGATGACTAATTCGAACTTGGTCGGCTGCATGACGGGCAGATCGGCGGGCTTGGCGCCGATCAAAATCTTTCCCGCGTAGACGCCCATCTGGCCATACAGCTCCGCGGTGCTCGATCCGTAGCTTATCAGGCCTCCGGCGTCAGCGATCTCGCGCCGAAAGTAAATCGCAGGCAACGAATGACGAGCTGACAGTGCGATGATGTAATCCGCCCGGGTGAAGAAGAAGGGACTAGCGGCGACCATAAGCGCGCCTATCCGTTGTTGGACGAGTATTGCGAAGGCCGCATCAATCTCGCGTTCAGTGCTGGCTCTGAGGACGGCGAGCTGCTGCCCGACCGCGCGCGCCGCTGCCTGCGTGTTGGTAATTTCAGTGTCGGCCCACGTCTCGTTCGGGTTTACTAACATGGCGATCGTGGCGGCCTTGGGCACCAGTTCACGCAGCAGTCCGAGCTGCTTTGTGCCCAGCGCACCCAATAGGCTGGTCACGCCTGTAATATTTCCACCTGGACGATTGAGACTGGTGATGAGGCCAAACCTGACGGGGTCTTCGCCGACGTTGAACACAATCGGAATTGTCGCGGTCGCCGCCTTTGCCGCCAACGCTGCGCGTTCTCCGCCACTCGTAACGATGACTGCAACTTGCCGACGGACCAAATCCTCCGCTAGCGCCGGCAGCCGATCATAATGACCATCTCCCCAGCGAAATTCGATGGCCGCGTTCTTGCCCTCAATATAGCCCATTTCATTCAGGCCCTTCCGGAACGCGGGCAGCAAGCTCACGTCGCTCTCGGCAGACCTCGCGCTCAAGTAGCCGATCACCGGCATCGCCGGCTGCTGCGCACGCGCCGCGAGCGGCCATGCGACAGCCGTGCCGCCGAGTAGCGTCATGAAATTCCGCCGTCCGATGCCGGTTGCCATTTCACCCGTCTCCAACGGGATTACATCCGCTGCAATGAGAGGAGAATATCACGACCCAACCGGCAGGTCTGGCCCTAGCGTTGCTTGCCGTTATGCAGCATTTTGGTCGGATGCAAAGCGGGCACCGCGCGGGCACCGCAATACGGTCGTTCCTGACCCGGACATGGTGCAGATAGGCCACGAGCGTATTAAGGTCGC
>Ga0116223_10004259_pt1 | contig 12446 bp, 6 predicted proteins | sample Sb_taG_3_FD_90092 | JGI IMG/M metagenome (GOLD analysis project Ga0116223, IMG submission 90092) | Peat soil microbial communities from Weissenstadt, Germany - Sb_50d_a_PC metaG | ecosystem: Environmental > Terrestrial > Soil > Wetlands > Peat | place: Germany: Weissenstadt | collected 2010-09-21 | reverse complement strand
GCCCTCTACGGGAGCGACAACCTGCGGATTCACTTCTGCCCGCGGATCGAGCGCGCGAAGTTCATTGTAAAAAACCTGACGCACCAGCGCCGCGTGACGAAAGACGCCTCCGGTCATGGCCACCGGGACGGAAGCGATGTGGTCCTTCGCGAAGAGACGGCGGATTACGACGGCGGCCACAGAAGCGAGTTCCCTGCCGGCATTGCGGAGCACCTGCGTGGCCAGCTCGTCTTCATCTTGATCTTGGCTGGCAGCGACTGGCGGAAAGAGCGCGGCGAAGTCGGGAGGCGGAATCGAGTTGGCGACGCGGGCCAGGTCGGTCAGCGAAGTTACGCCCCAGGCTTTCAGCAGGGCCGCGGCCAATGAGGATTCCCGCGGCGAGTCACTCGCGGGCGTTGCATCGCGCGGATCGGCAGCGCGCAGAACCGCACTGACAGCGGCGCGGCCAATCCAGTGGGCGGAGCCTTCGTCGCCGATGGCGAATCCCCATCCCCCGGCCCGAACGGCGGTTCCCTGGGCGTCGCGGCCATAAGCGATCGATCCTGTTCCGGCGATGACGATGACCCCGGGGCCGGTGTCGAAAGCAGCTTCGAGAGCGATCTGCATGTCGCCGACCACGTCGATGGGCGAGGCGAGAATTTGAGCCAGCGAGTCGCGCACGATTGCGGCCAACTCAGGGCGGGCAGCGCCGGAACCTCCTACGCACGTGTAGGAAATTTGCGCAGGCGTGATGCCGGCGGCGGCGCATGTCTGGCGCACCGACTGTTGGAGAGACTCGCGGGCCAACTCCCCTCCGACGCGGACTATATTGCTTGGGCCCGTGGTCGCGGTGGCGATCAGGTGGGAATCATCCCCCACCGCACAAGTGGTCTTCGTACCGCCGCCGTCAATGCCGAGATAGTAGGGCACGGGTTATTTCTAACATAGACCAGCGGCAAGTTGCCGGTTGCCCATTGTCAGTTCTTGGTCCTCGGGGTAGCGGGGACTACAGAGTCTCACTCGCGCGAAAGCAGGATTCCTTCCATAATTAGAGATTGCCCAGCATGGAACTCTTGGAGAGATTTCTTTTCAGCTTCACCAACGCTGATCACCCATGGGCCTGAACAAGGTTGATTTCGCGATCATCGCGCTCTACCTGGCCGGGATCACGCTGTTCGGCCTGCGCTTCCGCAAGAAGCAGCGGTCGTTGCGCGACTACTTTCTTGCCGGTCGCGATATTCCGTGGTGGGCGATCGCTCTGTCGATTGTCGCGGCCGAGACCAGCACGCTCACCATCATCAGCATTCCCGGGCTGGCCTACGACACCAACCTCACCTTTCTCCAGGTCATCATGGGATACGTGGTGGGACGGGCGGTGATCAGCTTTTTGTTGCTGCCTCACTACTTCCGCGGCGATCTCTATACGGCGTATGAATTGATCGAACGGCGCTTTGGGCGGGGGTTGCGTTCGCTGACTGCAGGTCTGTTTCTGCTCACGCGAGCCGCAGCGGAAGGCGTACGTGTGTATGCGGTCTCGATCGTGGTGTCGATTGCGCTGGGGACGGGCGAGGTGGCCTCAATTGCAATTATCACTGCATTGACGGTCATCTATACATTCGAAGGCGGCCTCGCGGCCGTGATCTGGACTGACGTCGTACAGACCGCGATCTACGTGGGCGGAACGCTGGTGGGGCTGGTGACGATTCTCCATCTTGTCCCCGGCGGATGGACGGCGATTCATGCCGCTGCCGCCGGCGCGGGCAAGCTGCAGGTGTTTGATTTCAGCCCGAGCATCTGGATTCCGTACACGTTCTGGGCGGGTGTGATTGGCGGGACGTTTTTCACTACGGCGAGTCATGGGACTGACCAACTCATTGTGCAGCGCCTGCTGGCGGCGCGCGGACAGAAACAATCTGCAACGGCGCTGCTTTCGAGCGGGGTCGCGGTCCTGTTTCAGTTTGCGCTGTTTCTGACGGTCGGCATCATGCTGTGGGCTTTCTACCGCGTGCCTTCGTCGGTGTTTGGGAGGCCGGACCGGATCTATCCGACTTTTATCGTGACGCGCATGCCGCATGGCGTCTCGGGCCTCCTGATTGCAGCGATTCTGGCCGCGGCCATGTCGAATCTAAGCGCTGCGCTGAATTCCTTGTCCTCGAGCGCGATCATGGATTTTTATGCGCGGCTGCGGCCCCTCTCGGATGAGAAGACCAAGATGCGCCTCTCGCGTCTGGCAACTCTGGCCTGGGCGCTGGTGCTGTTCGGGCTGGCATGGATCGCGCTCCACAAAGCGGGGCGGGTGGTGGAAGTGGGGCTGCAGATCGCTTCGGTGGCCTACGGCGCATTGCTCGGTGTGTTTCTCATGGGCGTGCTGACGCGGCGGGCGAATCAGCGCGGCGCCATGGTGGGAATGGCGTTTGGGTTTGGCACCGAGCTGTACCTATGGCGGTGGACTCACGTCCCATGGACCTGGTGGGTGATGGTCGGCACGGCGGTGACGTTCAGCGTAGGATGGATCGTCAGCCTGTCGTACGCTGGTCCGCGGGCTGAGAGGAGCGGCGTCCCGGTTGATCCACTGGGGCGGACTTCGAAATAATTTGTGTTCCGGCGATTCACGCCCAAGCTGCTGCTAGGGTAGCGCCTAATTCTTGAATCTAGAAGATTCTGCTTCTGAAGTCATCCTGAGCGCAGCCGTTCTTCAGGCAGAGCGAAGAGCCTGCCCTGAGCGCAGTCGAAGGGATCTCGCGCGGGCAACAAAAACGCGGTGAGACCTCACGCGATATCCATTGTCCAGCTGAAGAGCGCCGGCCTTCGGGATGACGCCTCAGGAAAAATGAAATTCAAAGTGAGACGCGCCCCATCCTCGCGTATACTCCAACACCAACATGGCTGACCTCGCACAGATTGCCTCTTCTCGTCCAGAACTCTCTCGCGACCTGGGAGTGAGCCACGCCTCCGCCGTGGTCGTGGGGACGATCATCGGCAGCGGAATTTTTCTGGTGCCTGCCGAGATGATGCAGGCCGTGGGGTCGGCGAAACTCGTTTATCTGGCGTGGGTGGTGGGCGGATTGCTCTCGTTTGCCGGAGCGCTTACCTACGCCGAACTGGGCGCAATGAAGCCGCAGGCCGGCGGCGAATATGTCTACGTCCGCGACGGCTACGGGCCCCTGGGCGGCTTCCTGTACGCCTGGACATGGTTTGTCATCGCGAAGCCGGCATCGATCGCAACCGTGGTCACGGGCCTGGTGCGAATTCTCGGGACGTTTTCGGTCTTCTCTTTTTTCTCCGCCAACTTCATCAGCGCGCCGTTTGCCGTGACCTGGGGACAGATGTTTGCCATCGCCGCCGCCATTCTCATCTCTCTTCTGAACTACCTTGGCGTGAAAAAGGCGGGCGAGTTTCAACTCGTGTTTACGCTGCTGAAAGTGGCGATCATCCTGGGCATCGTGGTGGTCTGCTTCAGCGGAATCGGCAACGTGCCCGGCCGGGGATGGACGAACTTCGCTGGAACATTCGCGGGCGCGAAGGGCGGAGTCGCCGGCTTCATGGCGGCGCTGGTCGCGGCGCTGTGGGCCTATGACGGATGGAATGACCTGAACATGGTGGCGGGCGAGGTGAAGCACCCGGAGCGAAACATTCCCATGGCGTTGATTGCGGGCGTGGCGACCGTGGGCGTGCTCTACGTGCTGGTCAACGCGGGAGTCCAATATGTGCTTCCCGCCAACGCCATCGCTTCCTCACCGCGGCCCGCGTCCGACGCGGTCGCGCTGGTGATGGGGCGAATGGGCGCCAGCATTGTTTCGGCCGGCATGGCGATATCAATGCTGGTCACGCTGAATGGCACGATCATGAGCGGGGCTCGTGTGCCGTTTGCGATGGCGCGGGACGGATACTTTTTCCGGGCGCTGGCGGAAGTGCATCCCCGGTTTCACACGCCCTCGGTGGCAATTTTCGTGCAGGCAGTGCTGTCGATTCTGCTACTGCTGCTGGGAGGAAATTTCCGGCAATTGTTTTCATTAGCGATCTTTGCCGAATGGCTGTTCTACATGATCGCGGGCAGCACGATCTTTGTATTCCGCTGGCGCGAGCCGCAGGCGCCGCGTCCATATCGCATGTGGGGCTATCCCTTCGTTCCCGCCCTGTTCATCGCGGTTGCCGCCGCTTTGCTGTGCTACACCTTCAAGAATGACTGGCCGAACTCCGGATATGGAGTGCTCGTGATTCTGGCCGGGATTCCGGTGTTTGCCTATTTCTCCCGGCGGCGGAAACTGCGCACGGCAGTTCCGGAAACTCACTGATTCTCGGCGCCCACCCGGAAACTGTTGACCAGTTCTCATGCCATTACCGCCGGTTTTCCACCGTGTTTCTTCCCTGTTTCGCCGGATCAAAGCCTGGGGCATCGACGGCAACGCCCGTCCCGCGCCCGTTTTGGGCCGCCTCCCCAAAAAGGCACACTCCCACGTTACCTAAGGTCAAGAGCCGTTGACACGTTTACCCCCTGTCCTATCTCCCGTATTTTGAAGACTCCAAGTCCCGGCGCTTCTCCCCAACCGGGTCCCAATGGAGTGAAATTGCATGGCGGCTTATCGCGGCTTTCAACTCGGACTACTGCCTGAACGCAAGGTGAACAAAAGAGCGCTGGCGACCGCCTACGGGCTGGTGGCCTTCGCTCTGCTCATCGTAATCAACATCAATCTGATCATTCCGGAAAAGATGCAGATCACCCAGTACCACGTGACCGAGCTGATTCCCATGCCGTCGTTGCGGCCGGAACCAGAGCCGATCAAGGTAACGCCTCCGGAAGTGAAGGCCAAGCTGCTTCCCGCCGTCAAGCTCCCGGTGTTTGAGCAGCCCAAGCTGATCGTACCGCGCGAAGTGCGCCGGGAAGCTCCGCAGCCGGTAGAAGCGCCGAAAGTGGTGGTCAACCAGTTCGCCGCTCCACAGTTGAAAATCGCGGTGGGTGGAGCTCGTCCGCAACTGGTGCATACCGGAGACTTCACCCCCACCGGCAGTTCGCAAAAACCGACAGTCAATGCTGCCGTGGAGAAGGTGCAAACCGGCGGTTTCGGCGATCCCAACGGCTTGCCTGGAACAGGCAAGCAGGGCGCGAAATTGTACGCCGCAGCGACTGGATCGTTTGACATGCCCGCGGGTCCGGGACAAGGCAACGGATCGGGCGGAGCCAAAGGAATCAAGGGTACGGTCGCCAGCGCCGATTTTGGTAACGGCGTTGCGACTGGCGGCAAAGGAGACGGGCGCAGCAACGGCAAGGGCGTTGCGACCGGCGGATTTGGATCGGAGCAGGTGGTGCATGCCGGACCGAAAGTCGTCCAGGTAGACGCCGGACCGGCGACCACTCCGGTGGAGATTACCTTCAAGCCGAATCCGGCCTATACGCAGGAAGCTCGCGATATGAAGCTGGAAGGCGAGGTCCTGCTCGAAGTCAGTTTCTCGGCGAACGGAACGCTGCATGTGAATCGCGTGGTGCGCGGGTTGGGCCACGGGCTGGACGAGGCTGCGATGGCCGCCGCCAACAAGATCCGGTTCAAGCCGGCGTTGCGCTACGGGCAGCCGGTGGATTCCACCGCGATCGTGCACGTGACGTTCCAGATGGCGTACTAAAAAGTTTTGGCGAAGTAACTCTGGCAATTGAACGGGTAAACAGAAGCGAACGAGGGCACTGAAACCGGTTCAAAGAAACTTGGAGAAAAGAGTCATGCGTACTTGGAAAGCAATCCTCACGGCGGCTTTGCTGGCATCGATGAGCGCAGCCGCTCAGCAAGCGGCGGGGTCACAGCCGTCCGCACAGCCGCCTGCGCCCGATGCGACGCAGACTGCGCAACCGTCTCAGCAGCCCGCCCCGGCAACAGACCAGCAGGCACAGCCGGCGCAGCCTGCAACCACGCCAGCTGCGCAACCGGCAGCGGCCCAGGCCGCTCCGCTGGCGCAACCGGCCCCTGCGCCGGCCCCAACTACGATGGACCAGGTGGTGAACCTGTTCATCGAGCGGGAACACGGTCTGATCAAGGTGCTCTCCACCCGCACGCCGGTGGTCGAGACCTATCTGCAGAATCTGACCGCCGATCCGCAGCTCGGACCCGTGCCCAGCGGAGACCACTATTTTCTCGGCCGCATGGATATGGGCGAGACCGTGGACCGCAAAGATTATCTGAAGGAGCAGGACACGAGCATGCAAGCCCGCCTGATGGGCGGCTTTGCCAAGCTCTACAAGGTCCAGTACCAGCCCCTGGGCTTCTCGTGGATGGTCTATGCCGACCGCACCGACTTCGACCGCGAGCATTATGACTTTCGCTACGCCCGCCGCGAATTTCTGGGCGACGTGCGCTGCCTGGTGTTTGACGTGACCCCGAAACCGAAATCCGGCCGCGGCCGCTTCCTCGGCCGCATCTGGGTGGAAGATCAGGGCTTCAACATCGTGCGCTTGAACGGCACCTACTATCCGGCGCCGCGCAACTCCTATTTCTTCCACATGGACAGCTGGCGCTTGAACCTGATCCCCGGCTACTGGGTCCCTTCGTTCATCTACAGCGAAGAAGGCGACTTCAGCGCCGGCGTAAAGAACAAGATGGCGTTCAAGGCGCAGACCCGCATCTGGGGTTACGACCTGAAAAAAGGCGGCAAGGACGACGAGTTGACGCAGATCCGCGTCGACAGCGTGACCGACGAAAGTCCGACCGCGCAGGATGCGTCCCCGCTGCAGGCTGAGCGCGTATGGCAGCAGCAGGCGGAAGACAACGTCGTCGAGCGCCTCACCAACGCCGGCTTGCTTGCCCCCGAGGGCGACGTCGACCGGATTCTCCAGACCGTGGTCAACAACCTGGAAGTTACCAACAACATTGACTTGCCGCGCCCCGTACGTACGCGCGTGCTGCTCACCTCTCCGCTGGAAACTTTCAGCGTGGGCAACACCATCGTGATCAGCCGTGGCTTGGTGGACGTACTCCCGGATGAAGCCAGCCTGGCTGCCGTGCTCTCGCATGAGCTCGCCCATATCGTGCTCGGCCACAACCTGGGCAGCAAGTTTGCCTTCAACGACCGCATGCTGTTCAACGACGACTCCACCTATCAGAACCTGGGATTCAAGCACATTCCGGAGGAGGAACAGGCCGCTGACAAGAAGGCCGTGGAGCTTCTGAAGAACTCGCCCTACGCGCAGAAACTGGATAATGTGGGCCTGTTCCTGAAGGCGTTGCAATTGCGCGCTGGTTCACTGAGCGCGCTGTTGACCACGCACCTGGGCAACCCGCTGGCGGAAAACGGAACGGTTAATCGTTTGACCGCTCTGGCCACGCAAGGCCCGGCTCTCGACAACAGCAAACTCGATCAGATCGCGGCTCTGCCCCTGGGCGGCCGCGTGAAGGTCAATCCCTGGGACGACAAGGCGGAAATGGTGAAGACGGCTCCGGTCGCCATCACTTCGGCGCGTGACAAGATGCCGTTTGAAGTCACGCCCTTCTTCCCGCGCTTGGCCCGGTACGGTACAGGCGTTGCCGCTCCAGTTGCGGCTCCGACCACCGCTGCCGCCAACTCGGGCTCGGGAAACTAACAGGCAGGACTTCTACTCCAAGTTGAAGTAAGACGTGGGCCGGGATCCGGAACTTCCTTCCGGGATACCCGGCCTTCGTTCTTTGCAGACGCGCCCCTGACCAAAGTTACTTGCCGTGAAGACGGCACCAGATTTCAATCAGTGCATGAAGGCATTCAGAACTATCTGCATCTTCCTCCTGGCCGTCGCTTCGAGCATGGCCGCAGACCTCGCCAGTTCATTTCAGCAAGCCGTTGCGCTCGCCGAGGCGCAGGAAAAGGCTCCGGCGACAAAGGACTTCTTCAACCAGGTTCTGCTTCCGTATTACGCACAAAAATACGCTCCCGTGCTTCAGTCCTGCTTCGCCAATGTCAAGCAGCCCGACAATAGCCCGTTCTCTTTCGTCGCGGCGATTGGCTCGGCCGGAACCGTGACCCGCCTCTACGACGATCACGAGACCAACCTCTCCCAGTGTTTGCTCGCGACATTGAAGAACGACACGTTTCCCGCGCCTCCACAGTCTCCGTATTACCTGCACATCGATATGAAGTTCACCGATGATCCGCCCGCGACTTCTGCAGCCTCGACCGCTGGAGCGCCGCCGCTGATCGTTGGCCCGAACAAGTACTCCTACACGTTTGGAGTGCCCGAGGGCTGGGAATTCAACTTCGAACAGGCACGCCAGCATGGAGCCGCACTCGCATTCTTTCCCAAGGGCGGTAGCTTCAACGAATCCAGCAGTGTGATCTATGTCAATGAGCTCGGCGATCCGTGCTCGGACAATTGCCTGAGCCCTCTGTCGCAATCGATCGCCAACACACTTCGCGAAGTGAAAGCGGGAAGCCCCACCGTCGAGATCACCGCTGCAGAACCTGTCCGAACGAAGGATCGAGCCAAGGCAGCCGTCCGCATCCTCAAAGGCGCGAAAGATCCCCGCAATCCGGAATTCAAAGACAACGAAGCCCTCGCCTTCATTGAGCACGACGAGACGATGATTCTGGTTGTGCTGACCACACGCGATCCGAAAACCTGGGACCAGGACTATGCCGCCTTCCAGCAAATCGTTGCCGGCCACAAATTCTTCACCTGTGACAGTCCGAACCTCGCGGTTCCGTGCCGGCAGTAATGTCGCCGCTCGGAGCACAAGCCCTTAAGAAGTTTCCCCTTGAAGTAAGACGTGGGCCGGGATCCGGAACTTCCTTCCGGGATCCCCGTCCTTCGGTCTTTTGAGGGAGGTTGCCCAAGCCTCTTGGTCAGACCTCTGACTTCGCTGATGACGCCAGATTGTCCGAAACTGCCCATTCTCTAAAATGAAAGCCTGGCGCTGACTTGCAGTTCGCGGGCCGGCGACATCGCCATCGTGATCGTCCCGAACTGCGGAGTGTTCACAAAACGATTCGGCGTGCCCAGGTTGGTCTTGTTCAGGGCATTGAAGGCCTCGGCACGGAGTTGGAAGGTCGCCCTTTCGGTGAGGTTGATCGAACGCACCAGAGCGAAGTCGAGGGACTGCATCCGCGGACCGTAGACGGAATTCCGTCCTGCGTCGCCAAAGGTGAAGGCCGGGGGCGCGGCGAACGCCGAGGGAGAGAACCACTCCGCGGCGCTGTGCGTGCCGGTGCCAAAGATAGGTTGACCCGTGACATTGGCCCGGATGGGGTTCTCTCCCAGCACGGTTCCGGAATTCGCCGTGTCGCCGAACACAGAGATGGTAAATGGCATTCCCGATTCAACCTGAAAGATGGTGGACAGATGCCAGTTCTGCGTGATCAGCCCTACCCATTCGGTTCGGCGAAAGGCAGGCAGGTCGTAAACGCTGCTCAGTGCGAAACGGTGGCACACGTCGCAGCCCGGTCCCTTTTCTGCCGCGAGGTCGCTGTTGTTTTGGGGGATGGCCGCTTCGTCCATCGGCGAACGAAAGTCGGGCGCATTGGTCAGGTTCTTGGCATAGGTGTAGTTTGCCAGGAAGCTCAACCCATGTGAATAGCGGCGGCGCACATTGACATAGCCCGCGTCGTACCAACCCTGGGCGGTGTTCTCCAGCAAATTGATGGTGCTGACGGGAAACGTCGTGCTCTGGATCACGGCATTCGACGCACTGCTTGGCGGCAGCACAGTGTTGGGAACGAAGGTCAGCGTCTTGAACGGACGCCGTGGTCCGATCGGGCCGCGCCCGGGAGGCGCATTGTTGATCAAGTGCGCCCGTTGCAAGTGAAAGCCGCGAGAGCCGATATAGCCGACTTCAACCGACGTATCTCTCCCCAGGCTCTTTTGCACGGAGCCGTTCCACTGCTGAACGTACTGCGCCGGCGCGTGCGGATCGAAGGCGGTAAAGCTCACTGTCGTTGCCGGCAATGTGCCGGTGCCCAGAACCGGCGTGCCGAAATTGAACCCGTTGGCAAAGAGCGAGGCCGGAGGAGTGAAGTTGTCCGCCTGCTGGGTTTCGGGAAAGACAAACGGAACATTGTGGCGCTGATTGCACCACGTGTTCTGATCCACCGGGGTGAAGAAGATGCCGTAGGCTGCGTGAAAAACCAGGCCATGATCGGGAAGATTCTTGGCGATTCCAACCCTGGGCGCAAAATTGTGCCGGTTGGGATACATCAGGCCTTTCGGGTAGCCTTGCCGGCCCCCCACGAAGACGGAGGGAACGCCGCCTTGAAAAACCAGATTGGTATTGGTATTGTCCTTGTCATAGAGCGGGTCTGAGTATTCGTAACGCACGCCAACATTCAGCGTCGTGGTTGGGGTTACCTGCCAGCTATCTTCGATGAAAGCATCGCTTCCCCAGTTACGCAAATTCATTTGTGGAATGCCCGCCTGGCGTTGTTTGACAGCAGGCAGGCTCAACAGCATGCTCCCAAACCCAGAGCCACTCCCATCGTTAAATCCGAATTCCGTCGTGTATCCGGTCGTGAACTGGTAGTAGCCGCGATTCTGAAAGAAACCCCACATGGGCCAGGTATACCAGTGGAAGTCGCCACCGAATTTGATTCCGTGGCGTCCCCGCTGCCATGCATAAGTGTCCCGGAATTCGTACATCGTGTCCCAGGCGTGCATGGGCGTGGCGGCAAAGGTATCGCCGATGCCGGTGTACCCCTGAGCGGCAAACCAGGGAGCGCCCCACGCGCCTGGACCGCCGAAGCCCACACCCTGGATACCGAGCGCGCTGACGATGTCATTCACTTTATCGTTCTGCGAAGTGCGATCCATGGACAAACGTGAGACGGCAAACGACCCCGTGTTGACCTTGTTGGTGGCGAAGATATGGTTCCAGGAAATCACCGCCTGCTGCGAGCGATTGTCGAAGTTTGCTCCGAATCCCGGAAGGTCTTCCGTAGTAGCCGTGACGCCGCTGCTGGGGGAGAATCCATTCTCCGTACCGATACTGTACCTTCCAAAAAGGATGTCGCCGTTCGCGAAGTTGTGATCCAGGCGAACTGTGCCCTGGTCCTGCACATGCGATTCATTGCGCACATCGAGGTAGTTGTTGGAATCGGCTCCCCCCGACTTCATCGTCATGTTCGGCGCCGGCACGTACTTCATCAGAAAGGCCGTGAGCAGAGGGTTGATTCTGCCCGACGGTATCTGATTGTTGGGAAACTGAGAGCGAGTGTAAGGAAAATTCGCCGGACCGGTGGGCTTGGTCGGATCATAGTTGGGATTCGCGACCGCGGTTGTCGGGTCGTAGATCTTGTTCGGGCTCATACTGAAATCGCCCTGGATTTCAGCCGGGGTAGGCACAGTCAGAATCTGCGCATCCGCCTGGGCCAGACGGAACCCTTCGTAGTTCAAGAAAAAGAATGTCTTTTTCACGCCCGGCAGGGGCCCGCCGAAGGAGGCGCCGAAGTTATTCTGCACCAGATGATTGTTTCCCATGGAGCCGAACGAACTCGCGTCCATCGCCCCATTGCGCAGGAACTCGTAGGCCGTCCCATGGTATTGGTTGGAACCGGAGTGCGTGACAATGTTGATCTGGCCGCCGCCGGCTCCCCCCATGTCCGCGGTGTAGCTGCTGGTTTCCACCTGGAATTCCTTCACCGCATCGGGGGAAGGGCTCAGGTTTTGCGTATTGAAGGTCGGATCGGTGTTGGTGGCGCCGTCCAGCAGGAAAAAGTTTGCATTCGGGCGGCTGCCGCCGATGACCACCGCGGAACGCTGGCCCGGGCGCCAGTAAAGAGGATTCGTCGAGCCAGTTTGTGCGCCAAAACCTACGTGGGCGCCGGGTACGGTGAGCACCAAATCGATGAGCATTCGTCCATTGAGCGGCAACTCTCGGATGGACTGGGGCTCGACCACCTCACCAACGCTGGCATCGGTGGTGTGCAGCACTTCACTCGAGGCCGAGACATCGACTCCCTGCTTGACGGAATTCACGGTCAGGCTGATTGCCACCGCTAGTTGCGCCCCGACTTCCAGCCGAATCGATTGCCCGGTTGGAGCAAAGCCAAGTGCTTCCGTGGTCAACTCATAGTCATCGGGCAGGAGTGCCGACGCTTCAAACAGTCCTTGTGCGTTCGTGACCACGCGGCGGGTTGCGCCGGTGCTCGCGGCCGTCAACTGAATCGCAGCTCCCACAACCGGCAAATGCTGCGGATCGGTTACCACACCCTTGACGACCGCGTAGTTACTCTGACCCAAGGCGGACAGCGAGAACAGAACCAGCAGCAGCGGGAAAAAAAAATTCATCAATCTCATTTCTCCACATAACTACGCACCAGGATACGTCCGCGAATCTCAGGGTTTGGAGGGGTGCTTCCGGTGTCACGCAACTGTTTGTTCGCACAACGTGCTGGCCACTCTAGCCGTGAAAAAACGGTCAATCAATAATGGGAAACAACTAGAATACTCGCCGCGGATGGGTCAGCAATCCGGACGCAATTTCAGCTGCCTACGATCGGCTGCCAATCGCCGGGCGCCTATAGTC
>Ga0116223_10004256_pt1 | contig 12454 bp, 10 predicted proteins | sample Sb_taG_3_FD_90092 | JGI IMG/M metagenome (GOLD analysis project Ga0116223, IMG submission 90092) | Peat soil microbial communities from Weissenstadt, Germany - Sb_50d_a_PC metaG | ecosystem: Environmental > Terrestrial > Soil > Wetlands > Peat | place: Germany: Weissenstadt | collected 2010-09-21 | reverse complement strand
GCGGCGGGCGGCATGGGATCGGTGTACCGCGCCCGCGATCCGCGCATGGGCCGCGAGGTGGCCATCAAAGTCGCCGCCGAGCGCTTCAGCGAGCGCTTCTCCCGCGAGGTTCGTGCGGTGGCGGCGCTGAACCATCCCAACATCTGTCATGTCTACGATGTTGGCCCCAATTACCTGGTGATGGAATTGGTAGAAGGCGAGTCGCCCAAAGGCCCGCTGCCGCTGGAAGAGGCGCTCCGCATCGCTCGCCAGATTGCGGACGCGCTGGAGGAAGCGCACGAGAAGGGGATCGTACACCGCGATCTGAAACCCGGCAACATCAAGGTCCGGCCGGATGGCACGGTGAAGGTGCTCGATTTCGGACTGGCGAAGGCGACGAGTGCGCCGGCCGCGCACGGCCCCGAGGACTCGCCGACCATCAGCATGGCCGCCACGCAAGCCGGCGTGATCCTCGGCACGGCGGCGTACATGTCGCCGGAGCAAGCTCGCGGCAAGCCCGTCGATAAGCGCGCCGACATCTGGGCCTTCGGCGTGGTGCTGTACGAGATGCTCACCGGCAAGCGGCTATTCCAGGGCGAGGATCTGACCGAGACGCTGGCATCGGTGGTGAAAGAGGAGCCGCGATTGGATCAGGCTCCGGCGAAGGTGCACCGGCTGCTGCGGAAATGCCTGGAGAAAGATCCGAGGCGGCGGCTGCGCGATATCGGCGACGTGTGGGAGTTGCTGGAGGATGCGCCGGAAACTGCTCCCGCACGGCCCCGGCGCGGAATCGTGGGGTGGATCGCCGCGGCTGCGCTGGCGGCGATCGCGGGCGTCGCACTATGGGCCCCCTGGCGCACACCGCCCGCGGCTCCCGACGTGAAACGCTATCAGATCCCCATGAAAGTGAGCGCAGCCGGGGCGCCCTTCATGGAGTTCGCTGTCTCTCCCGATGGCCGCAACCTGGCTTACCTCACCCGCGAGGTAAACGTCCGGCGGTTATGGATTCATTCGCTGGACTCGCTCGAAGCGCGGGCCGTCCCTGCTGCGGAGGTAGCAGACGAGAATGGCGCTCCGGTCTATCCCTTCTGGTCTCCTGATGGCCAATACGTCGCGTTCGTCTCCGGGACCAAGCTCCGGAAAGTCAACATATCGAATGGCTCCGCACAAACCATTTGCGACGTGACCAGACGCCTCTCCACCTCTGGCTCCTGGAGCCGCGACGGTGTGATCCTGGTCGGCAACGAAGGCGAGATATCAAGGGTGTCCGACGCCGGCGGAACCCCGTCGCCAGTGGTGGCCGCTCACGGGGCGAAAGAAGGCCTCGGCTTTTTCCCTGATTTCCTGCCGGACGGCCGGCACTTCTTGTACTACGGCGCGCGCATCGAGGCGGAAGGCGGTGCGGTTTACATTGGGTCTCTGGACCTGAAGCCCGATGCCCAGAATGCGAAACCCCTGCTATCCGCCGACTCCGCAGCCATCTTCGCCGCCGATCCGTCCCAACCTTCCGGATCCGGCCTCGGGCATATCGTTTTTCAGCGAGAGGGGACATTGTTCTCCCAGCCGTTCAATGCGAAGCGACTGCAATTGACGGGCGAAGCCGTTCTGGTGGCGGACCAGGTCGGACACTTCGTCAACCTGCCGTCCTACTCCGTTTCGACGAATGGGGTATTGATCTATCACTCAGGCGTATTGTTCGGGTTTGATTCACAGCTCACCTGGTTCGACCGGCAGGGGCATGCCACTGGAACTTTGGGAGAGCCTTCGGCCTACTACGGCCTCGCGAGGATATCTCCCGATGGAACGCGGGTCGCCTTTACGATCTCGCCAAAGTCCACGAACGATCTCTGGGTGTTCGACATCGGGAGTGGCCGCCGTACGCGTCTGACCATCGGCGGCCAATCGTCGTCCGCAGTTTGGTCGCCAGACGGCAGCCGCATCGTGTTTGCCCGCCTCGACGGGAAACTCTTCCGAAAGAACGCAGACGGGACGGGTGATGAGGAGGCGCTGTTCACGACTGTGCATCCGGCGCTGTCCAGTTGGTCGCGCGATGGACGCTATCTCCTCTACAGCGTGCCGAGCGGAGCGAGCTCGTCCGACATCTGGGTTCTACCTCTCGAAGGCGACTCAAAGCCTTTTCCGTTTCTGAGCACTCCGGCAGCCCAAAGAAACGCGGTTTTTTCCCCCGATGGCCGGTGGGTGGCCTACAATTCGAACGAAACTGGTGAAGCTGAGATTTACGTTCGGCCGTTCCCCCCGTCCAACCGTGGCAAATGGCTCGTATCCAACGGAGCGTCCGGACGGGGCACGCCTTCGTGGCGGCGGGACGGCAGGGAACTGTACTATATGGCCCCTGATCGTTCCGTGATGGCAGTTCCGGTGACGGCTGATTCGGTATTTCAGCACGGAGAGCCCAAGGCGCTGTTTAAACTGCCTCCCACAGGCGGTCTCTCCGATGTGATGCCGGATGGCAACCGGTTCTTGGCGTATCTTCAGACTAACGTGACACAACCTTCGTCCCCGCCGTTCACAGTTGTGTTGAACTGGCAGGCCGGATTGAAGAAATGAGCAGTTACGCCAGCGCCCTGAGATCGTCCACCCAAAAGTCCGGCTCGAACTTCGCCAACTCCTCCGGCTTGCCATACCCGTAGCGTACCGCGCACGTCTTCACGCCCGCGCGCTTGCCGGCCTCCATGTCGGCGGGAGAGTCGCCGACCATCAGGCAATCTTCTGGCCTGGCGCCCAGTGCCGCCGCAGCCGTCAGGATCACATCGGGCGCGGGCTTGCTCGGAAAGCCGTCGGTGCCCTGGACGTGGTCGAAATAGCCGATAAGGCCAAACTGATCGAGGACGGCGCGTGTCATCGGTGTACCCTTGGTGGTGGCCGTCGTCTTGCGGCCGCCAAGCCCCGCCAGGGCTTCCGCGACGCCGGGAAAGACTCGCGTCATGGAGTGCCCACGAGCCCGGTAGATGCCGCGGTACTGCTGGAGAAGGCTGTCGGCGAGCTCGGGAGTACAGCCCGGAAAAATGTCATGGAACAGATCGTCCAGGTGCAGCCCGATGTAGCCCTTCAGGAAATCGAACGTGACGGGTGCGCAACCGGTGGTCTCGAGCACTTGCTGGATGGCGCCGCAGATGTCGCGGGCGGAGTCCAGCAACGTACCGTCGACGTCGAAGATGTAGACCGCAAACCGCGGGATCACGCCGGCTGCGGACGCTCCCCTTCCGAGAGCCCCGGAACGCGGCGCCCGCTTTCCGGACGCAGCACCTGCTGCGTGTGATCCTCCGAGTCCTTCGATTTGGACTTCGGCGGGAGCGGCTGTCCGCTCACGATCTGCATCACTTCGTTGCCGTCCAGGATCTCGCGCTCCAGCAGCGCCTCGGCAATCGAAATCAGCGCCTCGGACCGCTGCTCGAGAATCTGCGACGAAGTGTCGTAGGCGCCCTGAACCAGCTTCTTCACCTGCTCGTCGATGCGGATGGCGGTCTCTTCGCTGTAGTCGCGGTGCTGCGCGATCTCGCGGCCCAGGAAGATCTGCTCTTCCTTTTTGCCGAAGCTCAGCGGGCCAAGCTCGCTCATGCCCCACTCACAAACCATCTTGCGTGCCAGGTCGGTGGCGCGCTCGATGTCGTTGCCCGCGCCGGTGGTCATGTGGTGCATGTGCTTCTCTTCGGCGATGCGGCCCGCCATCAGGATAGCCAGTTGCGCCAGCAGGTACTCCTTGTTGTAGGAGTGCTTGTCGTCGATGGGCAACTGCATGGTCACGCCCAAAGCCATGCCGCGCGGGATGATGGTGACCTTGTGCAGCGGGTCGGCGTTGGGCAGCACGGCCGCCACCAGCGCGTGGCCGGCTTCATGATAAGCCGTGTTTCGCTTTTCGGCGTCGCTCAGAATCATGGACTTGCGCTCGGCGCCCATCAGGATCTTGTCCTTGGCCATTTCAAAGTCGTACATTGTTACGACCTTGCGATTCTGGCGCGCGGCATTCAAAGCCGATTCATTCACCAGGTTGGCGAGGTCCGCCCCGGCCAGCCCCGGCGTGCCGCGGGCGAGCACCGAAAGATCGACGTTATCGCCCAGCGGAATCTTCTTGGTGTGGACCCGCAGAATGGCCTCGCGTCCCTGCACATCGGGACGCCCCACCACCACGCGCCGGTCGAAACGGCCGGGCCGCAGCAGCGCGGGATCCAGCACATCCGGGCGATTGGTGGCCGCCACCAAAATCACGCCCTCGTTGGATTCGAAGCCGTCCATCTCCACCAGCAACTGGTTGAGGGTCTGCTCGCGCTCATCGTGCCCGCCGCCGAGCCCCGCGCCGCGATGCCGGCCCACGGCGTCGATTTCATCGATGAAGATGATGCAGGGGGCGTTCTTCTTGCCCTGCTCGAAGAGATCGCGCACGCGGCTCGCGCCGACGCCTACAAACATTTCGACGAAATCCGAACCGGAAATCGAGAAGAACGGCACGCTGGCTTCGCCGGCGATGGCGCGCGCCAACAGGGTCTTGCCGGTCCCCGGAGGCCCGATGAGCAATACGCCCTTGGGAATGCGGCCGCCCAGCTTCTGGAACTTCTGCGGCTCGCGCAGAAACTCGATGATCTCCTGGAGCTCTTCCTTGGCCTCCTCGACGCCCGCCACGTCCTTGAACGTGACTTTTTTCTGTTGCGTGGAGTGCAGGCGCGCGCGGCTCTTGCCGAAGCTCAATGCCTTGTTCCCGCCGCTCTGCATCTGGCGCATCATGAAGATCCAGAAGGCCAGCAGCACGATGAAAGGCGAGGCGTTCACCAGGATCGAAATCCAGTTGCCCGAGCTGGTGTCCTTGATCTTGACGTTGACTTTTTTGTCGCGGAGCTGATTGTAGACATCCGGATAATTGGTGGGAATGAATGTCGCCAGGCCGGTGCTGCCGCCTTGGAAAAGGCCGTGTACTTCGTTGCCGGTGATGGTGACTTCGGAGACCTGCCCTTCCTGGACCCGGTCCAGGAACTGGGTAAAGCTGAGCTGCTGCTCCTTGGGGGCTTGGCTGCTATGGACCACGGCAAACAGCAACACCGCCACGCAAATCAGAACCACCCAAAAGATCAGAGTCTTGATATTAGAATTCACGAAACCTCCGTACCGGCCTCTAACTCTTTAGACGCCGCCCCGCCCGATCCCGATTCCAATTTTGCCGGTGGTCTTCCGGTCACCCGGAGCCGTAGAATCGTGCTGGTCCTCGCGCTGGCCGCCAGCCCGGCCGCTGGGGCAAAACCCCGCACCCACACAATGCAAGCCCCGTCGATTAAAATCGGCCAGTGCCACCGTTCCCACAAGGGTATACGTGCCCGCTTGAAGAGAGTCTTGATCTTTTCTTCGCCGGCACTTCCCGTGGGTTGGTACCGGTCGCCTGGCAGTCGGTTCCGCAATTCCAGCCGACCGGACAGACTTCCCCAGTCTAAACCCACTTCATCATTATATACGCATTCGTAGGGCGCTGAAGTTTCCGCTTTTTCAATCAGTTCCAAGGAAATCCCGATATCGGTACCTGGTACCTCGACAATACCCGGTACCGGCGCTGGAAGGCAATAGCCGGTGGCGCGGTCCCCCGGCCGGGCGAAACGAAGCCAATCGAAGGAGCGGCAGACCTCCAGGCACGGGGCGGCCATGCGCCCATGCCCCTCCTTTCGGCTGGCTAACTCCAGAATCGCCGCGATGTGCGCGAAGTCGATGCGCCGCAAATCTCCCCGTACGCGCCGGATGGCGTACCGCACCAGGCGCCGCGCGGCCGCCACAGGCAGGCTGGTCAGCGAGTCGGCGCGGACGACGATGGCGCCGCCCGTCTCGGTGAGGCGTCCGGCCGCCAGCTTTTCGATCTCGGCGTCCCAGTAAGCCTCTTCCGCCAACGCCCAAGCCGACGTCTGGACCAGCGTCTCCCGGATCGCTGGATTCCACTCGAGCGCCAGTTGCGGCAGCAGCTCGTGCCGGATGCGGTTGCGTGCAAACTGCAAACTGGCATTCGTGGAGTCTTCCCGCCATGGAATGTCCCGCTCGTGCAGAAACTGCTCCACCTCGGCGCGATCCACCTCCAGAAGCGGCCGCACGATGCCCTCTGCCGTCACCGGACGAATCCCGGCAAGCCCGGCGGTGCCAGACCCCCGCAAGAACCGAAACAGCACGGTCTCCGCCTGGTCGGAGCGCGTGTGGCCCAGCGCCACGCAATCCACCGTGCGATTCTCGATCGCCTCCCGGAAGAATCCCAGCCGAGCCTGGCGCGCCGCCTGCTCCAGATTGCCTGGTGAGCCGGCCAACTCGGCCGCGCGCAGGTGGAAGGCCAGGCCCCGGACCTCGGCCAGACGACGCACGAATTCCGCATCCTGCCGCGACTCCTCGCCGCGCAGCCCGTGATTCAGATGCAGCACGCTCAGCCGCAGGTCCCATCGCGTCGCCAGTTCCAACAGCACGTGAAGCAGGCAAACCGAATCCGCGCCTCCCGAGACGGCCACACCGACCCTCTGGCCGCGAGTCATCATGCCATGCCGCTCGATTGTTCCCGCGATTCGCTCCAGAAAGCCGATCACCGTTCTCCAGGGGTACTTTTGACCGATCGCGGCGACTGCTCCCTAACGGTCGCGGCTCTGCGCTGCAAGAACAGAGCCGCGACCGTCAGGGAGCGGTCACCGGTTGAGCACCCGTTCTCATTGTAGTGGCCCGCCGCGCAGGCCTCGATGTATAATCACAGAACTTGTCCTTAGGAGGGTTGACATGGGAACTGGAGCACGCCCGTCGGGCGCACCAATGCCCGGCTTGGTTTTTGAGACGTTGCTGGCCTACGAGCGCACTGCCGCTCTGCGGGCGGCCATCGAACTGGATCTGTTTCGCGCCATCGGCGAGGGGCTGGGCGACGTGGACACGCTGGCCCGGCGCTGTTCCGGTTCCGCGCGGGGCATCCGCATTCTGTGCGATTACCTGACGATCATCGGCCTCCTCACCAAACAGGACGGCCGATATGGCCACAGCCCGACCAGCGCGGCCTTCCTCGATCCGCAATCCCCTTCGTGCATCGCCTCGATTTCGCGTTTTCTGGGCAACTCGACCATGGTGTCCTCGTTCCAGGACCTGGCCGAAGTGATTCGCCACGGGCGCACCCTGCTACCCGGCGAAGGCAGCGTGGAGCCGGAGAATCCCGTCTGGGTGGAGTTTGCCCACAGCATGGCGCCCATGATGGCGCCCGTGGCGGCGCCCCTGGGAGCCATCGTGCTGGAAGGACTGTCCGGCCCGGTGCGCGTGCTCGACATCGCCGCCGGGCATGGCCTGTTTGGCATCGCGGTGGCAAAGCAGCACCCGCACGCACACATCGTGGCAGTCGATTGGGCGCCGGTGCTCGAGGTCGCCAAGAGCAACGCGCGCAAGGCCGGGGTGGAAGACCGCTTTGAAACCCTTCCAGGCAGCGCCTTCGACGTGGATTTCGGCGGACCATACGACATCGCGCTGCTCACGAATTTCCTGCACCACTTCGACACGGCCACCTGCGTTGGACTACTGAAGAACGTGCATGCGGCAACCAAGCCCGGCGGCCGAGTGGCGGTGCTGGAATTCGTCCCCAACGAGGACCGCGTCTCGCCGCCCATGGCCGCGGCCTTCAGCCTCGTGATGCTGGCGACCACGCCATCGGGCGACGCCTACACCTTCCGCCAGCTCGCGGCGATGTTGTACGAAGCGGGGTTCGAACGCGTGGCCGCGCACCCGGTGCCGTCGAGCCCCCACACCGTGGTGACCGGCTCGGCGCAGTAAAATTCGTTGATACAAGCCTCCAGCCGCCGTCACTCCCTGCCAGCAAGGAGGCGGCACATCGAGCTTCTCAACAAACCCGTGTACGCGGGTAAAACACGTTTTTTCGATTTTCCCGGCGATCCTGCTGGCCTGTGGCAACACCCCTACCCTGACAACTGTCGATCGGATTCACCACGACCTTTCCCGGCAACCAGGTGATCTATCTCGCTGCGCGCAACGGCACCCAAAACCCGGGCTGGCAACCGGTGGGCTCGGTCATGGTTCCGTAACCAACATCTCCTTCGAATCATTGGGAGCGGCCCGCTCAGAAGTCGGTGGATGTGACGCGGCGCTGGTACGACCGGGCCGCCTCCACCGGCATCGCACAGATGCACGAGATGGCGAACCTGCCGGTGATCGCGCCCGCGATCCTGCTGAACGTTGGCCGCCGCAAGCAGCCCAAGGGGCGGAAGGCAAAATGAAACTCGATCAGCACGATCAAAATCTGGTGAGCGGTGACCGTGCGCTACGGTCGTCGCGCGCCAGGCCGGGGGTGGTTGCCAGTTTTCAGCGTCGGTAGCGAGCAGGAGGCGGCGCACCTGCTGGCGCTCGCCTGTTCGCGGAACTACTCGGGCGATTACGTGGCGTTCGAGCTCGCGCGCTCGCAGACGATTGCGAACCTGGAGGCGTTTAGCCAGCGCCTGGCCGAGTGGCACGACCGCTACCTGCAAGGCACGGAGAGGTGCGACTGCCGTCCGGAATGATCTGCGGCTCCTTGCGGCAATGCACTATTCGACGCGGTCCTTGGCCTTGGCTTCGGCAGTCGCCTGCCCCTGCGTTCGCCGGCAAGACGGCCAGCCACGCGAACGTAGGCATGACCGCCGCTCAAAAATTCTTGATCACCAATTCTGTAATATTGCGGCTCTGGCTGTCCAAGTTGATTTCACGGCGGTTCGTTATCTCGGACAAGCGGAAATCTCGGTACACCTCTCGGATGTACTTCGTGCTGCTGTTACTTTGAACCCATCGTATTCCGCGCCTATCTAAATCGACACAAACGTTACGAAGCCGGAGGTGATCAATCTCTTTGAATTTTCCACTCGTGTACCGGTTGAAGTCGGAATAGCCGCCGATCCGGTGATAGGGGGGATCGAGATACACGACGTCGTCCGGTTCCGCTTCAGCCAACGCCACTACGCAGCCTTGATGAGGGAACTTCCTGTAAATCACGTTTGGCAATTCGATTGCCTTCACCCGTACGCGCGCGGTTGCGTCGTCCTTCTTGATTTCTTGTGCGGGACAACAACATCGATTTTTCCCTATAAGGAGCACGATGGATACAACGGGCCGGAGGGCGCCAGCCGTGTGAGGGTGGCGGAATACCACCAGTCTGGCGGCCGTGCGCGAACGTGGGCAATCCGGGGCGCGAAGGGCGGCGGCTTATCTGGGCAGCACTCCGGATCAACGACCTCCCCGATGTGGAGGCGTCAATAGTTGCGGCGTATTCTTCGCGACCTCCTGGGCCGAGACGGAAGGCCCGGAAGTCGGTGTGAGCACAACGCGCACGGCGTGGCAGGCGGATGGACCGAGCGACCGGGCCAGAGCCACGGCTCACGCTTCCCAGAAGGCCGTTTGATCGCCGCAGGGGCAATTATGCCGTCTCTAAAGAACTCAACCCTTTCCAGTGCGAAGGCGATCAAGCCCGGACCGGATTCGCACCCGGTACTGGTCGCTCTCCGGGCTTTTCAGCCACTGCATCAGGTGGTCCCATGACGTCTTGGGTTCAGCGGGAAATAGCCTGGCAGCCGCTCCGAAGTAGTCCCTGAGCGTGCCGTCCGTCATCCGTGTCGTCGAGATTCCACCAATCTCCCTGCACCACATTTCCACAAAGAGGATCGCGTATTCGATACGCATCGGCGGTGGTGGATGCTCCTCCCGATGATCGGAGTCCACCTGAAATTTCCCGGCCCACCGCGCGCAGAACTGAACCATCATTGCGAGCAGGAAACACGCGAGAATTGAGTTCTCCAGTGCCTTGGGGATTGAAATCTTCAGCCACTGCGACACAAATTGTCTTCCGGCGCCGTTAAAGAAGTAGACGATCTCGTGGTATATCCCGTATCCGTCGGCATCGAACTCTTGTGTTTGCCGGAGCGATTCCCCGATCTCGGCGGCATGAGGTTGATGGTCCTCCAGATGTCTACGCACCAAATGGGAGTATTAATGGGATGTGACAAGGCAGAACGGCAGGAGCACCAGGAAGTGCGCCATATCCTGCAGAGTGGCCGAGGGAGCGATCTGCAGGCTCATGAAAGCACGGTTCTGGTTCACAAGTCTTGCCGAGAGCGTTAGCATCTCATCAACCATTGGCTGCGTCACAACAATAAAGCCGAACTCCTCGGTTTCGAAGACATGTGCGTCCGCAACATTGTCCCGAGCGAGCACCAGATCAAAATTGAGAGGCGGCAAAACTTGCCCGCCCGTCGAATTTGCCCCGATATCGGACAGTTGCAGATTCATCCATCCCACAAGCCAGCGATGAAGATGGTTCGGTTGTAGATCTTCAACCCTGACACGGCCAAGGATGTGAGCACAGGCCTTCTCGCCACGGGACTGTTTCTCGTGAAGAAATCTTTCAAGTGCGACCTCGGGCGGGAGCATGACATTCGAAGGTTACCATCTTCTTCCGATGTGCGGTCGGGTACAATCAAACCGGCTCTCCGCTGTACTTCAGAGCCCCAACACCGTTCGTTCGTCGAACTGCGGTGACAGGTAACCGGAGAAGCTCATTATGAGCATGCTCGCCATCGTCAAATCGCGGGTTGCAAGAGCGCGCCGGACGCCGGCGGGATTACCGGCGTGACGGATGCCCGGATAATCGGAACAGAATTTGTAGAGGTGCTGAAGCGCCTCTTTGACCTTGTCGTGGGGCCAGTCGGTGAGCTGATTGCAGAGGGCGCCCAATGTGCCCGGTGTTCCGTGCGTTGCTGATGCAAGCCCTTCAGCGTAGTTGCTTGCCTTGGCGATGCAGGTTTTCAGATCAGTCGGATCTTGCGTGCGAGCATAGCGGTCGAATGCTTTCTCAAAATCATCGAGCAGCCCGGCCAAGTGGGAGTTTGTGGAATTGATGCGCTGGATCTCGCTGTACATATTGGCGAAAGATCCGGGCAAGAGGAATCGAACCGTGAAAGGCTCATCCAAACGGTAGCGAAGGTTGAATTTGCGAAAGACGGTACGGAGGAGTCGGCGGTAGAACTCCTCAAAGCCTTTGATCTCATAGTCGGCGATCACATCGTTAGCTTCTTCTAAGAACTCTACTATGTCGGATTCGCTTGTGAAATCAGTTCCTTTTAGGCTCAGGAAATATGTACGCGCGACCTCCGGGGCGTTGCGGGCCTCTTCGAGTTCAGAAGGAGTGGGGCCGGGCGACAAATAGTCGGCAGCAAGTGCAAACAGATCGCTGAATAGATCTTGCGGAGCCGTCGCGTCCTGGAGGGGCTGGTCCGCGAGTGGCTCCCACACCTCTCCGGAAAAATAGTCCCATGCTTGGCGAAGGCTCCCAGTCATAGGTCGCTCTCAAAGCTCTCCTGAAGCAGCGAATCAGACAAGTCAGCCAGTCGCTGGCGGATTGTAGCCTGGTGTTCCTCGAGCGAGCGAAGAGCGGCGACACGCTTGGCAAACGTCTTTTGGAGCGGCAATGGCGGATATCTGAATGTCGACTCATCAAGAGTCCCTTTCGTTAAATGCTTCATCTCACTTCCTTGGAAGCTCGATTTCGCATCTTCGACGATCTGGCTAAGCGCCTCCCGGAGAAATTCTGGCGTAAACTCCATCTTTGGCTCAACCTTAAAGATGTGCTGATTAAGCGCTCCAGTTGGGCCGTTCCAGACATGCACGCCAAATGATACAAGTTGCCCCGCCCAAGAGATGAGCACGGCTCCAGGCTTTATAAGGAACTTTTCATCCAGTGTTCCTGAAAAATGGTTAAACGGCGCCTTTGAGTCCTTGAGGTTCTGGATTCTAATGATCGGAAGGCCTTCTTGTCCCCAATCGCCAGGACCGAAAGCGCGGCCATTGATCAGATCAACCACGTCCTTTACCTTGCGAGTCGGCCACGTCCCTCTCCCCTCGGCCTCTCGGCCAAACATCTCGTTGAACATGGCGGGGAGGATGTCCTGAGTGCGTTCGTCAGCTTTGATCCGGAGAACGCGCAGGTTTTCGGCTTCATCCAAGATCCCGCTCAGGCGCTCCTGCTCGGCAATGGGCGGCAAAGTGACTGATACTTCGTAAACGTCGTTGCGGTTTAATCCGGGTACGCCAGTCGCGGTGGCGAGTTCAGGCAACCGGGCTGCCCGCAGGCACCAGAACAACCATCGCAAATTGAGTTTTGTCCGGGGAACAACGTAATACGTAGTGTCAATCGGCCAAAAATCTTCGGAGAACCAATTAACCTGACCGGCCGATCCCTTCCTGCCGACAACGATGCCCGGACCCTTTACGAGCGACGACGAATGTCGCCCTTGAGGACCATTTGAGCCGGCAACCAAACATTTGCCGAGTTCGTCTCGCTCGTCTTCGGGCAGTGGTTTGCCGTATTCAAGCGATATACAGCCGCGCATAATTAAAGGGACATAAGGCGGGCGAGTGTGGCATACTCGTTTTAGGAAGGAGTGGCCATGCTTGCGCGACTGTTGCGATTGCACCCGAGCACGCATAAGCGGTTAGT
>Ga0116223_10004251_pt1 | contig 12459 bp, 9 predicted proteins | sample Sb_taG_3_FD_90092 | JGI IMG/M metagenome (GOLD analysis project Ga0116223, IMG submission 90092) | Peat soil microbial communities from Weissenstadt, Germany - Sb_50d_a_PC metaG | ecosystem: Environmental > Terrestrial > Soil > Wetlands > Peat | place: Germany: Weissenstadt | collected 2010-09-21 | reverse complement strand
GGCCTGTCGCTGACGCCGGCGATCCTGCGCCAAATATCGCCCGACCGGGCGGGCCGCGACACGATGCTGTATCTGATGACGCTCGCGTGCTCGGCGCTGGTTTTCGCCATCGTCTACCTGCTGCTGCGTTCGCGCCACGGTCTTGCGCTCACCGCGATCCGCGATTCCGAGCCGGCATCGGCGAGCCTCGGCGTCAACACCTTCCGCACCAAATTCATCATTTATATCGTCACCGCCGCTTGCACCGGGCTGATCGGCGGGCTGATCTTCCTGCAAAAGCTCCGCATCTCTCCTGAAGCCGGGTTCAGTATCAACGACTGGACCGTGGTGGTCATCTTCATGGTGGTGATCGGCGGCATCGGCACGCTGGAGGGACCGTTCGTCGGGATGCTGGTCTTTATCATCCTGCGCGAATTGTTGGCCGATTACGGCACGTATTATCTGATCCTGCTCGGCCTCATCGCCATCGCGGTCATGCTCAAGGCGCCGTCGGGGATTTGGGGCTGGGTCGTCCAGCGTTACGACGTTCAGCTTTTCCCGGTCGGCCGGCGTTTGGCGCCGATACCGTCGAAGGATGCGAAGGACGTGGTTCTCAGTCCGCAGCCCGGACCGTAAGCGCACTATACCGTCAGCACGTGGACGTAGCAGATCGGTTTCTTGTTCCAGTGCTGGGCGATGGCGCCGCGCACCGCGCGCCGCACCGCCTCGGCGACCTCGTCGGGATCGCGCCGGCGCGGCTTCGGCAGCGTTGCGAATGCCTCCTCGGCCGCCTCGCGGGCGATGTCATGCATCGGCCGGCCAACCGCATCGGTTTCGGGAATGCCGATCAGCTCGACGTCCGGGTCAGCGACCAGCGCGCCGTCGTCGCTCAGCGCCAGCGCGACGCTGACAATCCCCGCGAAGCTTAAGCGGCGGCGGGCGGCTACGGTCGGCGCCGCGGCGTCAATCAACAGCGCACCGTCCTTGTAGACGCGGCCGGCGGGGACTTCGTCGATGATTTCCGCCGGCCCCGGCGCCAGACGAACGAGGTCACCGTTGCGGCAGAGCAGCACTTGCGGGATACCGGCGCCGCGGGCGAGCTTGGCATGTTCAGCCAGATGCAACGCTTCGCCGTGCGCCGGGATGAGGATCCTCGGTCTGACCCAGCCCATCATGTCGAGAAGTTCGGCACGCCGGGGATGGCCGGAAACGTGAACGAGGTGGCTCCTGTCGGTGATGACCTCGATGCCTTGCCCCACCAAGCCGTTGATGACGCGGGAGACGGCCTTCTCGTTGCCCGGAATGGTGCGCGAGGAAAAGATGACGCGGTCGCCGCGCGTCAGCGTGACCTCCGGGTGCTCGTCTTCGGCGATGCGCGCCAGCGCGGCGCGCGACTCGCCCTGACTGCCAGTGCACAGCGCCAGCACCTTGTCCGGCGGCAAATAGCCGTAGCTTTCCGCCGTACGGAAATCCTGCACGCCGTTAAGATAGCCGGTCTCGCGTGCAACCTGCACGACACGCTCCATGGCGCGACCAACCAACACGACTTTGCGTTCGGCGAGACGCGCGGCGTCGGCCACCGCGCGGATGCGCCCGACATGGGAGGCGAATGTCGTCACCGCGACGCGCGCCGGCGCGGTGCGGATCAGGTCGGCAATCGTCTTCGCCACGTCGGCTTCCGATGGCGAGCGGCCTTCGCGGACCGCGTTGGTGGAATCGCCGATGAGCGCCAAAACCCCTTCGTCGCCGAGCGCGGTGAGCCTTTTCTGGTCGGTCGGCACGCCGACGAGCGGGGTGGGATCGATCTTCCAGTCGCCGGTATGCAGCACGATGCCGAGCGGCGTGCGGATCGCGAGTGCATTCGATTCCGGTATCGAATGCGCGACGTTGATGAAGTCGATGGCGAACGGGCCGAGCGTGACGCGGCCGCCAAGCGGCACGACGTTGACAGGGATTTTCGGCGCGCCGGGTTCGGACGAGCGGCGAGCCTCGAACAATGCCGCCGCGAACGGCGTAGCGTAAAGCGGCACGTTGAGGCGCGGCCACAGATCGATAAGCGCGCCTATGTGGTCCTCGTGGGCGTGGGTGAGCACCAGGCCGACGATGTTGCGCCGCTCTTCGATGAGGAAGCGAATGTCCGGCAATATGAGGTCGACGCCGGGCAGATGCTCCTCGGCGGCAAAGGACACGCCGCAATCGACAATCAGCCACTGCCGCCGCCGGCCGTCGCCGAAGCCGTAGATCGAGAGGTTCATCCCGATCTCGCCGATGCCGCCGAGTGGCGCGAACAAGAGCTCGCTTTGGGCCATCACTTCACCCGCCGGCTCGGCATCATCCGGCCGCGACGCAGCCCGAACGGAAACACGTCGCCGGCCGATATTTTCTCGACGCCTCCGCCGGGATGTTCCAGCACCAGGCGGCCCATTTGATCGAGGCCGCCGAAGCGGCCGGTCTTGTCACTGCCGCCCTGGCGAACGCGGATGTCCTCGCCAAGGCCGCGGGCCGACGTGATCCAGTCGCCGAGAATGCCGGTAAAGCCCCGGCCGCTATCCCATTGGGCGATTCGGACGCACATCGTAGCCGAAAGGCAGGTGAATAATTGCTCCGGCGTCACCTCGGCGCCGTGCGCATGCAGGTCGGTCGCAGGAAACAGCACCGCGTTTTCGCCGAACGGCGCAGCTTGCTGGCGTGCCGACGTCGCGGCGGCGAGCGCATGATCCGAGGCCATCGGCGGATGGTGCGCGCAATTGACGCCGATGCCAATCACGACGGACACAGTCTTGCCCGGCCACACCTCGCCCTCGATCAAAATCCCGGCGCACTTCTCGCCTGCCAGCAATAGATCGTTCGGCCACTTGAAGCCGAGCTGCGGCGCCAACGCCGGGGCTTGCGCGACGATCGCATCGCGCAGCGCCAATGCGGTGACGAACGCCAATTCAGGCGCGCGCTCGATCGGCGAGGGTTCGGACAGCAGGAGGCTTGCATAGAGATTGCCGGGCGGCGAGTTCCAGGAACGGCCGAGACGACCGCGGCCTTTGGTTTGCGCCTGCGCGGTGATCCAGAGCGGGCCGCGTTCGCCGTTGCGGGCGCGGGCGGACGCTTCCTCGTTGGTCGAGCCGATCGTCGCGAGCGCCACAAGCCCCACGCCCGCCGCGACCGCGCTGGAATCGAGCTGCATCAGAACAGCGAAAGGGCGGCGGCGCTGGCGACGCCGACCAGCGGCCCCGGATAAGCGAAGAAGAGAATGTTGAACAGCCCGCAGACGCCGAGCACCACTTTAAGTTCATCCGGCATGCTGTAGAAATTCTCGGCCGGCTCGTCGAAATACATGATCTTGACGATCGCCAGATAGTAATAGGCGCCGATGACGCTCGCCAGGACGCCGATGACGGCGAGGACGTAGAGGCCGGCCTTGATCGCGGCGAGAAAGACATAGAATTTGGCGAAGAAGCCGGCGAGCGGCGGCACGCCGGCCATCGAGAACAGCAGCATCGCCAGGAAGAACGCCATCGCGGGATGAGTGCGCGCGAGACCGGCAAGCTGGTCGATCGATTCGACCATGCCGCCGCTTCGCCGCATCGACAGTATCACGGCGAATACGCCGAGCGTCATGGTGACGTAGATCGCCATATAGACGAGCACGCCCTGCACGCCTTCCGAGGTTCCCGCCGCGAGCCCGATGAGCGCGAAGCCCATATGGCCGATCGACGAATAAGCCATCAGCCGCTTGATGTTGCGCTGGCCAATCGCCGCGAACGAACCGAGCAGCATCGAGGCCACGGAAACGAACGCCACGATCTCCTGCCATTGCGCGGTGATGCCGGGGAAAGCAGCCACCGCAACGCGCACGAACATGGCGATGCCCGCCACCTTGGGCGCGGCGGCGAAGAAGGCCGTCACCGGAGTCGGCGCGCCTTCATAGACGTCCGGCGTCCACATATGGAACGGCACGGCCGACACCTTGAAGCAGAAGCCGGCGAACAGAAAGACCAGGCCGAAGATCAACCCAGTGCCGGCATCCGCGGCCGATTGCGCGATCCCGGCAAAATTCACTGTGCCGGTGAAGCCGTAAACCAGCGACGCGCCATACAGCAGCATTCCCGACGACAAGGCGCCGAGCACGAAATATTTCAGCCCGGCTTCCGTCGATCGCAGCGACGAGCGATGGCTGGCGGCGACCACGTAAAGCGGCAGGCTCATCAATTCGAGGCCAAGATAAAGCGCGATGAGATCGGCGGCCGAGATCAGCATCAGCATGCCGAGCGTGGAGAGCACGATCAGCACCGAATATTCGAAACGCTCCTGCTTCTCCCGCTTGTCGTAATCGATCGACATCAGGATCGCGGCGGCGGAACCGATGATGGCGAGGATTTTCAGGAAGCGCGCGAAGTCATCGACCACAAAGCTGCCGCCGAAGGTCGCAAGCTTGCCCGCAGGCAGCGCGAGCACGATCAGCCCGGCGGTGATCAGCAGCACGATCGAGGCAATGTCGACCAGGCGCACGCCCCGCTCGCTGCGATAGACGCCGAGCATCAACAGCGCCATGGCGCCGACGCCGAGCACGATCTCCGGCAGCAACGGCAGAAGCCCTGTCATGGTCGGGGCCGGATACATCGTCTTACCTCGCCAGCGCCGCAGATTGCACGCTTGAGATTGCGTGCTGGAAATTATCGACCAGCTGCGTCACCGACGCGGCCGACATATCGAGCACCGGTTTCGGATAAATGCCGAATACGATGGTCAGGATCACGAGCGGCGCCAGAACGGCGATTTCCCGCCAACCGATGTCCTTGATGTGCAACAGGCTCGGCTTGGTGAGCTTGCCGAAAATCACTTTGCGGTAGAGCCACAGCGCGTAAGCGGCGGAGAGGATGGTGCCGAATGTCGCCAGCGTCGCCACCCAATTGTTGACGCGGAAGGTGCCGATCAGCGTCAAAAACTCGCCGATGAAGCCCGAAGTGCCCGGCAGCCCGATATTGGCGAGCGTGAACACCATGAAGGCGAAGGCATAGATCGGCATGCGGTTGACTAGCCCGCCGTAAGCCGCGATCTCGCGCGTATGCATGCGGTCGTAGATCACGCCGACACACAGGAAGAGCGCGGCTGAGACGATGCCGTGGGAGATCATCTGGAAGATGCCGCCGGCGACGCCCTGCGCGGTCATGGCGAACAACCCCATGGTGACGAAGCCCATATGCGCCACCGAGGAATAGGCGATGAGCTTCTTCACGTCCTCCTGCATCAGGGCGACCAGAGAGGTGTAGATGATGGCGACGACGGAAAGCGCGTAGATCAGCGGCGCGAGGTCGACGGAGGCTTGCGGGAACATCGGCAGCGAGAAGCGCAGGAAGCCATAGCCGCCCATCTTCAAGAGGATCGCCGCGAGGATCACCGAGCCGGCGGTCGGCGCTTCGACATGGGCGTCGGGCAGCCAGGTGTGGACCGGCCACATCGGCATCTTGACGGCAAACGAGGCGAGGAAGGCGAACCACGCCCACGTCTGCAAGCTTCGCGGGAAGGCGTGATGCAGGAGTGCGGGGATATCCGTCGTGCCCGCTTCCCAATACATCGCCATGATGGCAAGCAGCATCAGCACCGAGCCGAGCAGCGTATAGAGGAAGAACTTGAAGCTCGCATAGACGCGGCGCGGGCCGCCCCAGACGCCGATGATCAGGAACATCGGAATGAGGCCGCCCTCGAAGAATACATAGAACAGCACCAGATCGAGCGCGCAGAAGGTGCCGACCATCAGCGTTTCCAGCACCAGGAAGGCAATCATGTAAGCGCGTACCCGGGTCTGGATCGCGGTCCAGCTCGCCAGAATCGAGATCGGCATCAGCGCCGTGGTGAGGATCACGAACGGCAGCGAAATACCGTCGACCCCCATGGCATAGGTGATGGCGCCACCGAGCCACGGCCGCTTCTCTAGGAACTGAAAATCGGCCGAGGCCAAATCGAAACGCCAGACCAGGATGAGCGAGATCGCAAAGGTGATGAGCGTCGTCCACAACGCCACCCAGCGCGTATTGCGCGCCCCCGCTTCGTCGTCGCGCAGGAAGGTGATGAACAGCGCGCCGGCGATCGGCAGGAAAGTGACGACGGAGAGGATCGGCCAACTCGTCATCAATGCACCCCTATTCCCGCGAACATGAACCAGGTGACGGCGGCGGCCACGCCGATCAGCATGGCGAAGGCATAGTGATAGAGATAGCCAGTCTGCAGCCGCACCACGTTGCGCGTCACGTCGAGCACGCGCGCGGAGACGCCGTCGGGGCCGAAGCCGTCGATGACGAAACCGTCGCCGCCCTTCCAGAACAGTCGGCCGAGCCACATGGCCGGGCGCACGAAGATGAAGTCGTAGATGCGGTCGAAGTACCAGGCGTTGAGCAGGAAGCGGTAGAGCACGCCCTGATCGCGCGCCAGCGCGGCGGGGATATCGGGCCGGCGGATGTAGAACTGCCAGGCCACGAGGAAGCCGCCGATCATCATCGCCGTCGGCGCGAGCGTAATCGTGAGCGGCAGATGCTCCATGTCCTCGAGCACCGTGTTGGTCGGCGCGAACATCAGCGAGTTGCGGAAGAACTCCTCGGCGCCTGAGCCGGTGAACAGGTGCAGCGCCGGCCAGCCGGCTGCGATCGATCCGATGGCGAGGATCACCAGCGGCACCAGCATCGTCTTTGCGCTTTCGTGCGCGCCCTCATAGTGATGATGATCGTGCGGCTCGCCGTGGAAGGTCTTGAAGATGAGCCGCCAGGAATAAAACGAGGTCAGCGCCGCGGCGCCCACCGTCATAATGAAGCCGTAGCTTGCCATGGTGCCGGCGACGACGTCGTCGGCCTCGATGATCGCGTCCTTGGAGAAAAAGCCGGCGGTGAGCGGAAATCCGGTGAGCGCCAGCGTGCCGATCACCATGGTCGCGTAGGTGAGCGGAATTTTCCGCCACAGCCCGCCCATTTTGCGGACGTCCTGCTCGTGATGCATGGCGAGGATCACCGAGCCGGAGCCGAGGAACAAAAGCGCCTTGAAGAAGGCATGGGTGAACAGGTGGAACATGCCGATCGAATAGGCGCCCGACCCCATGGCGACGAACATGTAGCCGAGCTGCGAGCAGGTCGAATAGGCGACGATGCGCTTGATGTCGTTTTGCACCAGCGCGACGGTGGCCGCGAATATCGCCGTCGTGGCGCCGATGAAGACCACGAATTCCTTGGCGACCGGCGCCAGTTCGAACAGCGGCGACAAACGCGCCACCATGAACACGCCGGCGGTCACCATGGTGGCGGCATGGATCAGCGCCGACACCGGCGTCGGGCCCTCCATGGCGTCGGGGAGCCAGGTGTGCAGCAGAAACTGCGCGGACTTGCCCATCGCACCCATGAACAGCAGCAGGCAAATCAGCGTCAGCGCATCGACGTTGAAGCTCAGATAATGGAAGCTCTTGCCGACCAGGCTCGGCGCCTGGGCAAAGACCGTGTCGAACGCAATCGAGCCGGTGAGCAAGAACACGGCGAAGATGCCGAGCGCGAAACCGAAGTCGCCGACGCGGTTGACGATGAAGGCCTTGATCGCGGCGGCGTTGGCTTCCGGCTTGTGGAACCAGAAGCCGATCAGCAGATAGCTCGCGAGCCCGACGCCTTCCCAGCCGAAGAACAATTGCGCGAGGTTGTCGGACGTCACCAGCATCAGCATGGCGAAGGTGAAAAACGACAAATAGGAGAAGAAGCGCGGCTTGTGCGGGTCGTCGGCCATGTAGCCGATGGAATACAGATGGACGAGGCCGGACACTGTCGTCACCACGACCAGCATCACTACGGTCAGCGGATCGATGCGCAGCGCCCAATCGACTTTCAGGTCGCCCGAGGTGATGAAATTGAAGAGCGTCACGTGCGCGTCGTGTCCCTGCAAGCCGACTTCGACGAAGGCAAAGCAGGACAACACCCAGGAGATGGCAAGCAGCGTCGTGGTGATCAGCTCCGCCGCCTGTGAGCCCGCGGTCGGTTCGGCGGTCTCATCCTTCTCCAGGCCCGGATGATCGATTTCCGCATGCACGGCTTCCGGCGCCGGCGCGCCGTGGATGTGCTCGGGCGCAAGCGGCGCGGCGTGATCGTCGTGCGGCGGCGGCGGATCTTCGCCCGGATGCCGGTTGCGCGCGCCGATGAGCGCGATTGCGCCGGCGATGACGGCGCCAAGGAGCGGCAGGAAGACGATGGCTTCGTACATATTTGAGTGCTCTCAACCCTTCATCAAACTCACGTCATCGACTGCGATCGAGCCGCGGTTGCGGAAGTAGGCGACAAGGATGGCGAGCCCGATCGCGGCTTCCGCCGCCGCGACCGTCAGCACGATCAGCGCATAGACCTGGCCGACGATGTCGCCGAGGAAGGCGGAGAAGGCGACCAGGTTGATGTTGACGGCAAGTAGGATCAGTTCGATCGACATCAGAATGACGATCACGTTCTTTCGGTTGAGAAATATGCCGAAGATCCCGAGCGTGAACAGGATCGCGGCAACCGAAAGGTAATGACCGAGCCCGATGGTCATGGCAGCCCCTGCCCCGACTTCACCTTGACGACATCGATGGCGCTTGCGCGCCGGCGCGCCACCTGCCGGGAAATAATTTGCCGCCTGGCGTCCGGCTTATGCTGCAAGGTCAGCACGATGGCGCCGATCATGGCGATCAGCAGGATCACGCCGGCGGCCTCGAAGAAATAGACGTAGCGGGTATAGAGAACGAGGCCGAGCGCCAGCGTGTTGCTCATTCCGGCCGTGGTCGGTATCGGCGCGGTGATCGCCTTGGGCGCGCCGGGCTGGATCACCCAGGCCCCGACGATAAACAACAGCTCGGCGAGCAGGACCGCCCCGACCACGCCGCCGATCGGTAGGTAATTGAGAAAACCCTGGCGCAGCTCGGCGAAATCCACGTCGAGCATCATCACCACGAACAGGAACAATACGGCGACGGCGCCGACATAGACGACGATGAGGATCATGGCGAGAAATTCGGCGCCGAGCAGCACGAACAGGCCCGCCGCATTGACGAAGGCGAGGATGAGAAACAGCACCGAATGCACCGGGTTCCTGGCGGTGACCACCATGATCGCCGAGGCGATGCAGACGCCGGCAAAGAGATAGAAGAAAATGGCGGTGATGATCATGGGCGGCGCTGCTCAGCGATACGGCGCGTCGAGTTCGATGGCTTTAGCGAGCTCGCGCTCCCAACGGTCGCCGTTCGCCAGCAGGCGCTCCTTGTCGTAGTAAAGTTCTTCGCGCGTCTCGGTCGCGTATTCGAAATTCGGCCCCTCGACGATGGCGTCGACCGGGCAAGCCTCCTGGCACAGCCCGCAATAGATGCATTTGACCATGTCGATGTCGTAGCGGGTGGTGCGGCGCGTGCCGTCGTTGCGCCGCGGACCCGCCTCGATGGTGATCGCCTGCGCCGGACAGATCGCCTCGCACAGCTTGCAGGCAATGCAGCGCTCCTCGCCGTTCGGATAGCGCCGCAGCGCATGCTCGCCGCGGAAGCGCGGCGACAGCACACCCTTCTCGAACGGATAATTGAGCGTCACCTTCGGCTTGAAGAAGTAGCGCATCGACAGGAAGAACGCCTGCACGAACTCCTGGAGGAAAATCGAACGCGCGGCCTGGTCGAGTCTCATGTCAGCCTCTGACGACTTCGAGTACGCTGGCGACGATCGCAACCATGGCGAGTGAGATCGGCAGAAAAACCTTCCAGCCGAGCCGCATCAGCTGATCGTAGCGATAGCGCGGCACGAATGCTTTCACCATGGCGAACATGAAGAACAGGAAGCTCGCCTTGAGCACGAACCAGACGAGGCCGGGAATCCAGGTGAAGGGCACGACCGGGAAAGGCGGCAACCAGCCGCCGAGGAACAGGATCGTGCCCATGGCGCACATCGTGGCGATGGCGACGTATTCGCCGAGCATGAACATCATGTACGGCGTCGAGCCGTATTCGACCATGTAGCCGGCGACCAGTTCCGATTCCGCCTCGACCAGGTCGAACGGCGGCCGGTTGGTTTCGGCAAGCGCCGAGACGAAGAAGATCACGAACATCGGCAACAGCGGCAGCCAGTACCAGCCGACCAGTCCCCATGAGGTGTCCTGCGCCTGGACAATGGCGGTGAGGTTGAGCGAGCCGACGCAGAGCAGCACGGTGATGATGACGAAGCCGATCGAGACCTCGTAGGACACCATCTGCGCCGCCGAGCGCATCGCCGCGAGGAACGGATATTTCGAATTTGATGCCCAGCCGGCCATGATGACGCCGTACACGCCGAGCGAGGAGATGGCGAAAATATAAAGCACCCCGACATTGATGTTGGCGATGACCATGCCGGCGCTGACCGGGATCACCGCCCAGGCGGCGAGGGCAAGCGTGCAGGCGACGAGCGGCGCCAGCAAAAACACGCCCTTGTTGGCGCCGGCGGGAATGACCGGCTCCTTGAGCACGAATTTCAAGAGATCGGCGAAGGATTGCAGCAATCCCCACGGACCGACGACGTTGGGGCCGCGCCTGATCTGGACGGCGGCCCAGATTTTGCGGTCGGCGTATAGCACGTAGGCGACGACGATCAGCAAGACCACGAGCAACAGCAGGCTCTCCGCCACCATGATCACCAACGGCCAGATATAGTCCCACCAGAACGCGGCCATCGTTTCCGTCCCCGTCCCTATTCCGCGGCCGTCATGGCCGAGCGCCCGATCGCCAAGGCCGAGCACTCTGCCATCACCGCCGAGCAGCGCGCGATCGGATTGGTGAAGTAGAAATCCGCAATGCTGGAGCGGAACGGTGCTTTGTCCGCCGCGCCGCCGCGTGCGGCAAGCTTCTGCACGTCGGCGGCGTCGCCCGCCGCAATCATCCCGATGCGCATCAAATGCGGATAGGCCTGATAGAGCGCCTGACGCAACGCGGCGAGTGAATCGTAGGGCAGCTTTTTGCCCAACACATCCGACAGCGCCCGCAGGATCGCCCAATCCTCTCGCGCATCGCCTGGCGGGAAGGATGCGCGGGTGGCCATCTGCACGCGGCCTTCGGTATTCACGTAGGTCGCCGACTTTTCCGGATAGGCGGCTCCGGGCAGCACCACGTCGGCGCGGGCTGCGCCGCGGTCGCCGTGCGTGCCGATGTAAATGACGAAGGCGCCGGGCGCGATGTCGATCTCGTCGACGCCGAGCAGGAAGACGATGTCGAGCGTTCCGGACGCCGCCATCTGCCGCGCGGTCAGACCCCCCTCGCCCGGCACGAAGCCGAGATCGAGCGCGCCGACGCGTGAAGCCGCATGGTGCAGCACGCTGTAGCCGTTCCAGCCGTCCTTGACGGCGCCAAGCTCGGTCGCCGCCTTCGCCGCAAGTGAGGCGATCGCCGCGCCGTCAGGACGGGCGAGTGCGTCGGCGCCGAGAATGATCAGCGGCCGCTCGGCCTTGCGCATCACTTCGCCGAAGCTGTGGCGGCCGATGTCGGCGAGCGTCTCTGCGCCGGCGCCGAGATAATCGTAAGCGTAGGTCAGCGGCGCCTTGGTGCCGATGAGCCCAATGGGAAAATTCTTCGCCGTCCGCCAGCGCTTGCGGATGCGCGCATTGAGCACGGCCGCTTCCCGCCGCGGATTGGTGCCGATGAGAAGCAGCGCGTCGGCGGTATCGATGCCGGCGATGGTGGAATTGAACAAGTAGGCGGCGCGGCCCCATTTCGGGTCGATGGCCGAGCCGTCCTGCCGGCAATCGAGATTGGCGACGCCAAGCCGCGTCATCAGATCCTTAAGCGCGAACGTCTCCTCGATTGCGGCGAGATCGCCGGCGAGCGCGCCGATCCGCTTGGGATTGGCGCGCGCAAACTTGTTGGCGATGGCGCGGAAGGCTTCGGTCCAGGTTGCTTCGCGCAACCGGCCGGCCTCGCGCACATAGGGCTGGTCGAGCCGCTGCGTGCGCAGGCCGTCGACCACGTGCCGGGTCTTGTCGGAAATCCATTCCTCGTTCACGTCGTCGTTCACGCGGGGCAGGATGCGCATCGCTTCGCGGCCGCGGGTGTCGATGCGGATCGCGGAGCCCAATGCATCCATGACGTCGATCGACTCGGTCTTATTGAGCTCCCAAGAGCGCGCCGCGAACTCGTAAGGTTTCGAGGTCAGCGCGCCGACCGGACAGAGATCGACGACGTTGCCCTGCAATTCGGACACCATCGCCTCTTCCAGATAGGTGGTGATCTCCATGTCCTCGCCGCGGCCGATGGCCCCAAGCTCGGGCACGCCGGCGACCTCGGTGGCGAAGCGGACGCAGCGCGTGCACTGAATGCAGCGGTTCATCGCCGTCTTCACCAGCGCGCCGAGATATTTGTCTTCGACCGCGCGCTTGTTCTCGCGGAAACGGCTCTGATCGATGCCGTAGGCCATAGCCTGATCTTGCAGATCGCATTCGCCGCCCTGGTCGCAGATCGGGCAATCGAGCGGATGATTGATCAGCAGG
>Ga0116223_10004241_pt1 | contig 12473 bp, 12 predicted proteins | sample Sb_taG_3_FD_90092 | JGI IMG/M metagenome (GOLD analysis project Ga0116223, IMG submission 90092) | Peat soil microbial communities from Weissenstadt, Germany - Sb_50d_a_PC metaG | ecosystem: Environmental > Terrestrial > Soil > Wetlands > Peat | place: Germany: Weissenstadt | collected 2010-09-21 | reverse complement strand
GTTCGGGGCGGCGATATTGCCGCCATCACACGGATTTACGCCGACGCGGTCCGCCACGGCACGGCATCGTTCGAGGTCGAGCCGCCGGACGAAGCCGAGATGACGCGTCGCCAACAGACACTGACTGCCACCGGCTATCCCTATCTCATCGCCGAACTGAAAGGCGTCGTGGCCGGTTACGCCCATGCCGGCCCGTACCGCGCCCGCCCGGCCTACAAGTGGAGCGTCGAGGATTCGATCTACGTGGCGCCTGACTTCCAGCGCAAGGGAAGCGGCGCGATGTTGCTCGCGCGCCTCGTCGCGGATTCGCAAGCGCTCGGCTTCCGGCAGATGATCGCTGTCATCGGCGATTCAGCGCAGATCGCCTCAATCGCGCTGCATGAAGCGGCCGGCTTTACGCTCATCGGCACGCTACGCTCGGTCGGCTTCAAGCACGGACGCTGGCTCGACACCGTGCTGATGCAGCGGCCGCTCGGCAGCGGCGATACCACGCCGCCGTAGAGCATGATCCCGAAAAGTGTCACCGGTTTCCCGCCTTCGCGAAGCCCGCTTCAGCGGGCGAAGGAAGGTCGGATAAGATCATGCTCAAACTAAAACACCGCTACCCCGCCACCACGCGCAGCGAGCGATCGAGCGCGCCGAGCACCCGGTCGAGTTCCTGGCCGCGACGCACGATGTGGCCGGTGGCGGAAATGACGCTGAAGGCGCCCTGGCGGCGCCCGAGTTTCGGGTTCTTTTCGATCCGGTAGATAGGTATTTCCGAAGCGCGGCGGAAAACCGAAAACACCGCGCGATCTTTCAGGAAATCGATTGCGTAATCACGCCACTCGCCGGCGGCGACTTTGCGGCCATAGAGCCTCAGAATGCGGTCGAGCTCGCGTCGGCTGAAGGTGACCTCACTGGCGGGGGCGTGCGCACGCTCGCCGCCCCCGCGCCACGCGCTTGGTTCGATCTCGCCGAAATCCATACGGCGCCTCCTTTGTCATTGAAGCTTCACGATCGCTTCATGATCGCGCCAGAACGCATGGCCGGCAAGACCCTCTGGCGCGGCCAATGGGCTGCAAATTGCAGGGTAGCTGCGGCAATTTTGACCGCCGGAATCACGGATTCGTTAGGTCAATCATATTGCGGCCCCATTTCGGACAAGCACACGCCAAGCTGGGCTGCGAAATCATAGGGCGTTGCCTCAGGGCCCGGTTCGGATCGTGTTCCGGATTCCTCAGCCCCCCAGCCCCCCGGGGCGCGAACGGACCGGGCCAAGGCGACAGAGGTTCGGCGTAGTCCGTAGTTCATTGTACGGTTCAATCCCCAAATCCTTCAGGCCGGCTCGTCGCCGGCCTTTTTTATCGGCGCAGCCGGCGGTTTGATTAATTGAGCGGCGTGTAAGCCGCGCCGAGAATGATGCCCGGCTTGTCGTGGGTGCCCTCTTGCACCATGATCGCTGCGGCATCGATGTCGTCGGCCTTGATGTCGGCGAGCGGCACGTTCCAGGTCGCTGCCGTCCCCATCCAGTCACCGAGCTTCATCCAGCGCCGCACCACATTGTGGTAGGTGATCGTGCGTCCGCGATTTTCGCCGCGGCCGATGGCGACCGGCACCGCTTTCGCGAGCGGACACAGCCAGATTTCGCCGCCGGCATGCTCGTTCTCCGCCGATTCCGCTTTCACCGTCAAATTGCCGCCGCCGATGGAGACCAGCACCGGGAGCGACATGACCGCGGACTTCTGATCGGTCTGCGCGATCACGCGCTCGATCGCGGCGCGGTCGCTGCCGAGCACATGCATCGCCCCGTTGACGACGATTTGCGGCGTGTAGACCTGGCGATCGCCGCGCGCCCGCGCATAAGCGCGCTGGCGCTCCGAATGCGAAGGACTGGCCAGCGTGTCCTTCCAGCCGAGATAGTCCCAATAATCGATCGGATCGCTCATCACGACCAGCGACGGGTCGCCCGCAAGCTCGCCAAGGAGCTTGTCGGCGGCGGGACAGGACGAACAGCCTTGGCTGGTGAACAGTTCAAGCAGCGCCCGCGGCTCGGCGGCGCGCGCAACGACGAATGTCGCAACCAGGAGGCCCGCGATGAGGGGTGCCGACGCGAGGCGGCGATGAAGCATTCCGACCTCCACCCCGGACCTTAAGCGAAAGATTCGCCCCTCGGTGACGGTTTCGTGACGGCGGCATTTCTAGCGCCCGCGCCAGTCACCCGCCACTCAATTCGCGGTGAGTAGATTCCGGATCATGCGATATCTCAACGAAGCATGATCTTTTCGGAAAACCGCTACGCACTTTTCCGGATCATGCTTAGGCCGCAAGGTGCCGCAGCACGTACTGCAAGATGCCGCCGTTGCGGTAGTAATCGAGCTCATCGACGGTGTCGATGCGGCAGATCAGCGGAACCCGCTTGAGGCCGCCGTTGGAAGCGATGATCTCGGCGAGGAGCCGCTGATGCGGCTTGAGATCGCCATGCAGCCCGCGAATCGTGACCTGTTCGTCGCCCTTGAGCCCGAGCGTCTGCCAGGAGGTGCCCTCCTCGAAGATCAGCGGCACCACGCCCATGCCGACCAGGTTGGAGCGGTGGATGCGCTCGAACGATTGCGCCACCACGGCGCGCACGCCGAGCAGGACCGTGCCTTTCGCCGCCCAGTCGCGCGAGGAGCCGGTGCCGTATTCCTTGCCGGCGAACACGACGAGCGGCACGTTCTCCCTCTTGTAGCGCATCGCCGCGTCGTACATTGTCATGCGCTGCTTTGATGGATGGTGGATCGTGTAGCCGCCCTCCACGCCGGGCACCATTTGATTCTTGATGCGGATATTGGCGAAGGTGCCGCGCATCATCACCTGATGATTGCCGCGCCGCGTGCCGTACTGGTTGAAGTCCTTGGGGCGGACCTGATGGTCGCGCAGATATTCGCCCGCCGGGCTTTCCTCCTTGATCGATCCGGCCGGTGAGATGTGGTCGGTCGTGATCGAGTCGAGGAACAGGCCGAGGACGCGGGCGTCGACAATATCGTCGATCGGCTGGCTGCGCTTCTGCATGCCTTCGAAGTAGGGCGGGTTCTGCACGTAAGTGGAACGATCGTCCCACTTGAAAGTGAGGCCGCCCTTGACCGCGATCTTGCGCCAGTTCGCGTCGCCCTTGAACACGTTGCCGTATTTGCGCAAGAATATGTTCTTGTTGATGTTCTTGCGCACAACGTCGGCGATCTCGCGGCTGCTCGGCCAGATATCGCGCAGATAGACCTTGCGGCCCTTCTGGTCGGTGCCGAGCGGCGCCTTGGCGATATCGCTCTGCATCGAGCCGGCGATCGCATAAGCGACAACGAGCGGCGGCGAGGCCAGATAGTTCGCGCGCACGTCGGCGTTGACGCGACCCTCGAAATTGCGATTGCCGGACAAAACCGCCGCGGCGACGAGATCGTGGTCGTTGATCGCCTCGGAGATTTCCGCCGACAACGGACCGGAATTGCCGATGCAGGTGGTGCAGCCGAAGCCGACGAGATTGAAGCCGAGCGTGTCGAGATCCTTCTGCAATCCGGATTTTTCCAGATATTCGGCGACCACCTGCGAGCCGGGCGCAAGCGACGTCTTCACCCACGGTTTGACCGTCAGACCCTTGGCGGCAGCCTTGCGGGCGAGCAATCCCGCCGCGATCATCACGTTCGGGTTCGAGGTATTGGTGCAGGAGGTGATCGCCGCGATCACCACATCGCCATGGCCGAGCGTGTGCTTGCGGCCTTCCACCGGGACGCGCTTGTCCATCTCGGCGGACTTGTTGAATTCCTTGTCCATGGCCTGGGCAAAGCCGCCTTTGACCTCTTTGAGAGCAATGCGGTCCTGCGGCCGCTTGGGCCCGGCGAGCGACGGCTCGATCGAGGACAATTCGAGCTTAAGCACGTCGGTGAACAGCGGTTCCGGCGTATTCTTGGTGCGATACATGCCCTGCGCCTTGGCGTAGGCAGTGACGAGCGCGATCCGTTCCGCCGGGCGGCCGGTGTCGCGCAGATAGCGGATCGTATCGTCGTCGATCGGAAAGAAGCCGCAGGTCGCGCCGTATTCCGGCGACATGTTGCCGAGCGTGGCGCGGTCGGCGATCGTCAGATTGGCGAGGCCCGGACCGAAATACTCGACGAACTTGCCGACGACGCCGCGCTTGCGCAGCATCTGCGTCACGGTAAGCACGAGATCAGTGGCGGTGACGCCTTCCTTGAGCTTGCCGTTGAGCCGCACGCCGATCACTTCCGGCAGCAGCATCGAATAGGGTTGGCCGAGCATTGCCGCCTCGGCCTCGATGCCGCCGACGCCCCAGCCGAGCACCGACAGCCCGTTCACCATCGTCGTATGCGAATCGGTGCCGACCAGGGTGTCCGGGTAGGCAAGCTCGGTGGCGACGGATTTGTCGGGGAGGTTGATCCTGGCCTTGGCGGTCCAGACGGTGTGGGACAGATATTCGAGATTGACCTGGTGACAGATGCCGGTGCCGGGCGGCACAACGCGGAAATCCTCGAACGAGCGCTGCGCCCATTTCAGGAACCGGTAGCGTTCCTGGTTCTGCTTGTATTCCTCTTCGACGTTTTTCTTGAACGAATCCGCGTGGCCGAAGAAATTCACCGCCACCGAATGGTCGATGACGAGGTCCACCGGCACCAGCGGGTTGATCTTTTTCGCATCGCCGCCGAGATGTTCCATCGCGTCGCGCATGGCGGCGAGATCGACGACCGCCGGCACGCCGGTGAAATCCTGCATCAGCACGCGCGCCGGCCGGAACGCGATCTCACGCTCCGAGGTCTTGGTCTTGAGCCATTGCGCGACGGCCTGGATATCCTGCTTGGTGACCGAGCGGCCGTCCTCGTTGCGCAACAGGTTTTCCAGCAAAACCTTGAGCGAAAACGGCAGCCGCGAAATCCCCTTCAAGCCGTTCTTTTCCGCCACCGGCAGGCTGTAATAGGCATAGGTTTTGGAACCGACCTTAAGCGGCCGCAGGCACTTGAAGCTGTCGAGCGAATCCATGACTTTTTTCCCATGCCGCCGGCGGGCACCGGCGCAAACCGCAGGTAATTTATGCCGAAACAGGCCCCAGCAGGCTGTTGGCGGTCGGATTTTGCGGGCGTCACCGGCACGCCGCAGGCCGACTTGCGGCTTATAAGGTCTTTTCCGGACTTGTGCCAGTTCGGCAAGGAATGCTCCGTTATCATGCCGCGCATGGCTTATTTGCTCGGTAAATCAAGGCTTTTTGAGCCCATACTGACCACGCGCCCGGGACCCCACTGATGCGGCTTTCCGCCGTCGATCTCGCCTGTCACCGCGGCGGCCGCGACGTTTTCGCCGGCGTGAGCTTTGCCGTCGGCTCCGGCGAGGCTTTGACCGTCACCGGCCGCAACGGGGCGGGGAAGTCTTCGCTGCTGCGCTGTATCATCGGGCTGGTGCGCATCGCCCACGGCCGGCTGACGCTCGAGGACGGCAATTCCGAATTGAGCATCGCCGAGCAGACCCACTATCTCGGCCACCAGGATGCGCTGAAACCTTCGCTATCGGTCGCGGAAAACCTGCGCTTCTGGGCCGGCTTTTTCGGTGCGCGAACGGCAAAGATCGCCGCGCCGCTCGCGGCGGTCGGACTTGATACGCTTGCGGACTTGCCGGCCGCTTATCTTTCGGCCGGACAACGGCGGCGGCTCTCGATCGCGCGCCTCGTCGCGGTGGAGCGTCCGATCTGGCTGCTCGACGAACCAAGCAGCGCACTTGATGCCGCTGCGCAGGATCGGCTCGGCGAACTGATGCGGCAGCATCTCGCCGGCGGCGGTCTCATTCTCGCCGCGACGCATGGGCCGATCGGGCTCGCCGGCGCGCGCGAGCTGCGGCTGGGGGCAGCGACATGAGCGCGCTCGCCGCCCTTCTCGTCCGCGACATGCGGCTCGCCGTACGCGTCGGCGGCGGCGCGTTGATGGGCGTGTTGTTCTTTTTGGTCGTGGTCACGCTCACGCCGTTCGCGCTCGGGCCCGACCTCGCGCTCCTCAAGCGCATCGGCCCGGCGATCCTGTGGCTCGCGGCGCTGCTCGCAAGCCTACTCGCGCTCGATCGGCTGTTCGCCAGCGATCACGAAGACGGCTCGCTCGATCTCATTCTAATGAGCCGCGCTCCGCTCGAACTCGTGGTGGCGGTAAAAGGTCTGGCGCACTGGCTCACCACCGGTCTGCCGTTGATCGTGGCGGCACCGCTCATCGGCCTGTTTCTCAATCTCGATCCGCCGGCCGAAGCTGCGCTGATGCTGACGCTGCTGGTCGGCACGCCCGCTTTGACCTTCATCGGCCTGATCGGCGCCGCAATCTCGGTGGCGCTGCGGCGCGGCGGGCTGCTGCTCGCGGTCATCGTGTTGCCGCTGACGGTGCCGGTGCTGATCTTCGGCGTCGCCGCCGCGAACGCCGCCGTCACCGGGCCGGTGCCGTTCGGTACGCCGTTCACGATCCTCTGCGCGCTCACGCTCGCAAGCCTAGTGGTCGGGCCCTTTGCCGCCGCCGCGGCATTGCGGCAGGAAATGGAATAGCAATCCCGTCATGAAAAATTGAGGACTGCGGCGGCCCGCGGCATTGTGCCCGCGCCATCAAGTGAACTAGGAACGATTGAGAGTGCAGAACCATTCCAAGCTTGGAACGATTCCGAACTAGAAACCATTTGGGACCCAGCCGATGGCCGTGATCGATCTCGCCAACCCGTCGCGCTTCCTCACGCTCGCCAATCGCACGATCCCGTGGCTCGGCGGCGTGACGCTGATTGCCTTCGCGTTCGGCATCAATCAGGCCATAATCGCTCCGGACGATTATCAGCAGGGCGCCACCGTCAAGATTATGTTCCTGCACGTGCCGTCGGCCTGGCTTGGCATGCTGGGCTGGGGACTGATGACCGTCGCCGCGCTGGGCACGCTGGTGTGGCGCCATCCGCTCGCCGACGTCACGGCCAAGGCGGCGGCGCCGATCGGCGCGGCCTTTACGCTGTTATGTCTTGTCACCGGCTCGCTGTGGGGACGCCCCGAATGGGGCACCTATTGGGTCTGGGACGCGCGGCTCACCTCGGAGCTGATCCTGTTCCTGCTCTATCTCGGCGTCATCGCACTGTGGCGCACCGTCGAGGATCCCTCGCGCGCGGCGCGCGCCGTGGCGATCCTGACGCTGGTCGGCGCCATCGATCTGCCGGTCATCAAATTCTCGGTTGAATGGTGGAACACGCTGCACCAGGGTTCCTCGGTGTTTCGCCTCGGCGGTTCGACCATCTATCCGACGATCCTCATCCCGCTCTTCCTCATGGCCGCGGCGTTCACATTATTGTTTGTGACGCTCTTGCTCGCGGCGATGCGCAATGAGATTTTGCGCCGCCGCGTGCGGACGCTGCGGCTGATGCAGGCAAGCGCCACGAGCTGACCATGGCAGCGACAGCGCATATCGACTTCATCGCGGCAGCCTATGCCGCCGCCGTCATTACCGTCGGCGGCTTGATCGCCTGGGTGATGCTCGATTACCGGGCGCAACGGCGCGCGCTTGCCGACCTTGAAATGCACGGCATTACGCGGCGCTCCGAAGCGATGCGTTCCGGCACGGCGATGCAGCAAGCGGAGGAAGAGGCATGAGCGCCGCGGCGGAGGACGGAGGCCCTATGCGCCGGCGCCGGATCATCGTGCTGGCGCCGCTCGTTCTCTTTCTCGGGCTCTGCCTGTTGTTTCTGTTTCGTCTCTATGCCGGCGATCCCTCGCTCATTCCCTCCGCGCTGATCGGCCATCCGGTGCCGCAGACGAAGCTGCCGCCGGTTGCCGGCCTCGACCGCGACGGCGAGCCCATCCCTGGCATCGACCCGGCGAGCTTCAAGGGCGCGGTGACGGTGGTGAACGTCTGGGCGTCGTGGTGCGTGCCGTGCCGCGACGAAGCGCCGATGCTGATGCAATTGGCACAGGACCGCCGGCTCCGCCTCGTCGGCATCAATTATAAGGACGAGCCCGATAATGCGCGGCGTTTTCTCGTCCGCTACGGCAATCCTTACGCCGCGGCGGGCGCCGATGAGAGCGGCCGCGCCGGCATCGAATGGGGCGTCTATGGCGTGCCGGAAAACTTCGTGGTCGGGCGCGATGGCCGCATCGCCTACAAGCTGGTCGGGCCGATCACCCCCGACAATTTTGATGCGGTGCTCAAGCCGCAGATCGAGAAAGCGCTCGCTGCCAATCCGGGTTAAGGCGTCACTCCGCCGCCGGTTCGGCGGCGTATTTCTTGAGCAGCGGCACTTGCAGCGCACCGAACAGGAACGTCAGCGGCATCACGCCGAACACCTTGAAGTCGACCCAGATATTGGTTGAGGTGTTGCGCCAGACGATCTCGTTGAGCACGGCAAGCGCGAGGAAGAAGATCGCCCAGCGCAGCGTCAGCTTGCGCCAGCCCTCATCCTTCAGGTGGAACATCGAGTCGAACACGACGCCCAACAGCGGCTTGTTGAAGAAAAGCCCGCCGATCAGCACGGCGCCAAACAGCGCATAGATGATGGTCGGCTTGACCTTGATGAAGGTCGCGTCGTGCAGGACGAGCGTCAAGCCGCCGAACACGACCACGATGATCGCCGTGACCACCGGCATGATCGGCAGCTGGCGCGTCATCGCATAGGAGACCGCGAGCGCCGCAAGCACCGCGACCATGAATGTCCCAGTGGCGACGAAGATGTCGTAGTGCGAATTGGCGTAGAAGAACAAGCCGAGCGGCCCGAGATCGAGCGCGAGCTTGAGGATCGGATTGAGCTGCGGTTTTGCGCTGAGTGCCATGATGCGCGGTGTGTAGCCGGGATTGACGGCCCGCTCAATCAAGAACCGAGCCCGGCGATGGCGCGGGCAAAATCGCGCGCAGAAAACGGCGCCAGATCGGCGATGCCCTCGCCGACGCCGATGTAATGCACCGGAACGTTAAATTTTGCCGCGATGGCGACGAGAATGCCGCCGCGCGCGGTGCCATCGAGCTTGGTCATGGCAAGCCCGGTGACGCCGACCAGCTTCTGGAAAATCTCGACCTGCGACAGCGCGTTCTGCCCGACGGTGGCGTCGAGCACGAGCAGCACCGCATGCGGCGCCGTTGCATCCATCTTTTTGATGACGCGAACGATCTTTTGCAGCTCGTCCATCAGCTCGGTGCGGTTTTGCAGGCGGCCGGCGGTATCGACGATCAAAATATCGGTGCCGCGCTCCCGCGCCATGCCGACGGCATCGAACGCCAGTCCGGCGGCGTCGGCGCCCGCCTCGCGCGCGATAAAGGCGGCGCCGGTGCGCTCGGCCCAGATTTTCAGTTGATCGATGGCGGCGGCGCGGAACGTATCGCCAGCCGCCAACATGACCGAGCGGCCCTCATCGCGGAAGCGCGCCGCAAGCTTGCCGATGGTCGTGGTTTTGCCGGAACCATTGACGCCGGCGACCAGGATGACGAACGGCTTTTTCGCCGCATCGATCGCAAGCGGCTGCGCCACGCCCGCGAGCGCCTTCTCGACCTCCGCCGCCACCACCGCTTTGATTTCATCGCCCGTGATCGCCGCGTCGAAGCGGCCGTAACGGAGCTCGGTCGCGATGCGGCCCGCCGTCTCGGCGCCGAGATCGGCACGGATCAGCGCGTCCTCGATCTCGTCGATCGTCGCCGCATCGAGCTGACGTTTAGCGACCACATGCGCGATGGCGCCGCCGAGCGCCGAGGAGCTGCGCTTGAGCCCGCCGGAAAGGCGCTGCCACCAATTTCCCGTCGCTTCCGTCACGTTGTCCGTTGGACTGTCTTGCATGCGGCGCCCGTGATAGCGGTTTCGGCAAGGTAGGCAATATGATCCCGGAAGAGATGGTGTCGCGGCTGCTCTATCGCGACGGGTTGATGCTGGTGATCGACAAGCCGGCCGGCTTTGCTGTGCATCGCGGTCCCAACGGCGGCGAGAGCCTCGAAGACCATTTCGGCGCGCTGCGGTTCGGGCTGCCGCGCGCTCCGGCGCTGGCGCACCGGCTCGACCGCGACACCTCCGGTTGCCTGGTGCTCGGCCGCCATCGCAAGGCGCTGGCGCAGCTCGGCAAGCTGTTCAAGAACGGCTTAATCGACAAGACCTACTGGGCCGTCGTCGACGGCGCGCCGGACGCCAACGCGGGCGAAATCGCGCTGCCGCTCGGCCGCCTCGACGTGACGCGCGGCTGGTGGATGAAGCCCGACCCCAAGGGCCAGCCGGCCGTGACCAAGTGGAAGGTGCTGGGCAGATGTTCCCCTCCCCACAAGGGGGGAGGGAAAATGTGCTGGCTGGCGCTCGAGCCGCTGACTGGGCGCACGCATCAGCTTCGGGTGCATTGCGCGGAAATGGGCTGGCCTATCGTCGGCGACGCGATCTATGGCTCCGCGCCGCGGCACGGCGGTCCGATCCTGCATCTGCACGCCCGCGAAATCACCGTGCCGCTCTACGAGAATCGCGCGCCGATCACGGTCACGGCGCCGGTGCCGGAGCACATGCGCGAGCGGCTGGCGCAGTGCGGGTGGCAAGGTGAAGAGATCGCCTCCGGGTTGGCGCTTCACGCGCCCCGGAATGCCACCGCGATCAATAAATCGTCGTCTTGATGCGCTCCGGCGCAAGCCGATCGTGCTCGGGTCCGCCCATTTTGCCGTCGGTCAGTTCGGCAAGGATCGCACCGGGCGTCGGCAGAGTCCTGCGATCGACGTGTTGCGCCGGGTCCCACAGTTTCGAGCGGATGATCGCTTTGGTGCACTGGAAATAGGCCTTCTCGACGGTCACGACGAGCACGCATTTCGGCGCCTTGCCGTTGATGACGAAGGTCTCGGTCAGCTTCGGATCGGTGGATATTTTGGCGCTGCCGATGATGCGCATGGTTTCGCCGACGCCGGGAATGAGGAACAGCAGCGCGACGCGCGGATCGCGCACCAGATTGCGCAGGCTGTCGATGCGATTGTTGCCGCGGCGGTCGGGAATGAGCAGCGTGTGCTCGTCGATGACCCGCACGAAACCCGGCGGATCGCCGCGCGGCGAGCAGTCGAGGCCGTCCGGACCGCTGGTCGCCAGCACCACGAATGGCGCGGCTTCGATCAGCTTGCGGTATTGCGGCGTGACGCGGTCGGTTTCCTTGACGAGGGCCGGACCATAAGGCGCCTCGGCGTACAAGCTCTCGAGCTCTTTGGTCGTCGTTATCGTGTAATTTTGCCCGTTGCCGTCCATGGTACGGTCTCCGATCCGGTGCGAGCTTACCAGATTTTTCGTCGGAGCATGATCGTTTCCGAAAACCGGTTCCCACCTTTCGGGATCATGCTCTAAGCCGCCAGCAATTGCCTGCCGTCATGCGCGGCCATTTTCAGCTCGAGGATGTTGCCCGGCGCGGCGGCCGCCGCAAGCTTGACCGGCGTGAATTGCTCGGTGCGGCCCATCGCGCGCGATTCCGTCAGCACCCGCCGGGTCGCGCCGATTTCGGCGTCGAGATGCCGCGTCAGCGCTAGCGCGCCGCGCTCGCGCAGCCGCCGCGCGCGCTCTTTCACCATCTCGCGGTCGAGCTGCGGCATGCGCGCCGCCGGCGTCCCCGGCCGCGGCGAGAACGGAAACACGTGCAAATGCGTCAAGCCGCATTCGTCGACGAGGTCGAGCGAGCGCTGGAGCATCGCTTCGGTCTCGGTCGGAAAGCCGGCGATCAGATCGGCGCCGAACACGACGTCCGGCCGCAGCCGCCGCACCGTATCGCAGAACGCAATGGCGTCGCCGCGCAGGTGGCGCCGCTTCATGCGCTTGAGGATGAGATCGTCGCCCGACTGCAGCGACAGATGCAAATGCGGCATCAGCCGCGCATCAGCCGCGAGCGCATCGAGGAGATCGCGGTCGGCCTCGACCGAATCGATCGAGGACAGTCGCAGCCGCGTGAGCTCCGGGACGTGCTTGAGGATTTGTTTGACCAGCGTGCCGAGCTTTGGCGCGCCGGGGAGATCGGCGCCGTAGCTCGTGATGTCGACGCCGGTGAGCACGACCTCGCGATAAGCGTTGGCGACAAGGCGGCGCACGTCGTCGACCACCGCGCCCATCGGCACCGAGCGTGAATTGCCGCGGCCAAAAGGAATGATGCAAAAGGTGCAGCGGTGGTCGCAGCCGTTCTGCACCTGCACGAACGCGCGCGTGCGCTCGGCGAAGCTATCGACGAGGTGCGCCGCGGTTTGCCTGACCGCCATGATGTCGTTGACGTTCGCCTTCGGCCCATCGCCGGCGTCGAAAGCCGCGCGCGCTTGCGCCCAACCGGCGGCTGACAGTTTCTCCGCGTTGCCGAGGACGCGATCGGTTTCGGTCATGGCGACAAAAGTCTGCGGCTCGGTCTGCGCCGCGCAACCGGTGACCACGATCTTGGCCTGCGGACGCTCGCGGCGCAGCGCCCGGATGGCCTGGCGCGCCTGGCGCACCGCCTCCACTGTCACGGCGCAAGTATTGACCACGACCGTATCAGTGAAGCCGGC
>Ga0116223_10004237_pt1 | contig 12477 bp, 14 predicted proteins | sample Sb_taG_3_FD_90092 | JGI IMG/M metagenome (GOLD analysis project Ga0116223, IMG submission 90092) | Peat soil microbial communities from Weissenstadt, Germany - Sb_50d_a_PC metaG | ecosystem: Environmental > Terrestrial > Soil > Wetlands > Peat | place: Germany: Weissenstadt | collected 2010-09-21 | reverse complement strand
TACGAACACTGGGGAATGGAACTGGTGCACGGGCCGGAGTCTTCCGAGCGCGCCCTGAAGACGGCTCATGCCGAGATTGTGGCCGGGGTTTTACGAATGCCACTGGCGTCTCTGGTCGAGGATCTGGACGAATCGAGCCGTGCCGCCGGGGTTGCGGCGCAGGAGTATGTCGAGGGCATGCGTAATCGCTTCGCTGATTTACTGCCGGGAGAGCGCGCGGACTCGCCCGCCGCCAGTCACCTTAATTCAGTGCTGCTGGCGCTTTCGAGCCTGGAGAAGCATCGAGGGCGTGCCACTCGGTCAATTTCATAGCGACTCCCACCACCTGGCCCAGCACCTCGGCTTCCTGCGGGTGCCGCAGGATACGAACCGGAACGGGAGACAAAGGATGCGGTTGCAGAATGATTTCCTCGCGGCGCATGCTGCACCAGCAGCAGGTGTGGCCATCGCGGGTTTCCACAAAATAGATGGGACGTTCGTATTCCGAGCGCCAGGAGCCTTCCACGACCTTATTTTTGGACTCGTCCACCTGGATGAAACTGCCGGGGGGCAGAATGGGATACATGGTGAAATCCTGCGTGCCCACGTAGCCATAAGTAAAATCACTGTTGGCAAATTGCGCAAGATAGGCGACAGGAACCAATCCCCACTGCTCGACCATGCGGCCCAGATTCGTGGTGCGACGGTCGTCAAAGCCAGGATCGAGGCGCACCGGAACCTGCACCGAGGACAGCCCGGCCAGCGCGTCAGACACGTGCGATTTCGGAGGAGAAACCAGGCCAAGATCGGCCGCCAGATTGTTCAGGTCAACGCCATACCAGGACATCAACTCGCGAATATCGCGGCGGTAGATTACCGACAGGGTATAGAGCCGGAAAATGCTGGGTAAAATGCCTTTGGTTTCAATGTCGGAGAGACGGCTCGGAGGAATGGAGAATTCCTCGTTGCGATATTTGTCGGCAACGCGCGCGCTCGAGTTCTCCACGTCCCGCATGGTGAGGCCGAGTTTCTCGCGCAGCGTCCGAAGGCTTTTTCCCGCCGGTTGCATGGATGCGCCTCCAAGGAAAGTGGGGGAATCATATCAAAGGTGAGGCGTGTTGTGACGGCGGATTTGTGCAAAATTTGGAGCTATCAGGCGCTGTTACGAATTCCGAACACGCGCCGCGCCTTGTCCGGCGCGTAAAAGCGAGGGTCCGCCGCATGTTATGTCGTAGACCCGGCTTCCACTCACGCCTTGTGTATTTCCTGTGCTTGTTCGGGTTTCGTAACAGGCCACCGGACGGAGGGATAAGGATTTCCCCGTCTCCGTCTGACCTCACCGCGCGCGCTGGTTTTTCGTGACTCTGGAATTCACACCCACCCATGCAGGGATGACATTTGTCACGCCCTCCGCGTGATGGATGGCACTGGCGCGCTCATTCTCTCTCGGCGATGATGCCATCACGGTGGGAAGAAAAAGAAGAAAACGACTTCCCGCAGGGACGGCGCAAAGCGCGCTGGGAGGACTGAAGATGATTGCAACCCTGGAGCAACCTCAGCGCGCGGATGTGGCGAACTCAGGCCTGGTGGTCGCCAGCCTGGAAGGCGTGAACAAGAATTATGGAAGCGTGCGGGCGCTGCGCGGCGTCGATTTCCAAGTGCAAGCCGGAGAGTTGGTTGCGTTACTCGGCCCGAACGGCGCAGGCAAGACGACCGCCGTGAAGTTGCTTCTGGGGCTGCTGCTGCCCAATTCGGGAAGAGCGCGTGTTTTCGGCGGCGACCCCACGAATCCTGAAAACCGGATGAGAACCGGGGCCATGTTACAAGTGGGACGAGTTCCGGAAACGTTGCGCGTCCGCGAGCACATCGACCTGTTTTCGAGTTACTACCCGAACCCGATGGCGCCGGCCGACGTGCTGGCCGCTGCCGGCCTCGAAAAGGTGAGCGATCGCAAGTTCGGCGATCTCTCCGGAGGCCAGAGGTAGCGCGTGCTGTTCGCACTGGCGATTTGTGGCGATCCTGATCTGCTTTTTCTGGATGAGCCGACCGTCGGGCTCGACGTGGAAGCGCGGCGCATGGTGTGGGACGAGATTCGCCGGATGGTCACGCGCGGCAAGACCGTGCTGCTCACCACCCATTATCTGCAGGAAGCCGATGCCCTCGCCGACCGCGTCGCCGTCATTCATCAGGGCGAAATCATTGCCCAGGGAACTCCGGCGGAGATCAAAGCGAAAACCGCGGGCAAGCGGATTCGCTGCATCACCAGCCTCAGCCTGAATACCCTGTGCCAGATTCCCGGCGTCACTGAGGTGAAAGAAGATCGCGAGGCGGTTGAGATACACGCGGTTGAGGCCGAGTCGATCGTCCGCGAACTGCTGGCGCGAGACGCCGGGCTCTCTAGCCTGGAAATCGCCAGCGCAGGCCTGGAAGAGGCGTTCCTGGCGCTGACCCAAGACACGCCCCGCGAAGGAAATCATTCCAACTGAGCGAAACAGATTCCCGAGCACCACGGATTTACGAACACCAGGAGATGCATATGAGTACCGCAACCATGGCATTGAGCAGCCCGCAAGTGCAGCGTACGCCGCGTCACACGGTGACTATTTATCTGAAGGAAGCGAAGTACGAGTTCCTGAAGAATCTTCGGCTCCGCGTTTACACCGCGTCGGTGCTCAGCTTTCCGATCATGTTCTATGTCTTGTTCGGGCTGGTGCTGAACTCGCACCAAGCGATTGGCGCTACAGGCATTCCCACATACCTGATCGCGACCTACGGCACGTTCGGCGTGATGGGTGCCTCGCTGTTTGGAACCGCGGCGGGCCTGGCCTCCGATCGGGGCTTGGGATGGCTGCAGGTGAAGCGCGCCAGTCCCATGCCTCCGTTTGCATACTTCGCAGCCAAAGTCATCACCAGCATGATTTTCAGCATGATCATCGTGCTCGCACTTTTCACGCTCGGAATCGCGTTGGGCGGCGTACGCATGCCTCTGGCCGAATTCGCCCGGCTGTTGGGAACTTTGGTGGTCGGGTCGCTGCCCTTCTCCGCGATGGGATTGGCGCTCGGATATTTCACGGGACCGAACTCGGCGCCGGCGACGATTAACCTGATTTATCTGCCCATGTCGTTTTGCAGCGGATTGTGGGTGCCTTTCATGTTCCTTCCGAAAGTGGTGCGCCAGATCGCTCTGGTGCTGCCACCGTATCACTTGTCGCAACTGGCGCTGGGAATTGTAGGAGCGGGAAGTCATGAATCGAACGCCACGCACTGGGAAGTGCTGGCGGCGTTCACCATGATCTGCCTGGGCGTGGCCCGCATCGGATTTCAGCGCGACCAGGGAAAGCTGTACGGCTAGAGGTTCGTGAAAGGGACGGCTTCAGAGGTTGCGGAAAAAGTATTTTGTACGGCTGAGATTCCCCTCAGCGGCTAAAGCCGGCATTGATTCAATTCGACTTACGGCGCGGCTTGAAGCCGCGCCCTTTCAAGACAAGACAGAATCGTGAGTTTTTCCGCAACCAGTTCAGCCGTACCACCCGAGGTCAACACATGCACGGGCTTTAGTCCAAAGGATCAGCAGGAGTGGATCATGAGCGCGGATGCGAAAAAATCGATAGGCTGGACCGTCGTCCTCATCCTCATGGGAATGGCGGCACTCTATGGCGGATCGAGGTGGCTGTCGCTGCTGATTCCCGCTGCCCTGCTGGTGTGGTACGCCGCCAGGCCCAGGTTTCGAACTGGCAGGAATTGAGCGAAAGGTTGAAAATATAAACATGCCGGTCATGGGTTCACGCGACTTCGATAAGGATTCGATGTCGGGAAGTTGGTCGCTGAAACTGCGGCCCTTCCGGTCTGTGATCCATGACAGGGATCACGGATGGGGTCCTCTGCTCTGGTGGCTCTATCTCGGTTTCTTCTTTGTTCAGCCAGCTGTAGAACACGTCAGCCGCAACAAATGGATCTTTGACATCCTCGGGGCGGCGATCTTCCTCATCCTCTACTGGGGAATGTTTTTGCTGGAGAGGCCGCGCCCACTCGTGCATGTCGGCGGCATGGTGTTGCTGGGAATCGTGTTCCTTCCTTACAACGCAGGCGGATGCACGTTCTTCATTTTTGCGGCTGCCATGGTTCCCTTTATGGTCAGTACCCAAGCCCGCGCCATAGCGGGACTTGGGGCGATCGCGTCCGTTGCTGCCATTGAGGGGCTTCTTCTCCGCATGGGCGCATGGGAACTGTTTTGGGCGGCCGTCTTTCCCGTGTTCATCGGCACCGGGAACATCTTCTTTGCAGAGCGCAATCGCATGAACTGCCAATTGCGCAAGGCGAACGAAGAGATCGAGAATCTGGCCAAAGTCGCCGAGCGCGAGCGCATCGCGCGCGACCTGCATGATGTGTTGGGACATACGCTGTCGGTCATCACGCTGAAGTCGGAACTCGCCGGCAAGCTGATCGACCGTGATCCGCAGCGAGCCGGCAAAGAAATCCGCGAAGTCGAGCAAATCTCGCGGCAGGCGCTCTCCGATGTGCGCGACGCGATCCGCGGTTATCGTTCCCAGGGGCTGGTAGCCGAGTTGGCGCAAGCGAAGACCACGCTGGAGACCGCCGGCCTGGCGGTGCAGTGCGATGCCGCGACCACCGTGAAACTACCGCCCGTGCAGGAGAGTGTGCTTTCTCTGGCGGTGCGTGAAGCTGTGACCAACGTGGTGCGCCACGCGCGTGCCCGTACCTGCCGCATGCGCCTCGAACAGCAGAACGGCAGTTGCCGGCTGGAGATTCACGACGACGGCCTGGGCAGCTCCAACGGCGAGGGCAACGGATTGCGCGGCATGCGCGAGCGCGTCGAGATGCTGGGCGGCACGATGCAGCGCAGCAGCGAAGCCGGCACGACGCTCACCATCACGCTGCCGCTGACGGAAGTCGCGCCGCAAGGCGAAGGCAGCCGCAATTGAATCCGTCATCTAGAGAAAACGGCAAAGACGGCCGCAAAACCATCCGCGTGGTCCTGGCCGAAGATCAGGGGATGGTTTTGGGCGCACTTGCCGCGCTGCTCGAGATCGAGGGCGACATTTCCGTCGTCGCCCAGGCGCGCAATGGCAAAGAGGCGCTCGAAGCCGTGCTCGCACACAAGCCCGACGTTTTCATTACCGACATTGAAATGCCGCATATGAGCGGCCTCGACGTGGCCGCGGAGTTGAAGCGCCGGCGCACCGGGACGCGCGTCGTCATCGTCACCACGTTTGCCCGCTCGGGATACTTGCGCCGCGCGCTGGAATCCGGGGCCAACGGCTATCTGCTGAAAGACATGCGCGCCGAGGAACTGGCGGACGCCGTGCGCCGCGTGCATCAGGGCCTGCGAGTGATCCATCCCGAACTCGCGACCGAAGCCTGGGCAGAGATGGATCCGCTGACCGACCGCGAACGGCAAGTGTTACGGCTGGCTGGAGAAGGCCTGGCGAGCGGCGACATCGCGGGCGAGTTGGGCCTCTCCGACGGCACGGTGCGGAATTATCTTTCCGAGGCGATCAGCAAGTTGGGCGCCAGCAATCGCGTGGAAGCGGCGAGAATCGCCAGAACCAAAGGCTGGCTGTAAGTTATTTCGAGGCGCTATCACGTCAGCGCGAGAAAGCGCCGCTAATGCCGCGAATGTGCTGAATTTCTGAAGCCTGGAAATCTGTTGGGGACGCTCGTCCCTGGCGGAGTAGAATCATCTGTGTCCAACATTCGCGCCACCTGTTCCATCCTGATCTTCCTGACCGCATTCTGTTCTTTTTCCGTCGCTGCTGACTCGCTGGAGGACCTGCCCAAGAAAGCGATTGAGCGGTCTCAAATCACCTCGCCCGGTTCGCATCCCTTCGTTCTCAAGGCGAAGGTATTGGAGATTACGAATCCCGCGAATGCGACTTACCAGGCGGAGATTGAAGAGTATTGGATGGCGCCCGATAAGTGGCGGCGGGTGGTGAAGGCGTCCGGCTTTTCAGAAACGCTCGTCGTGAACGGCGACAAAACCAGCGAGCAAATCACCGGCGATTACTATCCCAACTGGCTGCGCACGATCGTAGCCGCCATGTTCGATCCGGGCGCAGCATTGAAGGGGGTCGACCTGTCCCGTTCGTCGGACAACCCGATGATTGGCGGAGCCGAAGTCTGCCGGCGCTTTACTTTCATGACCGGAATTGCTCCGGTTAGCAACAAGGTATTTTCCAGCTTCTGTTTTAGCGATGGGTTGGTGGATTTTGTGGCCAAGCCTGGCTATCAGGCCGTCTACAAGAATTACAAGAATTTCGCGGGCAAACACGTGGCTCGCACCATCAGTGAAGCGATCGAATCAGGGACGGTGGTGCAAGCGACCATCGAAGACCTTACAGAACTAAAAGCACCCGAGGCGGCCACCTTCGTGACTCAAGATGCGGGCGCTGCAGGCGCTGCATTGCAAACCATCCGAGCCGACGAGCCTACGCTGCGCAGCCTTGCCGTGAACGCCCCCGCTATTGTCTGGCCCACGGGTCATAGTGGCAAGGAAACCGGCACCCTCAGCCTCTACGTTTGCGTCGACCGACAGGGCCACCCGCGGGAAATCTACGAGCTCAATTCCAGCAATCCCGGATTGAGCGATGTGGCGCGGGAACAGGTCATGAAATGGGAGTTCAAGCCTGCCGTCACGCAGGGAGTTCCGGTGCAGGTGGAATCCATTCTGACCTTCGCGTTCAACCCGACGGCCGCCGATCACAAATAGAAGTTCCCCGGCCGCGCTGAGGTGTGAGGCCCGACGCCCGAGGTCGGCCCGATCAGCTTTCGCGCAGCACGCCCGCTTCCTGCTTCTTCACCGTTTTATACGCCCAGGCCATGCGGGGGGTGTTGTGGGCGATGCCGATGTGGCCTTCGGGATTGAGCACGATGATTCCGCCGTGGCCGTTGAGGCGCTGCTTCAGATAGTTCATCGCTTCCTGCGCCGACCACTCGGGCAGATTGCCGGCCTGAATGCGGTCGGCGGTCCACTTGGCCAGCACCAGCTTCATGATCGGCTCGCCCCATCCCGTGGTGGAAACGGCGGCGCTCTCGTTGTTCGCGTAGCAGCCGCAGCCGATCAGCGAGGAATCGCCCAGGCGTCCGGGAGCCTTGTTCAGTGTGCCTCCGGTCGATGTTGCGGCAGCGATGTTGCCGTTGCGATCGAGCGCGACTGCGCCGACGGTGTCGTGCGAGATCGTCATATCGTCAGAGCTCGGCGCGAATAAATCGTTGCCGTCCTGTGACGGAGGACGACGCGCGGCTTCGGCCTGGTATTGGCGCAGGCGCTCGACTTCGCGCGGGATGACGAGGTCTTCGTTCTTGCATAGCGGGATGCCGTGCTCGGCGGCGAACTTTTCTGCGCCTTCGCCGACAAAATAAACGTGCGGACTCTCGCTGAGAATCTTGCGTGCGGCGCGCACGGGATTGCGCAGACGCTCGACGCAGCCGACGCCGCCGGCGCGGAGGGTGGCTCCGTCCATGATGAGGGCGTCGAGCTGGACTTTTCCATCCCGATTCAAAAAGCTCCCTCGGCCGGCGTCGAAGGTCTCGTCGTCTTCCATGATGACGACGGCTTCCTCGACGGCGTCGAGCGCCGCGCCGCCGCGCTCGAGCACGCGCCATCCCGCGGCCAGGGCGTTGGTCACGCCGTGAATGTGGGCGTCGACCATGTCATCGGGCATGGCCCACGCGCCACCATGAACCACCAGAACTGGATCAGTCGGCAAGAAGTGTCCCCAGAATCAGCGATGCGACTCGATAGGATAGCAGGTGCCAGGCGTCGTGTGACGGGCACCCGATTTGCTTTCTTGTCATCCTGAGGCGGGCGTCGTTTGCCCGCCGAAGGACCTCTGTACTTGCCGGCCAACTGCACAGGTCCTCCGCGACAAAGGGCGTCGCTCAGGATGACAACTCAAGACACAAGGTCCCTCGACTTCGCTCGGAATGACAATGCTAATACAGCCCTACGCGGCTTGGTGGGGAGTCACGGACACTGGCGGGTCTTGGGTGCGGGTCCAGGTGTAGCGCATGCGGTGGATTACGGTGATGGTGCTGAGGACGGCGATTACCCACAGCACCGGGGCCATGCGGTTGAATAGCGCTCCCAGGATTACCAGGACCAGGCGTTCGGGGCGTTCCATGAATCCTACGCGGCAGGAGCCGATCAGGCTTTCGGCGCGGGCTCGGGTGTAGCTGACCATGATGGAACTGACCATCACGAAGGCGGCGAGGACGACCCAGAAGAAGCGTCCGCCGCGGGCATAAAAAACTAATAGCCCGAGGAATTGGCTGGCGTCGCTGTAGCGGTCGACGACCGAGTCGAAGAAGGCTCCGAAGCGGGTGACGCGGTTGGTCGCGCGGGCGACCTGTCCGTCCACTAGGTCGAAGAAGCCGGAGAAGATGATGACCAATCCGGCGTAGATGAACATGCGCTTCTGGTTCGAGGCGTTGGCCGAGCCGAACAGGATGGCGGCCCAGGTGTTGACCACCAGTCCCATGAAGGTGAGCACGTTGGGATTGATGCGGGAGAGCGCGAGCCAGCGGACGCTGGTGTCGAGCAGGACTCCGCAGGCGCGGCCGAAGGCGCTGGTCCAGGAGGCGCTCATTCGCGTGACTCCGCCGGGGTGATCCGCGCGAGATCCCCTCGCGCTTCCGCTCGGGGCAGGCTCTTCGCTCCGCCTGAAAAGCGGCTGCGCTCAGGATGACGCCGCCGCATATTTGGCCGACCAGCAGCCATTACGCGCCCGCCTCTTTCGGTTCGTCGGCGATTTCGTCGTGGATCGTGCTTAGGCTGAGGATTTCCAGCTCGCGCTTGCCGTTGGGACTAACGACGATTACCGTGTCGCCCACCTTCTTGTTCAGCAGGCAGCGGCCGATGGGCGAGGTGGTGGAGATTTTTCCCGTCGCGACGTCGGATTCCTCGCTGGTGACCAGCTTGTATCGCATTTCCTCATTCTTGGTACTGTCGTAGACCTTCACGGTGGAACCCAGGCCGACCTTGTCGTGGGGGATGTTGTTCATGTTGACCATGGACAGATCGGCGAGGCGCTTGCCAAGCTGGCGGACGCGCGCCTTGACGAACTCCTGGCGCTGCTTGGCCATGTGGTACTCGGCGTTCTCACTGAGGTCGCCAAGCGCGGCGGCCTTCTTGATTTCTTTAGGAAGCTCGTGAATCAACTCGTGTTCGAGCGCGTTGATCTCTTCCTGCAGTTTTCGTTTGATTGCGTCAGTCATGAGGTTACGGCAAGACTCAGCACATTATACGCTCCGCCGCTGGGCGGATTCCCACCCTTCCAGCGCGCCGGGTAAGGCAATCCGCAGCCTGACAAACTTAATCCGAAGGGTGTCGATTTGCGTGTCGGGAGAGGAATCTGCTGCTGGAGCGGGCGCGAAGTTGCGGTGAGGGATGACCCGCATCCCCGATGGCGGACGGATCAAGAAACTAACCACAGAGGACACAGAGGAAGGAAGCGCTGGAGCGTGGGCGGTTCACAAAGCCGCTTTGCACTTCGCCAGGATGAGGGTGATGTCATCGTGCTGTTCGCCAGAGTTAAAGCGGCGAACTTCGTCGGCGGGAGCGCATGGCTCTGAGAAAGAAAAACCCGAATTAGGGTAGGGATGCTTCGACTACGAACGAACGTCGCTTTGCGCCGCTCGTTCTTCGCTCAAAATGACAGGGGAAAAGGACAGAGGTTCCAAATAATAGACGTACTACGCCTGGAATTCCTAGGCTTGGAATTCCGAGGCTTCGGGGAAGCGCAGTTTGCATTTGGCCAGGGCGGTAGTCAGGATCTCTTCCACCTTGGATTCTTCGCAGTTGCGGGCCATGGCCAGTTCGCTGACGAGAAGGTAACGGGCGCGCTCCAGCATCTTCTTTTCGCGGAAGGAAAGCGGCTTGGCCTGATGGAGGGCGATCAGGCTCTTCAGGACGCTGGCGACCTCGAGCAACGAGCCGGTGCGCATGCGTTCGGAGTTTTCCTTGAAGCGGTCTTACCAGTCGCCGTTGCTGCCGTTCTCGCCAACCGAGAGGGCGTCCAGAACTTTCTGGATTTCGCCGTTGCGGACGACGCGGCGTAGGCCGACGCTGCCCGCGTTCTGGCAGGGGACCATGACTTTGAGGCTGCTGGCCTTGATGTTGAGGAGGTAGAACCTCTCCACCGTCGCACCGATCGAGCGGCTGCTGATCTGCTCAATAACCCCAACGCCGTGATTGGGATAGACAACCTTGTCGCCGATGTGGAAATTCAAGTCTGTACCGCTCATATTCAGGTACCCAAGGAAGGCGATGGTTCGTGGGGAGAAGCTTGAACAATCCTAGACGATATGCTACTCCCCGGACGGGGCGAAAGCAAGGATGGCGAGGGAAGGGTGTTGGATTCGCCACATCCCGATAAGTGATTGAAATATAGTATTTTATGGGCTGCAAGCCGGGCTGAGACTGCCAACCGAGAACCCGGCAACGTAGGGTCGTGAGCCTTTGCGCCCGAATCCAGCGCATATAATCAGGACCGTGAATTCTGACCGGAGAGAATCAATTCCAGACGATGTAGAGGACGTTCCCTCCGTGAACGGGAGCGGGCGCGAGCTACCTGCGGGCCGGGTGCTTGGCCTCGACGTGGGATCGAAGAGAATTGGCGTCGCGGTGTCGGACCCGCTGGGGATTACCGCCCAGGGGCTGGAAACCTTGCAGCGCAGCACGAAGCGGCGCGACTTCGAACACTTGCAGCGTGTGATTCAGGAATATGACGTGAGGGAGATTGTGGTGGGTCTGCCTCTGCGCATGAGCGGCGCGGAAGGGATTCAGTCCGACAAGATGCAGGTGTTCGCCGAGGAATTGCGGAAGAGATTCCGATTACCCGTTCATCTGTGGGACGAACGGCTCACCTCGGTTGAAGCGAACCGGTTGTTGCGCGAGGCGGATCTATCGATTGAGAAGCGGGGGAAGGCGGTGGACCGGATGGCGGCAGTGCTGATACTGCAGGGATGGATGGAAAATCGTGCCAAAGCGGCTTCCGGCTTTCGGCTTCCGGCTTCCGGTTCGGAGTAGCGATTTCTCCGTTGTTTCCCAAATTGGCTCTTCACTACTTTTTTCTCGCTTGATTTGTGACGCCTGTCACAACTTCTTCTCGTGCTTTGGTGGCACCCTCATGTTTCTGGATGCAGGAGGATACACATGAGCGGCACTTACAGGGACTTGGATGTGTGGCAGGCGGCGATGAATCTGGCGATGCGGGTGTATCGACTCACCGCGCTGTTTTCCAAAGAAGAGCGATACGGCTTGACGAGCCAAATGCGGCGCGCCGCTGTTTCTGTCCCGAGCAATATCGCGGAAGGCAAAGGCCGTTCTTCCGACAGAACTAATTCAGTTCCTGTGCCATTCACGAGGGTCGTTGTTCGAGCTAGAAACTCAACTCGCAATCGGAGAGCAGTTGGGCTATTCCACAACGGATGAGTGTGATGCCGTCCGACGGGAGATCGGTCGAATTGGCCAGATGATCAACGGTTTGATCCGATCAGTCCGACCAGCTTCAGCAGCCTGAAGTTCTCAGAAGGCATTTCCGAGAGCCGAGAGCCGGCAGCCGGAAGCCGACTACCGTCCGCGCATGGCTTTTCTGTACGCCGCTACATTCTTATTGTGTTCTTCCATGGTGCGTGCGAAGCGGTGATGGCCCTGGGCGTCGGCGACGAAATAGTAGTAGTCGCTCTGTGCGGGGTGCATGGCGGCTTCGAGCGCGCTGCGTCCGGGATTGCCGATGGGGCCGGGTGGTAAGCCCGCATTGCGGTAGGTGTTGTAGGGCGAGTGAAACTGCATGTCCGCATGATGCAGGGCGCCCTGGTAGGTTCCCGCCAGAAGTTCTGCATAGATGATGCTGGGGTCGGCGTCGAGAGCGATCTTCTTGGCCAGGCGGTTGTAGTAGACGCTGGCCACCAGTGGCCGCTCCTCGGCGACCGCGGTTTCTTTTTCAACGATCGAGGCCATGATCACGGTGCGCTCGACGTCATTCGGACCTTCAGACGCTACTCCGGCCTGCTCCGCACGGTCCGCGACCACTCTCAGCCTTGCCTGCGTAGACTCGCCCGAGATCAAGTTCATCTGGTGCGCCACCTGACGGAACTGTTTGACCATGGCGGCGGCCATGTCGTGCATGGTCATCATGCGGGAGAACTCATAGGTGTCGGGGAAAAGATAGCCCTCGAGCGAGCGCGCCTGGGGAGCGAAGTCGGCAATCAGCGCCGTGTCCGTTTGCGCTTCTTTCAGGAAGTCGTCGGCGGGGCCGAGCCCTGCCGCCTCGATCGCGCGGGCGATGTCGAACATGGTGTAGCCCTCGGGCACGACCACGGTATGGAAGTAGACGTCGCCGCGCCGCAGGCGCTTCTGAATGTCGATGATGTTGGCCGGCTTGTCGAAAAGATATTCGCCCGCCTTCAGGGAGCGTTTGGGGTGCACGTAGTGCCAGAGCACGAACGCCTCTTCGCTGCGAATAACCCCGGCAGCCT
>Ga0116223_10004235_pt1 | contig 12481 bp, 8 predicted proteins | sample Sb_taG_3_FD_90092 | JGI IMG/M metagenome (GOLD analysis project Ga0116223, IMG submission 90092) | Peat soil microbial communities from Weissenstadt, Germany - Sb_50d_a_PC metaG | ecosystem: Environmental > Terrestrial > Soil > Wetlands > Peat | place: Germany: Weissenstadt | collected 2010-09-21 | reverse complement strand
CGACCACAACAATGAAATCGGCTGGGGGTGCTCTTCAGACTAGTGCCCGCCTGCAATTCCATGCATCTACAGGGTTTGAACTTCAATTACACTTTTGGGAGACGAACCTCCAAAACCTTCCTGCCGGTGGGTCGTCGCTAGTCTCGTCGTCTCGTTATTTGTCGGTCTTGGGCTCGGAATTCTTCAAAAGAAGCGACAGGGTACCACAAGGCGGTTGAAAAAGATATCCAAAGACCAAAAAGTTCCAAAAAGTTAGGAACGCTAGAAATGCTACACTTTCTCATTAGTCTACTCAGTTGGTTCCCATGGAGCCGTCTTCACCGGATGACCGTTCCCTTCTCGCCCAGATCGCCGCTGGCGACCAGCGGGCTGCCGAGTCTTTCGATGCCCGGTTTCGGCCTCGGCTACAGCGGTTTGCCCAAAGTAGGATGGTTCCTTTCCAAGACCAAAATGATCTCGTTCAGGATGTCCTGCTCGCTGCATTCCAGAAGATCCGAGAACATAAGTTCCACGGGGAGTCGTCACTCGGCACGTGGCTTATAGGAATTCTGAGCCATAAGATTGCAGATTATTGGGATCGAAATAGTCGGGAGAGCGGCCGAATCGCGCGCACTGAGAACATTGAGCTTACAGCAACACAGCCGGCGATTGACCGAATTCCGGATCCGGCTCCGCACCCTGACGTCGCCGTTGAAACCCGGGAGAACCTGGCGATGCTGCCGAAAGAACACCGGGTTGTCCTGCTTCTCAACGTCACAGAAGGTTGGACGACTGACGAGATCGCAGCCCTTCTCAAGATGCCGAGTGGGACCGTGGGGAGAATTTTGTGGGAAGCGAAACATTTGCTTCGGGGGAACCCACGTGCTTTGAAGAAATTGGCGCCGGGTAGGGACTAACAAGCTCTGAGGGGGTTGATGAACGAGCCAGGCGAGGGCGTTGATCGTCCGCGATGTAGCCAGCCCGAGTGGAACGAGGCCATCACCGACTATTGTTTCGGTGGCGTTCGTCAGGAAGACAGGGATCGGTTCGAGGCGCACGTCCTGGAATGCGACCTTTGCTGGCATGAAGTTCAACGACTCGATTCGCTGATCAAGACGCTACGTTCCGACAAGAGCCTCACACAACGCCATTTCACATCCGACATCGTAAGCATGGCGGGCATCTCGTCGGTATTCCCTCGCTTTGTTGCGGGTCATCGGATTCACGTAGGCGTTGCCGCCGTCATCTTCGCGTGCATCGTCGCCCTGTCGGTCTTCATGGAAATCGCGTATCAGTACGACCGCTTCGCTGCGTTTGCTTGGACCGCAGCGCCGGTTGTGTTCCTTTGGATGGCCGCGGCCGGTATCGGGGCATTGGCCACGGACTGGAGATTGACCCGTGCCGGACGAGCCTCCGGGCTTGCGGCTTCGATTGGCGTGCTGGTGTCCGCCGCCGCCCTGCAATACATGGTGTTGCGGCCCTTTCTACCGATCTTCCCAATCACGGAGGCAACGTTCCAGACGTGGACGGCTCAGGCCGCCTTCCTAAAGGATACGGTGTATACTGTCGCCTTTACTGCGCTGTTCACGCTTGTGCCTTTCCATTTCATTGTCACCATGCAGCGGGAACTTCAAGGCGGTAGGCATCGGATGGCGTTTGAGCTTCTGACAGGCGGCAGGTTCGCCGTCGCTCCGACGCGTGCTCCGTATATCAGAGCTTGGCTCTTGGGCGTTCTGCTGGTTTGCGGCGCGATTTATTCCATCGTCAGCACGGCCCACCTGCTAGAAGCTCTCAAGGTGACCGAATACAGCAACCTGTTCATCCACACGATCCAGATTCGGTGGCTCCTGTTCCTGGCGCTTGGCCTGGAAGGGCTGGCTTGGTATCACTCGGCACTGAACGAACTAAAGCGGGAATCGGCCGTGGTTTACCGGCTGTCAAACCCTATCTGACAAGCCACTGAGGAGATGGTCGTTACACCGATTGAAATCGTAGCTTAAGGCGCTAACGGTGGGTTCGCGCTTGGAAGCCAGCTCCGTTCGCGGGTCAGGATGGGGAGCAGATCCAATGGGGCAGGTGCCGCCATCATAATTCAGATCACAATATCTGCATATCCTTGACAGGGTTGGTGCGCACGTTTACGATTGAGTCGTTTCATCCGTTTCTTCGGAGGTCCGCTACATGGATCGTCGTCGGTTCGTGCAACGAAGCATCTTGCCTGTTATGGCGTACGCGGCGTCGGGCTCGGCCACGCCGTCAACGGACGAGCAAGCGGGGGCCGGCGGGCAGGCCGGCTTGAAGGAGAAGTTTTTCGGTTGCATTGCCGGCTGCCATGTCGGATCGGCGCTGAAAGGGCCTTGCGAGGGCTGGACCTGGCAGGATTGCGAGGCGAAATTCGGCGTGATCGACAAGCTGCTGCCCTATCGGGACTACGGCAACAACTGGAATCGCGAGCCTGGCACTACCGAAGACGGAGTGGAGCGGCAGAAGATGATGATCACGGCGATCATCGAGAAGCAGGACCGGGTGACCGCGGAAGACGTGCGCAAGATCTGGGTGCGCGACATGAAGCCCGAGGCGGCGGGCATGATCTCGGAGCCGTTTGAAGCCGTGCTGCTGAAAATGGCGCAATCCGGCATGCCGGCCGCGGATATCGGCAAGTATTGCGACTACGCGGGGCTGGTCTCGATGTCGCGGTCGTGCCACGCGATCGCGCTGATCAACGCGGGCGATGTGGATAGCGCGGTGAACGACGTGATGGAAGTAGGACAGCTCTACCAGACCGCCAACAGCCGGGGTCTGCAGTGGGCGGCGATCATGGCCATCGCGATCGCGACGGCCACGAAGCCGGGAGCGACGGTGGACCGCGTTATTGCCGCGGTTCTCAAGGGTCATCCGCGGATCGGGCGGGGAGTCACCGCGGAAATCGAGCGCGGGCTGAGGGTTGCACAGCCCTGCAAGGATTACCGGGAGTTGCGTGTGGCATTCGACAAGGTCTATTTCGGCAAGGGCATGCCATATCCGACTTCTTACGCCAACGAAGTGGTCACCAAGGGTATTTGCGTTTTTTCCATGGGCGTTTTTTCCATGGGCAGGGGAAACACGAAGGAAGCCATGCTGGCCGCGGTGAACATGGGGCGCGACACGGACTGCATGTCGGCGTGCGCCGCGGGAATTTTGGGGGCGCTCACGGGAGCGGGCTCGATTCCCGAGGAATGGATCAAGCAGGTGGACTACGCGACTACCAAAATGCCGATTACGAACAGCAGGAGAAGCATCCGGGAGCATGCCGACGGGCTGTATGGGGCTTTCCTGGCGCGGCTTCGCAGGATGCGGGCTTATACCGCGGAGATGGAGAAGGCCTGAGTATCTCTGGCGGGTGCCGGCGCGTTCGCAGCGAAGTGGCGCAATCGGGATCGACCGACGAGTGTGTGGGTGTGGTCCAGGCGCGAATGATGGTCGAGGTCAAACAGCCGTTCTATCGTCACTTTCGGCTTCCCAGGGCGGCGCGCGAGTTCAAATTTATTGAGGCCGGATGCGCCAAATATGGAGTATCGTTCCGCCTCCGCCGCATCCAGAGCGGCAGAGAGACAGGGTCGAAAAACCGGCTGGCCAGGAAGAGCGCGACCAGGGGGTCGCGCGCGGACCCGGGGGTCCGCCCCACTTTTTCACGACAAAAACCGATCGTCACCTCTGCCAAGAACAGATCTCACTCGTAGCGCAGAGCCACAATCGGGTCGACTTTCATGGCGCGGCGGGCGGGGATGGCGCAGGCCAACAGGGCGACGGCGATCAGGAGCGCGGCGGCGGCGCCGTAGGCCAGAGGGTCGCGCGGCGTGACTTCGTAGAGCTGAGTGGCGAGCACCTTCATGAGGAAGAAGGCAGCGGCCAGGCCGAGCGCCGCTCCCATCGTGGCGAGGCGCGCGCCGCGGGCGAGGAACCGGCCCAACATCCTGGCGGGGCGCGCTCCGAGGGCCATGCGCACGCCGATCTCATGCGTCTGCTGCGTCACGATGTACGAGAAGACGCCGTACACTCCGGCGACCGCGAGGATCAGGGCGAGCAGGGCGAACAGGCCCAGCAGCAGCGTATCGAACACGGCGCCCGAGACCGATTGGGAGATGAAACGATCCATGGTCTCGAAGCCCGACAGGGCGAGATCGGGATGCTGCACGGCGATCACGCGGCGAATGGCTTCGGAGAGCGCGGCAGGGGCGGCCGAGGCGCGGACCACCAGGTGCAGTTTGTCGGACGGAAACTGGGCGAACGGGAGGTAGATGGTGGGTCGCGGCGGCGTCCGGAGCGTGTGATTGCGGACACCGGCTACGACACCGACGATCTCGACGGTCTCTCCGAAGCGGAGATGCTTGCCGATGGGATCTTCCTTGGGGAAGTAGCGGCGCGCGAAGGGCTCATCCACGACGGCGCAGAATGGCGATGACGGCCGATCGTGGCCGTCCGGCAGGCGGCCGCGGAGCAGCGGGATCTGCATCGTCTGAAAATAGGCGGGGGTGACGCTGCGGAAGTCTTCGTCGTCGCGATCCTGCGGGGCGCGCGGCGGATGCTCCACGATGTCGAACAGCATGTCGTTGAACTCGTTGTGGATGGGCATTTCGCTGATGGCTCCCACGGCTTCGACGGCGGGCAAGACGCGGACGGCAGCGGTCATCTGTTCGACGAGGCGGTCGACGTGCGCGGCGTCGCCGGTCTTGGGCAGCATCAGGCCCGCGGAAAGGATGTTCTTCGTGGCAAAGCCCGGCAGGGCGTGCAAGGTGCGATAGAGGCTTTCGACCAGCAGGGCGGCGGCGATCAGGAGACAGATGGAGAGGGCGGTTTCAGCGACCACCAGGGCGCCGCCCATGGCGTGACGGCGGCGGCCGGCTCCCGCACGGGTGTCGTCACGCAGGGAACTGATTGGCAGGCTGAAGCCTGCCCCACCGGTGGCGAGCCAGGCGGGCGCGAGCCCGAAGAGCACCGCGGTGGCCACGGAAATCGCGGCGGTGAAGGCCAGCACGTGGGCATCCAGGCGAACTTCCTGGAGCCGCGGCAGGGTCTCGGGACCCAGGCTGCGGAGCAGGACTAACCCCCAGCGGGCCAGCACGAGCGCGAGACCGCCGGCCAGCAACGCCAGCAGCAGGTTCTCGGTGAGGAATTGGCAAAGGATGCGAAGGCGTCCGGCGCCGAGAGCGGTGCGAATGGAGATCTCGCGGTGGCGGGCGCCATATCGCGCCAAGAGCAGGTTGGCAATATTGACGCAGGCGATGAGCAGCACCAGCGCGACCGCGCCGAGCAGCATCAGGAGCACGGGGCGGGTGGATCCGACGATGGCCTCCTGCATGGGACGCAGGTGCAGGCCCCAGTCCTTGTTGGTGTTCGGAAACTGCCGGCCGAGGTCGAGCGCGATGGCGTCCAGGTCGTTCTGCGCCTGCGCCTCGGTCACGCCGGGGCGAAGACGGCCGAGCGTCAGAAGCATGTGGCCCATGCGGCGTTGCATGCCCGGTGCGCGCAACGGAACGGGGAACCAAAAGTCCGCGGCTTTGGGGAAGTCGAGCGAGGCTGGCATGACCCCGACGATGGTGACGGGGTTGCCGTCGAGCCTGCCGGTGAGCGCGGCCACGTCGGGGTTGCCGCCGAATGCCTGCTGCCAAAGGCGATAGCTGAGGACCACCACTTGCGGAGTTTGCATCTGCTCATCGTCCCGGGTGAAGGAGCGGCCGAGGATCGGCGAAGAGCCGAGGGTTTCGAAGAACTCGGCGGTGACCATTCCGCCCTGGAGTTGGCGCGCCTGGCCGTCGAAGCTCCAGCTTTGGGACATGGTGCCCATGGTAAAGAACGCGGCCAGGTGCTCGAAGGTGCGGTTCCGATCGCGGTAGTCGAGGAAGTCGGGCGGCGAGACGGCGGCGCCGGTGAATCCACTGGGGGTGCGCCCGGTACCCCACATGAGGCGCTGCGGCTCGGGGTATGGCAGGGGATTCAGCAGGACGGCGTTGACCACGCTGAAGATGGCGGAATTTGCGCCGATGCCGAGCGCCAGGGTGGCGACGGCCACGGCGGTGAAGCCGGGATTCTTGACGAGCATGCGGGCGGCGTATGCGAGATCCCTCAGGAGGATCTCCAAACGGCCAAACGCCCACGCGTCCTGGGCGTACTCGCGGACGAGGGTCGCGTTCCCCAGATGCCGGCGCGCCCGGTGGCGCGCTTCGGCGGGGGGCATGCCGCGCGCGAGGTTCTCCTGGATCTCGAGGTCCAGATGGGCGTCGAGTTCCTCGCGCAATTCGTCCGCCAGCCCGCGGCGGCCGGCTAACGTCATCCGGATCTTGGACCACCATTCGCGCATCGGGTTACCCCTCAGATAGATTGTCTACGGTAGACATTCTCCTTATAGTGACTTCGAAGGGGGCGCCGTGTCAAGCGGCGCGCAGGTGTGGGGTGCGCGGTCTCGTGAGCGGTGTGTTTCGGTGCGCGCCTGACAGGTCCTGGCGCGGTAGTAAGATATGTCTAGACATATGCGCACCACTGTACGGTTGAACGATGCCCTTTTGGATGAGGCGAAGCGCGAAGCGCGCCGGAGGGGTGGCACTCTGACGTCGCTGATTGAAGAGGGCCTGCGCAAGGAACTGGCGCACTCGAAGCCTGGTCCGCGGCGCAAGGTTGTCTTGCCGGTGTCCAAGTGCCGCGGAGGCGTCATGCCCGGCGTAGATCTGACCAACAACGCAAGTCTCCGCGACATCCTGGAAGAGGGGCTGCCGTTGCACAAACTGCGATGACCCTTCCCGACGTCAATGTGCTGGTGTGCGCGTTCCGGCCAGACTCGCAGTACCATTCGGAATGCCGGCATCGGCTGGACTCCGTAGTAAACGGTAACGCGGCATTCGGAATGTCTCCGGAGGTACTGGGCTCGGTTGTTCGGATTCTCACAAACCGGCGTATCTACCGGCAACCGGACCCGCTGGACAAAGTACTGGCCTATGCGAACACCGTGCTGGATCAGCCCCACTGCCTCGTCGTCCGGCCCGGCGCCCGCCACTGGGGAATCTTCTGCAGACTGTGCCGGGAGACCGACGCGGCCGGCGGTCTGGCGCCGGATGCCTGGTTCGCCGCGCTGGCTATCGAATCGGGCATGGAGTGGATCACGCTGGACCGTGACTTCCGCCACTTCGACGGGCTTCGCTGGCGTGCGCCATTCTGAAAGGCCGCTTCCGGTCCACTGCCCACGCGGGGGATAATGGGGCTATCGCAGCGGACATGGAGACCACCCAGCCACCATCGTGGATTTCGAAACTCAGCGGGAGCCTGGAAAGACTTCGTCAGAGCGAGAACCAGCTTTCGCTGGTCCTCAGCCTGGTGATCGGCGCGCTGGTCGGGCTGGTGGTGGTGGCGTTTATCCTGCTGACCGGACGGCTCGCGGCCCGCATGTATCCGGCGGGGGGATCGGGCTGGCGGCGGATTTTCGTCCCCACGCTCGGCTCGCTCACCACGGGCTATCTGCTGTGGCGCTACTTCCCGTTTGCGCGCGGCAGCGGAATTCCGCAGACCAAGTTCGCGCTCTTCATCAACGACGGACGAATTTCGTTTCGAACGGTGCTCGGGAAGTTCTTCTGCTGTTCGGCCTCGCTGGCCAGCGGCATTGCGCTGGGGCGCGAAGGACCGTCGGTGCAGGTGGGCGCCGGGCTGGCCTCCGTGGTGGCGCGGAACCTCGGACTCTCGCCGCGGCAGGTGAAGGCGCTGGTGCCGGCGGGCTGCGCGGCGGCTCTGGCGGCGGCCTTCAATACGCCGATCGCGGCGGTGCTGTTTTCGCTCGAAGAGATCATGGGCGATCTGCACGCGGAGGTACTGGGCTCGGTCGTGCTGAGCTCGGCCACATCCTGGATGGTCCTGCACCTGGTTCTGGGGGACGATCCTCTCTTCCACGTGGCGGGCTATCGGGCGGTGCATCCCGTGGAGTTTGGCGTTTACGCGGTGCTGGGGTTGGTGGGCGGGCTGGGATCGGTTTGCTTCGTCAAGCTGCTGCTGGGACTCCGCGCGTGGTTCATGCGCCTGCCCAGACGGACCGTCTGGTTTCAGCCGGTGGTGGGCGGCCTGACGGTCGGGCTGATGGGTTACTTCGTGCCCGAAGTGTTAGGGGTCGGCTACAACCACGTCGAAAAAGTATTGAACGGCGACATGGTTCTGAAAATGGTGGTGCTGTTTGCCGTGCTCAAGATCGTGGCGACCGCGGTGTGCTACGCGTCCGGCAACGCGGGTGGCATTTTTGGACCGGCGCTGTTCATCGGCGCGATGATGGGCGGGGCGGTGGGAGGCGTGGCCCACACGCTGTTCCCGCATTACACGGCGGGCCCCGGGGCGTATGCGCTGGTCGGCATGGGCACCGCGTTCGCGGGGATCGTGCGCACGCCGCTGACTTCGGTGATCATGATTTTCGAGATCACGCGCGATTACACCATCATCGTTCCGCTGATGATCTCCAACCTGATCGCCTACTTCATTTCGTACAAGCTGCAGAGGCAGCCCATCTACGAAGCGCTGGCCTACCAGGAAGGGGTGCACCTGCCCACCATGCATTCCCGCGCGCAGGCCGAGCGGATGCAGGTGCGCCAAGCCATGCGCCCGGCGCCGACGGTCCTGTCGCCGGACATGCTGATCGCGGTAGCGCTCGATCAAATGAAGGATGAGACGCTGGATGCCTGGCCCGTGGTCGACGCGTACGGGCTGTGGGGAATGATTCGAAGCAGCGAGTTGGAGCAGGCGGCGTCGGATGGGGCATCGCATCAGACCGTCGCGCAGATTCTCCGAGAAGCTCTGCGGAGCGGCGGCTCGAGCGCCGAAGAGCTTCCGCACGTCCACGACGACCACAGCCTGAGCCTGGCGCTCGAACGGATGGGAGCCACTAGGCTGAATGTTCTTCCCGTAGTCAGCCGCGCGAACGTGCACCAGTTGATGGGGATTGTCGTGCTGGACGATATCCTGGACGCTTACGGCGTGGCGAGGCGGGCCAGAACCAGGGAGCCGCGGCGATGACGGCGCAGCCTTCGGCGGGACGATCTTTCCTGGGGACCTTCGGGTTGGTGGGGCTCGCCATGGCGTTGCTGTTTGCGGTTGACATGTTTCTCGCGAAAACGGAGCGCGCGGAGAGCCTGGTCGGGGCGGCACGTCTCTTCGGAGAGGGCCGTGCCTTGATGCAAAGCGGAAAGAACGCGGAGGCGATCGAACGGATCAAAGACGCGATCGCGATTGACCGCGGCAATCGCGACTATCTGCGGACGCTGGCCGAGGCGCAACTGGCGGATGGAAGGACTGCCGACGCCGAATCGACTCTGACGGAATTGCTCGAGAGTGACTCGACCGACGGTCTGGCCAATTTGATCATGGCCCGGGTGCTGGTGAAGGACGGAAAACTTCCGGAAGCCATCTCGTATTATCACCGCGCGATCTACGGCCAGTGGAAAGAGGATGGGTCCGGGAGCCGGCTCCATGCGCGGTTCGAGCTGATCGACCTGCTGGCTCAGCGTAACTCCAAGGAGGAGCTGCTCGCCGAGTTACTGCCGATTCAGGACGAGGCTCCCGGCGATCTGAAGACTCAAGTACGGATTGGCCGGCTGTTCCTGGTGGCGGGATCTGCTGCCCGGGCGGCCGATGTGTTTAGCGGGATCCTGAACGACGACCCGGAAAATGCGGATGCGCGTGCCGGCCTCGGCGAGGCGGAATTCGCCCGCGGGGACTATCGCGCGGCGGAGCGGGACTTTCAGGTTGCCCTACGGCTGGCGCCCGCCGACCAGGCCTCCCGGCAACGACTCGATCTCTGCAACGAACTGCTGATGCTGGATCCCATGGAGAGGGGCATCGGTCCGGCGGGGCGTTTCCGCCGGAGCCTCAATCTGGTAGAGCTGACGCGGAATGACGCAAGTCAGTGTGCCGGTGAGAATCCTTCGCCGGAATTGCAGGGATTGCTGGATGAGGCGGGGAAGGCGCTGGAAGCTCATGTGGGTGGAGTTCAACAAAGCGAGGTGGCGGAGCAGAATCTGGATCTTGCCGAGCAGATCTGGCAGGCTCGCAAGAAGGAATGCAAGCTACCTCCCGCAGCGGATAGTCCACTGACTTTGGTTATGGCGCGACTGACTCAGTAGGCGACCCGACCGCTTGCTTACGCGCGCGGCTCCGATTACTTCGACTTACTCAGCTTGCGGAAGTATTCCGCGGCGGCGCCTTCCCAGCCTTGCGGGACCTTTTCGCCGCCGGGGCTGCGGACGCTGCCGTTGCCGCCGGTTTCATCCACCTTGCGGCGGAGTTCCATTTCCACCTGCTCCACGCCGGCGAGCGCGGCTTGAATACGCTCGTTCAGCAACGGATCGTTGGAGCCGGTGAAGGGATCGAGCTGGCGCAGGTCGCGGATGGCGCCCTGGATGTCGCGCGCGGTCGCGGGGTCATCGCGCATTTGCTGCTGGAGCTGCTGGAGGGACTGCAGCGTGTCGCGGTAGTTCTGCTGGAAATCCTGCTGGCGAATGCAGGGGCCGTTGGAAGTGTTTTGGCCGTCGACACAGAAAGCTCCGTTCCAGTTTCCCCAGGCGCCGTTGCCTCCGTTCCACGGGTTGCCGCCATAATTGTTGCCGTTGCGGGGGCCGTTGGGACCGCCGTTCCACTGCCCTTGCATGGCGCCGCCGCCGCCACCTTGCGGACTACCGCCTTGCGCCTGCTGTCCGCCCTGCTGGCCTTGGCCACCTTGTTGGCCCTGCTGGCCTTGTTGGCCCTGCTGCCCACCCTGCTGGCCTTGGCCACCCTGCTGGCCTTGTTGTCCACCCTGTTGGCCCTGCGGCCCTTGCTGCCCTTGCTGTCCGGCCTGTTGGCCCTGTTGACCCTGCTGCCCGCCGCGGCCTGACTGCTGCTGGCCGGGCTGGCCGCCCTGTTGTCCGCGCTGACCCTGCTGTCCGCGGCCGGCGAGTTGCTCCATCTGGCGCCGAAGAGCCTCGACCCGATTGAGCGCGGCTTCGACGGACTTGTCATCCTGGCCGGGCTTTCCACCCGGACCCATGGCCTGCTGCACCTGCTTGAGCTGGTCCCGCAGGTTGTTGAGACCCTGCGTAATTCCGGCTTCCGACATCACGGCGTAGCCGCCCATGCCGCGGCGGATCCAATCGGCGTTGCACTGCATGGCGCGATCCAACTCCTGCTGCTGGGCTTCGCCGAGCGCGTCGCGGAGCTTCGAGGATGCCTGGCGCTGGGTGGACTGCAGATCGCGCACGGCGTTCTGCATCTGCTGCTCCAGCTTCTTGAGATCGGTGGCCTCGGCCTCTTTCTGGCCGGCAAGCTGCTCGGCCTGGTTGCGGTTGACGCCCGGGCTGTCCGGGCCGTAGGCGCGGCGCATCTGGCCTTCGAAATCCTGCTGGCGGCGCGCCAGTTCTTCGGCCTGTTTAGCCATGTCATCCACCTGGCCGGAGGATTGCTGATTGCGCATGCCCTGCAGCCCCTGCAGGGCTTCGTTCAACTTTTCGGCCGCGCGGCGCGCCTCGGCTTCACCCTGGGGCGTGCCGGCCTGCTGCGAGGAGGCTGCCTGGCGCATGTCGTTGATCGCCTGGTTCAACTGGTCCAAGGTCTGCTGGAGTCGCTGCGGATCAGCGCCCTGCAACCGGTTTTGGCCAAGCTGGTTCATGCGCTGCTGCTGGGCCTGCTGTTGGGCCGACATCTGCCCTTGCTGTCCTTGTTGTTGGCCTTGCTGGCCTGCTTGTCCGGACTGTTGTCCTTGCTGGCCCTGCTGTCCTTGTTGTCCTTGTTGTCCTTGCTGTCCTTGCTGTCCTTGCTGCCCCTGCTGACCCTGTTGCCCCTGCTGGCTCTGCTGCCCGTTGCGGCTCAACTGGCTATTCTGCTGCGCCTGCTGCATCTGCTGCATTTGCTGCTGGAGCTTTTCGGCTTCGCGCCGCAGCATTTCCTGCTCCCAGCGCTGCTGGGGAGTCTGCGGCCCTTTGCGAGCCTGCTCGGCCAGTTCCTGCTGGCGCTTGGCGAGCTGCTTCAACTTCTCCAGCGCGTCGTCGATTTCCTTCTGCTGCTGCTGACCGCCGCCCCCTTGCTGCTGGCGGGCGCTGGCGCCTTCGTACTGGTTCTTTTCGGTATCCAGCTCCAGGTCGAACAGCCCCTGCATATCGCGTGTGGCGCCACCGCCGCCTCCTCCGCCACCGCCGCCCTGCCGTCCGAAGGCCACCTGGATATCGCGGAAGGTCGCCTCGGCGCGCAGCAGGAATTGCAGCGCTTTCTGCTCGGGCGCCAGCGCATCCTGCCACTTCGCGCCCTTCAGTTTGTCGGCGGCCGGACCCATGGCCTCCACCGCCTTATCCATATCGTCGACGAAGCTCTTGAAGGAATCGCCCGCGCCTTCCAACTGGCGGGCCTTCATGCGCTCGGAGAGCGACTTGGCCTGATCGCGCAGTTTGGATTGGACGGAGGCCAGAAACGCGGAGTTCTCGGCATCGGTGCCGCGCGCGCCCTGGCCCTTGAGCTGGTTCCAGGTGGCGGT
>Ga0116223_10004232_pt1 | contig 12487 bp, 10 predicted proteins | sample Sb_taG_3_FD_90092 | JGI IMG/M metagenome (GOLD analysis project Ga0116223, IMG submission 90092) | Peat soil microbial communities from Weissenstadt, Germany - Sb_50d_a_PC metaG | ecosystem: Environmental > Terrestrial > Soil > Wetlands > Peat | place: Germany: Weissenstadt | collected 2010-09-21 | reverse complement strand
ATCGGCTATTCCGGCCCATCTACCCCTACGCTTGACACGCTTCGAGCGATTCATCGGGCACACCTGCTGACCGTTCCGTTTGAGAATCTCGACATCGGTCTAGGCCGGAAGATTGTGGTGGATGAGGATGCGTTTGTCCGCAAAGTTGTCGAGCGCCGCCGTGGCGGGTTCTGCTACGAGCTGAATGGAGCCTTCTCCGCGCTGCTTCGTGCGCTGGGATTCCGGGTCACGCTTCTCTCGGCGGGTGTTGCAAGAGAAGATGGTGGCCGCGGTCCGGAGTTCGACCATCTTACCCTCCGCGTCGATCTCGACGAGCCCTGGCTGGCGGATGTCGGATTCGGCGATTCGTTCCTGGAGCCGCTGCGTCTTCGGCTGGACATTGAGCAATCCGATCCGACGGGAACGTTCCAGCTGGTGTTGGCGGGCGAGCGAATCGAGCTGGAGAGAAAAGAACCAGATGGGAACTGGAAGCGGCAGTACTCATTTATGCTGCAACCTCGGCAGCTCGATGAGTTCGCCGCGATGTGCCACTACCACCAGACCTCGCCCGATTCTCACTTCGTGCTAAACAAGATCTGCACACTGCCGACGCCCGAAGGCCGCATCACTCTCTCGGGGATGAAATTGATCGAGACCAGGCATGGACAGAAGACGGAACGAATGCTGGCCTCGGAGAAGGAGTGGGGCGACGTACTCAAGGAGAGATTCGGGATCGTTCTATAGGCAGGGTCCCCGAAAGCAGCATCGGAAACACCGTCCAAGAGAATCGCGGTTCCCTTACTAAACTGACATCTGAGGTCCGACGTCCGAGGTCGCTACTTCAACGCGGTGACACGTGCCCCAAGGCGCGACTTGTACCGGGAAGCGGTGTTCTCGTGCAGGATGCCCTTCTGGATGGACTTGTCGAGAACCGAAACCGTCTTGCGGTAGACCTGCTCGGCGGCTTGTTTGTCTCCCTTGGCAAGAATCTCGCGCAGCTCGCGGAGCTGGGTGCGCAAGCGGGACGTATTGGCGCGGTTGCGGGTCGTACGCTTCGGGGGCTGGCGGGCGCGCTTGAGCGCCGAGAAATGATTAGCCATTCTGGTTCGTTACCTTCGTGTGTACAGCAAGATCTTCGGGTGGGTCCGAATTACTTATTATAGGCGAGTAACTCGCGGCCGGTCAAACATATGGCTGACGGACTCGATCGTCTGAAAGTGCTCATCAACTCTTCGACGCCCATCGTGGTGATGGAGACGGCGGAGGAGATGCGCGCCGTCGGCTTGGTGCGCACCGCTTGTTCTGCGCTGAACATGGCGACGTTTGAATGGAGCATCGCCGACGGGCTGGTCCGCTCGGGCAGCGGCGCTCCGGTCGAGGGACAGAAGGTAACGGCACAGGCGCGCATCGACCAGATCACGACTTGGACTCACGGCGGACGTACGCAGACCCAGACTCGGACGTCTTTGAGTCCGGGCGGCGCTGAGGCAGACAGGTTAGCTAAGGCGGTGTTTTCGTCGTTGGGAGCCGAGGGGGGAGCCGCGACGAATTCTGGCGCTTCTGGCTCGATCTACAACACACGCGAGCCGGTGCAGGCGCTGGCGAACATGGAAGCGATGACTGTGGAGGCGGTGTTCATCCTGAAGGATTTTCACCGTCATATGGACGATCCGGTTGTAGTGCGGCGGTTGCGCGATGTGGGGCAGAAGTTCTCGGCGAACCGGCGGACGGTGGTTATTACCGCGCCCGAGATCGTAGTGCCGGCGGAGTTGATCACGCTGGTGGAGTATTTTGACCTGCCGCTGCCGGACCGCGATCGGCTACGTGAAATCATCCACGAGGCTTTCACGCGACTCTCCAAGACTTACACCTTGAAACTGCAACTCGACGCCAATGGCGTTGACGCGATGGCGGCCAATCTTCGCGGGCTGAGCGAGGAAGAGGCGGAGCGGGCTATCTCGCAGGCGTTGGTGGCGCGCTACGCGCTTTGTCCGGAAACAGTCACCGATGTGCTCGAAGCCAAGAAGCAGTTGCTGCGGCATTCGGGAATGCTGGAGTTCATCGATGCATCCGACAACATGGCCAGCGTGGGCGGCCTGGAGAATCTGAAGCATTGGCTATCGCAACGGCGCGGAGCCTGGGAAGATTCGGCTCGCGAGTTTGGTCTGGAGCCTCCGCATGGCGTGATCATTCTTGGGGTGCAAGGATGCGGAAAATCGTTGTGCGCCCGGGCCGTGGCTGGAGAGTGGAAACTGCCGCTGGTGAAGTTCGATACCTCAGCGGTCTACGACAAGTACATCGGTGAGACGGAAAAACGTATTCGGAAAGTCTTTCAAGTGGCCGAGGGCCTGGCGCCGTGCGTGCTATGGATTGACGAGTTGGAAAAAGTCTTCGCCGGTAGTGGTCCGGATTCGGCCTCGTCCGATGCCGGCGTTTCGTCGCGGCTGCTGGCGTCGTTTCTCTCGTGGATGCAGGACCGCAAAGCGCCGGTTTTCGTCGCCGCCACGTGCAACAACGTTACCGTGCTGCCGCCGGAACTGATTCGCAAGGGACGTTTCGACGAACTCTTTTTCGTCGATTTGCCCAATCAGGCGGAGCGTAGGCAGATTCTTTCGATTCAACTCGCGAAGCGGAAGCGGAATCCCGCGGGGTTCGATCTGGAAACCGTGGCCGCGGCAGCAAAAGGTTATTCTGGCGCCGAGATCGACGCGGCGGTGCAGACGGCGATGTACGAGGCTTATTCTGACAAGAAAGACGTTACGACGCAGTCGCTGCTTGACGCTCTCAAAGCTACGGTGCCACTCTCCACGACGCGTGCAGAGGAGGTCGTCGCACTGCGGGAATGGGCGCGGACCCGGGCGGTGTCGGCATCGGCTGCGGAGCCACTTGGCGCGCATCCGTAACGTCCCGGCGTGACGTTGACTCCCGACCGGTAGAGCGGTACCCTTAAACGCAATGGCAGTGGCTTGCCCTCTGGGCATGAGCATTCCGGCCGGTTCCGTCTCTGAGCACAATCCTGTTTTGTCTGTGAAGAGGCTGACGTGTCGGTATTCCCTGGAGTGCGGTGGTAGGGGTGCGCCTCGCTTCGCTCGGCTGGACAGCCGAGGCGGCTGTCCCTACATGGTTCGCGGTTCGTCAAAGAGATTGAATGAAGAAAAGTATCGGGATTAGTCCCAACATCGAGACCCTGTTCGGCACGCGCGACGAGAATGTGCGGGTGCTTGAAGACGGGCTCAACATCACGATCAATCTGCGGTCGAACGCCATCGAATTGGAAGGCGCGGCCCGCGACGTGGCGCGCGCCGAACAGGTTTTCGCGGACTACGAGAGCCTGCAGCGCTCCGGGCACACCTTCAATAACGGCGACCTCAACAGCATGCTGCGAGTGCTGATGTCAGACCCAAACGCCACCCTGCGCGGGCTGGCTGACGCCGGCCGGCAGCGTTCGTTTGGCCGGCGCACGGTGCAGCCCAAGAGCATCAACCAGAGGCGTTATCTCGAAGCCATCGAGAAGCACGACATGGTGTTCGGGATTGGTCCGGCGGGCACAGGTAAAACCTACCTCGCCGTGGCTATGGCGATTTCGGCGCTGCTCGCCAAGCGCGTGAACCGCATCATTCTCGCGCGTCCGGCGGTGGAAGCTGGCGAGCGGCTGGGATTCCTGCCGGGTACATTGCAGGACAAGATCGATCCTTACCTGCGCCCCCTGTACGACGCGCTCTACGACATGCTCGATCCGGAGAAGGTCGATCGTTATCTGGAGAAGAACGTTATCGAAATTGCGCCGATCGCCTTCATGCGCGGGCGCACCTTGAACGATTCATTCGTGATTCTGGACGAGGCACAGAACACGACCTCGGAGCAGATGAAGATGTTCGTCACGCGGCTGGGATTCAACTCCAAGGCAGTGATCACGGGTGACGTTACGCAGATCGATCTGCCGAACGCCCGCCGCAGCGGCCTGCTGGAGGCAGCGGAGGTGCTGAAGACCGTCGAAGGACTGATGTTTGTTTACTTTGACGAAGGCGATGTGGTGCGGCACCATCTGGTGCAGCGGATTATCCGCGCCTATGATGAGCACAAAGTGCGCGTTGCCGAACAGCAGACGCTGTTGCTGGCGGAGGGCAAGAACGCGGAGGCCAGGGCAGCGGAAGTGAAAAATGGAGCGAACCAGCCGCGGGAAGGAATCGGCAGCACGAACGGCGGTCCGGCCACCGGGGAAAGATCTGCTGTAAGCGCGAAGTTTGAGGAATAGAAGTTGCCGCAAGCCGGGAGGGCTCACTATGGGCCCTCCTGTTTGTTTTGATTCGCGGTGAAGGCAGAGGAAAACCAAGACTTGGTCATTCTGCAAAGGCCGGTCGCGCACTTGAGTAAGCCTGCCCTGGAACGGTTCTTGTTACGCGCCCGCCGGGCGGTAAAGCTCAAGGGCACGGTAAGTCTGCTGGTCACCAGCAGCGCCGAGTTGCGCTCCATGAATCGTCAGTTTCGAGACAAGAACAAGCCGACCGATGTGTTGTCATTTCCGCCGCCGGCGGAAGCCCAGCCACGCCCGGCAAGGCCTTTTGCCGGGGATGTGGCGATCTCGGCCGACATTGCCCGGGAAAACGCGGATCGACTCGGGCACTCGCTGGCCGACGAGATAAAGATTCTTGCGCTGCATGGCGTACTTCATCTGGCGGGCTTCGATCACGAGCGCGATAATGGGCAGATGGCGCGCAAGGAGATTCGATTGCGGCGGCAACTCAGATTGCCGGTGGGGCTGCTCGAACGGACGGAACACCGTGCCCGTGCTGGAAGCCGGAGGCAGGCATGAGCCTGACCGTAGCGCTTGTGCTCTGTCCGCTACTCGCGTTGTTGGCGCTGGTCTCCTACGTGGACCGCGTCTATCAGGAGATCGGCAAGTTCCTCTCGCGCGAATTTCAGGACAACATCGACGTTTTCGAGCAGAAGATCGAGCCGCCGCTACGCGTGAGCCGCAATCGAGCTTCGCTGTCGATGGCGGTCCTGACGCAGTTGACCATGGCAGCCATCGCCCTGCTGGTGGGCTTTGCCGTGTTCGGCGACCAGCGGTGGAGCGTTTACGAGATCCTAGAGGCTACAATCAGCCTGATTCTGATCGTGATTGTGTGCAACCGGTTCCTACCCTTTGTATTTTTTTCCCGCACCAATGGCGCCTGGCTCATCCGGTGGATCTGGTTGTTCGGATTCTGATCTATCTGGTGATGCCTGCGACCGTCATCCTGGGCTTCCTGAAATCAGTGGCGACGCTGACCCGCCAGAACACGGGCGAGCTACCGGAGACCTCGGCCGAGGCCGTGGATGCGCTGATTGAGGCCGGCCAGGAAGAGGGCATTATTCAGGAGGGCGACCGCGATCTGATTCAGTCGGTGGTGGAGTTCAGCGGCAAGACGGTGCGCGAGGCGATGAAGCCGCGCCCGGAGATGTTCGTCGTCCCGATCGACACCACGGTCGAGCGATTTATTGAAATGCTGCGCACGAGGCGCTATTCGCGGGTGCCGGTGTACGAGGGAAGCGTCCACAACATTAAAGGCATCGTGTACGCACAGGACGTGCTGCAGGTGCCCGACAGCGAAGCAGGCAAGCGCACGCTGGATACCCTGATGCGGCGGGATCTGTATTTCGTCCCGGAGAGCAAACTGGGGAGCGATCTTCTCCGCGAGATGCAGAAGAACAACATTCGCATGGCCATCGTGGTGGATGAGTACGGCGGCGTGGCCGGGCTGGTGACCATCGAAGACCTGGTGGAAGAGATTGTGGGCGAGATTCGCGACGAGCACGAAAAGCCGGAGATCGTGCGGGAAGGCGATCGCACTTACATCGTTTCCGGAGGGATGGACGTTGATCGCCTCTCCGAATTGTTCGGAGCCAGGCCGGAGGGGAGGGAGTCGGCCACTGTGGCGGGTTTGGTCAGCGAACTGGCCGGGCATATTCCGCGGAAAGGCGAGATCGTGGCAGACGATGGCCTGCGCTTCGAGGTGTTGGAGTCTACCGACCGAAGGGTAGAGCGGGTGCGAATCACCTCGGTCCAGCCCGAACAGTTGAAACTGATCTGATCGGGCTTCGGGCTCCAGCCTTCAGGCTTCGGCAACCCAGCGGCCTGATATAGTCGGGTTGCGGGCATCAGGCTCTTCGCTTCGGCAACTGGGATCCAAACACCACCTCAGAAGAGCTGAAGCCCGAGAGCTGAAGCCCGAAGCCTGATCCTATGCCTTTCCGCTCCGGTTTCGTTTGTATTCTCGGCCGCCCCAACGCGGGCAAGTCCACCTTGCTGAACGCTCTGGTGGGCGAGAAGCTGGCGATCATCTCGCCGAAGCCGCAAACCACGCGCAACCGGATTCAGGGCATCGTCCACATTCCCAAACAGAAAGGGCGTGACGGCGCCCAGATTGTCTTGATTGACACGCCCGGCGTCCACAAGCCGGACAGTTCGCTCGGCCGGAAAATGATGGTGGAGGTGCGCGAGGCGCTGGAAGGCTGCGACCTGGTGCTGGTCATTATGGATGTTACGCGGAGGCTGGATCCCCGCGACCAGTTTGCGCTCGACTTGTTGAAGCAATCTGGAACCCCATCCTTTCTCATCCTGAACAAGGTGGACTTGATCCGCGACAAGGCCAGGCTGCTGCCGCTGATTGAGGAATACCGCAAGCTGCACGACTTCCGCGAGGTGATTCCGGTTTCTGCGCTTAAGCGAGACGGTCTCGACGTCCTGTTGGCGAAAACAGTCTCCGCGTTGCCCGCGGGCCCGCGGTATTTCCCGGAGGACCAGACGACCGATCAACCGGCCCGCTTCATGGCCGCCGAGATCATCCGCGAGCAGGTGCTGCTGGAGACTGAGGAAGAGATCCCGTATGCGACCACGGTGATCGTCGAAAGCTTTGAGGAAGGCCAGAGACTAACGCGGGTCGCGGCCACGATCTATTGCGAGCGCGAGGGACAGAAGGGCATTTTGATCGGCAAACGCGGCGAAATGCTGAAGCGAATTGGAACGGCGGCCCGCTTGCGGATGCAACGCATGTTGGGGATGAAGGTGTTTCTCGAGTTATACGTCAAAGTGCAGCCCGGCTGGCGCGAATCACGCACCTTCGTCGAAGAACTCGACTGGAGAAGGCAACTGCAGCACCTGACTGGGGAACCATCAGAGCGGATGGCTGGTGGAAAAGGGAGGAGCCGTCCGGTCGAGACGAAACAGTAAAACCTTGTTTCGCTGTTTCCGTTTTTTGTAGCAAGCGCCCAGCACCCGCTATTGCCGGATTCCTCACGGTACCGCTAGAATCGCAACAGGGGCGCTTGAAGCCGGGCGCGGGGCCAAGAACAGTCGAGCCAATCATGAATTCTGGCGTTCCTTCCGACGAGCTTCTTCCAGAGCACGATTTTGATCCTGAAAAGCTGGCTTTGCGCGTCCGCGTTTCGCTGGCGGCTGACCGGAATTCTGTGGAGCCGATCGTAGCGCAAGTGATGGAAGCGGTGCGTGAGATCAAGTGCGCGGATGGCAAGGAAGACGCCATCGAACTGGCTCTGCAGGAAGCTCTGGCCAACGCCGTTATCCATGGAGCGAAGGAAGATCCCTCAAAAACTGTGGAATGCCTGGTAGCTTGTGACGAAGAACGCGGCATTCTTATTGTTGTGCGGGATCCCGGCACAGGCTTCGACCCGGCGGCCATTCCAAGCTGCACAGTGGGAGAGAACGTTTATTCCAACCATGGCCGCGGTATATTCCTGATCAATCAGCTCATGGATGAAGTTGAGTTCAGGAAAAATGGCACCGAGATCCATATGGTGAAGCGCTAACTTCCGCGGCTCCGCGGCGTCATTCCTTCGCAGCGATTCCCAGGGCTTTCATCTTCCGGTACATGTGGCTGCGTTCCAGGCCGAGCACTTCGGCGGTGCGGCTGACGTTGCCGTGGTTCTCGTCGAGTTTCTTCAGGATGAAGTCACGCTCGAAGGCATCGCGAGCCTGGTGCAGCGTGGAGAAGTCGCTTCGCGCGGCGCGGCGGGTGCCGTCGCGATAAACCAGCGGCGGCAGGTGTTTGCGTTCGAAGCGAGTTGTCGTGGGATTCATGATCACAATGCGCTCGATCACGTTGCGCAACTCGCGGACGTTGCCGGGCCAGGAATAGCGCATCAGGACCTCGATGGCCTCGTCTGTCATCTCGCGCGGCCGCCGCGCGTACGTCGTGGCCAATTCCTTGAGGAAATGACGCACGAATAGCGGGATGTCTTCCTTTCTTTCACGCAGCGGAGGTACGAAGAAAGGAATGACGTTAAGCCGGTAGAAGAGGTCCTCGCGAAAATTTCCCTTGGAAATTTCCTCCTCCAGGTCCTTGTTGGTGGAGGCGATGACGCGGACATCCACAGTGATGGTTTCCTCGCCGCCCAGCGGGGTCAGGCGCTGCTCATCCAGAGTGCGCAGCAATTTCGACTGCGTCTTCAGGCTCATGTCGCCCACCTCGTCGAGGAACAGCGTTCCGCCATTTGCCTTCTGAAACTTGCCATCCCGTTCCGTTGCCGCCCCGGGAAACGAACCCTTGCGATGACCGAACAACTCGCTTTCGATAAGATCTTCCGGGATAGCGGCGCAATTCACTTCGATGAAGGTTTCATCTTTTCGCAGGCTCTCAGCATGAATGGCGTGGGCGACAAGTTCCTTGCCCGTGCCGGACTCGCCATAGATCAGGACGCGGCCATTGGTGGGAGCCATGAGGCCGATCTGCTGGCGCAGCGCTTTCATCGGAATGCTGTCGCCCACGATCGTAATCCTGGGATGAAGCTGCTTCCGGAGGTCAAGATTTTCCCGGCGCAGCTTTTTGGATTCGATCGCGTTCTTCACCAGGATCATCGTCTTGTCAATGGAAAGCGGCTTCTCGAGAAAATCGTAGGCGCCGAGTTTGGTGGCGCGGACCGCAGTCTCGATGGTTCCGTGGCCGGAGATCATGATGACTTCCGGCGGGTTGTCGAGGCCGCGGATTCTTTCCAGGGTCTCCAAGCCGTCAATGCCGGGCAGCCAGATATCGAGCAACACCACTTCGTAGCTGTGCTGGGTGCGCAACAGCTTCAGGCACTCCTCGCCACTTTCCACGGAAGAGGCGGCATAGCCTTCGTCGGTCAGCACACCCTCCAGCGATTCGCGGATGCCGGCCTCGTCGTCAACGATGAGGATGTTATGCATGCTGCACGGTAACCGTAGCAGAAGATGCGGGCTCGGCGGCGACTGGCAGCTCCACGATGAATCGCGCTCCGAGGGGCTCGTTCTCCTCGATGCGAATCGAGCCGTGATGCTCTTCGATGACCCGGCTGACGATTGCCAGGCCTAAACCAGTGCCACGTTTCTTGGTCGAAAAATAGGGAAGGAAGAGTTTTTCCTTCAATTCCCGGGTTACCCCTTGACCAGTGTCGGCGACGGTGATCTCCACCGCGTCGCGGCTAACCACCAGCGCCGTGGAAATCTCAATGGCGCGCACCTGCGAGTCTTCCAGGGCTTCGGCGGCGTTGTCTATCAGATTGGCCAGGGCGCGCTTGATCGCCTCCGCATCCGCCATCACTTTGGGCAGGTCCGCCGCCAGCGACTTGTGCAGAGTGATACCGTCGAGTTTTCCGTGGAACATGGCCAGGGCACTTTCCACGATCGCGTTGAGATCGGCCGGCTGTGGATGGGAGGCCGGAAAGCGCGCCAAGGTGGAGAATTCATCCACCAGGCGGCGGACGGTTTCCACAGCACTGGCAATGGTTTCTGCGCAAGAGCGGATGATCTCCAGCGATGGCCCGTCGGGGGGCGCAGCGCGTTCCAGATGACGCCGAATGCGTTCTGCGGAAAGAGCGATGGGCGTCAGCGGATTCTTGATCTCGTGCGCCACCCGCCGCGCCACCTCGCGCCAGGCAGCCTGTTTCTGCGCCTTCAGCAGGTCGGAGAGATCCTCGAAGACGATGACGTAGCCGGAAGGTTCACCCTGGTGGCGCAGCGAGGCTACGGTGACGGCGACGTTGAGCGAACCGCGCAGAAGCGGCGTCTCCATCTGGCTGGTGGTCATGCCCATGCGATCGGCGCGGCGTAGCAAGGGCTCGAGATCCTCCAGCACATCGAGGGGGAATATTTCGGTCAGGCGGGCACCGTGAAGGATCCGGTGCTCACCCCCGCGACCGTCAGGATTGAACAGGCGGAACAGCGCCTGGTTGGCATGGGTAACGCGGCGCTCGGCGTCGAGCGAGAGTACACCCGTCGGGATGCTCTCGAGGATGGTCTCGATCTGGCGCCGGGAGGACTCGATTTGCCCCCGGCTGGCCTCCAGTTCCTCCGCCATGCGATTGAAGGAGCGCACCAGATCGCCAATCTCATCGGCAGAACTGACGTCGACCCGGTGGTCCAGGCGACCGCGAGAAATCTCCTGCGTGGCCTCCGCCAAGGCGGATAAAGGCCGGGTTACAAGCTTCGAGAGAAAGAGTGCCAGCCACGTAGTCACGAAAAGCACCATCATGGTCAGCAACAGAAGAAGGCCCATGTAAGTGCGGCGCACAATTCTCCGCTCATGAGCCAGTTCGAAGTAGCGTTGTTGGCTGGCTTCGACATGCTTTACCGTCTGGGAAAATTCTTTGGGCAGCGGGAGGGCAACCAGGATCAGGCCGTCGCTGCCCACCGGCGCGCTGCCGATGGTGTATTCCGTTTCCTCCCAGGTGAACTGCGCAGGCCGGTTTGCGGCTGCGTCAGGCAGCGGCAGCACCGACTTTAACTGGGCCCAGGGGGCAGGCAGGTTGAGGCTGGCTTCGGCGATGCCGTCTTTCACAGCGACGGCAAATCCACCCTGCAGCGTGACCTCGTGATCCTGGAATTCGTTCACCACGGAAGAAAATCCGTGGCCGGAAAAGCTGCGTTGGGTCTCCGGAGATGCCGCGATGGCCAGCGCTTCAGAGCGTGCATTCTGCGCCGCATACCCGGCCAGAAGCTGAGCCATGGCATGGGTATCGGCGCGCACCTCCTCCACCGGGGTGGAGAACCATTTGTCAATCGAGCGGTTCAGCAAGCCGTAGGAGAACCAATACATCACCATGACAGGGACGAAGGAAAGCAGTAGAGCGCCCGCCACCATGCGCGTGCGAAATTTCGAGCCGAGAACTCCAAGCCGGCGTTCGGCGAACAGCTTCAGGAGATTGCGGAACAGGACGAAGGTGAGGGCCACGAACAGAAGGAAGATCAGGGCCGAAAGCGCGGCGAAGACCACGATCTGCTGGTTGTTTCCGGGGCGCAGAAAACTCAGATCGAACGCGGTCTGAGAAACGAGGATGACGAGAAGAAGGAAAACCGAAATGGCCAGCAGAATGATGGCCTGCTTGCGGTTGGAATTTCCCGGAACTCGATTTGGAGCAGTCTGCGCCACGTTGAATCAGGGTTGTACCCGGAGTCGGTCGCGCCATGCAGGCGACTCCCTCCAACGGAAGTCATTATAGATGCAGGGGCAATCAATCGAGGGGCATTGGGCCGCGGGCGAAGGCGGTCAGTGAGGAGAAGGACGTCCTGCGGACAATTCCTCCAACACGGCGCGATAAGCCGGTTTCGGTTGGTAGCTGCGGTCAAACAAGAGCGCCTGTCCCCGAGTGCCGCGCGAGTGCGACCCGATCCAGGAGTATTTGTCGGTGAATCCCCAAGTCTGAATCGCGGTGCAGCCCGGGCTTTGCAGGCAAGCCCGCACGATGCCACGGTAGATGTCAGCCTGGTGAATCAGGTCGTCGGGATGAAGAGGCGTTCCGTGAGCATCGATGGGCAGGGAAACGTCGAGCTCGGTGATGTGGACTTGCACCCCGAGCGCAGTGAGCCTGGCTATGTTTGCTGCGATCGCCGCGGAATCGACCGTGAGTTCGGGGATGTGCATTTGCAGGCCCACGCCATCGATCGGAACCCCGCGGCGCTTGAAATCCTTGACCATGGCATAGATCGCGTCCGACTTGCGATTCAGACCTTCACCTTCGGCGTCATTGTAGAAGAGGAGAGCGTGGGGGTCGGCGTCATGGGCCCAGCGAAACGCTTGCTCGATATAGGCGGTGGCTTTTCCCGCCAGTCCGATGCCGGGTTGGTTGTACCAGGGAGAATCACGCAGATTGCCCTTTTCGTCGAGGCCCTCATTGACTACGTCCCAGGCGAACACCTGGGCGGCGTAATGCGTCATAACCCTGCTGATGTGTTCGTGCAGGAGCTGGGACAACTGGTCCGGCGTGTACGGGCCATGCGCCAGCCAGTCGGGATTGGCGCGTCCCCAGAGCAGGCAGTGGCCGCGTACTTTCATGCCGTGGGCTTTTGCGAAGCGCACGATTTCGTCGCCCTGACGAAAGTCGAAAGTGGCTGCGTCCGACCGGATGACCCACCACTTCATCGCGTCTTCCGGCTGAACCATGTTGTATTCGCGGGCCAGGGTGGATGCATAGGCTGTCTCCGAGAGCTGCGATGGGCGGACAGCAGCACCCAAGAGCACGCCGGCTTGTTCTGCTGTCTGGCGTACAGATT
>Ga0116223_10004228_pt1 | contig 12500 bp, 15 predicted proteins | sample Sb_taG_3_FD_90092 | JGI IMG/M metagenome (GOLD analysis project Ga0116223, IMG submission 90092) | Peat soil microbial communities from Weissenstadt, Germany - Sb_50d_a_PC metaG | ecosystem: Environmental > Terrestrial > Soil > Wetlands > Peat | place: Germany: Weissenstadt | collected 2010-09-21 | reverse complement strand
GGCACGGTGCGCTCCTGCTTGGCCTCCATGTCCGCGCTGGTGATGACGGTTATGCTGCTCGCGACTTCAGCTTCCGGCGTCGGCAGAAGGGTAGGCGTGACGACGATTTGCGGAAGTTGCTGCGTCTGATCGGACGCGACTTGTGCCATGGCCGGCGCGTGAGACGAGAGGACGATCAGGCTAGGTAGAACGAGCGCGCGACCGCGCGCCACAAACATAGAGTTGAGAGAAGGCATAAAGCCTCGCAGCGACGTGACACGTCACCGCGAGCCAAAGCAAGCGAAGCCGTCTTCAACGTGAGACGGACATCGGCTCGCCTCCATCGGTGCACCCCGCCCGATGCGTTCGCGCGTGACCACGGCCGATGGCAGGTCTCCTGGCTCGCGGGTCCATGCCTTGCGCCGCCTTCCCGGTTGCCCAGTGGCATCATGGCGCGCGGCTCGCCGCTTACAGTTGCGGGGGCAGCCATGGTTTTGGCCACGCGGGGCCGCACCATGTTCCCTTTTGATCCCCGAAGGGAACCATCGACGGCGAGGCTATCGCCGTTGCGCGCGGGGATCAATCCGAAACTTTGCCGGGGTGCTAGCTCTTGTTCCAGGGCTTCACGTCGGTGATCACCCAGTCGCCCGACTTGTCGGCGCAGGCCGTGCCCTGCAGCGAATCGTCGGCGTCCTTGCGGTCGATGGCGGCGCGAAAGCCCCGGCAGGTTCCGCTATCCGTCGCATAGGCTTCGCCGATGGCGGCAAACGAGCCCTTGGTGCCGGAATCGGGATTATCCCAGGGCACGGCTGCGCCATTGCCCTCCGGACCCAGGGCGCTGGCGAGCGCCACTTTGGCGCGGCGCCAGTCTTCTCCTTCAAGACCGCCGATCTGCGGCTGCCCAACCGATGCGGTTTGGTCGTCCTCATGCGAACCAATCAGCGATCCCATGGGCAGCGATACCGAACAGCCGCCGAGCGCGATGCAAATCAGGACCGCAGCGCGGGCAGGAAGCCCCACAGCTTTTTTCAGCACCCGCGCGTTTCCTATATAAGGCAATAGGCTCAATACCTGCCGACGATCGGTCCGCAATCACTCACCTCTGTCGCATCAGCGGTTCAGGCAAACCTATACTGGATGACTTAACCGTGCATGACTTCACGGATGCCGACGAACCTCTCGCGCTCTTTTCGGACTGGCTCGCGGCGGCGGAAAAGGCCGAACCCAACGATGCCAATGCCATGGCTCTGGCTACCACGGATGGCGAGGGCTTGCCAGACGTAAGAATGGTGCTGCTCAAAGCGTTCGATGCCAACGGCTTCGTCTTTTACAGCAATTCGGAAAGCGACAAGGGGCGCGAACTCGCCGCCAATATGAAGGCCGCGGCGGTTTTCCACTGGAAGTCGCTGGGCCGCCAGGTCCGCATTCGCGGCCCTGTCGAACTCGTGAGCGACGCGGAAGCGGACGCCTATTTTCGTAGCCGGGCGCTGCAAAGCCGCATCGGCGCCTGGGCGAGTCAGCAATCGCGGCCGCTCGAAAACCGATTGGCGCTCGAGATGGCCGTTGCGAAATACGCCGCCAAATTCGCGCTTGGCGGCGTGCCGCGCCCGCCTTATTGGGTCGGCTATCGCATCCGGCCGCTGGCAATCGAATTCTGGTCTCACGGTGCCTTCAGGCTTCACGACCGAATAAGGTTTTCCCGTGCTGAGCCGGAGGGCGGCTGGGAAAAGCAGCGTCTCTATCCATGATCGCTTGCCGATGACCCGCTTCGATCCCCCCCATCCGATCCTCGGGGTGAGCATCGCCGTGTTCCGCGAGGGACGCGTGCTGTTGTCAACGCGGACCAAGCCGCCGTCGACCGGCGTCTTTTCGCTCCCCGGCGGCCGCGTCGAGGCGGGCGAAAACCTGGAAGAGACCGCCTTGCGCGAACTGGAGGAGGAGGTGGGGGTGAAAGCCAAGATCATCGCCTTCAATCGCTTCGTCGAAATGATCGCGCCGCAGGCTGGCTCGGAAATGCGTCAGCATTACGTGGTCTTGTCCTTCGTCGGCACGTGGATTTCGGGAGAAGGAAGCCCCGGACCCGAGGCCGGCGAGGTTCTTTGGGCAGAGCCCAGACAACTCGTCCATCTCAACACATCGCCACATTTGGATGCGGTGGTCGAAGACGCTTTTAAGATCCTGCGCAGCAAGAATTTGGTTTAGCGCTCCAACCGCCCAGGCGAGATCGACGATGCCAAGCAGGAAAACAGCCGTTCTTCTGGCCATGATGGTCTCCGCATCGGCCGGCCCGAACGCGACGGCGCAGAACCTGCTCGAACGCTCGACGGCGCCGCCGCGCTACGAGGAGCCGGGCGAGGAATTAGCCCCGCAGGCGCCGCGGCCCCAGCCGCAAGCCCCGGCTGCTCTCCCGGCGGCACCGGGGACCAATCCCGCCCCCGCCTTGCCGGCAGTGGAGACGGCCAAACCAGGCTCCGCGCCCGCCGCGACACCGGCGGAGGAAGCGCCTGCCCCACCCTATGAACCGCAGCTCTTGCGGCTCTCGGAACTGCTCGGCGCGCTCACTTACCTTCAGGATCTCTGCGGCGGCCAGGGCGGCCAGATCTGGCGCGACAAGATGACCGCCCTGATGGACGCCGAGACTCAAGACGAGACCCGCAAACAACGCCTCGCCGGCGCCTATAACCGCGGCTTTCAAGGCTATGAGCTGAGCTATCGCCAATGCACGCCGAATGCGCACGAAGTCATCACCCGATTCCTCGATGAATCCGGCAAGATCGCACGCGATGTGACGCATCGGTACGGGACGTCGTGAACCCCGTCATACGGATCCATAGGGCTTTTCGATGCATAAATCGGCGCGAAACACCGCTTCATGGGCCGGGCTTGGCCTGCAGGGCCTGCAGAGCTGTGGCGATCGGCAAGAACAATGAGGCCGGCTTAGAGGCAAAGCGCCGAAATTCATGGTGCTGATAGAAGGCGATGGCGGCTTCGTCCTTGGCATCGACAATCAGCGCGAAGATCGCGGGTTCGGCGCGTGCTGCCCGCGCGACAGCATCCATGATGAGCGCGCTGCCAAGCCGCCGTCTTCGAAACCGGCGATCGACGGCGAGCCGGCCGATGAGGCCGGCGGGCAGGAGCGCGTAGCGCGGCAAGCGCTTCGTGATGTCGGCAGATAATTCCGAGAGCGGGAGACTTGCGGCAGCGAAGGTGTAATAGCCGGCGATCGCGCCGGCGTGGTCGAGCGCAATAAAACAATTGCTCACCCGGCGTTTGATGTCCTGCGTCGCCAGATCGCGAAGATAGCGATCGAGCGGCTCAACGCCGCTCGAAAAGCTCTTGCGATTGTGGGCCGAGGTCAAAGCTTCGATAGAGAAGCTTTGCGTCACCGCGAAGCCTTGACGAGTTCCCGATAGGCTTCGGCGGCGCGTATCAAGGCGGAACCGGGTGCTGGCGGATCGAGGATCGCTTCCGCGAAAGCACGCTGGTCCTCGACCGAAAGGCGGATGATCTGCGTCTCTTCGATGGTGCGGTTTGCAGCCTCTTGTGCGGCGGCAACGACGAAGTCGCTCACGCTGCGGCCCTGGATTTCGGCGGCACGCTTGACGACCGCCAGGGCGTCGGGCGCTATGCGCGCTTCGATGCGCGCCGTTCGGTTTCGTTCCTGGGCCATCATATCGCTCTCCGTCTGGCCATAATGTACGGTAGTTAGCCGGACATTGCAAGGTGTTCCGTGCGGTAGCGTGTGGGTTGCCGGAAATGTGTGATGCCGATCTTAGAATTCCGCGCCACCCTTACAGAGCCGCGAGGAATCGCACCGGCTCGCCCTGCCCCGGCGTTACCAGCTCGCCCTCCCACATCACCTTTCTGCCGCGTATGAGCGTGCCGATCGGCCAGCCGGTCACCGCCATCCCGGCATAGGGCGTCCAGCCGCAGCGCGAGGCGATCCAGGAATCCTCGATCGTCACGCGCCTCTTCAGATCGACGATGGTGAGATCGGCGTCATAGCCGACCGCCGCTCTTCCCTTGCCGGCGATGCCGAAGAGCCGCGCCGGCCCGGCACTCGTCAGATCGACCAGGCGCTCCAAGCTGAGGCGCCCGGCATTGACATGATCGAGCATGATGGGGACCAGCGTCTGCACGCCCGGCATGCCTGAGGGACTCTGCGGATAGGGCTTGGCCTTCTCCGCCAATGTATGCGGCGCGTGATCCGAGCCGAGAATGTCGACGATGCCCTGGGCGAGCCCGTACCAGAGATGTTCGCGGTGGCGCGCCGCGCGCACCGGCGGATTCATCTGCAGCCGCGTGCCGAGCCGCGCATAATCCTCGGCGCTGAAGGTGAGGTGCTGCGACGTCGCCTCGAGGCTGGCGATATCCTTGTGCCCGGCCAAAAAATCGATCTCCTCGGCCGTCGAGACGTGAAGGATGTGGATCGCCGCGCCTTTTTCGCGCGCGATCCGCACCAGCCGCTCTGTCGAGAGAAGCGCGGCCCGCTCGTCGCGCCAGACCGGATGCGAGGCAGGATCGCCCGCAACGCGCAGCGCCTTGCGGCTCTCCAACCGATATTCATCCTCTGAATGGAAGGCGGCGCGCCGCCGCGTCTTGGCGAGGATCGCGGCCAGGCCCTCGTCGTCGGCGACCAGGAGCGAGCCCGTCGAGGATCCCAGGAAGACCTTGATCCCGGCCGCGCCCGGCAGGCGTTCAAGCTCGGGAATCTCCTCGACATTGTCATGCGTGCCGCCGACCCAGAAGGCGAAATCGCAGTGCATGCGATGCCTTGCGCGCTTTACCTTATCCGCGAGTTGAGCGGCGCTCGTGGTCGGCGGATCGGTGTTCGGCATGTCGAAGATGGCCGTGACGCCGCCGAGCACGGCGGCGCGGGAGCCCGATTCGAGGTCTTCCTTCTGTGGAAATCCCGGTTCGCGGAAATGAACCTGGGAATCGATCACGCCCGGCAGGACGTGGAGGCCGGCGGCATCCACAATCTCGCCGGCCGCGGCACGGGCAAGATTGCCGATCTCGGCGATCCTGCCGCCGACGATTCCGATATCGCGGGCGCCCACCCCATCGTGATTAACCAACGTCCCGCCTTTCACAACAAGATCGAAGGCCATTGGTTTCGACTTTCGTGTGAGGGCCGGATCGGCCGCTGCGCTTGCTCTCGCGACCAAGCCGATTAAATACGGATGACCACGAACGCAAGCTGGGACCTACATGGACAGAGGCGCAAGCCTTCTCGCCGACCGCGGCGTCATCAGCATCGCCGGCGGCGAGGCGACTCCCTTTCTGCACAGGCTCGCGACCAACAGCATGCTCGGCATTCGCCAGGGCGAAGGCCGCTATGCCGCCATCCTGACGCCGCAAGGCAAGCTGCTCTTCGATTTCTTCGTGGTCCCCCTGCCCGAGGGGCCGGAGGCCGGCTATCTCCTCGATTGCGTCAGGGACCAGGTCCCGGACCTCCTGAAGAAGCTCAACTTCCATAAGCTGCGCGCCAAGATCGGCATCGAAGACGTGAGCGACAGGCTCGGGGTCGCGGCAATCTGGGGCGACGCGGAGCCGCGCGCTTTCGACAGCATGGCCTTCGCCGATCCGCGCATGCGGGCACTCGGTTTCCGGCTCATTGCCGCGCCAGCCAAACTGGCGGAATTCGCAAGAGACCCGCAGGACGTCTATGAGGCGCGCCGCATCGCCCTCGGCGTGCCCAAGGGCGGGATCGACTTTGCCTACGGCGACGCCTTCGTGCATGACGCCGATCTCGATTGGCTGAACGGCGTCGATTTCCAGAAGGGCTGCTATCCCGGCCAGGAGGTCGTCGCGCGCGTCCATTTCCGCAATTCGGCCCGCAAGCGAATCTTGAAGGTCCATTTCGATGGTCCGCCACCGATGCCGGGCAGCGAAGTGATGATGGGGGAGATCAGCATCGGCCAGGTCGGCTCGACCGCCGGATCGGAAGGGCTTGCCATGCTCCGGCTCGACCGCCTCGAAGACGCCAGGAGCGCCGGAATCCGCCTGAGGGCCGGCGACGCTGGAATAGACGTGACACCGCCCAATTGACTGGCACTTTGCACTCCATCGACGGCAAGAGCCGCTGCCCGTGGCCGGGGCAGGACCCGCTCTATCTCGCCTATCACGATGAGGAATGGGGCGTGCCCGAGCACGACGACCGGGCGCTCTTCGAGAAATTCATCCTCGACGGGTTCCAGGCGGGCCTCTCCTGGATCACCATCCTGCGCCGGCGCGACGCCTTCCGCCGCGCCTTCGACGGCTTCGATCCGGAAAAAATCGCCCGCTATGACGCAAAAAAGCTCGCGGCGCTGATGCAGGACCAGGCCATCATCCGCAACAGGGCCAAGATCGAGGCGGCGGTTGGCTCGGCCCGCGCCTTCCTCGAGCTGCAAGAGCATGCGGGCTTCGGCCGCTACCTGTTGAGCTTCGTCGACGGCCGGCCCATCCAGAACCGCTTTCGCCGACATGAGCAGCTACCGGCCTCGACCCCCCTCTCCGAGAAGATCTCAAAGGATCTCAAAGAGCGCGGATTCAAATTCTGCGGCCCGACGATCGTCTATGCCTTCTGTCAGGCGACCGGGATAGTCAACGACCATCTCGTGAGCTGCTGGCGGCATGAGGCATGTCGCGCCCTGGCCAAAGCGCCTGAATGAACGCGCGCGCGTTCGTTTCAGAACGCGCCAGCTTCGAGCGAAGGAACCGCCGGCATCGGCCGGCGCCAAATTATCACGCGTTCGATGTCGCGCGCGACCTCGGCCCGGGTCCGCAACCGGGCGGCTTCGATCTTGGCCTCAAAGGATCGGCGGATTTCGGGATCGAGGCGCGACGGATCGCTTGCTTGATCTGCGCCGGATCGTCGGGTGAAAAATAGAGGCAAAGATCGCGACCCACGTGTGGGATCGAACTCGTGTTCGATGCCGCGCAAGGCTTGCCGAACCAGAGGCTCTCCCCCACCGGCAAACCCCATCCCTCGAAGAAGCTCGGAAAAATGGTGAATAGGCAGGTCGAATAGAGCCAACGCAAAGCCGCATCGCTGGGCGCCTCTGCGAAGATGATCCGGCCGTCCGAAGCCACGTCATCAAGTCTGCGCAATACGGCTTCCGCTTTCCAGCCTCTGCGGCCGGCGACGACCAAGTTCGGCAGGCTGTCGCCGAATTCTGCCTCAAGCTCCTCCCAGACCGACAAGAGCGCCATATGGTTTTTGCGGACCTCCACCGTCCCGACGCAAAGCACGAACGGCCGGCCGGCGAGCTTCTCGACCTGTCGCGGCGGCAGAAGCACGTGTTCGTTCCTTTGCGCGCCTGGAAACTCCTCGGCCAAAGGAACGATAGAAACGGCCGCGGGCGGCCCCACGCCCATTTCCTTCCTTGCCGCCTCCAGCTCGCTCGCATTGAAGGCCGTCGTGAGGATGAAATGCGCCGGCAGGCGCAGCACTTCGCGATATTCATCGGCAAAGTCATGTCCGGTGAACTGCGGATTGGTGATCGGGATCAGATCGTGAAACAGAACGATGAGGTTTGCGCCACGGGCTGCGGCGCGTTTGCAGAGCTTGATGATGGTCCGGCTCATCCAGAACTGGCCGCCGACGAACAGCGTATCATCGGAATTCAATCGCGGTGTTCGCGAGGTGAGCCTGTCGCGAAGCGCGCCAAGGCGCGCCTTCAGCAGCTTCGCCGTATGCACCGGCCTCATGAAGGAAGGTTAAGCACCAGGATAGGGAAAATACTCTCTCAGCCGAGGATAGAGCCGCTCGGGATCGCCATCCGCCTCCTCGACCGACGCGCGCAGATCGCGCCAGATGTCGCCATAGAGGCTGAACGGAACTGCGTCCGGATCGGAGCGAACGAGCGCGGTGGCGACTTCAAGCTGGACTCGTTGGATTCCGGCGCCGGTCGCGTGCCAGATCGCATGACCGACGACATCGGTGAGATCGATGTAGATTCGCGCCGATGCACCGCGCTTGCTGGCATCAGCTCCGAAGAAGCGGCTTACGAAAGACATTCACTGCCCATGCGCAAAATTATCTCTTGGAAATTGTAAGCCCGAACGACCAAGATGCCTATCTCTGGCAGGACCTGCCGGTTCACGAATGTGTTTTGCCAAGGAGAAAGTTTCGATGCCCGAGGCGCGCGCCTGGGTCCGGCTTCTGTCCGGCAAGCGGCTCGACCTGCTCAATCCGACGCCCTTCGATTGGGAGGACGAGGATCTTGCGCTGGGTCTCGCCCGAACCTACCGCTGGGGCGGCCACTCGGCTTGGCCTTTGCCGCTGTCGGTCGCTCAGCATTCGCTGCTCGTGCTTCAGCTGCGGCGGATCCGCTTACCCGGCGCAAACGATCCCCGTGCCGATCTCCGGGAATTGCTGCACGACGCGGATGAGGGCCTGCTCGGCTTCGACTGCATCTCGGTCCTAAAGCCATTCCTCGGCGAGGCCTATCGTAAATTGGTTGCTCAGCTTGAAAGTGCGATCGCCATTCGCTATGGCCTCCCGGCCTGGACGGAGAAGGAAAGGCGCGCGCATAAGGAGGCCGATCGCATCGCCGCCGCGACCGAAGCGGTGCGCGTGGTCGGCTGGACCGAGGAGGAAATGCACCACGTTCTGCGCATTCCCTTCGAGCCGCTCGTGAAAGATCCGCTCGTCGATGTCTATGGCGGAACCCCCTGGGAGCCCTGGCCGCCGCAGCTCGCGGCCGAACGCTTCCTCGCCGAACTCCAAATTTTGATCGGGCAATCCGAGAATGTGTCTTCGATGTCCAAGGCATAGTCTGTGCACCGCAGAACTCGGGGGCCGGCGCCAAACGAGCCGCCGCTTCGGTCATGAAGTTGACGAAGATGTGTGTACCCGTGCGGCCGGTCGCGGATGGCACCGATCTTTAACGGGGCACGATTAGAACGGATCGGCGGATCGATTGATCGGACCGGCCAAGCAAACAGGATCGCCGCGTGTCGCGCATTCACGTCTGCTCGATTTTCCGCATTTTCGATGTCGCCGAGGTGACCGGTGCGCGCACGCTCGTCACCCTCATCAACCGGGAGATCAGGGTTGACCGCCCCGCCGCGATCGCGCCCGAGCGGCATCTTTTCGTCGGCATTTCCGACATCACCACGGAAATGGAAGGGCAAGTCCTGCCCGGCGAGGAGCATGTCGCAACCCTGCTTGATTTCGTCCGGCTGTGGGACCGCGAGCAGCCCTTGCTCATCCACTGCTTTGCCGGCGTCAGCCGCTCGACCGCGGGGGCCTTCATCACCGCCTGCGCGCTCAGTCCGCACCTCTGTGAAGAGGACATCGCGCAAAGGCTGCGGCGTGCCTCTGCGACCGCCACGCCCAATGCGCGGCTCGTCGCCTTGGCCGACAGGATTCTGTGCCGCGACGGCCGCATGGTCGCGGCGATCGAGCGAATCGGCCGCGGCGAGGACTGTGTCGAAGGCGAGCCCTTCGCCATCGACCTGCATTGAGCGGCACGCCGCAAATCTCGCCTGCTCGCCTTTGTTTGTCGTGCTATAAGTCGGGCGGAATTCACCCCCACGAGAGCGAAGATTTGCCCGAAGACACAGACGATATCGGCGCCCTGCCCTTCGAACAGGCGCTCGCTCAACTCGAAGCCATCGTCGATCAGCTCGAGAAGGGCGCGGTGGCGCTCGAGGAATCGATTGCCATCTATGCGCGTGGCGAGACTTTGAAGAAACACTGCGAGGCGCTTTTGAGAAGCGCCGAGCAGAGGATCGAGAAGATCACGCTCGGCGCCGACGGCAAGCCGGCCGGAACTGAGCCGCTCGACGTCGAGTGAATGCGCCGGCCGTGCGGCTTCCTGCTGTGGCGATGCCTCTTTGTCCTGCCCCGCTCCATGTCCTAAGAGATCTTCAGATCGAGCGGCCGGCGAGAGATCTCGATTGCGGCCGAACAGCCCTGGCTCTCTCGTTTCGCGTAGCGCAGCGCCGCAGCCTCATCGCAGAAGAGGCCGCCGCAAAGCCCATGGGTTTCGACGACGACCCAACCGTGTCGGTCGCGCCCGACGAGGAAATGCGGCGCGACGGACCCGTGCAAATCAGCCATGCGAGCCTCCGTCAGTTCGCCGGCTCTGCATGGATCGAAATCGTAATCTCATCTTGGTCTCCAAGGCCGAACTTCGGCTCGGACTCCAATTTGGGCAAAGGGCCGTAAAGGATCGAGGGGGAAGGAAGGGCCGCGAAATAAAGCCGACATATAGGGTTGCAAGTGCACCCGAAGATGCGCAGCGCACGTCCGAAATGCTGATTGGATCAGCCTATCCTGCAATCCTGGAAAAATCGGCCACGCGATGAACCGCGTCGCGCAAGGCGCTCAACAGCCGAAGCCGATTGAGCCGCAGCTTCGGATCCTCGGTATTCACCGTCACATGGTCGAAGAACGCGTCGACCGGGCCGCGCAGACGCGAGAGCGCCTGCATGGCCGCCTCGAAATCTTCCGTCTCGATCGCGGCGCCCGCCTCCGTGGCGGCGCGGGCGAGCGCCGTCGCCAGCTCCTTCTCTTCCGGTGCGACGAGGCGATCCGGCGAGAAGGGCGCTGCATAGGCGCGCGCCTCCTCACTGCCCGCCTTCTTCTCCTCTGCGCGGAGAATATTGGCGGCGCGTCGATAGCCCACCAGGAGATTGCCGCCGTCCTCGGTCTCGAGAAACCGGCCGAGCGCCTCGACCCGGCGCACGGTCAGCAGGAGATCGTCTTGGCCCTCCAGCGCGAAAACCGCATCGATGAGGTCGTGACGCGAGCCCTTCTCGCGCAGATAGACTTTCAGACGGTCCGCGAAAAAGGCATCCAGTCCCATCGCTTTGATCGCCTTGGGAACTGCTTCGACAACTTCCTGAAGCGGTGAAGCCATCCCAGCCGGCAGCTCAGCCCAGATCCCTATATTCTTGCGGACAGTCAAATGGTTTTGATTAGCAAGCTCTCTGAGCGCGTATGTTTCAATGACTTCAAGGCGCAATCGAATTGAGTTCTCCAAAATAATCCGGATCAACCCCAGCGCCGCGCGGCGCAACCCGAAAGGATCCTTGCTGCCGGTCGGCCGCTCATCGATCGCAAAAAAACCGACGAGCGTATCGAACTTGTCGGCCAGCGCGACGGCGATGGCGACCGGCTCGGTCGGAATGCGGTCGGAAGGACCCTGCGGCTTGTAATGGTCCTCAATGGCCGCCGCTACATTCGCGGCCTCCCCTTGCGCAAGGGCGTAATACTTGCCCATGAGGCCCTGAAGCTCGGGGAATTCGCCGACCATTTCGGAGGTGAGATCCGCCTTGCAGAGCCGGGCCGCGCGGGCCGCCGCTTCCTCGTTGGCGCCGACTAAGGGCGCGATCGCGCGCCCCAGAGAGACGAGCCTTTCGACTCGCTCGCCCTGCGAACCGAGCTTGTCCTGAAAGATGATGCCCTCGAGCTTTGCCAGCCTGTCTTCAAGCTTCACCTGAAGATCGGTCTCATAGAAGAATTGCGCGTCCGCGAGGCGGGCGCGCACGACGCGGCCATTGCCGGCGGCGATCGCCGCGCCGCCATCCCGCGCGACAATATTGGCGACGAGCACGAACTTATTCGCGAGTTCGCCCGTCGCCGCGCTGCGCAGCACGAAACATTTCTGATGCGTGCGGATCGTCGCACGGATCACTTCCGGCGGAAGGGCGAGAAAAGCTTCATCGAAGCTGCCGATCAGCACGACCGGCCATTCGACGAGGCCGGCGACTTCCTCGAGGAGCGCGTCATCCTCGATGAGTTCGAGCCCCTGCGCATGGGCGAGGCTGCGGGCGTCATAAAGGATGATGTTTTGCCTGCGGGCCGGATCGAGAACAACTTTGGCCCTTTCGAGCGCGCTCACGTAGTCGTCGAAGCGGCGCACGCGAATCTCGCCCGGCGCCATGAAGCGATGCCCGTGGGTGATGTTGCCGGCCGTTATGCCGGCAACCGAGAAGGGAACGATCTCCGGCTCTTCCGTCTCGGGACCGAAGGTCGCAAGGATCGCATGCAACGGCCGCACCCAGCGGAAGGCGTCGGGGCGCGTCGATTCCGCCCCCCAGCGCATCGACTTCGGCCAGGGAAAGGTTTTCAAGATCGGCGGGAGGATCTCGGCGAGAACCTCGGCCGTGTCGCGTCCCGGCCTTTCGATGACGGCGACATAAAAGTCGCCCTTTTTCGGATCTTTCTCGATCCGCGCCGCCTCGATCGAGGCGAGGCCGGCGCTCTTCAGGAAGCCTTGCACCGCCGCCGCGGGCGCGTCGACGCGAGGGCCCCTCTTCAGCTCGCTTGTGTCGCGCTGGCGCGCCGGCAGGCCGACGATATGGAGGGTCAAGCGCCGCGGCGTCGCGAAGCTTCCCGCCGAATCGCCGAACAGATTGCGCTCGGCCAGCGCGTCGGTGACAAGCCTTTTCAGGTCCAGCGCCGCCTGCGCCTGCATGCGGGCCGGGATCTCTTCGCAAAAAAGCTCGAGGAGGAAGTCGGGCATGGTTTCGGCTCGAGCGCAGATCGATGCGATGCCAGCGCTTCTATAGACGCAAGCAGG
>Ga0116223_10004225_pt1 | contig 12503 bp, 7 predicted proteins | sample Sb_taG_3_FD_90092 | JGI IMG/M metagenome (GOLD analysis project Ga0116223, IMG submission 90092) | Peat soil microbial communities from Weissenstadt, Germany - Sb_50d_a_PC metaG | ecosystem: Environmental > Terrestrial > Soil > Wetlands > Peat | place: Germany: Weissenstadt | collected 2010-09-21 | reverse complement strand
CGCCGAAGAAGCTGCTCTTCCATCCGCTGAACGGGAAGTAAGCCATGGGCGCGGCAACACCGATGTTGATGCCAATGTTTCCTGCGGGCGCTTCGTAGCGGAAGCGGCGTGCGGCGGAGCCGCTCGAAGTGAACAGCGACGCCTGATTGCCGTAGGCGCTGCGTTCGAGGAAGGCGAGCGCGTCGTCCATGTCGTTGTCGTGAACGAGACTGAGCACAGGACCGAAGATTTCGGTGTCGGCAAGATCGCTGGTCGCCGGAACGTTGTCGAGAATCGTCGGCTTCACGAAGTTGCCGGATTCGTATTTCGGAATCTTAGAATTGCGTCCGTCGAGCAGAACTTTCGCGCCCTGCTTTTCGCCGAGCCCGATGAGCGATTCCACGCGCTCTTTACTCTGCGGCGTGATCACCGGACCCATCTGCACGCCTTCGTCAAGGCCGTTGCCAACTTTGAGTTTGGAGGCGGCGTCGGCGATAGAATCGCGGAAAGTCTTCTGCGCTTCGCCGATGGTGACCGCGACGGAGACGGCGAGGCAACGCTGGCCCGCGCATCCGAAGGCGCTGTCGCTGATGATCTGCGTGGCCATGGGCATGTCGGCGTCGGGGAGAACAATGACGTGATTTTTGGCGCCGCCCTGGCACTGGCAGCGCTTCCCTTTTTCGCCGGAACGCGCATAGATGTAACGCGCAACCGGAGTTGATCCGACAAAGCTGATGGCGCGGACTTTCGGGTGATCGATGAGCGCATCAACAACGGCTTTGCCGCCATTAACCAGGTTCACTACGCCTTTGGGTAGTCCAGTCTTTTCGAGAAGTTCGTAAACGTAGCGCATGGTGAGCGGGACGCGCTCCGACGGTTTGAGGATGAACGTATTGCCGGTGGCGATGGCGTAAGGCAAGTACCAGAACGCGATCATGCCGGGGAAATTGAAAGGCACGATCGCGGCGGTGACGCCGAGGGGTTGGCGGATCATCATCTCGTCGATGCCGCGGGCCACGTCTTCGAGGTTGTAGCCTTGCATCATCATGGGAATGCCGCAGGCCACTTCGACGTTTTCGATAGCGCGGCGCATCTCGGCTTTGGCTTCGGTGAAGGTCTTGCCGTTTTCCTGGGTGATGATGCGGGCGATGTCGTCGATGTGATCTTCGAGCAGCATCTTCAGCTTAAACAGCGGCTGGATGCGGTCTTCGGGTGGCGTGCGGCGCCATTCGGGAAAGGCGGCGGCAGCAGCTTCTACCGCTTGATTGACCTCGTCAGCCTCTGCTAGTGGGACTTGGGCCAGCGTTTCGCCGGTCGCGGGATTCACGACATCGCGCCATTCGGAGGCGCGCGAGTCGGTCCACTGGCCGTCGATGTAGTTGGTGAGTTTGAGGATGGGAGGTGCGGCAACTGACGTCATGGGATTGCCTCTGCTATCGCGAAGAGTAACTCGGATTATTACACCAACTGAGCGACGGCGCCTTTCTTGTCGGACACGGCAGCTAACGCCGACTCGAGCACGTCCAGGCCTTCGTCCATCTGCTCGTTGGTTGCGACCAGCGGGACCAGGACGCGGATTACGTTGGAGTACGAACCTGCGGTGATCGTGATCAGGCCGTGCTCGTAGCAATACTGCGTGATCTGCTTGGTCTCGTCCGAGGCAGGAGCTTGTGTTTCCTGCGACTTCACGAGTTCGATGGCCTGCATACCGCCGAGGCCGCGTACGTCGCCGACAATAGGCCAGCGACCCTGCCATTCACGAGCGCGACGCTGGAAACGATCGCCCAATTCATTGGCGCGGGTTAACAAGTTCTCGTGCTCGAACAGATCGAGCACGGCTAGAGCCGCGGCGCAGGAAAGCGGATTGCCGGCGAAAGTACCGCCCAGTCCACCTACGGCAGGCGCGTCCATGATCTCGGCGCGGCCGGTGACAGCTGCGAGCGGCAATCCACCGCCCAGCGATTTTGCCGTGACGAGAATGTCAGGCTCGATGCCGTAACGTTCGCTGGCAAACATGGCGCCCGTACGTCCGAAGCCGGATTGCACTTCGTCAGCGATAAAAAGGATGCCGTACTTGTGGCAGAGATCGATGAGAACTTTGAAATAGTCCGGCGGCGGCGCGATGAATCCGCCTTCACCCAGGACCGGCTCAGCAATCACTGCCGCGACTTCCTCATTAGCAACAACGCGCTTGAATGTATCTTCGAGATGGCGGGCGCAATAGAGATCGCACGACGGATACTTCAAGTTGTAGGAGCAGCGATAGCAGTAGGCGAACGGGACACGATACACCTCGCCCGGGAACGGCGCGAAGCCAGCCTTATAAGGATGCGTCTTGCTGGTAAGCGCCAGCGTCATCATGGTGCGGCCATGGAACGCGTCTTCGAAGGCGATGATTGCTGGGCGCTTGGTATAAGCGCGGGCGATCTTGACTGCGTTTTCCACGGCTTCAGCGCCGCTGTTGACGAAAAGAGTTTTCTTGGGGAACTTGCCGGGTGTGACTTGGTTCATGCGCTCGGCGAGGCGGATATAGCCTTCGTAGGGCGTGACTTGGACGCAGGTGTGCAGGAATTTGTCGAGTTGGCCGCGGATGGCGTCGACGACAGCATCCTGGCGATGGCCAGCGTTGGCGCAGCCGATGCCGCCGGCGAAATCGATGTAACGGTTGCCGTCGACGTCTTCCAGCCACGCGTCTTCGGCTTTGGCTACATAGATGGGCGTACCGTGAGAAAGGCCGCGGGGCACGGCTTGGGCGCGGCGCTCGGAAAGCGCGCGGGATTTCGGGCCGGGGATTGGTGTGCGTAATTGAATTGTGGACATCGTATATTCCAGTGGCCAGTGGTCAGTGATCAGTGGCCAGTATGTTCGAGTTTGCGTACTGGCCACTGGTCACTGACCACTGGCCACTTTCTTTCAGTACCAGCCTATCGGCTGCTCGTTCAAATTGATGTAGACCTGCTTGGTTTCTAGATATTCTTCGATGCCCCAGGGGCCAAGCTCGCGGCCGAAGCCGGATTGCTTGTATCCTCCCCACGGAGCTTCGACGTACGTCGGTTGCATGTGATTCACCCAGACGATTCCAGCGCGCAGGGCTTTCACGGCGCGCAGAGCTTTGAAAATGTCTCGCGTCCACACAGCGGCGGCTAGGCCGTAGGGCGAATCATTGGCGATTTTGAGCGCGTCTTTTTCATCTTCAAACGGAATCACAGCCGCGACGGGGCCAAATATCTCTTCGCGGGCGATGCGGGCGGAGTTGGAGACATCGGAGAAAATCGTAGGTTGAACGTAATAGCCCTTCCCCATCTTCTCGGGGCGTCCGCCGCCGGAGGCAAGCGTGGCCTCTTTTTTGCCAATCTCGATATAAGAGTTGACGCGGTCGTATTGTTCTTTGCTCACCAACGGTCCCATCTTGGTTTCGCGTTCGAGCGGCGGACCGAGCTTGATCTTCTTCGCTTTTTCCGTCATCGCTTCGACGAAGTTTTTGTAGATCGACTTCTGCACCAGGATCCGGCTTCCCGCGGAGCATACTTCGCCCTGATTGATGAATACGCCGAAGAGCGCGCCGTCGATGGCGGCTTCGAAATCGGCATCGGCGAAGAAAATGTTGGGCGACTTACCGCCGAGTTCGAGGGTGACGCGCTTCACCGTGTCGGCGGCCTGTTTGACGATGATCTTACCGACGGCGGCGCTGCCGGTGAAGGCGATCTTGTTCACGTCAGGATGCTGGACCAGCGGAGCGCCGCAGCTTTCTCCGAAGCCAGTGATGATGTTGACCACGCCCGGAGGCAGGCCGCAGTCGACGAAATAACTTGCCAATTCGAGCGCGGTAAGCGGGGTCTGCTCGGCGGGCTTGAGGACGCAAGTGCAGCCTGCAGCGATCGCGGGCGCCAGTTTCCACGCGGCCATAAGCAGGGGATAATTCCACGGAATGATCTGTCCGGCGATGCCGACCGGCTCTTTGAGCGAAAGGGACATCGCATTGTCGGGAACAGGATTCACGTAGCCGACAACCTTGGTCGCAAGGCCGCCGTAATATTCGAAGCAGGTGGCGGCATCGTTGATATCGAATTCGGCCTCGACGATGGGCTTGCCAGTGTTGCGGCATTCGAGTTCGGCGAGTGCGGGCAAGTTCTGCCGGACTTTGTCTGCCAAACGAAAGAGGACGCGGCCACGTTCCTGCGCGGTGGAAGTTGCCCAGGGGCCTTCTTCGAAAGCGGCTTTGGCGGCGCCGACCGCGCGATTGACGTCTTCGGCGCCGGCGTCGGGAACCTGGGCAATGATTTCTTCCGTGGAAGGATCGTACGCCGGGAAAGTCTTCGCGGACTTGCTCGCGACCCACTCGCCGTTGATGTACATCTGATACGTGCGGACTTCGGTGGTGACTCCGCCGGGCATTGTTTCGACCTCCTGCTTACGCCAGGGCCTTAAGGCCCGATGTTTTTTCCGCCACAGCGGCACGACTAAAGTCGTGCCCTGATACGAATCGCTGCTAACCACACGCGAGCTTCGCTCGCTGGACAGCCGTGGGCGGCTGTCCCCACATGAACCAAACTCAGGGCCGAGCCTCGCTCGCCGGTACAACCGATGCGGCTGTCCCCACACGAACTTGCTGCCGCGTCTTTAGGCGAGCGTAAACAAAAAAGAAGAATGCGGCGAGGCCGATGGCAAGTAGCGTCATACCTATCATCCAGACCTCGTACCAGAATAGCGACGTGATCTGCTGGGCCGGGAAAAATACGAGCGCGATGCCGAGCACCGTCGTGAGCAAGCCGCTGGTGCCTGCGAGAAAAAGTGTCGCGCGACCGTACTGGCCGCGCGGCGCAGTTTCGCTCACGGCGAATCGAATGAGCGCGCCGAACATGTAAAGGAATGGAACCAGTTGGAGAACAACAGCCAGCGACAGCAGTTTTTGAAAGGTCTCCTGAACACCGGCGCCGAGAAAATTCATGATGACGAGAAAAGCCGAGACCATAGCCTGCACAATCAATGCGGCGTAGGGCGTGGCATAGCGCGGGTGGACTTTGCCAAGCCATGAGGGCATGTAGGAATCAAGTCCGGCGACGAAGGGAATGCGGGCGGAACCGCCCATCCATGCCGAACCGATGCCGGCGATGGAGAGGCTAAGCATGAGCGCAAATGGTACGGTGATCCATGCGACTCCGACCCGCCCAGCCATGTGGCTGACGGCCTACACGATCCCCTGAAGCACGTTCACGTTCTTACCGACGGCGATCAGAAGCGTGAGTGTGGCGCCGACATAAAGCGCGCCGGAAAGGACTCCGCCCCACGCGACCGCGCCGGGGAGAGTGCGGGCCGGATCTTGAATCTCGTCGCCCATGACGGAGGCGAGTTCCAGGCCGACTAGCCCGAAACAAATCACGCCGAAGGAATTCAGAACGAAGCGCGGGTTCGGCGGAATCTTGAAATCTGCAGCCGTGATGGTGGTGCCGAAGCGCGACCAGATCACTATGCCGAGGCCGATCAAGACCGCAGCCGCGATGAAGGTCCCGATGGCGCCGAGGTTGTTAATCCACTTGCCGACTCCGAGGCCGACAATGTTGAGCACGGTTAGCAGTGCGAGCAAGACCAGCGAAGTCGTGGAGGCGAAAAACTTGTTGTCTGCGAGTCCGAGATGCGCCGGACCGAGCACGTAGACGGATACACCGACGAAGTAAAGCATCACTGTCGGCACGTAGAGCATGTTGTTCGTCCAATAGCACCAGCCGGAGAGGAATCCGTGAAAGTCGCCGAAAACTTCCTTGGCCCAGAGGTAGACTCCGCCTTCGCCGGGATAGCGGTGGGCGAGTTCGATAACGGCGATGCCTTGCGGCCAGAAGAAAAGGACAAGCGAGATGATCCAGAGCCAGATGGTAACGCCACCATTGGCGGCGATCGACGGAACGACATTCAAGTTGAAAACCGCGACTACGAAGAGGAGGACGAGATCGCGACGCCCAAGGGCGCGGATGAGGTGAGGCTGGGCAGCGGATTGGGTGGTGGTGGACAAGATTTCTCTACGGTCGCCTCGCTTCGCTTCGGCGGACAGCCGAGGCGGCTGTCCCCACATGATCATTGCTGCTGCATGTGGGGCGGGCAGGAGTGCCCGCCCCACACGGACTAATCTAGTGCGCGACTGCCACCGGCGCTTCCCGCTCCTGCTGCGCTTTCGCTAACGAGGCGGCGATGTCGTCGAAGGCAGATAGATGCTTATCGATGTCCGCCTCCGTGTGCTGGACCGAAATCGTCCACTGCTCGTCCCACCAGTAAGGCTGCGGCATTACGCCGCGGTTAACCATGCCGAACCAGTAATGGCGCCAGAGATCGATATCAATCGTGGTCCAATCGCGATAGTTGCGAATTTCTTTTGGATAGAACATTAACGCACCGTTGGCTCCGGCTTGCGCGATGTAGGCTTGCAGGCCAACCTTGGCGATGGTCTTGCGGTATCCGCCGGCGAGTTTCTCCCCCAGTTTGTCGACGTGCGCATAGTTGTCGCGGGTGAGGACTTCGCGGAACGTGGCGAGTCCGGCGGCCATGGAAACGGGATTGGTGTTGTAGGTGCCGCCGTGAAAGACCTTGTGTTGTGAGATGAGGTCCATCACCGACTTGCTAGCGCCGAACGCGGCCAGGGGCAGGCCTCCGCCGATGGACTTGGCGAGGCAGATCATGTCGGGATGCACGCTGAAGTACTCGCTGGCGCCACCCCATCCAAGCTTGGCGCCGGTCTTCACTTCGTCGAAGATCAGGAGCGCGCCGTGCTTGGTGGCGAGTTCGCGGAGGCCTTTCAGGAAGCCGGGCTGCGGCATGCAAAGGCCGACGTTCATCAGAATGGGCTCGAGAATGATCGCGGCGATCTCGCCGGGATTTTCTTTGAAGCGGCGCTCGACGGTCGCGAGGTCGTTGAAGGTAGCGATCTTAACGTTTGCCACTGCTGACTTGGGAACACCCAAGCCGCCGGGGACGGGCGTAGGATCGTCAATGTCTCCGTACTCCGGTGCATGCGGCTTCACGCTAACCAGAGCCGAATCATGCAGGCCATGGTAGGCGCCTTCGAACTTAATAATCTTGTCGCGGCCGGTCGCGGCGCGTGCGAGGCGAATGGCGTGCATCGTAGCTTCGGTGCCGCTGTTGCCGAAACGGACCATCTCGACCGGAAAGCGGTTGCAGATCTCTTCGGCGAGTTCCCATTCCATATCGTGCGGCATGCCGAACATGGTTCCGGTGGAGAGACGTTTTTCAACGGCTTTCATTACGGCGGGATGGCAGTGTCCGGCCATGAGCGCGCCGAAAGTCAGGTTGTGGTCGATGTACTCGTTACCGTCGAGGTCGCGGAATTTGCTCCCGCTGGCTTCCTTCACGAAAATGGGCCAGGGATCGTAATAGCGATAATTGCTGGCCACGCCGAGCGGAATGCGTTTGAGATTCTTTTTGTGGGCTTCGGCGGATTTGGGTGTGCGGCGCTCGAACATGTCGAGTTCCTTCTGTAAATCGGGATACATCGGACTGCTCCGTGATAGCTCAGGCCGCGCCATTTCGGTGAGCGGGCCATTAGAATGCCGGGCGGCGAACCGCCCGGGGACACTTCTTTAGTCTAGTCCTTCAAGCTAGAAGAAGAACTTCAAAGCAAATTGCAACAGGCGTGGATCACCTGCCGACGTGATCTTGCCGAACGATGTCGGACCATCCGAAAAACCACCGTCAGGGTTCGAGAAATTGGTTCGGTTGAAAACATTGAAAATCTCTGCGCGGAACTGCACATACCTGGTCTCGCTCAGAGAGATCTTCTTGTGAACCGAGAAGTCCCAATCGGCAAGACCCGGGCCGCAACAGATGGTGCGCTGCGTACCGTTGTTGAAACTCCCGAGGGCCGGATCGGAGAACTGGTTGTAGTTAAGGTAAAAACCTCCATTGCTCTTGGGATTCAGAATTTGCAAAGGACCGTTCAAGCTAGGGGCCTCGGTACCCAGGAAGAACAAGCTATTGATAAGTTCGTTGTCGTTTTCCGTGTTCAGGCGGATGGGAAATCCACTCTGGAACTGGGTTATGCCGGATACTTCCCAGTTATCCAGCAGCTTGCCGGCAAGCCCGTGGTATTCGCGAACGGGCAACTCCCAATCGTAGCTGACTACGAAACGCTGTTTCGAATTGAACAATGAGAGGGCCCGGCTGGCGCCGAAGTTAAATGGGTTCAGGGTTTCCTCAAATGTGGATCCGTCGTCGATCGACTTGCTGAAAGTGTAAGCCGCCTGGAATTGCAAACCGTGAGAGAAGCGTTTTTGAACCATCATCTCCAGCGCGTTGTAAGTGGAGTTGGCGATGGTGTCTTCGGCGAAGATGTCGGTGAAGACGGGAACTCCGTCGAACGGACAACCGGTACCGGTGTAGGGATTGCAGTTGGGCGAGGAGTAAGGACGCAAGCCGACAAGGTTCAGTCCACCAGGAGCAACGGAACCAATCGACGTACCAGCGGGGATGACGGTTGGGCCGCTGGGTCCGTAGGGCACGTGGAATCCGCCCGGGGGCGCAACCGCGCCCGGTGCGATGTTGTATTGAGTGTCTTCCGCGGTTGGCCCGCAGTTCGCTTGAGCGCCGAAAGACGTGACGTTGGCCGGGTTCACCGCAGCAACACTCATGATGTCCAGACAAGTCTGGGGATTGGACGGATTGATATCGTGAGCCGCCAGCAGGCGATGGCCCTGCGACCCGACATATCCAACCTGCAACATGGTGCTGTTGCTCAGCTCACGCTGGAAGGTGAGATTGTATTGGCTGGTGTATTGGGAGCGCAGGTGGGGTTGAAATTCGCCATAAAGAAGAATCGGACGAAACAGGGACAAGTCGACGGGTTGGCCTCTCTTGGGCGTAATAATGCCGCCGAACGGATTGGGCGTTTGAAAGTTCCCCTGATTCACGAACGGAGTATTGAAAAATACGTCGGAGAACGAGGAACTGCCGCCGAAGGGAGGCTCGGCTCCGAACTGAGCCAGAACCAGTTCTTCGATCGGGTTGTAGAAAAGACCCCACCCCGCGCGAATGCTGGTTTTGCCATCGCGGCCGGGACTGTAGGCCAAGCCGATACGCGGAGCGAAGGCCTTGTAGTAGGTTGAGGTCATTCCGGCAGGAACGCCAGGATCGCCCGGAACCACCAAGCCGGTGGGCGCCGAACCAGTGTTGGCGCAGGTAGGATTCGACACTCCCAAGCCTTGCCAATAGGACGTACTGTTCGTGATTCCGCAGGGATAAACTGTGGAATTCTGTCCGGGCCGGAAGGTCTCCACGTGACCGCTAATATCCGTGGGAGGAGGACTGAATTCCCAACGGAAGCCGTAATTCAGAGTGAAGTTGGGCTTGATCTTCCAGCTGTCCTGGACGAAGGGATAGATTGCAAAACTACGAACGTCTTCGCGTTGGCCGGAGCCTTGTGTGTAGGTATCGGCCAGTCCCAGTAGAAATTCGGCGTATTGATCGCCGTCGCCCGGAATAATCCCGTTGGGACCGCTGTTGTTGAACGTGTATTCGCCGTTGACGTCGAAATAATAGTACTGATCGAAGCGCGCGCGGCGGACATCCGCGCCGAACTTGATGGTATGGTTGCCTTTCACCCAGCTAAGTTCGTCGGTCCACTGAAAACTGTTCCCCACCTGAGGCAGGAAGCCCTCAAAATTATTGCCGAATGATGCGCCCCCGGAGATGTTGACGAAAGGAACGCCGGTGAGGTTTGAGGCCAGCCCGGGCGTGATGCCCAGATTAGCGGCGGTGCCGAACGCAGTCTGGATGGCCGAAGAATCGGACTTGCCCGTAAAGCAGAAAGTGGCGGCCGAACCCGTACAGGAGGAAGTCACAGCATTGGACGTTTGATTTTTCAAGTACCCCAGTTCGCCCTCACGCATGTAAGTGAAGTGGGCCTCGTTCACCAGGGCGTTGTTGATGGTCCATGTCTGGGTGAAGTTCCACTGCTGATCCCGGGCGTTGTTGAAGCTTCCGAAACCAGGGACGTTGGCGCCCGCAGCCTCGAAGGTGTTGTAGGGATCGAGTTCACGACCGTCATTGAAGTAATAGTAGGCGGTGAGGCTTTGATGATCGTTGATCCTGTGATCGATGCGGGCAGTAAACTGATCGGCATTGATGGTTCCGACGGGGACGACTTGGTTTTGATTGCTCCCGCTGTTGGCCGCGGGAACGAACTTCTGAAGTAAGTTGGAAGCCACAGGATCCTGGCACGCCGTCGGGATGACATTGTTGGGAAAGACACCTCCAGGCCCTCCCCAGGCGGCGCCGGTTCCCAGGCTGGCGACCGTATAGCCCAAAGCGGCATCACATCCGGGGCGGCCATCCAGCACCTGCGCGACAAAGGGGCTCGATATGTTGCCTGCAAAGGCTCCTTGATCCGAGAAATCCCCCCCGAATTCCCGGTTAGTTGGCACATTCAGTAACTGCCCCGGCACTCCGTCGCGTATCCGGCGCCCTTCATAAGACAGGAAAAAGAAGGTGCGATCCTTCTTGATGGGGCCACCGAATGTGCCGCCGAACTGATTCTGATTAAGCTGCGGCTTTGTCGTGTCCGGGTATCCCCGCGCATCCAGAATCGTGTTGCGGAAGTACTCATAAATGTTTCCGTGAAAAGTATTGCCTCCGGATTTGGTGATCACGTTAACCACGGAGCCGGAGTTGCGTCCGTATTCCGCATCGAAGGTATTGGTGATGACGCGGAACTCCTCGACCGCGTCGGGCGTGGGCTGAATCGTGGGCGTATTTACGAACTGATCGTTGGCATCACCGCCGTTGACGCTGAAGTTGTTGGCACGCGTGCGGCCACCGTTGACCGATACGGATCCGGCGTCGCTGGACCCGGCAAACAAAGCGCCGCTCGATCCCAGCTGGGCCTGCACCCCGGGCTGAAGTTGCAGGAACTGATACGTGTCGCGGGTGTTGAGAGGGAGTTCGTTTACCGAGCGGTCATTGATCACGGCGCCCAACTGAGTGCTGCTGGTATCGACTTGAGGAGCTTCCGAAGTCACCTCCACCGTTTCCTGAGACCCGCCGATTTGCAGCGTCGAATTGAGCGTGACGACCTGATTGAGGTCGACGATGACACTCTTCTGAACATTTTTCTTGAACCCTGTCAGCTCAAACTGGACGGTATACGTGCCGGGAACGACTTCGACGAAGTTGTAATCGCCGCTCTCATTGGCCAGTACATCGCGGCTGATGCCGGTCGCTTCATTGACCAGCGTGATCTTCACCCCCGCGAGAACGGCTCCGGAAGGATCGGCTACACGCCCGACGATACGACCGTTGGCGCCTTGTGCGGGGAGCAATGTGGGGATCAGAAGTGAAAGCACGAGGGCAAGGCAAACGGCGGTCCAGCGGGCTCGCGATGACGGCATGGAACCTCCAGGCATCTTTCTCCAGGAATCCGGGAGAAGTTGGTTTTTCTTTGAAAACGACAGCTTGTGTCCAGCCACAACCTTGCTATAATCCCGCAAGGTTAGAGAAGAGGTACGCGTGCTGTCAAGGAGAAAAACGCGTTCCCTCCCATAGAAAACTCGAATGCCCTGTCCGGTGAACGATGAGCCATCCCGCACTGAACCTTATTTGAAGATCGGAGATGTCGCGCGGCGTGTGGGCGTTTCGCCGTCCGTGATCCGGTCGTGGGAGAGCCTGGGATTGACGCGTCCACGGCGCACGGAGAGCAAGTACAGGCTGTATACAGCCGACGACGTCAAGCTGCTGAAGCGGGCGCGTTTTCTGCGGAAGGTGCGGGGACTGAACGCGGCGGCGATTGTGGAACTGCTGCGGCGGGAAGGGCGGGCGCGTCCCGCGGCAGACGGAAGTGCGGGAGCGATTGGCTCGCACTTGCGGCAATTGCGGGCGAAGCGGAAGCTATCGTTGGCCCAGGTGGCTCGCGCCGTGGGTATCTCGGTCGGATTCCTGAGCGCGCTGGAACGCTCGCAGATGAGCGGCTCGGTGGGAACGTTGCGCAAGCTGGCGCGGTTTTATAAAACCAACATCCTGGATTTTTTCGATGCCACGGGCACAAGCAGCCGGCAGGTGCAACCCGGTCAAAGAAAAGTGCTGGAAGCTGGCCCCGGCGTTCGCATGGAGTTGCTGGCTTGGGGAAACACGGTGATGGAGCCGCATCTGTTTCGAGTGGCGCCGCAGGCGGGCAGCGGCGACTCTTACACGCACGAGGGCGAGGAGTTCCTCTATGTATTGCGCGGGGAGTTGATGATCACGCTACACAAAGAAGAATACCGGCTCAAGGCCGGAGACAGTTTTTACTTTGAGAGCGCGACCCCGCATCACTGGAAAAATCCGGGGCGGGCGGAGACCTGGGTGCTGTGGGTGAATACGCCGCCGACGTTTTGAGTTGGTCGCGTAGAGGAGGCACGATGAAGGCACGACGATCGATTCTGCTGTTACTGCTAGCGGTGCTGGTATTCACCGGAGCCTGCACCAAGAAAACTCCCACCCTGAATCTTCTGGTTTGGGAGGGCTACGCCGATCCCTCGTTCGTCAAGGCT
>Ga0116223_10004223_pt1 | contig 12507 bp, 6 predicted proteins | sample Sb_taG_3_FD_90092 | JGI IMG/M metagenome (GOLD analysis project Ga0116223, IMG submission 90092) | Peat soil microbial communities from Weissenstadt, Germany - Sb_50d_a_PC metaG | ecosystem: Environmental > Terrestrial > Soil > Wetlands > Peat | place: Germany: Weissenstadt | collected 2010-09-21 | reverse complement strand
GTGGCCAAGAGCAACAATCCGCGGTTCGCCTACGACTGCTATCGCCGCTTCATCCAGATGTACGGCAACGTGGTGCTGGAGATCCCCAAGCACGATTTCGACGAGATCTTCGATGGCCAGAAGAAAAAGGTCAAGGCGAAGCTCGATACCGAGCTGACGGCCGAAGATCTGCAACAGGTTATCGCCGGTTACCAAAAACTGGTGCAGAAGAAGACCGGTAAGGCGTTTCCGCAGGATGCCTTGGAGCAGCTCCAGGGCGCCCGCGATGCCGTGTTCGGCTCCTGGTTCAACCCCCGCGCCCAGCACTATCGCAAGATGAACCAGATTCCCGACGACCTGGGCACCGCCGTCAACGTGCAGGCCATGGTGTTCGGCAACCTCGGCGAAACGTCGGCCACCGGGGTGGGCTTCACCCGCAATCCGGCCACCGGCGAGAAAGTCTTCTACGGCGAGTTCCTGGAGAACGCGCAGGGCGAAGACGTGGTGTCCGGTGTTCGCACGCCGCATACTTTCGCCGAGCTCGAAACGTGGAATCCCGCGGTCTACAACCAGCTTCGCGAGATCACCACGATGCTCGAGAACCACTACCGCGACATCCAGGACTTCGAATTCACCGTCCAGGACGGCAAGCTGTACATGCTGCAGACCCGCAACGGCAAGCGCACGGGTCCGGCCGCGGTGCGGATCGCCGTCGAGATGGTGGGCGAAGGGCTCATCTCGAAGCAGGAAGCGGTGCTGCGCGTGGATCCGCAGCAGCTCGATCAGCTCCTGCACCCGGTGCTCGATCCGGCGTCCAAGAAGTCGCTGGCGAAGCTGGCCACGGGCCTGCCGGCATCGCCTGGCGCGGCGGTCGGGACCATCGTGTTCACAGCCGATGACGCGGTGGAGAAAGCTAAGACGGCGCCGGTGGTGCTGGTCCGCAAAGAGACCGTGCCGGACGACATTCACGGCATGGAAGTGGCCAAGGGCATTCTCACTTCGCGCGGTGGCATGACCAGCCACGCCGCGGTGGTCTGCCGCGGCATGGGAACTCCGTGCGTGGCCGGCGCGGAGGCCTTTTCAGTGAGCGAGGCCAAGAAGGAAGTCAGCGTCACGGTGGATGGCAAGACGCAGACGCTAAAGGAAGGCGACTGGCTCTCGCTCGACGGTTCGACGGGCGAGGTCTTCGGCGGCAAGGCCAACACGCTGGATGCCGATCCGACATCCGGTGTGCTCGCGAGCTTCATGACCTGGGCCGACGGGTTCCGAGGCAAGTTCGGCGTACGCGCCAACGCCGATATCCCACGCGACGCCAAGGCCGCTCGCAAGTTCGGCGCCGAAGGTATCGGGCTGTGCCGCACCGAGCACATGTTCTTCGCCGAGGACCGCATCGAGCACATGCAGGCGATGATCCTGGCGCGCGACGAAAAGTCCCGCCGCAAGGCCCTCACCAAGCTCCTGCCCATGCAGCGCAGGGATTTCGCCGGGCTGTTCGAAGCCATGGACGGGTTCCCGGTGGTGATCCGCACGCTCGATCCGCCGCTGCACGAATTCCTGCCCAAGCGCGAGGACCTGATGGTGGATATCGCTATTCTGCCCTACGCGGATATCAAGAAGAAGAAGGAGATGGTGGCAACGTACGGGCGGTTCGGCGCCGAGGTGAAGACCCTCAAGACGGTGCTGCCCGAACTGCTGAAGCGCGTGGAAGAGCTGCACGAGTTCAACCCCATGCTGGGGCATCGCGGCTGCCGTCTCGGTGTGACGTATCCCGAGATCACCGAGATGCAGGCGCGCGCCATCTTCGAGGCTGCCGTGCAGGTGGCGAAGAAGGGCAAGAAGGTGATTCCGGAAGTCATGATCCCGCTCATAGGCGGCGTCAAGGAACTGGAGAACCAGAAGAAGATCGTGGTTCAGGTGGCGGAAGAAGTGCTCACCAAGGCCGGCATGAAGGACTTGAAGTACATGGTCGGCACCATGATCGAGATTCCGCGCGCGGCGCTGACCGCGGACTCGGTGGCGAAGGAAGCGGAGTTCTTCAGCTTCGGCACCAACGATCTGACTCAGACCTGTATGGGCATCTCTCGCGACGACTATACCAGCTTCAAGAAGGACTACGAAGACCGCAAGATCTGGCCCAGCGACCCGTTCGCAGTGCTGGATCAGGAAGGTGTCGGCAAGCTGATCAAGATGGCCGTGGAGTTGGGACGCAAGACGCGGCCCAATCTGGAAATCGGCATCTGTGGCGAGCACGGCGGCGAGCCCAGCTCGGTGCAGTTCTGCTATCGCGTGGGCATGGACTACGTGTCGTGCTCCCCCTACCGCGTGCCGATCGCGCGGCTGGCGGCGGCGCAGGCCGCGATCTCGGGCGACAAGTCGGAGATGCAGCGGACCGCGTAGGTCAGTCATTGCTTTTCCAGGCGTTGGACAATGTCTTCCACCACGCCTCGCACTTCGGGTGATAGTTTCTCGATGAGGTCTCGATCGTGAGTGTCGAGGTATTCGAGTGCGAGGCGCAGGGGGAAGAGCTGGGGATGGTCCCCTAATTTCGCGATCATTTTCCTGACAAGGGACGGTTGGCTGCTTTGAACGAGGGTGGAGATGACGTACACGAATGTTCTAAGCCATTCGCCGCCTGACTCCTGATTGGAAAGTTCACCCCAGTATCCTGCGATGCGACTGTCGTCCCCTAGCTCAACGGATGTAAGCAAACGGTGAGAGAGGACGAAATCTCGTACAAAAGAATCTCCGGGCCAGCGCTGGAGACCGACCTGCAAGTGCCGCTCATAGTCATCGGCTCGATCCGCCACTCTCATCATTTGGTTCAACATGTCGGCTTTAGGATGATCGGGCTTTATTCGCAAGAACTCCCCGAGCGCAGCCCGAGCTTCCATCCATCTTCCGACCTTGAACAATGCGATCCCACGCACTCTCTGGACCTCGCCTCTGTCGGCTGTCGCGTCTCTCAGCTCAAGCGCTCGATCAGCGGCCTCCAGCGCCTTGGCGAAACGCTCAAGCTTGAGTAGTTGGTCCGCCTTAAGCTGCCACAGGACTCCGACGTCACGACTCCCGTGCTGCAGCGCTTTGTCGATATCGACCAGAGCGTCTACCGGCGGGGCGATCGCCGCCTGTACAGTCGCTCGAAAGGCGTAGGCAGCCGAGAGTTCGTCGCCCTGACAGCCAGAATTGATCAGCTCATCGAGCAACCGCAATCCTGATTGCCATTCCTCGGCTTCGAAATGATGTAGGGCGATCCGTACTTTCGCACGGAATTGCGCGGGCTGGTCCGTCATAGCCTCTGTTAGCAAACGGCCGTACTCAAGTCCTTCGCGCACTGCCTGGCGCTGCCCCGCCATCAGCAACTCACTCATTCGGTCACAAAGCCGCTCCGTCTCCGTCCCCAATTCCCTCTGGTCATACCACGCACGCAGAAACTCCACCAGCCACTGCATGCGTTCCCGTGCCTCTCTGCCGAAACGCATCTGGTACCAGAGGGCGAAGAGTGGCTCAGACAGCGTATAGTACCCTGTTCTCCCGCGCACGTTCACGGCCCGCACATACCCCGTCTTGGCCATGCGCTGCAACTGGGAACTTACCAGGTTCGGAGTCAGCCGGATGGCCTGCGCGATCGCAGTGGGGCTTTGTCCTACACTAGTGCGTGAGCTCTCGCGGGCAATTTGGTCCAAGATCTTGCGCTGTTGTGGCGCCAAGATCTCGGTCTTTGCCTTGAAGTACGGCGTGACTTCATCGAGCAGCTTTTCGAGACCGGTCTTCACCTCAACCAGATTGGCATCCGCGAGCACGGCGTAGAGCATCAGGACGAGGCGCGGATTGCCGCCCGTGAAATGGCTCAGAGCCCGTACGCGTCCGGCGTTGGCCTTGAGGTACTCGCGGAAATCCATGTTCCCGTCCAGCTCCGCGCGGCGGTACAGCAGTTCTTCCGTCTGCGCCTGGGCGAGGCCCTCAAGATTGTAAACCTTGAAGAAGTTGTACAGCGGCTTGTCGTACCCGCGGGTTTCCTCGAAGAAGCTGGTGGCCGCGGCGATGAGCATGACGGTGCCGTCATTCATGAGCACATTTCGGAGCCGTGAGCTTTCTTCCTCACTGTGGATCTGGCTCAGGATCTCATCGAAGTTCTCCACCAACAGGAGCAGGCGGGTGCGGTGCTTGTGGGCCCAGTCTTTGAGTAATGCCACCATCCCCGACTCCAGCTCACCGCTCGCGCGACACTCCGCGGCCAGTTTCTTCATCTGCGCTTCCAATTCCCGGTCGGCGACCGTGAGACTCAATTGACGAATGGCCTCCATCCAGAACTCGCCTGCGTCCGTGATAGAGTAGGACTCCTCGCGGAAGCGCACGACCTGCCATCTCTTCCTGAGCGGCGACTCCTCGACGGCGAAACCCAACATCAAAAATACGGTGGTCTTTCCCATGCCGCGGGGGGCGACGATCAGGACGTGCTGGACTCCGGCTCCCTTGGGCTGCTTCTTGAGAATGCCGACCAGGTCGTCCAGGAGCCATTGCCGCCCAACAAAGGTATGCTTGATACGCTCCGGGGAAAGGGCATCGACGTTGTAGAAGAACTCCATGGCTAGTCACCGTACTCCATGCCGTAGTAGCGGAGCCACCAGTCCCGCAGGATCTTGCAGGCGAAGGTATAGTGCTTGCCATCCGTGCTGGGCCGAACGTAGAAATCATTTTCGAGCTCCGCCGCCACGTCGTTAAACTGCTCGGCCGTCGCTGACGCACCGGCCTCCTTTCTGTAGATCTGGTAGAACGCCTCGCGGCTGACCTCCGTCATCACCGCGACTTCCCGCAACATCCGCTTGATGGCGCGCTCCAGGTCGCGAGCGTAGTAGTCGCGGATCCGACCGTAATAGTGGTCGAAGTAGGTCTTGCACTCCACGCCTAACAGCCGCTCGTGATACACCCGTTCGATCAAGCGTGTGGTGATGGCGGTGCCGGCTTGCAGGTGAACCTTGCGGACCTCGGAGAATAATACCTGCAAGAAATAAGGGATCGGCAGCCCGACCAGGTCCAGCATTTTTCGCTGGCAGGCAAGCGACAGATCCGTTTGTTGGCCCTCGGCAAGACCGGCGAGAAACCGTAGCGCCGTCGGGCGGGAGAACGGTTCGAGCTTGAGCGATTCGAAGTCATTAATGGAGCTCACCTCCCCGAGCTTTCGCAAGATCGCGCCGATGCCCACGGATCCTCCAATCAGAAAGCGAATGTTCTGGCACTCCGGCCTTTGCCTCACGGCGCGCAGCCACCGCAGGACGGCGCGCGCGTCCTCGACACCCCCATCCCGCCGCGTCATCCCGTCGATCATCATCGGGAATTCATCGAGCAGAAACACGATGGTATGTCCGCAACCTGCCAATCGGTCGAAGAGCTCATCGCCGCTCTCTCTCCAGTGGGGCCGCAGTTCGTCGCGGAGCTTGAATCGGAGTTTGTGCAGTTCTACCTCTTCCACCGATTCGCGAAACCGCGACCAAAGCCGGCCCGAAAGAAACGATACCCCTTTCAGGCACCGCGAGGTCACGGGATTGCGCATCAGAAGCTCGGTGAAGAGCGTAATGAGATCGGCCGGCTCCCGCAGGTATTCCAGGTCGGCGATGAGCGCCTGATACTCCCATCGTGGCTCGTCGACCAGCTTGTACATGATGCTGGTCTTGCCGAAACGGCGTGGCGCCGTGAGCAGGACGTGCCCGAGGCTGAGCTTCTCCCAGACCAGATCGATGAACTGGTCGCGGCCGAAGCATTGGACGCCCCGCACGGGAGGGCCGACCTGGTTGGCGAGAATTACGACCGATTTGTTGTACATCAATTATGTTGTATAACAGATTTGTCGGGATGTCAATCGTGGGCGCTCGTGGTAAGGTGGTCCTTGAGAGGCCGTCCGTGTCGACCGACGCGAAGACATTCCTGACCCCCGAACAATACCTGGAAATCGAGCGTAAGGCCGAATTCAAAAGCGAATACTACCAGGGCAAGATGTTCCGCATGGATCGCGATATGGTCGCCGTGGCGGATGTGAAAGAAAACCATAATCTCTTGGTAGTGAACCTGGTGGCCGCACTTCACCCTCAGCTCCGGGCTGGCCCATGCCGCCTTTTTGCGCACGATATGGGGGTGCGTGTGAGTGCGCCCGAACCCCACGTCTGTCCCGACGTCATTGCCGTTTACGGCGAGCGGCAGTTTCTGGACGATCAGAAGGAGACCCTGCTCAACCCGACTCTGATTGTCGAAGTAATCGCTCCCTCGACAGAAGCTTATGATCGCGGGCGCAAGTTCCACCTTTACCAGTCCATAGAATCGTCCACGGAATACTTGCTGGTCTCGTCCGACCGGCTTAATGTCGACTTGTATACGCGCCTACCCGGCGGCGGGTGGCTCCTGACATCCGCGGATCGGCTGGAAGACGTCCTCGACCTACAATCGGTCGGATGCCGCCTCTTGCTCGCGGATCTCTACGAGAACGTGGAACTGGAAAAGTAGGGGGCCGTTCTCGCGCGGCCCCCGTTTGGCAGGCTGAAGCCTGCCCCACCAAGACTGGCCAAATCCTCTAAGTGAACAATTTGTCCAACAGGGCAGGGTCGGGCCAAAAGCCTGGCGGGTTGACAGGCGACAAAAACCGATCGCCTGTCCCACCTCAGGGCAGGCGCACCACTGTGTAACTGACCAGCGTCAGGGTGTCGCCGGCTTGCGCCAGCTTTCCCTGAAAGTCGACGGTCAATCCGGTGGCATACGCGTCGCCGGCGCTGGAGACTCCCGCGGTGAACGGCAGCACCGCGCCCCAACTCTGAAAGCTCAATTGGGAGCCGCTCGCCAGAATCCCGGCATCGGCACGCCCGGTGACGAACGTGTCCGAGACCGCAGCATCGCGGTGCCCCACCACCGTGGCTCCCCAGTGGACTTCGAAGCTGAAGCCGGAGACCGTCCCCTGGTGCGACAGGTCGAACCGCACATTCACGCGGTCCCCGGGCAGCAGGACTCCGGCGGGTATCGAGCACAGCCCCATGCTGCCGAGAGTCGTGCTCGCGGTGGCCGCTCCCGTCCCGCTGCACAGCACCTGCGGGGCGGGAAACATCTGCGCGGTGCCGGAACCGGTGCCGGTGAGCCGGTAGGAAGCCAGCAGGGTATCGCCCGGTTGGGGCGTCGAAGCGGCCGTAAACTGCACCGTATTTCCGCCGAAGGTGTAATCCTGGGTGACCTTCTGGAGCAGGCCGTTGCGATACACGGCCAGGCTGGTGGGCGGGTTCGGCGTGGCGGAAAGCGTGAAGACGGTATTGGAGCCGTCCACGATCCCGCTCGGCGAGTCGCCATCGAGAAAGGATGGTGCCTGGCCGACGCACGGCCCTGAGGACCCGTCGACGTGAACACAATCGGACGTAGTGCCGCTCACCGATTCGAGCACGCCGGTGGAATCCACCACGGCCACCCGGCTGGCCGCAAAGCCCGGCCCTTTGATCGGCCGCGCACCGAGGTCGGACACGAGCCCGATGACATCGGACTCCTGGACGGTTGTGCCGCTGTCGTTCGCGGCCAGAGCCGACGGCGAGACGCGGACATCCCGCAAGCGCAACGGCAGCGGGCTATCGGGAACCGACCAGGTCTCGGAGAACTGGATGCGGCCATCGCTGTTGTAAGTTACCGAGTAGAACACCGCGGGGGTGCTACTGGTGGTAGGGACGAGTTGCACATACAGATTGCCATCCACCACTTTCGTGGTGATGCTGTGCGTGGCGATCGAGGACAGGTCGGACGCCTCGAAACTAGTCCAACTGATGGTCAAAGTGCCGTTGAAGCGTGTGCCATCGGCCTTGTAAAGCACGTCCTGAACGGTCGTGAGGGGCGGGCCACCCCAGGCGGGCGCGGCCAGCAACACCACTGTTGCGAAAAACGAACGGGGAAACATCTTCACTCTTTACCTCCCTAAAAAAGAAATTCGCGCCGGACCCCTTGTGGGTGCTCCGGCGCGGCGGAGAAGCGGAACTCTTCTGCTGACTTTAGTGTAGCTGGACAGTATCCTTAGACCATGCCAGTCACGCACTATCAAAAATGACTATGTGCAAGATAAAGAATGCTTTAATAATTCAAAAATTTTTCCCGAAAATCTGTGACCGTCTTTTTGGAGGGGGGCGGATTCAGGGTGTTTTTGGAGGCGCTCAACGGCAGCACAGCCGGCAGCCATCCACCAAAGACATCGTTGTATGGTTCAACCTGTCCGCTTACGCTGGTAAATGCCCAACGGCGTAATCATCGGTTTGTTCTGCGTCATCATCGCTCCCCTGGGTCTGATCGTATGGTGGGAGTTTGCGCGCGCTCGAGGTGCCCCACGTTCTGTCTCCAGAGCCTTCAAGCGCCATCTTGACACTCAGGCCGGAGTCGTACGCGCGCAGGCCGTAAAGGAAACCAAGCGTGGCTTTGACGCTTGGGATTGAGCGTTTTGCCGCTTACAGCGCCGCGAGCAGCTTCGCGATCAACGCCGTACGATCCGCCATCCGCTCCACCAGGATGCTCTCGTTGGCGGCGTGCGCGCCTTCGCCCACCCCGCCCAGACCGTCCAACGTCGGCACTCCCATTGCCGCGGTGAAATTACCGTCCGAGCCGCCTCCGGTCAGCGATTCCTCCACCTCCACGCCCACCTCGCGCGCCAGTTTTTGCGCCGTCCGGAACAGCTTCACGATACCCGCCGACCGCTCCATCGGCGGCCGGTTCAAACCGCCGGTCACCTCCAGGGAGCAGCGCCGGTCAAACGGCCGCAACGCCCGGAATTTCCTCTGCAGGGCCGGCGCATCCTTCAGGCGCAGCACGCGAATGTCGATCTCCGCGCGCGCTTCGGCCGCCACCACGTTGGTGCGCGTGCCTCCCGAGATCACACCTGGATTGACGGTGATGCCGCGCGCCGTTTGCGTGAATCCGGCGATGCGTTCGATCTGCCGCGCAAGCTCCAGCACCGCGCTGGCGCCGGCTTCGAAATCCACTCCGGCGTGCGACGCCCGCCCGCGCACAACCACCTTGAAACCGCCCACGCCCTTGCGCGCCGTCTTCAGTTTCCCCGTGAGACCGGTGCCCGGTTCCAGCACCAGCACCGCCTTGCTGCGAGCCGCGTTCTTCTCGGTGAGCGGCCGCGACGCCTCGCTCCCCACCTCCTCATCGGAATTCAGTTGCAGCAGGACCTTCGAGGCCACCGGGATGTCCAGGTCGCGCAGGGCCCGCACGGCGAAGATGAAGAACGCGATCCCGGATTTCATGTCCAGCACGCCCGGTCCCCACAGTCGCCCGTCCGCCTCGCGAAACTTCATCGTCATCGAGGTGCCCATCGGCCACACCGTGTCGGAATGGCCCAGCACCAGGATCTGGCCGCTCTTCCTCCGCCCCGGTAGCGACATCTCACTTACCAGCAGACGGCCGAACCTGCCTCCGGGAAACGTCTTCACCTGGCCCATCGGCGCGACGATATCGGAGACCAGTTCGACAAAGCGATCGACCGCCGCCGGGTCGTCGCTCGGTGACTCACACTCCACGAACTCCCGGATCATCGCCGTAAGTTGGGGCAGGTGCGCTTGAGTATAGGAAAGGATCGAATCCACGGCTGTTATGATAGCGCAGCCTGGAATGTCAGGTTCCGTCCAAAGCCGTTGACAAATGGCTTGCTTTCCCCCTCCGCCCGCTACTTGAACGCAATCGTCACCACATTCGCGGCCTGTCCATCCACCGTGATCGCGACGCTGGCATTGCCAGAGCCCCGAAAAGACGGCGGCAGCAGGATGTTGACCTGGTCTTCGCCGACAGACCCGGGCGCCAGGCCCGCGTACGATACCGGCACGGTGGTAGATCCGATCTTGCAGAGGACGTTTGCCAGCGAGCTGCGGCCGCGGATCCCCGTGCCGTAAAGCTCCAGAACCACCTGGTCCGTGGACGCTCCCAGGTCGATGGGAAACGGCGTGAATCCCGTGGCGGCATTGCCCTGAAAAGTGTATACGAACGCCGAGGTCCCGTCCGCATGCACCGTCACCGCGATGGCGGCAGGCGCACCCTTGCCGTCCTGGCTTGCGGTATAGAAACCCGGCGATATGGGCGCAATTTGAACCGGTCCGGAGCCCACTGGATCGCCATTCACCGAGACCGTGACAGATGCCGTGCCCACTGCCACCCCCGGAGGCATCTGGTAGTCGATTTGCGTCGGTGACACGAAGAACAGTTCCGCTTGCCGCACAATTCCGGCCGCGTCCGTAACCGTCACGGTGGTGCCCCCGATGTTAGTGGGCAACGGACCCGGGGCCGGCAACTGCAATGACGTCGCAAGGTTCGTTCCATATGCCGCCGCGATGGCTTCCGGGGCCAGAGTCAGTGAGCTGTTCGCCGAGGAAACACTGGTCACCGTGCCGGGCGCGCCGGCGGCGATAGCCGTGTACGCCGTCTTCACCTTCGCGCCGATCGCCGATAACTGCGCCGCGGCGCCCGACCCGGTGATCAAATAAGTGTTATCGAAGTAAGCCAGCGCGAGTGAGTGGGCCTGCGCATACTGTGTGATGTTGGTGTGGTACGGCTCGGGATCGTTGCAGCCACCCCACTCGGTAATCGCCACCGCGTGTCCGTGCGAATGCGCGTAGATCACCAGGGGGTCGAAGTTCTGGGGCCAGTTGTTATACCGCGCCGACGCCGGCTCGGTACAAGTCCCGGTGGACGCGGTGTAGAGGTGAAAATTCCACGCCACGTTTTGCCAGGCCAGGTCGGGCAGCGATCCCGAAACGATTGACTCGAACGCCGTGCCGGTGTCCTCCACGAAAATGAGTGACTGCGGGCTGTAGTCGCGGATCGCCGCGATCAACTGGTTCTGGCCGTCGCTCCACGTGTTGCTGTCGATGTTCATGTTTTCCCAGGTGTCGTAGAGGATGGCGGGGTCGGACGCGTACTGCTTGGCGAATGCCGCCCAAAATGTGAACGCTGTGTCCACGGTGGCGCCGGTGGTGGACTGCGCCAGGCACACTGCAGACGTCGGCGAACCGCTGGCCGCGCAATTCAGATCTCCCTGGTTGGGCGCGGGACAGTTCGTGCCGCTGGCGCCGCAGGGAGCGTCGGGAAACTGGCCGGCTTTCAGGATCAGCACGTAGTTGCCGTACTTCTTGGCCCGTTGGATAAGCCCGTCGATGTAGGCCTGGTAACCCAGGTTGGCAATCGGCACCTGCACGTTGTTGGTCCACCACGCGGCGTTCACGAAGATCCGTACCAGGTTCATCGAGAGCAACTGGTTCTGGGCGGCATAGTCCGCATCGGTGGCGGTGGCATCGGCGTTCCCGTATCCCGTGCCGCTGCGGTTGAGCCCGCGAAGCAGGACGGGGTTGCCCGAATTGTCCTCGATGATTCCCACGGAGGACACATGCAGTGGCGGCAGGGCCAGTTGGACCGGCTGGACCGGCGTCTGGGCGCGCAGAGCCGCAGCCAACAGACAGGCAATCGCGATTTTCATTGGCGCGATCTTCATTGTATGGTCACCCACATCGGACTCACCCACACCACCTGGCCATCGGTCTGCACGCCCCGCACCCAGTAATATGCTTTGTCGCCGCTCTTCGCCGTCGTGTCCGAGTAACTGAACGAGAGTACCCGGTCGCCGCTGGTAGAGTAGATCACGTTGCCGTTCTTCACCAGGACCACCTTCTGGAACGGGTTGGTGCCGAACAGCCGGACCGAGAACACCGGCGCGCCGGTGTTGGTAAACGAGTCGCCCATGAAGTGAGTCCCGCTGCGGAAGTCCGCCACGATGTAATCGGTGGAACCGTAGAGATGGCGCGCTTTCATGGCGGCGATGATCCCCGGGCGAGTCAGCGACGATACCCAGACATTGGTGAAGGATATATGGGTGGAGATATGGTCGCTGGAGGCTTCGAAGCCGAGCTGATATCCCATGCCGAGCGCTGTGGTGACGTAGCCGGCGGCTTCGTACCCCGAGATGGAATCGGTGGGGGTGTTGGCGCGCGGCGAGTCGGGCAATCCCTCGTAGTCCTGGCGGTCTCCCTGATAGATCTCGACGAACGGTTCTACCACCGGGTCGTTATTGCGCCAATCCGTCCCCTGATCGGTGGCGCTGGTGTGCGGCGCCGAGATGCCGGGAATTCCCGCGTTGGTGAAGAAGTGCAGATAGGCGTACAGCATGTTGGTGTCAGGAGCCCCTCCGGGAGGCGGTGTGGCGCCGGAGATGGGAAGGCGCGGCAGGGGCCGGATGCCGCGCGTGGTGAACAGCACGTTGCGGTGACCCTCCGGATAGTTGACGCTGCGCTCGTAGTAGTACATGGGGAGGATCTTCGAGGGCAGCGTGTAGGCATCGGTGAACTTCTGAAGCATCCACCAGGAGTACTCGCGGCCGCTGCCATCGTCGTGATCGCAGCAGCCGTACCAGCCCAGGGATGCGGCGTCTATGGAGTAGCGGTAGGCATCCACCAGCGGCCCATCGCCCTTGCCATCGAAGGAAAGCTCGGTATGGCGGTGAAAATCGCCGCGCAGCAATTGCATTTGCTGTCCGTT
>Ga0116223_10004219_pt1 | contig 12520 bp, 9 predicted proteins | sample Sb_taG_3_FD_90092 | JGI IMG/M metagenome (GOLD analysis project Ga0116223, IMG submission 90092) | Peat soil microbial communities from Weissenstadt, Germany - Sb_50d_a_PC metaG | ecosystem: Environmental > Terrestrial > Soil > Wetlands > Peat | place: Germany: Weissenstadt | collected 2010-09-21 | reverse complement strand
GTGATCGCCATCGTGGTCGCGGCATTTCTGATCCAGCCGCTTCGCGATTGGGTGCAGGTGCGTCTCGATCACTTCTTCTACCGCGACCGGCTGGACTATCGCCGCACGCTGATTGAATTCGGGCGCGCTCTCGCGAATGAAGTCCGCCTCGAGCCTCTGCTCGGCTCGGTGCTCGATCGCATCTCGCAGACACTGCTGGTGGATCGTCTCGCCGTTTTCCTCGAGGATCCTGCGCATCCCGGCCAGTTCGTGCTTTCGCGCTCGATGGGTCTTCGGCCCGAAGGCCCGCTCGATTTGAGCTTTCTCGATCCCGCGCGGCCGGCGCTCGAGCGCGGCTGCCTGTTTTTCGAATCGGCGCGCGCCGCAACGGACGAGACCGAATCCGTTCGCCGCACCATCGAAGAGCTCGACCTGAACTATTTCATCGCCTGTCGCTTCCACGACCGCACGGCCGCCGTGATCGGCCTGGGCAAGACGGTCGATGGCGATTACCTCTCGAGCGACGACCTCGAACTGCTCTCCACCATCGCTGGCTACGTCGCCATCGCCATCGAGAATGCCCGGCTTTATCAATCGCTCGAACAGAAGGCTCTGCAGATCGAACGCCTGAAGGATTTCAGCGAGAACATCGTCGAATCGCTGCGCATCGGCGTGGTCACCGTGGATCTCGAGGACCGCATCGAATCGTGGAATCCGCAACTGGAAGACTTGCTCGAAATTCCGCGGAGCGAAGCGCTGCGCCGCAAGCTCGACGAAGTGCTCCCGCACGATCTCGCCGCGGAAGTCAGCGCGCAAGCGGCCAGCGACCATGTTTCCGGCATCTACCGGTTCCACTTGAACACGCGCAGCAACCGTCACCTGGTGGTCAACGCCTCGATCGCTCCTCTTCTCGCGAAGAATGGCGCGCGGCTGGGCCGCCTGGTTCTGCTCGACGACATCACCCAGCGCGTCCGCCTGGAAGATCAGATGGTCCAGACCGAAAAACTGACTTCGCTTGGCTTGCTGGCCGCGGGCGTGGCGCACGAGGTGAACACGCCTCTCGCCGTGATTTCGAATTACATCCAAATGCTCGCGAAGCAGATTCCCGAGGATGATCCCCGGCAAAGAACCATCGAGCGCATCGTGAAGCAGACGTTCCGCGCGAGTGAGATCGTCAACAACCTGCTGAATTTTTCGCGCACCGGCGGCACTGCGCCCGTCGAAGTGGATCTGAACTTCGTGCTCGAGGAAACGCTGACGCTGGTGCAGCATCCGTTCAAAACCGCCCAGGTAAACGTCGTCAAGAATTACGCGGAAAGGCTGCCCGTTATTCTCGGCTCGACCACCCGCCTCCAGCAGGTGTTCCTGAATCTCTTCATGAATGCACGCGACGCCATGCCCGGCGGGGGAATGCTCGAGGTCCGCACCGGCGCGCGCAACGGCTCGGTCGAAATCGAAGTCACCGACACGGGCGCCGGAATTCCGCCCGAGCACCTGCATCGCATCTTCGATCCTTTTTTCACCACCAAGGCCACCGGCCGCGGAACTGGCCTGGGCCTCTCCGTGAGCTATGGGATCATCAAAGAACACGCGGGCAAAGTGGACGTGCGCTCGACACCCGGCAAAGGTACGTCGTTCCGGCTGGAGTTCCCCGTGGCCAGGAAAGCGGTTCATGCCTAGAGGATCGATTCTTGTTGTCGATGACGAGCTGGAAATCCGCGAGGGTCTTCAGGCCCTGCTCACCTCGGAAAATTTCCGAGTGACCCTGGCGGAAACCGGACAGGCGGGCCTGCAGAAACTCGAAGACCAGCCGTTCGACCTCATGCTGCTCGACGTGAGCCTGCCGGACCGCAACGGCCTCGACATGCTGCGCGAAATTCGCCTGCGCGACCCGAATCTCGCCGTCATTTTGATCACCGCCTACGGCTCCATTGATATGGCCCGTCAGGCATTCAAGGGCGGCGCGCAGGACTACATCACCAAGCCGTGGTCCAACGACGAGTTGATCGCGCAGATTTCCGTGGCCATCGAAGGACGCCGCCTGCGCGAGGAAAACGTTCACCTCAAGCGCGCGCTCAAGCAGCGCTACAATTTTCCCAACATCGTCGGCAAGAGCGAAAAGATGCTCACCGTGCTCGATCTGGTCACCCAGGTCGCGCCGTCACGCTCGACCGTGCTCATCTCCGGCGAAAGCGGCACCGGCAAGGAAGTGATCGCCAAAGCCATTCACGCTGCTTCCACGCGCACGGACAAGGCTTTCATCCCCATCAACACGGGCTCGATTCCGGTTGACCTTCTCGAATCGCAGCTTTTCGGCCACGTGAAGGGCGCGTTCACCAGCGCGATCGCGTCCAAGAAGGGCCTGTTCGAAGTCGCCGACCAGGGCACGATCTTCTTCGACGAGATCTCGACGATCGGCCCGGAAACGCAGGCGAAACTTCTGCGCGTGATTCAGGAGCGCGAATTCATGCGCCTCGGCGGCACCGAAACCATCAAGGTGGACGTCCGCATCCTGGCCGCCTCCAACGAGGATCTTCGCAAGCTCGTCCGCGAAGGCCGGTTCCGCGAGGATTTATTTCACCGGCTCAATGTGATCTCGATTCATCTTCCGCCGCTGCGCGATCGCAAGGAAGACATTCCGCTGCTGGTCGCGCGCTTCCTCGAGCAGTTCTGCAAGGACAATGGCAAGCCGCCGCGCGTTTTCACCACCGGAGCGATGAAGCTGCTGATGGATTACGACTGGCCGGGAAACATCCGCGAGCTCGAGAACGCCGTCGAGCGGGCCGTGGTGCTTTCCACGCACGAATCCATGGACGCCGATCTGCTGCCCGAAAGCGTTCGCACGCGCGAAATCGTCAAGGGCGTTCGCTTGCAGCTCGCCGAATTCCTGCCGCCGTTGCCGGGAGAAATCGGCTCGCGCAGCTCGGTGCCCCCTCCTTCGCTCTTTGAAATCCTCGAGGAAGTGGAGCGGCGCATCATCGTGGACATGCTCGAGCGCACCAACTGGAACCAGACCGAAGCCGCCGAGCGCTTTCAGATTCCGCTTTCGACCCTCAACCAGAAGATCAAGCGCCTCGGCATCGAGACTCGCCGGCGTCCCGGCGCTCCTCGCGGTGGTCCGGGCGTCGCCTATGGCGAAGAAACTGCCGAATTTTCCGCCGGTAAATAGCCCCGCAATCCAGAAGATTCGGCCCCCTCAAATTATTCGGGAATGGTGTCGAACTGCTCGGCACGAACCGCCGAGCCGCGCTCGGCTTCACGAAACCAGCGGGCGTCCGGCGATATTTTCGAGGATGCGATACGGGGCGTGGTCCGGCGCGACCAGCGCCTGCGGCGGAACCAGAAACGTCTGTTCGAGCGCGTACTGCCCGGACATCGCCGCGTGCGCGACGCCATCGGTGAACACCAGCCAGGTCGAGAGCGGCGGAAATTCCATCCGGGTCTTCGGGCAATTCTTCTGGAACTCCGTGTTCTCCTTCAGATAATCGTGAAAGCCGAGCATGAACATGTCGTACGGCGTCCGGCCCATTCCCCGGAAGCCGAGTTTCTCGCCCCAGTCCTGCACCGTCCGGCTGACCCAGGAATCCTCCGCGATCCGTTCCAGTCCCGCGTCCCTGGCATACCGGCGGGCGAGGACCTCGAAGCTGTCCGTCGTGTTCCACACGCGCGGCTTCGTCGGATTCAGGTTCGTGAACACTCGCAGGATGCGCCCGCCGCGCGTGGGCCGGCTCGGAAACGCGTCCACGTGCAACAGGTCGTTGCGCTTGTGCAGCGGGAGCCCGCGCCTTTCCTCCTCAAACGGGCGAAAGCTCGAAAAATCGACGGTCCATTTCCCCGCGTAGGGCAAAAGGAATTTCGTCAGGAAATCGATCAGCTGCGCGCTGTAGTTTCGCAGGATCGCATGCACGCGCTCGACCGTGGCGGCATCGCCCGTCACGCCCCGCAGGATATCCTCGGTCGGGCGGTAGGAGACGTTCTTATGCATCCGCAACTCGGCCCATTCCTGCGCGACCAGAAAATCCCGGTCCTCGCGCGGTAAATCGAAGGGCGGCTCGCGAAAAAAAAGCACCTGGCCGCGCTCCAGCAGCTCGCACCACGTGCGCGACCGCGCCTCCCGCTGCTCGGGGCGCGTCCACCCGCCGGCCAGTTTGTAATCCTCCACCGAAATCCAGGGCACGCTCGCTCCGCTCCGTCGCCGTCGATCTACTTTCTTAACTCTTCGCTGCGCCCGGGGACGTGTATCCGCGCGGCATGATCGCCGTGGCCAAGCCCTCCGCGCGCGAAAGGTCCACACCGTCGAGTTTCGTTTCGCGCAAGATCGCGGTCTTCAATATCGCGCCCTCAAAATCCGCGCCATGAACATCGGCGTCGCGAAAATTGGCCGCTCCGAAATCCGCGCGCCGCAAAATCGCCAGCCGCAGGCTCGCACGAAATAACTCCGCGCCGCCCGCTTGGGCATCCGTCAAATCCGCGCCGCTTAGGTTCGCCTCGGTCAAATCCGCCTTGCGCAGATCGGCGCTCCGCAAATACGATTTGCTCAGGTCCGCCGACGAGAGCTTCGCTTCGCGCAGATTGGCTTCCTCCAGGTTCGCGCCCTGAAGATCCGCGTAAGCGAGGTTCGCCTTGTATAGATCGGCGCGCGTGAGGTCGGCACCGGCCAAATCGGCGCGTACGCCGCCGTCCTTGCCTCCCACGAACAGCGCGTGCGCGGCGAGAATCTCCGCCAGCGTTCTTCCGTTCAGGCGGATTTTCTGCGGCGATCGCAGCCCTCCGCCCGTCAATGCGCTGAATATGCTCATATTCACCCGCGGGATGAGAAAGTCTCTCCGTCGCATTTTACTAGAGACGGCGTTGCACTGCATCCTTATACGCATCGCCGCTCCCTAGCCCGTGCTAATTTAAATCAGATGGAATCCCTCCCGAAACTCGCCTTCGTAGCGCGCAGACAACCTCGCCTGCGGGACCTGCCGGGCCATCGCCTGCGCCTGCCGGCATGCCTCTCGGCGATGGCGCGATCGCTGAGCGCGGCACTGGCGATCATCCTCCCGATAGCCGCGCCTCAGGCCGCGGCGCAGGAGCAGCCGGCCGCGCCAACCGAGGAAACCGTCGCGAGTCTGGCCGCCGGCCGCGTCGTGATCGCCGTGGTGAAGGGCGCGATCCTCGTCGCCACAGTCGAAAATCCGATCGAGGCGGACACGCACCCTCCCACACCCGTGGCCATCGGCAGCGGGAGGCTGGGAGTGATTCTCGGCGCTGTCCGCTGGTCATCACCTTCCTCGCGGCAGGAAATCGCGCGCCTCGACGAAGATCTCCCGCACCTGCGCAGCCGCGCGATCACCCAGGCCCCCCATCTCACCACCGAACCGGTGGGCACCGAAGCCACCGACCTCGAATCCGTCGGTCAAGGATTGCTCGACCGCCTCAACGAGGTCGCGCAGAATCTCCATGACAAGGTCGATCTTCCTGCGAACGAGCCGCTCACCGAGCTCATTCTCGCGGGCTACCAGCCGGACTATGGCCCGGAGGTCTGGCATCTCGCCTACGCGATGAAGCAGCGCGAGGAACAGCCCGGCTACTTCACCACGCGCGTCCTGCTGCCGAGCTATCTGCAGTTCTGGCCGCCGGAGAAGGGACAACCGCGCACGCTGATCGAATTCGCCTACCCGCCCGAAAACGTGCCGACCACTCTGCTCGAGCTGCTGCGCCAGAAAGATCCGCGCCTGCAAAAACTAATCGCCTCGGATCCCAAAATGGCGGAAGTGGCCGGCCGCTTCCTGGCGGGCGAAAGCAACAAAGCGCTCGCCTCCGACGCCACCCAGTTCCTGCGCGCCGCGCTCGATGCCATCGCACCCCCGAACACGCGCGAGACCATGGCCATCATCACCGAGGAGAACGGTTTCTCCTGGATTCTCCCGCCCCCGCCCGAAACACCCCTACCCGGCCTGAGGCCGGCGCGCCCCAACGACGCTCCCTCGCTCCTGCACCCCTCTCAATAACCGGCGTCGTGCGCGCCATTTGCCTCAATCGTCCGCGCGAGATGGTGTTGTAGGGGCGTAGCACCGCTACGCCCGGTGCGGCGCCACCGCGACGCAACCACGAGCACGACGCAACGGCCGACCGTTTCGTAGGGGCACGGCACGCCATGCCCGGCACACATTCTTGGCTCGATGTGGCCCATCCACCTCAATCACTGGCCCGAGAAAATGTAGCTCAGGCCTGCCCTGACGCAGGAAGGGTCTTCAGACCTGAGGCTTTCTCCGGCATCGAGGCACAGCTACGCGCACCGCGCGAAAACGCGTCGCAACGTACGCTTATTTATTTTCGGAAATTTGCTTCTGCAGGCGGGCGTTCTTCTCGGTTACGGATTTCGCGAGGTCTTCTTTGTGCGCGACAAGCTTCCGCGCAATTTCCGGATCGGACAACCCCAGAATCTCGGCGGCAAAAATCGCTGCGTTGACGGCTCCTGCTCGATCAATCGCCATCGTCGCCACCGGAATTCCGCCGGGCATCTGCACGGTCGCGAGCAGCGCGTCGAGCCCGGCCAGCGTGCTCGTGGCCATGGGCACGCCGATTACCGGCAGCGTTGTGTTCGCCGCCATCACTCCCGCCAGATGCGCCGCCGCTCCGGCCGCGGCAATCACTACCTTCAGGCCGCGCTTCAGGGCCGTCGTCGCATACTCGTGCGCGCGCGCCGGCGTGCGATGCGCGGAAAGAACTTCCATCTCGTACGCGATGCCGAATTTCCCGAGCGTTTTCCCCGCTTCGTTCATCACGGGGAAATCCGTGTCCGACCCCATCACGATTCCCACCAGTGCCATTCCCGGTTTGCTCCCCGTCGCCACTCTGCAGGTCTCCTCGAAAAATTCGGCCGCGAAATGGCAGCTTAGCCCTTCGCCGCCTTCGCCCCAATATCCTTGCGATAGTGCGCGCCCTCGATCTTGATTTTCCCAACCGCTTCATACGCGACGCGCCTCGCGCTCGCAAGATCTTCGCCCATCGCGCTGACCACCAGCACTCTACCACCGTTTGTATAGCAGGTTGATCCGCTCCCCCGCGTCCCCGCGTGGAACACGACCGCCCCCGGCACTTTCGCCGCATCCTCAAGCCCGCGAATCTCCACGCCTGTCTGCGGATCGCCCGGGTAGCCCTTCGACGCAATCACCACGCACACGCCCGCCCCCGGACGCCACTTCACCTCGATTCCGCTCAGGTCGCCCTGCGCCGCCTGCATGCACGCTTTCGCCAAATCGAAATCCGCGCGCGGCAACACCGCCTCCGTTTCCGGATCGCCGAGCCGGCAATTGTATTCGAGAACTTTCGGGCCATCCTCCGTCAGCATCAATCCAAAATAGAGGAAGCCGCGGTACGCCATCCCGTCGGCGCGCAGCCCGTCGAGTGTCGGCCGCACGATCGTCTCGATGATCGTCTTCTCCAGCGCCGCCGGCAGAATCTCGTCGATCGAATAGACGCCCATTCCCCCGGTGTTTGGCCCTTCGTCGTTGTCGAACGCGCGCTTGTGATCCCGCGCCGGCGCCATGCGAATGAAATTCGTTCCGTCCGTCAGAATGATGTAGGAAAGCTCTTCCCCCACGAGCGCTTCTTCGAACATCACGCGCGAGCCCGCCTCGCCGAATTCGCCCTTCACCATCGCGCGCTCCACAAACTCCGTCGCTTCGTCCGCGGACGACGTCACCAGCACGCCTTTGCCCGCGCACAATCCGTCCGCCTTGATCACCAGCGGCCAATCCACCGAATCCAGCGCCGTGTATGCTTCCAGAGCCTCCAAGTAAACTCCGTACACGCCGGCCGTCGGAATATCGTGCCCCTGCATGAAGCGCTTCGAGAAGACTTTGCTGCCCTCAAGCTGCGCGGCTTTCTCCCCCGGGCCTAGCAATCGCAGCCCGCGCCGCTCAAATTCATCAGCGATGCCGAGGACCAGCGGCATCTCTGGCCCTACAATCGTCAAATCCACTCCGAGCCTGGCCGCCAGATCGGCGGCCGCCTTCACGTCCTTTACGTCCAGCGGCACGCATTCCGCGTCTTTCGCGATTCCGCCGTTCCCCGGCGCGCACCAAACCTTTTCAACCGACGCGCTCTGCGCAAGCTTCCACACCATCGCGTGCTCGCGTCCGCCACCGCCGATTACAAGTATCTTCATGATTGTCCGCTCTTAAGAATGAAGCACGATACGGCGGCCCATCCGCCGCTGTCAACCCCGTGTACTCGTCCTGTCTTAGCCCAATAATTCTGTCAGGCCTTAACGGCCCAGTGAAAATGTCACCCTATGAACCGGGAGACATTTCGCTTGAGCCAGAAAGAGTTGCAACGAGTGGCTGTGATTTCATTCTGCATCAAGGGAGACCTGGCGAGCTTCCGCAAGGCTCTGGAGGCGCAGCCCGACTTCCCGGAGGCGGCTGGCTGGTCTAGGCTCGGCGCTGATGTCGACAGGTGATCTGGACGGCGCGGAAATCGCATTCGTGAAATGGATCGCGGCGCGGCCTGAAGACGCCGGCGCGCGCTATAGCCTGGGCAACGCGCTGTTCGCCAAAGGGGAGTACGGGCCGGCCGCCGATCGGTTTCGCGAGTCAATTCACCTGAACTCGAACTTCGCCCAGGCGCACTACAATCTCGGCATGGCGCTGATCCGCTTGAAAGACTACGACGCCGCGCTGATGGAGTTCAACGAGGCCCATCGCCTTGATCCCAACCTGCTTCCGCCGAAGGATAATCGCTAGGAGAATTGTGTTGCGCCTACGGCGCTCGGGACTGTGGATGGCTTGATACCCAGCCCTGCCGTGCTGGGCTATTGTCTGCCGCGCCTGCGGCGCTCAGCGGGCAGTGCGCAGCCTGGCAAGGTCGGCGAACTCGGGCGCGACGGGCGATTCTTCCGCACACGCGGTCAAGCGTTGCTAAGAGGCGGTCGCAAGAGCACAGACACCCTTCGCAAGAGGCTCACGGCAAGCGAGTGTCTGTGCCACCAAGATCGGTTCCAGGGTCAGGCGTCGGAGAGCGATTCGTCGAAGCCCGGGCCTTCCTTCTTTTCCATTTCGCCGGTTTCGAGGATTTCGCCGCAGTCGAGACATTCCACGTATTGGACGTCTTTGTCCTTGGCGATTAGCTGGGTGCGTTTGTGCGGGCAGGCGGGTTGCGTCATGGCGATAATCCGCTACGAAATCGTCCCAGTATAGCACCGGCGTTTTCCGCTGCGTTGTGGGCGTCCAGGTGGGGCAGACTCCGGACTCAACACAGAGAACACGGAGGAGTCACGGAGAACACAGAGGAAAGCAAGATCCCACCGCAGAGACGCAGAGAACGCAGAGGAAGCGCAGACGTGCGCCTCGAGGTACCGCAATCCAGGGCTAAAGCCCGGGTGAACGCTCTGCTTTCTTCGTGAGCCTCAAGGCCCACGCTTCCACCATTTGACAAATACGCGGATTGCCACTATCAGTCTCCTTGCCGGGAATTCGAAAGCGAGATGAATTGACGAACGAGCTGAGTTCGCAGAAACGACTGGGCGCGGCGCTTTTTTACGGCATCGTTGCGCTGCTCGTGTATCTGGTCTATCTCGTTTTCGCGCCATTTCTCGTGTCGCTCGCGTGGGCCGCGGTTCTCGTGGTGGTTTCCTATCCGGCGTACGAGTGGCTGGCCCGGCGCTGGGGTCCGGTCACGGCCGCGATCGCCGGCACGCTGGGCGTCACGTTGATTCTGATCGTGCCCACTCTGCTGGTGATGGCTGCGTTTGTCCGGCAGGGCGTGGACGCCGTCCAGTCGATCCAGCTCCAAGTCGCGAACGGCCATTTCACATGGGTGAACGATCTGTGGGCCCGGATTCAACAGCGCTTTCCTGAAGCGGGCTCCGAAGACCTTGCGACTTCGCTTCGCCGCTATGGTGAACTGGCCGCCGAATTCGTCGCCGCACGCCTCGGCGCGATTCTCAAGAACATGGCCGTGTTCTTGTTCCATCTCGGCGTCACGATACTGGCCATGTTTTATCTCTATCGCGACGGAGCCTCGATGGTCGAGCGCCTGCGCGAACTGCTGCCGTTTGAGCTCGCTCATCGCGACCGCATGCTCGATGACGCGCGGAACTTGATCTTTGCGAGCGTTACGTCGAGCCTGGTTGCCGCGGCGGCGCACGGAACCCTCGGCGGTCTCGCGTTTGCACTGACCGGAATCAAGGCCCCTATCTTCTGGGGCGTGATGATGGGATTCCTTTCCTTCGTGCCGCTCGTGGGCTCCGCTCTGATCTGGGTTCCGGTCTCGATCAGCCTGATGGCCGGGGGGCACCCGGTTCGTGGGATCCTTCTGGTGATTTTTTGCGCGGTCATCGTCAGCAGCGTGGACAACATCATCCGTCCCTGGCTGATCAGCGGGCGGGCGCAGATGGGCGGCCTCCTCGTCTTCATCAGCGTGCTCGGGGGAATCGCCGCGTTCGGATTGCTGGGCGTCGTTCTCGGACCCATCATCGTGGCCACCACGGCGAGCCTTCTCGAGCTCTATGCTCCCGGTGCCCGCGTTGGAAACAGGGCGTCCCGCGCTGGTGGGAAGTAGAGGAACGCCGTGCTAGAGTAACGCCCTTTAGAACAACCGATGAAACGCCGTATGGCCAAGAACTCCCATCCCGAGCACGCGGGCCTGGCGCCGGATAAACTCCGGTGGCGCTGCGATCCCGCGAGCATTCCCTTCGAAACGACGGCCCAAATCGAGCCGACCGCGAGCGATATGGGCCAGGAGCGCGCCCTGCGTGCGCTGCAGATGGGCGTCGAACTGACTGCTTCCGGATACAACCTGTTCGTCTGCGGACTTTCGGGAACCAGCCGCGGCGGCATGATCGTGCGCATGATCGAGGATCTGCATCCGCAAACGGAGCCCGCGCCGGACCGCTGCTACGTCAACAATTTCAAGAACGCCGATCGCCCGCGATTGCTGACCCTGCCGCGCGGCCTGGCCAACGCTTTCAAGAAGGAAGTCGAATCGGGCATTGATTTCCTGCGCCGGCGCATCCCGCAGGTCTTCGAAGGCGAACCCTTTCAGCGCCAGAAGACGCGCATCGTCGAGCGCTTCACCGTGCGCGAAAAAGAATTGATGGACGACTTCACGCGGCGAATTGCCCGCGAACAGTTTGCCCTCGGCCGGATGCAAGTGGGCGCCGTGGCCCTGCCCGAAATTTTCCCCGTGCTCGAGGGCCAGATGGTCCCGATCGAGGAAATCCCGAAAATGGTGCAGGACGGGAAGCTCGAAAACACCGCCGCGGAAGAACTTGAGCGCAAATACGACCAGTTCCGCCAGGAATTCACGATCGTTTATCGCCGGACGCTTTCGCTCTCGCGGGAACTCGCGAGCGAAATGAACTACCTCGAGCAGGAAGCCGCTTCGGTGCTGGTGGATGGCGTGATCGAGGAGCTCAAGGAAAAATACGCCAGTCCGCTGATTTCCGAGTATCTCGAAGAGGTCCGCCACCACATCCTCGACAATCTCGATCCCTTCAAGGAACGCGAGGGCGAGGACGAACAACCGCCTTCGGAAGGCGGCGTCGGCCCGCGCCCGGAGCGCACCGAGCGCGATCCGTTCCGCATCTACGGCGTCAACGTGATTCTGGCGCACAACGAACACGAAAAGTGCCCGGTCATCTTCGAAACGATTCCCACCTACGCGAATCTTTTCGGCACCGTGCACCGCAGCTACGACCAGCGCGGCACATGGAACTCCGATTTCATGGATCTGCGCGGCGGCTCGCTTCTGCGCGCCGACGGCGGATTCCTGGTGATGTACGCGCTCGATACGATGACGGAAACCGGCGTGTGGCGCACGCTGAAGCGCACTCTGAACCACGGCAAGCTCGAAATTCAACCTATCGACATGTTTTTTCCGTTCAGCACCGCGGCGCTGAAGCCCGAGCCCATCGACGTCCATGCAAAAGTTATTCTGATCGGCGACCGCGAAATGTACGAGTTGCTCTACGACTACGAGGACGACTTCAAGAAAATATTCAAGGTCCGCGTCGAGTTCGACGAGGAAATGAAGTGGAGCGACGAGGTTTTCCGCCACTATGGCGGACGCTTGCGGAAACTCGTGGACGACGAAAAGCTCCTGCACCTCGACCGCTCGGCTGTCGCGTCGATTTTGGAGCACGGCGTCCGCCTGGCCGGAAGGCGCGGCAAGATCACCACGCGATTTTTCGATCTCGCCGATCTCGCGCGGGAATCGTGTTACGTCGCGCGGCACGACGGCAGCAGCGTGGTCACCTCCGGGCACGTGCGTCTGGCGCTGGACGCCAAAATCGACCGGCACAACCTGCTCGAAACGAAGATCCGCGAGATGATCGAGCAGAACCTCGTCTTCATCGACACGACCGGCGGCCGGATCGGCCAGATCAACGGCCTCAGCGTGATGGAAATCGGCGGGTACGCGTTTGGCAAGCCCGTGCGCATCACGGCATCGGTCGCGCTCGGCAAAACGGGCATCATCAATATCGAGCGCGAATCAAATCTCAGCGGCCGCTTCCACGACAAAGGCGTGCAGATTATCTCCGGTTATTTGC
>Ga0116223_10004214_pt1 | contig 12528 bp, 10 predicted proteins | sample Sb_taG_3_FD_90092 | JGI IMG/M metagenome (GOLD analysis project Ga0116223, IMG submission 90092) | Peat soil microbial communities from Weissenstadt, Germany - Sb_50d_a_PC metaG | ecosystem: Environmental > Terrestrial > Soil > Wetlands > Peat | place: Germany: Weissenstadt | collected 2010-09-21 | reverse complement strand
GGAACGGACGCGCACGGCGGCTGGCACCTCAGCGCCCTGGTCCTCGTCGCCACCAGCGGACCTTCCCCCGGCGAGGTGACTGCGCCCTGCCCTGCCCAGGCCCCTCCCCCGAACCCGATAGCTGCCGAACCTGGTGACGGACGGGTTCTGTCAAGGCCGTCTTCGCGTGTACATGAACCATGCACCTTCACCGAAGCGGTTGCCCTATGGCCACAGACGGCCTTGACAGGTTCCGGGAGTCATAGATACTCCTACGGCGGGTTCGGGGGAGGACACCCACACTTCCACCGGCATACCGCTGACCTACGCATTACGAGAGTGTCCCCATGCGTTGCTCGCGAGTTCAAAGCCTGCGCTAGCTTCATGTTCGCAGGTTGCTGCTGGTGGTGGTCGTTGGCTGTTGACGGCGGTTCGGGGGCATCTCGGGGGCACGCTCGTAATGCGTAGGCCAAGTGCTCGGTGGAGTGGCGCCGCCGCACGACCGTCCGCTAGACCGGACATATCCCAAGTTGGCCCGGATCGCGCGAGCGTTATGCGCTGTCGCCGGTCTCTGCCGTCAGCCGTTGGTCGTTACGGTTGCTGTCACCGTTGCTGTCAGCCGCGATCAGGTGGGCGGGTGGCCGGGCGTGACCAGACTGTGCGCGTGGTGTGAGAATCGCGCACCAGCCTGGTAGCTTTGTACTTCATAGACGTGGATGTGCTAATTGAGCTATTGCGTGACGTAGGACCTGAAAATGTCACTAGTATTGAAATACTCGCCAACGGGCAAGGCGAGAGATGCATTTCGCGTGTGCTAACAAGAGAGCAGATCGAATCAGAGGGTGGAGTGGGTGAGTAGTTACGCGGAACTGCGAGTCGGATCGCTGCTCGTTAGTCAGCTTCAGAACGGCGTTGGCGACGAGCTGATGACACTTTTTCGCGATGACATGTTGGATATCAGGCGTGGGCGGGCAAGCGAATATTTTACAGCCGAAAAGGGTTACAGCCTGGATGACGACTATGTAATGGACATAGTGGTGTATCGGGCTGCCGCCTCTTCCATAGCGGATCGTCTCGATCTAATGGGGGTAACGGCAACGGTTGCTCTCGCCTTCCTGGACGAGCAGTTGAATGATCGCAGGCACGGCGGGTACCTGGACGAGTCCGAGAGGGAACTGCTCGATGCTGTGCTAGCGGATAATTCCCGAGTCATCTTGGCCAGCATGAATAGCGAGGAACGTGCTCGCCTTGAGTACGGCATGGCTCTCCGTAATTCGCTTGATTCCAATAGATGGCTGGTATTGCTTGCAGCTGCGCCAGAAGGTCCCTCCTACGATCTTTCTCCGGAGCCGGGTAGCCGGTATTGGTTTCTGACCCAACTACGCTACGAAGATTACTGGGCAGAACGTCACGTACTGCGAGCTGTCCTGATGGCATTTCCGGATGCCGAGGTGACGCTCGACCTTACCGAGCTGGAACGATCCGAGCGTCAGGGAGATCGATTGCTATCGATGGCCTCTGATTCAGCAGCGAGCACGAGAAGATCAGCTGCGGTTAATGGCCCTGTCGTCGTGCTGACAGAAGGACGGACAGATGCGGAGTTCCTTACAGCTGGCCTCAGGATTCTTTACCCTCACCTAACCGATCTGATACGGTTTCTCGATTACGACTACAGACCGGAGGGTGGAGTCGGCGCCTTGGTCCGCATGGTCCGTGCATTCACGGCCGCCGGAGTCGTTAACCGGGTCGTGGCAGTATTCGACAACGACACCGCGGCAGCGGATGGATTGAGAATCCTCGAAACCGAAAAGCTCCCCCGCCATATTCGAGTAATTCGCTACCCATCTTCCGATCTGGCTTCTAGTTACCCAACGCTTGGCCCACCTATGGTCGGTTCTCCACAAGGCTCACTTTCGTTGGCAGATGTTAATGGCTCGGCTGGCAGCATTGAGCTATACCTTGGGAAAGACGTTCTAACCCGGGAAGATGGCACACTTCGCCCGGTACAATGGCGATCATTTATACCCGGCATGTCCAGATATCAAGGAGAAGTAATAGAGAAAGATTCAATCCACGCGTCTTTCCGGTCAAAGTATGCCATGGCGCTAGAGGATCCCACCTCTGTCCAGGGGCAAGACTGGGAAGGACTACGTATAGTGATCGACGCCATCCGTATCGCCGCACAGTAGCTTCTAGGTGGCCTTCTAATCCGTAGATTCCTGTGCAGCCGTGCGGGATCGTTCAGATCAGTCCGTGACCTCGGGCGCTCGCCTGCCCGTCGTTCATGTGAGTCCGGGAAACCGCAAAGTCGTTCGTCCGTGTGGCTCCCAGCGTGGCTCCCATAGGCGGGACGTGTCCGCGCCGGGCACCTTCCGCCCCGGCTGTGGTCCTTGTGCGCCGCCCTTCCCTCCCATCGGACTGACTGCTGCCGGGCTATTCGCCGGGGGGAAGGTGTCAAGGGCTGATTCGCGTGTCCGTTAACCAGGCACTTTCACCTGTGCTCATTGCCCTGCCGTCACATCGGCCCTTGATGCCGTATCGTAGGCGTATCAGAATCTCGCGGCAGTCTGGTGGGGGGCTTTGCAGCTTCTGCGGCCATCCGGGACACGACAGGTGGTCATCGTCAGATCAGTCGCCGGTCTCCTCGGTCAATGCTGGTCCTGAGCGTCGAGTGCGTGTGACCGATGGTGCCCGCGAGAGACCGTGACATCGAGCCAGCGCGTGGCCGTTCCGCGCGGCCGGGGGCTGTGTCATCCTTGACCGGGGAGGTGCTATACAGGACACCTTCGGGTGGGGGGTGAGATGGGTGACGGCGGCCGACCGCGCGGTCCGGGACTTCTTTATCAGCTATACGGGGGCAAATCGCCCGTGGGCGGAATGGATCGCCGTTGAGCTGGAACGGGCCGGCTACACCACGGTGCTGCAGGCGTGGGATTTCCGGCCGGGCACCGATTTCATGCACAAGATGCAAGAGGCGACGACTTCGGCTCAGCGTACGATCGCTGTTTTGTCCCCGGCGTACTTCGGTTCGGACTTCAGCGAGGCGGAGTGGCGCTCGGCTTTCGTCAAGGACCCGACCGGTGAGCTCGGGCTGCTAGTGCCGGTGCGGGTGCAGCCCTGTGAGCCGCCGGGCCTGCTCGCCAGCCGCGTGTATGTGGATCTGGTTGGCGCGGATGAGGTGGTCGCCCGGAACCGGCTGCTCGCGGCCGCGGATCCCGGGCGGCCGCGGCCGAGGTCGGCTGCGTTCCCTGGTGGTGAGGGCGCCGGGCCATCCCCGGAGGGTGGTGAGACGGCGCGGTTTCCCGGGCTTGGCCCGAAAATGACTAATCTGCCCTCCCGGAATCTGAACTTCTCCGGCCGTGACGGGCAATTGCTGACACTGCATGACAATCTTCATGCCGGGCTGACGGCAGTCATACTGCCCACCGCCGCGGTGCACGGGCTGGGCGGCGTGGGCAAGACGCAGCTCGTACTGGAGTACGCTCACCGGTTTGCCAGCGACTATGACGTGATCTGGTGGATTTCCGCTGAGCCGACCTCGGCCGTGGCAGCGCTTGCTGAACTTGCCGGCCGGCTGGGAATACCGACGGCCGCGAACCAGGACGAAATGGCAGCTGGCCTCTTTGAGCTGCTCCGCGACCAGGCTCGGTGGCTGCTGGTTTATGACAATGCCGAAAGCCCGGCGCAGCTGAGCGGGTTGCTGCCCCCGGGAGGCCGGGGGCATGTGCTGGTGACCTCCCGGTGGTCGGCGTGGGGGGCCCAGGCGTCCCCGCTAGAACTCGATGTCCTGGCCCGCGCCGAGTCCATCGAGTTCTTGCGCCGCCGGACCGGCACCCAAGACGACCACGGGCTGGCCGCGCTGGCTGAGCTGGTGGGAGATCTGCCGCTCGCGCTGGAGGAGGCCGCGGCCTACCTGGAGGAGACCCGGGAAAATCTCGATGACTACTTGGAGCTGATCCGCGATCGTTCCCGCGAGTTGTTCGGGCTCGATGACCCGGCCGGCGCCGGTGACCCGGACAGTGACCGCCGGCGGGTAGCCACGGTGTGGTCGGTGTCACTCGACCGGGTTCACGCCCAGGCGCCAGCGGCCGAAGCGCTGCTGAGCCTGTGCGCGTTCCTCGCAGCGGAGGTTCCGCGCGACTTGCCAACCCGACATCCGGACGTGCTTCCCGAGGACCTCGCCGCCATGGCCCGCGACCGCCTGGCCTATAACCGGGCCCTTGCGGCCATCGGCCGTTACTCACTGGCGGCTGTCAGCCCCGCCGTCGTGGGGCTTCACCGGCTGGTGCAGGCCGTTATCCAGGCTCGGCTGGGCGAGGCGGGAGAACGGGCCTGGGCTGAGGCCGCGGTTGCCTTGTTGCGGGCGGCCTTCCCTAACGATAGCTGGGAGGTGAGTTCGTGGCCGGAGTGCGAACTGCTGCTTCCTCACCTGATAGCTGTCGCCGGGCATGCTGAGCGGCTGGGAATCGCCGGTGAGGCAGTTAGCTGGCTATTGGATCGGGCCTCGGCGTACCTGCGGGAACGCGGACAATACCGGCAGGCTAAACCGCTCGCCGAGCGAGGGATAACGACTGCGGAAGCTGCGTTTGGGCCTAATGACCCGGCGGTTGCGTGGCGTCGCGACGCGCTCGGTCGTGTCCTTCGCGCACTGGGGGATCTGTCCGGAGCCCGGGAGCAATCTGAGCGGGCTCTGGCCATCGGCGAGGCCGCGCTCGGCCCTGATGACTCCGGCGTGGCGACGTTGCGAAGTAATCTCGGCAACGTGCTCCGGGACCTAGGGGATCTGCCCGGAGCCCGGGAACAATATGAGCGAGCCTTGGCCATCAGCGAGGGCGCCCTCGGCCCTGATCACTCCGACGTGGCGGGGTGCCGTAACAACCTCGGCGGCGTGCTCCAGGAGCTGGGGGATCTGCCCGGAGCCCGGGAACAATTGGAGCGGGCCCTGGCCATCGGCGAAGCAGCGCTCGGCCCCGACCACCCCTACGTGGGCATCGGGCGCAGCAACCTCGCCAGAGTGCTTCAGGAGCTGGGGGATCTGCCCGGAGCCCGGGAACAATATGAGCGGGCCTTGGCCATCAGCGAGGCAGCGCTCGGCCCCGACCACCCCACCGTGGGTATCCGTCGCAGCAACCTCGGCGGGGCGCTTCAGGACCTAGGGGATTTGCCCGGAGCCCGGGAACAATATGAGCGGGCCGTGGCCATCAGCGAGGCAGCGCTCGGCCCCGACCACCCCGACGTGGGTATCAGGCTTAACAACCTCGGCGGGGTGCTCCGGGACCTGGGGGATCTGCCCGGAGCCCGGGAACAATATGAGCGGGCTCTGGCCATCGGCGAGGCAGCGCTCGGCCCCGACAACCCCACCGTGCGCACCCTGCGTCGCAACCTTGACAGCGTCACAACTCACTAGCGAGGCACGAAGCCACGGAAGTTATCGGCGTCTGAAGACTCTCAAATCAAGCAGACGGACTGGGGAATGTGCGTCTGGCCGTGCGGCCGATTCCTTTGGAGTGGTAACCGAGTCATTGGGCGGCACCGCCGATCGCATTTTGACGGTCCGACAGGACCGCCCGTTGACGCGATGGCCGCCAGTGGGATAGCCGGGGCGACGAAGACTGCTGCACTTGACGGGTTGCTGTGCGAGCCTTCTCAAGGACGCCACCCTAGCGGTGTGGCCCTGCGTGCGCCGGGCGGGCCGCTCAACGGCAGAGCCCGGCGCTGACGCCGGGCCAGCGGTACGCGGCGCGGCACCGCCCTTGATCCAGTAAGGCTCAATTCGGCAGCGTGAACCACGCAACCGACGGCGTGCACCCGATGAGACAGCGGCAACAGCTCGGCCACCGAGGGCCTCTTCGTCCCGAAGCCAAGTACTGGCCGGGACTGCCAGCGCCGCAGCACGCCTGGCCTGGGACAGACCGTCCATGGATGTTCGCTGGCGTCCGCCGTTGGTGGTGGCGATTGTCACTCACTTGGTCACTCAGTCGTTTGTGCGTGCGCGGATGGCCTGTTGGCCCGGCACGCTCAGTCTGCGCACATGCATGCTGGTCCTAGCTGTTCAGTCGACCGTCAGCACCCTTTGGTCATGGGGGGTTGGCCTGTACCCTGCCCGTTCGATGCGACCTACCGGGCGTGCACGACGATCGGCCGACCTTGGCATCTGGCACTTGGTTGTCAGTGATTGCGCATGCCAGCGACCGTGCGCCGTGTTGTTGTACTTCCTGCTGTACGGAGCTGGCGTTTAGTGTCAAGATTGCAGCGCTGATGTAGTCGGCGTCATCGTAAGGCGCTGAGTTCCCCGGTCGTTGACGATCAAGGAAGGAATCGATCATGCCGCTCGCCAATGAAGGCCGACTCCGAGATTCGGTTAAAATTACCCGCACGGCACAGCAGAAGGGCTGGCAAACTACGGTCAAGCTAACGATCTATGACAACGGAATCGTTGGCATAAACGATATTCCCCTCAACCCGAATCCAAGCCAGGGCGTGGATGTCGCCGACGAGCGGATGCCTGGCGCGCTTCGTGCAATCGTGGATGAGTTCAAACGCCGAGTGGAAGCCGAATCGTCCTAATCTTGAGGTCACCATCTTCATCAAAGTCCCGGTAACTCGGCAAGGAGTGCACGATGAGGCGGATCCCACTTCTCCATCTCTTCAGGAGACCGGATCAGCACGAAGTGCAACGACACACGCCAGTGGTGGATGAACCTGAGGTTCAGCCATCCCCCAAACCCGCACCATCTGGCGAGCGCAACACACGCGCCATCCCACAGGACGTCAAGATCGAGGTTGCGGTAAGGGACGGCGGCCGGTGCCGCCAGTGCGGCTCAAACAAGGAGCTGCACTTCGATCATGTGATCCCGTGGAGTAAGGGGGGACCGAACATTGTCGGCAACATCCAGCTCCTGTGCGGCACTTGCAATAGGCGCAAGGGCGCGGACGATATCCCCGCGAATCTACCGCCCTCGCCTTACGGCAGGCTTGGCGCTCGCCTGCGGCCGACACGCGGCCTTCGCAGCCTCCTGGCACCTATAAGTCACCACCGCCCCTGCCCTATATGTCCGGGCGGGAGAGGGAGCCGACCTGCCCGGTATGCGGGATGCTGTCTGCACTCCATACTGGCGCGCCTTGCCCGAGCGACCGGTAAGACCATCAGCGCACCTTCTGATCCGTAGAGTGTGTCGGCCGTGTAGCCCACCTGGGTATATACCCTGTGACCTGGTGGGATGGTACTCACTGATGCGCGTCATTAACCTGTCTTGCGCGGTGTTGTATGGCCAGATTCAGGCCAGTGCAGACCAAGATCATCGGCTGATCCCCCTGGTCCGCAGGCTCACCAAACGCCTACCGGAGGCGGTAAGTTGCCCAACGCGTCTAGTTGCATTCACCGTGTGAGAGTCAGCGTGACGAGAGTGGCATGTTGAGGGAAGCGACCAGGTGAAGGACCCAGCCGAGGAGGTTTGGAAGATGCGCAGTCTCCGCTTCTGGTTCACATTGGCCGGATCGATCATCGTGCTCCTCAGTGTTCTGACGATTGCTGGCGTTTGGATATGGAACCTTAAGTTCGGTCTTCCCGTTAGCGCTGACAAGATTACGCGGATCAACACGGCCGTGGCGGCATCAGCCTATATAGCAGCCATAATTGCTGCTATATTTGCTCTCGTAGCTTACTGGCAAACCAGTGGCCTTCCTTCACTTGAGCCAGAAATTAACTTCTTGCCGTTCAGATCAAGGCCACCGACCTTTACTGCTACACGCCACGATCCTCCGCCGCCCTGGGTCGATATAAACCTCATACCTTTTCCGGATTCTTGGAAAGGGACCCTCCCGCCAGTGCTCGACAGGGGGAGTTCAAGCCAGATCTTCACTGTCGTACTAACGAACAAAACGAAGTACGCTGCGCGCAATCCAGGCCTTAGGATTCATTTCGACGGATTGCTGTACAATGGCATCCCCCGGGAGTGGACCTCTGAAGGGCAATGGGGAGAGAAGAACGGCCTGAAATCGATACAGTGGGATGGAGGCACCGAAAATATCGTCCACGGGAAGTGGTCACGGACGTTGCCAATCGTAGGCTTCAATGAAATCGTACTCAGCTCGTATGAACCAAAGCTCGTGGTGACGGTCGTGGCAGATGGATGTCTGCCCAAAGAGTTTAAGTTTCCGCTAATTGTGCATGTGTGCGACTAAAGGCATTGCCTCACTTCTTTCCCGTCCTCCCGATAGATGCTGAGGTTCGCCGCGCGTGCTTAGGGCCTGGCCTTTGGCCTGGCCCTCGCCGTCAGGCCCGCTGGGTCGGCAGAGGCTCCGGGGTCAACGGCGCGCCGTAGTGCGCGTCCGCGCGGAGCGCGGATGCGGAGCACCGTTGAGGCTGGAGGGGCCGACCCGGACAATGCGCGGCGTTCCGTCCCTGGCCCGGTGACTTTCGCACGGCGATTGGCGCACCTGGCGCGATGCTGACGGCCGCGACCAGCTCGCACCGCGCGGCATCGGGGACGTCACGGCGGTGACCGGCCGCGGCCGGTGCCGGGGCAGCCGTGCGCGGCAGCCGCCGCGTCCGTAGGGCCTGCGTCCGAAGGACGCGAGCGAAGCTGCCGCCCAGCAACGGCGAGACCCCGGCGACCCTGGCCGCTTCCGTCCGGTCATCCGGCCGCTCTGCTCTCCCCGATTAACCGCGCATGCTCGCATAGCCGGTCCAGGCCGTCAGGCCCGGCGCGCGGAAGGTGCGCCCTTGAAGCTGTAGAGAAAGGTGTCACAGTTCTGGATTGGTTACGCGTGCGCGGAGCCTGAGCGCTAGGTCTGCGAGGCTGTTGATGATGGCGCCTGCCCCGGCTGCGGTGAAGTGTTCGCGTTTGCCGGGTTCGTTGGCGTAGCCGATGCTCTGGACGCTGGCGAGGCGGGCGCCCTGGATGTCGGTCACGGAGTCGCCGACGAGGGTGCATTCGCCCGGCTCGGCGTCTAGGGCGCTGACTGCCTGGGTGATCAGGTGCGGGCTGGGCTTGAGGAGAGCGGGGTCATGGTGTGTCCGCGCGACCACGAGGCTGATCCGGTCGTCCAGGCCGTGCCGGGTGAGGTAGGAGTGGACGGCGCGGGCCGAGTTGTTGCTGACCACGGCAACGGTGCGGCCTGAGTTCAGGCAGGCGGTCACCACTTCGTGGACATAGGGAGTGGGCGCTGCGGTGGCTACTGCGGCCAGTTCCAGGTCTGTCATCTCGGTCTCGACGCGGGCGGCCAGGTCTGCGCTGACGGTGGCCGCGTAGGCGAATACCTCGAGGGGGTCGGGGGTGCGCGCGATGTCGCCGGGCAGCTGGGCGTGGTCCCCGAAGAGCTTGCGGAGCCGGTCGGCGACGGTGGCCGCGGGCAGGCCCGCGAAGATCGAGCAGATCGGCCCGTCGAAGTCCAAGAGCAGGTGACGGGTCCGGGCCAGGATAGTGTCGAGGTCGCTGGCCGCTGGGATCGGACCGGTCATGCGGGGAACTCGTAGCTGAGGTTGTCCCACATGGCGGTGAACCACGAGCGGGCTTGTTCCACGTAGGGCGCGTCCGCGGGGTGGCCGCTGTGTACGGAGTGGTGGAACACCACGGCGTCTTTTCCCATCAGGTCGTACATCTCGCGCGGGCCGCTGGCCAGCGGGATGGACTGCCTGGTGATCGGGTAGAAGCCGAAGAACACGTCTTCGCCGTTGAGGATGTAAAGCTTGAACAGCGGCGGGCAAGAATGGGCGCGGATCTGCGCGTCGGCCTGCTGAACGAGGCCGAGGCCTGTCAGCTCGTGCACGGTGTCGAGGATCGCGTGGGCGTGGCGGGTGGTCAGCCGGTGGGCGCGGGCGCGGTAATCCGGATCGTCGGTGAGATCGTCAGCCCGGCAGGGCAGGACCATGGGGCGGCTGGTGTCGGGCAGCAGCATCCGTATCGTCAGGGTGGCGGGCTTGATCTGGCCGATGCGGATCTTATCGAGGGGTTCCTGGATCGCGCCGTGGAGAGTTTCGCCGGAGAATCCGGCGAAATCGATGGTGACGTGCTCGCGGGCGAAGGCCTGCTCGATGAACGGGCGCAGGCCGACCGAGGGCGCGGCGAAGACCGGCGGTCCCGCCGTGTCCGGCTGCGGCGGGCCGGAGGACCGCCCGTTCACGCGAAGATGCCCCGGGGCGGCGCGTTGGAAGAGTTGTTCCGCGGTCCAGCCGGGGAACATCTCTTCCAGGACGCGGCAGTGGTCGGGGTAGGGCAGGCTGCGCAGTGAGCCGGTGAGCCAGCGGTGCAGTTGCGCGCGGCTGGGGTAGCTCCGCGCGAGATCCGGGTCGATCCGGGCCGCTGCCTTGTCGTATTCCGCGCAGAACGTGGCGTAGTTCTGCCAGTGGCGTTCCCGGAGCAGGAGCTTGAGCAGGACGGGCCGTTCGGACATGTAATCTCCACGTCGCGCATTGTGTCGTCTTAGCGTAGCGGGAAGCGGAAGATCACGAGACAAGATGAGACGTCACGGTACGTCAGGTTTGAGATGCGCCTAGCGATGCGACGCGTCTCTTGCCCAGCATCAAAGCATGGCGTCACCAGGCTTTCCACCAGCAGGAAATGATCACGATCAGGCCGGCCCGGAGGCCTCCGCGTCCGGCAGTCAGACGGGTACGTGCGGCAGCTGCCGCGGTCGCGGATGGAAGTTCGCAGGCCTGCGGCGCTCGGAAGAAGCCGCGGGGGACGCAGGCGAGCGGGCCTTGCTCCAGCGTGCCCGGTCGCAGTGCCTGGCCTGCGGGGGCACGAGACGTGCGTCATGACCGCCGCGACGGTGATCCGGCCCAGGCGGCGGGTCTTCCCCGGGTCCGGTGACCAGGTAGGGCGGGCGCGCCGGTTCGTCGGGCAAGTTCTCGGCGGGTGCCCTGTCACTGATGAGGCGGTCCTGCTGACCAGCGAGCTGGTCACCAACGCGATCACGCATACGGCGTCGGGGAGAGGCGGGAAGGTAACGGTGACCGTATACCGGGACGATACGCGGGTCCGGGTCGAGGTCCGGGATGACGGGTCCGCTGAGATCCCGGTCGTGCGTCCACATAACGAGGCTAGGGACTCCGGCTACGGGCTGGGGCTGGTGGAGCTGATGGCTCACCGCTGGGGACATCGCGGCGGGCAGCGCGGCCGGGTGGTGTGGTTCATGCTTGAGTGGAAGACGAACCGGTGAGGCCTGATAGGGCGGATCGCCGGTGAAATTTGCTACAGTACGTGACAAGTCCAGATAGAGGCGCTAGTCTGACCTGACAGGTCAACAGTCCACGCAGGGACGAACGTTATGGGATTCGACTACGCGCCGCCAAAGTACGCGCAGGTGGTTGCCGAGATCAAGAGCCGCATCGAACGGGGCCAGTACCCGCCCGGGTCGCTGCTCCCATCGGAACACCAACTCGTCAGCGACTTCGGGGTCTCACGTCCCACGATCGTCAAGGCCCTGGCCTCGCTGCGGCAAGACGGGTGGATCGACACCCAGCAGGGCAAGGGCAGCTTCGTCCGCGGCCGTCCCGCGCTGGCGGGCGCGGAACGGACCCGGCCCGCCGAGAGCCTCCTGGAACTTCCCGAAGCGCAGTTGTCCGGCGAGCTGGTGCAGGCGGGCGTCAAGCTCGCCCCCGGCTACGTGACCAGGCTGCTCGGCCTGGAGCCGGGAACCAAGGCGTTCTTGCGGCAACTGCTGCTCGGCGAAGACGGCCCGGTCGAGCTGGCCTCCATGTGGCTGCCGATGGAGCTGGCCTCCGGCACCAGCCTGGCCTCCCCGGACCTCCTAGACGAGAGCATCCGGCACCACCTCCAGGCCCGCAAGAAGATCCGCTTCGACCATGCCGTGGAACGGATCTCGGCCCGCCGGCCGACCGGCGAAGAAGCCGCCCTGCTGCAGGTCGCCCTGGACAGCCCGGTGCTGAACGTAATCGTCACCGCCTACGACGCGACGGCGCGGCCATTGCAGGTGGTCGACATCGTGCTCCCCGGTGACCGGCACGAGATCCACGACGCCTACCCGTTCACCTGACCCGCCCCTGTGCTGACGGATAACTTTGCTGAACCCAACTTGACAAGTCAGGTAGCTAGGCTTAGCCTGTGACTAAACCTGACAAGACAAGTGTCAGGGAATCTCAACACAGGAGTTGCCAAGTGGCTCTTCAAGGTCCGATTCCGGTGGAGTTCGGCGTGGTGTTCCCGTCCGGGGCGTACGCGGCTAGCGCGTTCGAGCCGGTGCGGAACTTCGACGCTTCCACCGGGGAGAAGTTCGTCCAGTCCGCGGACAAGGCGTCCGGGATGCCGCTGTGGGTGATCGAGGTCATCGACGCGGACCCGGCCGCGCGGGTCCGGGCGGTCAAGGTGAAGGTCGCCGCCCAGGTCCAGCCGGTGGTGCCGACTGGGCCGCCAGGGTCGCCGTTCGTCCCGGTGGAGTTCACCGGCCTGACGGTGACCTACTACGTCAACCAGGCCGGGCGGCTGGCCTACTCGCTGAAAGTAACAGGGATCCGGGCGCCGGGCCGTGGCCGCCCGGGGCCGGAGATGAGGGAGGTGGCGGCATGAGGAGCGGCGGAGGCTCGTC
>Ga0116223_10004213_pt1 | contig 12528 bp, 10 predicted proteins | sample Sb_taG_3_FD_90092 | JGI IMG/M metagenome (GOLD analysis project Ga0116223, IMG submission 90092) | Peat soil microbial communities from Weissenstadt, Germany - Sb_50d_a_PC metaG | ecosystem: Environmental > Terrestrial > Soil > Wetlands > Peat | place: Germany: Weissenstadt | collected 2010-09-21 | reverse complement strand
TTGTTTGTTTCAGGGAGATAAAATGCAGATGCTTCGCTTCGCTCAGCATGACAGACGGTTTTTTCACACCTTCTGACCCCAAGGGAGTTGCGACCATGCTTAATAAGGGCACACTGACCGTCTGCATGTTCCTCATTGCTTTTCCGATTACCGGTCGAGAAAAGAAGCCTGGCGGAGAAGTTCTCGATCGGCGGGCGCTGACCGAAGTTAGCAGCTATTGTATTGAAGAGGGCGGGCTGAGCGGCTCCGATCGTTACCTTGTGGACGGCTTCCTGAAAGCCGAAAGCAAGCCCAAGCATTTGTTAACGAAGATGCCATGGAAGCGGGTGGAAGGCTGCGGCAGCGGCAGTCCCGACGCTATTGCCGCAGTGGAATTCGTTCCATTAAACAGGATCGCCATTGGGGCGGGCGAGCCCACAGGTCCCCCTTTGAGTGGCACCGACTCGCGCGATCCCGAAGCACCCATTAAGGTCGTTCTGACCGTCACCGATTCGTCTCAGAAACTTCTGTACCGCACGCAGGCAATGACTCTCGACCAAGACGTGACGTCCGCCTCCGAGCTACCACCCCCAAGTCGAGGCACTCCGGCCGAAAGGCAGGACGCCCTATACCACGCATTCTGGAACCTGATCGAGGATCTGCAGGCAGTGCGTGGGTCAACGGCGAAATAACCAGCGCAGGCATTCCTGGTTCACGTCGGTGATGGACTCCTGAACGTCGTCGCTCCGCCTGGCAGTGATCTCGATGACCCCAGCGAAGCAAGAGTCCCTGTAACAGCGCGGTAAACGCCGACCACATCTCACTTTCACGGTTTGTCGGCTGGCCAGTCTTCTGCCCTGGGCGATGGCCGCGAGCACAGCGCGCGTGCTGCACGGAGAGGAAAGCAGACCCGTAGACCCGCGCCCGCAAAGCCTTCTGCCTCCACGAATCGAGCACCACACTGGACTATTCCGAGTCTAATTGGTAAGCTGTCTCGGAAAAGGGGACCCTGAAGACAAACCAGGCAAGGCCACCACGAGACGCTCTGTTCTCGTCAAGGAGGCGTCATGACCTGCGATCAATCGGATTACGAACTGCGCCGGATTTTCGGGGAACTGGGCTTCGTCGCGCTCTCTGAGCCGATGGTGGGCGTCTTGCGGCAAGCCTCCAAAGCCGCGTGCTTGAGCGACATCACGGTGCTCCTGGAAGGCGAGACGGGCACGGGAAAGCAGGTCCTGGCCAACGCCATTCACCGACTGGATCAAAAACGGCGCTCCCACCCATTTGTTACCGTCCATTGCAGCACCATCAACGAGACCCTGGCGGAGAGCGAGTTTTTTGGGCACGAACGGGGCGCCTTTTCGGGAGCCGTAGCGCATCGCAAGGGGCTCTTTCAGGCGGCGCGAGGCGGAACCTTGCTGCTGGACGACATCAACGATCTCCCCCTCGGCCTACAGGCGAAACTGCTGGACGTGTTGCAACGGAGCGTGGTTCGGGCCGTGGGCTCGGACAGCGAAGTGTCGATTGACGCGCGAATCATTGCCGCCTCGAACCGGCCGCTTGCGGAGATGGTGCGGCTGGGCCGTTTTCGCGCGGACCTTTATTACCGTCTCAATGTCGTCCACTTGTCGCTTCCCCCGCTCCGTGAGCGCACACCCGACCTGGGGGCCTTGGTGCTGGAGTTTGCCCAGCGTCACCAGGATGTTTATCCAGGGATTTCGACGGTGGAGCCGGAATTGACCGCTCACCTCGCCTCACAAAAGTTCGAAGGCAACGTCCGGGAGTTGGAGCACTGTGTCGAGCGCATGCTCTTTCGCAAGACGGAGGGAACATCGCTGGGCCTGGGCGATTGGATGGCGCAGTACCAGAGCAGCCATAACGAGGCAAGCCGTGACCTGGTGCGCGAGGCCGCTCAAGCCCTTTGGAGAGCCGTGTCTCATGACGGCATCCCCTTTGCGCTGGTACTGCGCCTCACGGAAAAGCACCTGCTTGAACTTGCTCTCTCCAGCAGCCCGCGAGGCCGCCGCGAACTCGCCCAGCGGTTGAAGACCAGCGAACGGACTCTCTACCGGCGACTCCAATCCCACGGTTTAACACCCCGCCTGACCGCCGGTTGGGGAACAGGCAGCGCGTAATCATTGCATATTGAAATCGGCGGGTGGCGCCGAACGGCGCCTTCGCGACGTGCCTTGGAGTACGGCAGCGGGGCCGCTTTGGATCCCTCAAATCTGACAGGGCGTCCTGCCAAGGTTGGCAGTCTGGATGCAGAAACACTGAACTCCTGAGAACTCAAGCCAGTCCTCCACAGCGCCTACGGGAGTGACGCCGCCGGCAGGCGATTTTTCACTGCCAGTCCCGGCAGCTTAATTCACCTCCCACGCCAGTCTTGTTTGCGAGTCCAGCATTGCCAACTCTTCTAGTCAACTGATTCCGAACAGAGTTTTCAGCTTCTGCAGGGGATCGCCGCCAGCCCGCGCGCATTGGCCATCGCCGTGCCTATTTAACCAGATCATTCGGGGCAGGAGGCATTCAGACGCGCATCGGCGATCACGTCAGATTCCGCGCCGCCAGTGTTTTTCTTTGGCCCCAGCAAAGTTCGCTCACCGAGCCGCCGGATGAGGCGGAAATTGTGGGCAAGGTGATTGGGTTCTCCGATTCGGGCGCCGAGCCGCGCGTTTATGCGCTGATTGAGGTGGTGAAGACTCAAGCCCTCATCGTGCCCGTCAGCGACCTCGAAGTGATCTGATCAGGAGGATGAAATATGCCACCCGTACTGAACTACCCGGGCGTCTACATTGAGGAGCTTCCCAGCGCCGTCCACACCATCACCGGTGTGGCCACGTCCATTGCCGCTTTCGTAGGCTGGGCTCCGCAGGGGTCGACCACTGAAGCGATTCTGGTGGAAAGCTTTTCCGACTACCAGCGTGGATTCAGGGGATTGGATGCCCGCAGCCTCCTCGGTTACGCCGTCTCGCAGTTCTTCAATAACGGCGGCCAGCAGGCTTACATTGTACGGCTGGTTTCAGCACCCATCACCACGGGGACGGCGACGGGCACGGCGGCTTTCGTCGGGATCAACGTCCCGGGTGGCGAAGTGTTCTTCACGGCTAAGTCACCTGGCGCATGGTCGAACTCCTACGGCATCCAGATTACGCTAGCCTCGGGAGGGAACTTCAACGTTGCGGTGATCTACGCGCCGAGTGGTACGGCTGCGGTCACGCTCGAAAGCCACTCCAACGTGGCCATTGCCAGCGTCAGTTCCCTCACCTCGAATTTCGTGACTGCTTCGACTTCCGGCACTCCCACGGCGGCCCCGGCTGCGGGAACGTACATGCTCACGGGCGGCACGGACGGCAACGGCGTCAACGTGCCGGGTGCCGCCGCCGCTTCCGTGAAGATTTTCAGCCCCGGCAGCACCACCAATGGCTTCACTTTCAGTGCCAGTAACCCCGGCGCGTGGGGAAATCTCCTCGCCATCGGCGCCACCGCACAGGCCGGCGACCCCACCAATACGCGGTTCAGCTTGAATGTCGTCATGGTGAATCCGGATGGCTCGCTTTCGGTTCTCGAGAATTACAACAACCTCTCGGTCAACGCCTCGGATCCCTCGTACGTCGTGACCGTCATCAATTCGGACTCGAGCTATGTGACGGCCGCCGTGGCGGGCTCGCCCACGCAAGCGCTCAACAGTCCGTTCCCTCCCTCAACTCCATCCGCCGCGCCCTACGCCACGCCGCCTTTTATGACCGGCGGCTATGACGGCGTGGTGCTCGACCCCACGGCCGACGGCGCGAGCGGCGGGCTGTTCATGACCGCCCTCAACGCATCCGGCACCGGCACGGGCGGCGTCCACCTGCTCGACCGAGTGGATATCTTCAACCTTCTCTGCGTACCGGGGGAATCGGAAACCAGTACGATTTCATCCTTGCAGCAATACTGCAATAGCAAACGAGCCTTCTACATTGTGGACGCGCCTCAATCGGTCGGAACTTCCCCGGCCACTGTTTCCAACCTCGCGCAGTCTGGACCGGTAGGGAGCGATACCGGCAGCATCACGGGCACCTACTCAATGAACTCCGCTTACTATTTTCCTTGGGTCGAAGCGCCTGATCCTTTGATCGGCAACCGCCAGCGGGCGTTTCCGCCCTGCGGTTTTGTGGCCGGCATTTACGCCGCAACCGACGCCAGTCGCGGGGTGTGGAAAGCTCCGGCCGGAATAGATGCCGGCTTGACGGGCGAGTCGGGGCTGCAATACGTCCTGACCGATGCCGAAAACGGTACGCTGAATGTGAAGGCTATCAACTGCCTGCGCAACTTCAGAGTTTACGGCGACGTGGTGTGGGGGGCCCGAACGCTGCAAGGAAACGACCAGGCCGGGTCGCAATGGAAATACGTTCCCATCCGGCGGCTGGCGCTCTATATCGAGTCCAGCCTCTACGACGGCACGCAATGGGTCGTCTTCGAGCCCAACGACGAAACCCTCTGGTCGCAAATCCGGCTGAACGTGGGTTCGTTCATGCAGGGTTTGTTTTTGCAAGGCGCGTTCCAGGGCACGACGCCGCAGCAAGCCTTCTTCGTCAAATGCGATTCGGAGAATAATCCCCAGTCGAGCATCGACCAGGGCGTCGTCAACATCCTGGTGGGCTTTGCGCCCTTGTACCCTGCTGAGTTTGTGGTGATTCAGATCCAGCAGATGGCGGGCCAGGTCCAAACTTAGAAAGTAATGAAGGAAGTTGCATTCACAAAAGGGCGCTGTTGAAGGGCGGGGCTTCAGAGGCTGCGGAAAAGCCCTTCCACGCTGTCATTCTGAGCGAAGCGAAGAATCTCGCTCTGAGCATTTTCAAGGCACTGCGGGATTCCTCGTCGCCTGCGTCTCCTCGGAATGACAGCAAAAATGGGTTCTCACATAGACTCTAAAGCCCCGCCCTTCCCTGCACTCCGCAATGCGACGCGGGCTTTAGTCAGCAAGTACTGGCGTTCTTAGGAGGTAATCCGATGGCTCAGTTTTCCGTGAACACACAGCGTCTTGACCCTTACAAGAACTTCAAGTTCCGGCTGAAGTGGGACGGCAAGTACGTGGCCGGGATCAGCAAGGTGAGCGCCTTGAAACGGACCACGGAAGTCGTGGAGCATCGTTCGGGCGGCGATCCCTCGACTGCGCACAAGTCGGTAGGGCGGAACAAATTCGATGCCATCACCCTCGAGCGGGGGCTCACCCAGGACTTGGAATTCAACCAGTGGGCCGGCCTCGTGTGGAACTTCGGGGCGGCTCTCGGCTCCGAGGTGTCTTTGGCCAATTTCCGCAAGGATATCTACCTCGAGTTCTACAACGAGGCGGGACAATTGGTGATCGCCTACAAGATTTATCGCTGCTGGGTTTCCGAATACCAGGCGCTGCCCGACCTGGATGCCAACGCCAACGCCATCGCCATCGAACATATCAAGCTGGAAAACGAAGGCTGGGAGCGGGATACCAGCGTTACCGAACCCCAGGAGCCGACCCTGAGCACTGTGAACGCCTGAAATGGACCCTCTCTCCAACGCGCAATGCCTGGACTTGTGGGAGCGCGGCGTTCGATTGCATCCGCTCGACCGGGGCCTCCTGGCGCTCGGCGCGGCGCTTCCGGGGACGCCTTACGCGGCCTTGGCGGACTGGCCCTTGGGCCGCCGCAACCGCGCTTTGCTCGAGTTGTGCTCAGTCTGTTTCGGGCCGAACCTCGCAGGGCGCATTGCCTGTACCCAGTGCTCGGAGGAATTGGAATTTCAGATGGACAGCCGGGTTTTGCTCAAGGCCCGCCCCACGGTCGCGCCTGCCGACGAGCAAGAAAGCGCGGCCCTTCGCATCGAGGCTAGAGGGCACACGTATCGCCTTCCGACGACCCGGGATTTGGCCATCGCGGCGGGCATCACTGAGCTTCGCTCAGCCGCGATCAAGCTTCTCGAGGATTGCAGGATAGAGCCCGCTGAGAGGACTGCGTGGCTGGATGAGGACCTCGAGGAAATCGGCGAAAAGATGGCTTCGGCCGATCCTTTGGCGGAGATTCGACTGACGTTCAATTGCGCCAAGTGCGGTCACGAGTGGAGCGAGTGCCTGGATCTTGTGGCCTTTCTTTGGTTCGAGATTGAGGCGCGAGCCAGGCGGCTTCTGTCGGAAGTCCACGCTCTGGCCGCGGCTTACGGCTGGGCTGAGAAAGATATTCTTGCTTTGAGCGAAGCGCGGCGGTGGCGATATCTCGAAATGGTGCGAGCATGAGTGGCTATTTGCAACGACTGGTCTCGAGCGCTCGGACGCCCGGCGCTGCCATTCGTCCGCTGCTGGGATCGCTCTACTCGAATTCGCCACATCACGGAACTGCGGAAGCCTTCCACGCATTGGAAGAGACGGTGCTGGCCCGCCCACCGGAATTCCCCGCCACACCCGAGTCGCAATCAGTGCAAGGCATTCAGCCTTCCTTAGAGCTGCGCGGCGCCTGGCGCGAGGATTCTAATGCCGAGCCACAACTGCAGATTTCGCAGGAGCGCGTCTTCCGAACGAGCGACGCTGCACTTCCGGTGAAAGAAGAGAGCGCAACCAGCAGCGTGCCACTTGGTCCGAAGCCGATGCCAGACACGCTATTTGAATCCCCCACGAACCCGGAGCCGCAGGCACGACCATCTTTTACGCCGCTCGTGAATGAGATCCCGCAAGACCGGCGTGCTGGGCTCGACGCCAGCGGCGAATGCGAACCCGCGGCGAAGCCTTTCGAGGGAGAGCAGCAGGGCCAACCCACCATTCGCCGCGAGATTTACGGACCACTCGTCCGCGAGGGCGTCCACACTGCGGAGGATCGGGCTTTCCAGAATCCCGGTCCATCCGCTTCCGATCACCGCAGAACGGAACCGGTTCGCCCGGCGGCTCGACCGGAGCGCGAAGCGGAGGAGATTCAGATACACATTGGGAGAATTGAGGTGACGGCTGTGCCGCCCGCTCCGGCGCGGCCGGCGGCGCAGCCCGTGCGCAAATCTTTGCGGCTCGACGAGTATCTCAGGCGCGGGCGCGCGAGGGGCTTATGAGCACCGCCCTGGCCATCTCTGCGGTCACGGCTGTTCTGCAGTCGTTTCTGAGCAGCGTTTACAACGCTCCGTCTTCGCCTCTAGGAAGTGTATCGGTTTCTGCGATTGCCCCGGACATCGTGCAATCGAGCCTGGGCAGCGGCGCCGAAGCGCAGCTCCAGGTGAATCTGTTTCTGCACCAGGTGACGCCCAACGCGGCCTGGCGCAATGTAGGGCTGCCATCCGCGGCCGGCGACGGGAGCACGCGCCTGAAGAATCCCCCCTTAGCTTTGAACCTGCATTACCTGTTGACGGCCTACGCTTCGAAAGACACGCAGGCCGAAGCGCTGCTCGGCTTCGCGGTGCTCATGATGCACGAGAATCCCGTGCTGCCGCGCAGCCAGATCAGCTCGGCGCTCAACAATCTGGCCTCCAGCAATCCCCCCAGCAACCCTTTGGCTAAAGTCCTGAGTTCGTCGGGGCTGGCCGACCAGATTGAGATGCTCAAAATCACGCCGTCAACACTGGGCCGCGAGGAGATGGCATGGATCTGGACCGCGCTTAAAGCCGACTATCGCCCCACCTTTGCTTTTGATGTCTCCGTGGCGTTGCTTGAGTCTCCCCTGGCAAGCTCTTCGCCCCTGCCGGTGTTGAGCCAGAACATTACTGCGCAGCCCGGATCGACCGCGCCGAGCTTTCAGATTCAACTGCCCGGCGGCGAGTCTGCCGCATTACCAGGCGACACGGTAACGTTCGCCGGGCAATTCTCGACCGGCACAGTTCAAGTGCTGCTCGTTCACCAACGCTTGGGTGCGCAGCCGCCCATCACGCCGTCAGCCGCAACCAGCAGCTCAGTCTCGTTCGCAATTCCTAGCAACACCCCGGCGGGGAATTACACCGTTTCGGTAACCGTGACGAATGGCAGCGGCGTGGTGTTGCAAAGCACGCTTGGCCAGCCCATCGCCTTGGCCCCCACGATTCCATCGCCGGCTGCGGCGACCGCGGCGGCCAACGCTTTGGGCACGTTGGTAACGCTCACGGCGAATCCTCAGGTTGTTACGGGCCAAACCGTGTCCCTGGCCATGGGCGGAACCACAGCGCCGGCGCAGACTTTCACCGCTCCGACCGCCACGCTGAGTTTCCAGTTTCCGGCACTGGCGCACGGCTCTTACCTGGCTCGGCTTCGCGTGGACGGAGTCGACAGCCCCGTGACGGTGAATTGGGCGGCAACGCCGCCGAGTTTTACGGCGCCATTCATAAATGTATGACGGAGACCGAAATCAAACTTTCCTGGCTCGAGGCCAACCAAGCCTATCTGGTGGCCCAGTTCACCCGCCTCAAGCGCCGGCTCGGCGGCCACGGCGAGGACTGCCCGCGAGAACTGGCGGAAGAAGTGCGAGCCGCACTCGAGACGCCGGCGGCGATCGATCGGCTGAGCGAAATCTTCGGCTTGAGCGCCTTCGAGCGCGACGTGCTTCTGCTTTGCGCCGGCGTCGAGATGGATTCCGAGTTGGCCGCTCTGTGCGCCTCGGCCCAGGGCCTTCCCCAGCGCGCCTTCGCCACTTTTGGCCTGGCTATGGCCGCGCTCGCGGACCCGCACTGGAGCTCGCTGACGCCTACCCGGCCGCTACGCCATTTCCGCCTGGTGGAACTCGAGGCGGGGCGCGGTCTCACCTCCGCACCGTTGCGAATTGACGAACGCATTTTGCACTATCTCGCCGGAGTGAACCTGCTCGATTCGCGCCTCGAGGCGCTGGCACGCGTGAGTGCGTTTCCCGACTGGATCGCGGACGGCCAGAGGAAGAATGCGGCGCAGGCGGCGCGGCTCTTCGAGTCAGGTTGCCGCGTCCTGCACCTTTGCGGCGACGATCCACATGGTCAGGAAGACGTTGCCGCACTCGCGGCGCGCGCGATCGGACGACATCTGGCTGCGGTGCGTGCTGAGGATCTGCCTGCGATGGGTCCGGAGCTTAGCCAATTCATCGCGCTTTGGGAAAGGGAATCGCTGCTCCTGCCGGGCATGCTGCTCATCGAATGCCCGGCGGGCGGCCTCACCGTTTCCTCGCGCCAACTGGTGGAAAGGCTGCCGGGCCCGCTGATCGTGGCAAGCCGCGAGCCGGTTCGCATTAACCGGGGCTTCCTTCGCCTCGATGTCACGAAGCCGGTGCCCGCCGAGCAGAAGCAACTCTGGGAGAAAGTGCTGGGCCCGCGCGCCGCGAACTACAACGGTGGCCTCGACGCGCTCACCCAGCAGTTTCGGCTGAGCGCTAGAACAATCCACTCGACCGCCGCACTGGCAGCGACTTCCTGCCAGAACTGGAAGGGCGGGGCTTCAGCCCCGCCGCTTCGAGACCATCACGATTATTCCCCTTCCGGCGACCCGCAAGGTCCCTCAGCCGACGGACCTTGCGGGTCGCCGGACCAAACAGGTGGAGCGGCCGCTTTTGCGGCGGGGCTGAAGCCCCGCCCTTCCACGAGCAATCGCGACTCGGGGCTCGCGCAGAGCGAAGCTCTGCGATTCGACAAGCCTGTCTCGCCTGACAGTGCAGAGCTTAGCTCTGATGCGCCAGCCAGCGACTCCTGTGCGGCCGATCGCTTATGGAATCTCTGCCGCTCTCTCGCCCGCCCACGCCTTGAAGACCTTGCGCAGCGCGTTGTTCCTTGCGCCTCGTGGGAAGATCTGGTGCTGCCGGAACCTCAACTCCGCACCCTGCGCCAGTTGGCCGCGCAGGTGCGCCATCGCATGAAGGTCTATGAGACATGGGGCTTCTCCGCCAAGGGGCTCCGGGGCTTAGGCGTGAGCGCGCTCTTCAGCGGAGAAAGCGGCACAGGGAAGACGATGGCGGCCGAGGTTCTGGCGCGCGAACTGGCGCTCGACCTCTGCCGCATCGATCTTTCCGCCGTAGTCAGCAAGTACATCGGGGAGACCGAGAAAAACCTGAAGCAAGTCTTTGACGCGGCCGAAGAGGGCGGCGTGCTCCTGCTTTTCGACGAAGCCGACGCGCTTTTCGGCAAGCGCAGCGACGTGAAGGACAGCCACGACCGCTACGCCAACATCGAGGTGAGCTACCTCCTGCAACGCATGGAGGCTTACCAGGGCCTGGCGATCTTAACCACCAATTCTAAATCGGCGCTCGACAAATCCTTTCAGCGCCGCCTGCGTTTCACGGTGAATTTCCCGTTTCCGGATGCCGCGCAGCGCGAAGCCATCTGGCGCCGCATCTTCCCGGCGACGACGCCCACGCAGGCGTTGGATCACGCGCGACTCGCTCAGCTCAACGTCGCCGGCGGCAACATCCGCAATATCGCCTTGAACGCCGCTTTTCTGGCCGCGGCAGCGGAAACGCCGGTTCAAATGGAGCACGTACTTCAAGCCGCCAGAATGGAAGCGCAAAAGATCGAGCGCCCGCTTTCCGAAGCGGAGATTCGGGGGTGGGTGTGAGCCGCATTCTTCTCGCGATCGACCGCCTCGTGCTGAAGGGCTTCGAGCCCGCTGACCGCAAAGCGCTGGTGGAGGGCCTGGAGAGCGAATTGTCGCGCCTCCTTGCCGATCCTGCCACCCGTCGGCAGTGGGCCCGCTCACATCGCACGCCCGTCCTGCGCCTGGGCCGCATGCCGATCGAGCCCGGCCCTGCGGCCACGCGCAAATTTGGAAGCAGCGTGGCCCGCGCCATCAAAAAGGGGCTTAAGCCATGAGCCGGGCGGTACTGGCGATGAAGCGCGCGCTCGGACCGGAACGCGCCTCTGCGCAGAAGGCTGCGGCAGCCGACTTCGAGTCGGGACTTGCCGAGCATGCCGCAGTCCCGGAGTTGGTCGAGGACATCCTGCACTCGGCCGGCACGCCGCTCGACGCGGAGACGCGAGCCTTCTTCGAGCCTCGCTTCGGCCATGACTTCGCCAAGGTGCGGATTCACGCCGATGCGCGCGCAGCCGAGTCCGCGGCTGCGGTCCACGCCCGGGCTTACACCGTGGGCAGCAGCATCGCCTTTGCGCGCGACCATTACCAGCCCGCCACGCTCGAGGGCCGGCAACTGATGGCCCACGAACTGGCGCACGTCGTTCAGCAGCGGAACGACGGGCCATCGCGAGCGGACTCCGCCGCACTCCGGCAGCCGGACGATGCGGCCGAACTCGAAGCGCATCGAATCGGAGTCGAGGTTGGACGGGAAAGCCGAGAGACGATTGCGCCGTTGCCGGCGCCACGCCTCGCAGTACACGCGGCGGCGCCCACTTCCATCCAGCGCCAGGCGGCAGACGAATTCTTCGGGTTTGGCGCTCCGAAGAAGCCGAGCAATTACGAGACCGCCGGCATGATTGCGGCCGGCGGCACGCCACTCAAGAAATCGGTCGAGTCGACGCATTGGAATTCGGAAGAAGAGAAGCGGGAGTTCATCCGCGACTACATTCGCTACGCGAAGGAACACGGACTGACGAAACAATATCAGGACGCCATCGCCGACTATCCTGATTTCGATCCCGACAAGCCGGCCGCGGTGCCCGCCGCGGTGACGCAGTACGCCCAGGCACAACCCGCAGCACCGGCTCGCCAGGCTCCGCGCCAAAAGACTGCGCCGGCGATCGCTAAACTGCCCTACCGCGAGCGGCCGGTCGCCTCAGTACAGTTCATGCGGCTCGGATTTCTCGGCATGGAAGGGCTGCTTACGGTTTCGCCGAGCACGCCTTGGATTCAGAAGGGGCCTGACCCGACGGCGGGATACAACTTCGATGTCTATATTATGAACATGGAGGGCGGGCCGCCGACTCCGGCACAGTACCTTGGAGGCACGCGCTACCGCGTGCTGATGGGGACACCGGAATGCCCCGGCTGCCATTTCGGCCGTGGGCTGGAAGTCGATTTGATGGGCGAACATCCGCTCTTCATTGCCGCGACTATGGCGTTGCAGGCGGCGCCCATCGTCGCGGACATGGCCGCAGCGCGCGCGACGTTTGCCGAAGAGGAAGTATTGGCCGGGCAGGGCAAAGGCGCCGCGCGGACTCCCGGCGCGCCTGTCTCCACAGCGGATGGCACGGGCACGGCGAAAGTCCAGGTGACCGGACAGGCCGCTGAGACACCGGCGAGGCAGCCGGGAGTGACCCAGGACGTACCGAAGACGCCAGGCACGGAAGGAGGTCCTAAGCTCCTGCCGCGGATCAGCGCCACCACCGAGCAGAATATCAAGACGCTCGTCGAGGACAGCAACCCCAACTTCCGGCTCAGCCGCGCCAATGCCGAGACGGCGCTGCGAGGGCCGGAGGGCGCCGTCGTGAAAGTCGCGGGACCGGGCGGCGAAGGCGCGGACATCGAATTCCGGCAGCACACTCCGGAAGGCAACATCGTGGATCGGCGCGAGGTGAAATGCATTCAGGGCGCCGCCCAGGGAAGCTTCAACACTGAAGTGAGCACGGCATCGCGTCAGTTGCAGGGCCGCGGGAACGTATTTGTACAGGTGCCGGAAGGATCGGATGGGCTTAGTATGGTCAAGAGGTTCCGCGGCGCCCGGACTGTGGAGCAGCTCG
>Ga0116223_10004203_pt1 | contig 12545 bp, 19 predicted proteins | sample Sb_taG_3_FD_90092 | JGI IMG/M metagenome (GOLD analysis project Ga0116223, IMG submission 90092) | Peat soil microbial communities from Weissenstadt, Germany - Sb_50d_a_PC metaG | ecosystem: Environmental > Terrestrial > Soil > Wetlands > Peat | place: Germany: Weissenstadt | collected 2010-09-21 | reverse complement strand
GGGTAAGTCGAAGCCCCGCCCGGCCGCATCCAGTAGGACGCCCCGCGCGAAGGCAAGGAAAGAGAAGGGGCCGACGAGGTCGCCGGGCCGACGTTACCGGGAGCGGCCGCGGAACCCGGCGTAACCGCCGGAGAGCCTACAGGGATAGCGCCCGGCGGAAGCGGCGCGGCCATCGCTTGAGCGGCAAACATCGAAGACGAGGTCGTAAGGTCGTCGCACGTGCCGGTCGGCGCCGGGGGCGTGAGCCCGTTCACTATGGCCGCCATGACCGCGTTACCGTCGGTGAACTTTTTCCCGACCCGAGCGACGCGACGATTCTGCGCGTCGATGCGCGTTTGCGTCATCGGCGTTGAGCTATTCGGTTCGTCGCAGGCCGAGCCAAAGGGCACGTACATTGAAAGAATCTCCCAGGGGTCAATTGCAGAGCCGGGGCCGCCCCCCTGTAGAGCGGCCCGCGACCCGTACGCTTTCCGGCGGGTATGGACACCCCGCCGAAAACTTTATTGCACCGAGCGGTCGGTCAACCCGTCGAGATAGACAATCAGGTTGCCGGGGTAATCCCCTTCGCCCGTGCCAATCGACGGAATCGGGACGCCGCCGCCGCCGAAATTCAACACCATCGAGAACTGTTGAATCGGCGCGACGTACTTCGCCCAATCGCCGTACCGGCGCATCGCCTGAGGGGCAGGCAACCCGAGCGTGTAGACGCTCTCGGTCATTTGCGTCGAAACGCCCATGAGCCCAGCGCCCGGCGGGAACATCCACAAGAAGCCCTCGTGGAAGATTTTGTCGTCGATTCGGAACTCCATGTAACAGGAGTTGAGAATCTTGTCGATATCGGGCTTCAGAAAGTTGGATGTGAAATAGAAGCCGATTGCGATGAGCAGCAAGCACCGGGGCGGCGCGAACTGGTTGCCCCGGACCATATTGGTCTGGAGCTTCGTTTTCGTCGTGACGGCCGAGGTCAGAGGATTCTGAGCCCCGATTTGCACCGAAAACGGCGAGTATTGCTGTTGGACCGGGCCGATGCCGGAGTTCGGAAAGGTGATCGTGTCCCAGTACTGCCAGGGGCCACGGTCCACCCAATCGGCCATAATCGAGTTTGTGTTCCGGCCTTTCGCTTCATCGGCCGACATGATTTGCCCGTTCGGGCCATAAGAATACGCCATCGTTGAAAGTCTCCCTTTTGAGTTGGTCTACCTACTTTGCCCGGCGAAGCCAGAGCCCCTCCTTAGTAGAGGGAACTCCGGCCGCCGTACAGATCACCGCCGCCATACGATCCGATGCCCGCGGCGGCCGCGGCAGCCGTGGGAGTCTGAGGGGGCGGCGGGGGCGGGGGAAGCCACGCGCCCGGAATCTTGATGCGAGCCGAGTTGTACGGATCGACGAGGACTTGCGGCGTTACGAAGGCTTGCGCCTGATAGTCGCCCATTCCAAGCTGACTCACGTACTGACCGAACGGCGTGTAATCGTTGATAAGCCGCAACACGAGTTGAACGGCCGTACCGGAGATGACGCCCTTCGCGGCTTCTTTGTTCTTGAGCACCTTGTCGGCCAGGAACCACAGACCCACGCCCGCGACGGCGTTGCCCGCGTAACCGACGATGCCCGTATTGTTGGTCCCGAGGACCATTTGCGCTAGGAGCTTCGAGCCCAACGCGCCAGCGATGACGAACACCGCGTTCGTTAGGATCGTCCCGATCCCTCCGAACGACGGCGCGTTGCGCTTGTGGTGAGCCCGGCGCCGTTGCGTAGCGCGATGCCGATGCCCCCCGCGATGAGCCGCATTCTTCCTGTGTTTCTTCGAGCGCCCGTATCCGGCGTTAGCCTTAGAGGCGCGTTTTTTCTTCGTTTTCGCCATAGTGCTGTGTTGTCCTTTCTTTGCCGGTTGTCGGCGCTTCTTAGTACCGCCCGCAGCGTTCGCGAGCGTGTACCCGATAATCTCACCACCCGTGTTGCGTTTCACTGCCCGACGGTGAGTGGTCGAGTGGTGCTTCGTTTTGGCCCGGTTCCGCTTCGCCGATTTGGACCGGCGTAGCGCCGCCTTTTGAGCGGGCGAGCCAAAGAATCGAATCTGTTTCGCGGTCATGTGCCGCGGCGCGTTGCGCTTCGTCTTTCGACGCTTCGCAGCGTTAGCGATTACCCGTTGCCGTGTGGTTTGAGCCATCGTGATGTTGCCCCTTTCAAGCCGCGGCTATTCGATAATGGAATGCGGAATCATCGCGATTACGCGAAGTTGCGGCGTTCCCGCGAGCCCGCCGCCGGTAGCCGAAATCGCGTTGATGTTGATGTTCGTCACATCGACGACGCCAAGCGTCCATCGCTTGATGTAAGCGTTCGGCTGCAACGGCGTCAACCATACGCACTTTGGCGCGACGGGCGTGTACGCCGGTTGAATGAAGCCGTGAGGGATTGCGAGCGTCAAGTCGCCGTCGGCGGTCGAAGTAACGTCCCAAGTTTTCGTAAACGCGCCCGTATCCACGGGCGTTGCACTAGCGGTCATAACTGCGTTTCTCCTTGTGTGGTTTCCGCCGTGGGGCGGGGGTCGGTTTCCGGCTCGACTTCGGGCCGGGTGTCTTGGAAGCTCGGGGCGAGTGTTTCGCCGTTATACGTTGCGGCCGCGACGGCTTCGGCCGGGTCGTCAATGTTCTGCAAGATAGCGTCGGTCAAATGCCGGAACACGCTCGACCAATCGCCCGGCTCGTCTTGCACGAGGCCCATAACGGAGTTGTAGAGCGGCAGCCAGGAATCCCAACGCCAGTCATGCGATGAGGCGAGCAATACAATCGCGCCCTTGCCGATTGAGCCCGCCAAGTGAACAAGGCCGCCGCACTGCCCGACGAATACGTCGCACTCGCTCACAAGCGCGGCCAGGTCGCCGAAGTCAGTCGCGCCGGAGCAATCCTGTATCGGCACGTCGTCAGGCCAACCCGCCCACGGCTCGCCGTATCCGGCGAACTTCGATTGCATACTGTGGAACGTGAAGCGGTCGGCATTCGCCTTCGCCCACGCGCCGAACTCGGCGAGCGGAACGCGCCGGTTCCAATCGTGAGTTTGCCGCGGGTCGCCCTGCCAGCTAAACGCTACCGCGATCTTGCCGGGTTGCCGTTCGAGCCGGGACGGGCGGCCGACCGGCGCCGAACCATTGAGAGCCGCGGCGCGCTCGTGCCATGCGGCCGTTTCTTCGTCGCCCATGTGCGCGAAATTCGGCGCGGGCTCGACAATGCGAAGCCCCGGCACAGCCTGAATCGGCGGCGCGCTCATGTAGGCGCCGCCCGTTTTAATCGGGTCGCCGGTACGCTTCCAGTGATCGGCCATCAAGTCGAGCACCGCCACGAAGTCGGCTTCATCGAGAATCGAATACACGAGCGCGTCACGGTCGAGCACGCAATCGACGCCGGGGAGTGTCGAGATAACCGGCGACAGTTGCGGCGAGCACGCGACCCACACTTCGCGGAAGACTTTCGAGTCGATCAGGTCGGCGACGTAGCGCGCGAATTGGATTTGATCGCCGAAGCCCCATTCGAGATAAACGAGCCCGACCGGCCGCCGCGGGTCCATGCCCGGCCGCCAGAGCTTCGAGTCGGCCGCGGCCATCGTCAAGACGTTCGACATTCCCGAGAGCTTGTGGCGCGTTTCGAGCGCGGCGAAGGCGTTTTCCCATTGCTTCAGGTGAGCGTACCCGACGAACCGCGCTATCCCGCATTCCGAGCGGACCCGTTGAGCGAAGCGCCGGTCGGTAATCCGCTCGGCCACGTCTTCGGCTTCGGCGAGATTGACCAGGGCTTCGGCGTGATCGCCCATGATGCCCGCAACGAACGCGGCTTGCATCGCGAGGTACGGGTTATTTTCTTTCGCCGGTAGCTTCGTGAGAGCGATTTCAATTGTCGCTTTCGCGCGTTCCCAGTTGTAAGAACGAAGGCAGGCAAGCGACAGATTGTGCCACGCGGCCCAATTGTCGGGGTTATCGTCGATAGACGTATTCGCGGCGTCGATTTGAAGTTGCTCGGCGCCGGGGATCTCATTCAGAATACCGGCCAGCGCGTTGTAAGACTCCGAATCCGGCGACAGCGCAACCGCGCCGCGGGCCATCGCGAGCGCCGTATCGGGATCGACGCCGGAAGCGTAAAGAGCAAGGAAGTTGCAGAGTCGCCGCGCGGCGACGCTGTTAGCTTCGAGAGTCACAGGGGTTGAGGTCACGAACACATTTCTCCTTTACTTACGAATCAGAACTTCAACGCGGCCACCCTTACGGGTGATCTTGACGCCGCGGGCTTTTATCCAACCCTTCGGCGCTTTCCGTTTGGGAACTATCACTTTGACTCCCTTCCGGAAACTCTTACCGATCCGTCCCCAAGGACTCGTACCGTGCCAGTGAAACGGGTCAGCTTCACGCTTTTACGCGCCGGGTTGAACCGCTTACGCTCAGCCTTTAGCGAGCGGGTGATAGCCTTCCGCCCAGCTGCCTCCCGCTTTTTGAGGTCACGAAGATACTTCCTGCGGTCACGTTCCCAGCCGCCGCTACCGAGAATCCCTTTCGGCACTGTATTTGTCTCCTTTTTGGCAAAGATAGTTCTTGACTCCCGTGCTGGAGTAATGTAAGGGAGTCAAAGTGATAGTTCCCTCCCGTTTCATCTTGGGAGCATTCGACCGCTGTTTCTTCGCGGGTTCCCGCTTGCGCTTTTTAGTCGCGTTCTTCATTTTTCCCCTCTGTGCGAGCGCCCCACCAGATAAACGCAACCGCGAGTAGGTCGTTCATAACGTCGGCCGTCTTCGGATGGCCGGTATAGAGCATGACCGTCGCCGTCACCATCCAAGCCAGCACAAACAGCACCACGGACAACGCCGCAATTAGAAAATACTTCAGGGCCATCGGATGAGCCTCTCGTCGCAACCCGCCTAGGAAGCACCGCCATAGATAGCCGCCGAACTCGAACGGCCATTGAAAGAACGCCGCGTACAACACGCACGCCACGTACCCGAAGCACGCGAACACCGCGACCAGGGGCGCCCCGTATTCCAAGGCCATATCTTTAGCGCGTTCCATCAGTTCGCTATCCCTTCATCGGGGATCGTGTAACCGCCGCCCGCAAATTCGAGAAGCCGGTTACGCACGTCGTAAATGATCGTCGGCAGGGGCGACCGTTTGCGCCGGACCTTGCCGCGGGCCGTCTTCACTTCACGCAGCCCGCCGAACTTGTGGTTATAGATCGCCGTGCCCCCCTCTGAGCCCAAGTGATCCTTTCGCGTGAAGTAGTAGACGTTCCGGCAACGGCCGAGCACTTCTTGTTCGTGGAACGGCCCGAAGACTCCGAAGTCTTCGAGCTTTACCGATTGGTCGCCGCCCTCGATATAGAGTTGCGTCGCCGCTTCGTTCTGGCAGAGAATCGCCGGGTTGCCGTCCCTGTCTTCGAGCTTCGAGATAATCACCTTGCCGCCGTCTTCGGTCAGGATGACGAGCTTAACCATATCGCCGATACCCGACAGAACCGAATGCTCGTGTATGGGCGTCGATACCTCGACCGTTTCTTCCGACGGCCGCCCGTGAAAGCTCTCGTACCGTTGCTCGGCGCCGCCCAGTGGGTTACCGCGGCCGCGATTCTTGCGCCGCTTTGGGCGGTTGTCTTTACCCTTCGGGAGTGTTCCCTTCGCACGCATAGAGCCGCACACCGCGCGCGGGTCGGCGGCCGAGCCCGACCGGCTCACGCCCTCGACGCATCGCTCGAATGTAGATTTCCCGCGCGGCATTAGATTAGCGACAATTCCTCTTGTAATTCTTGTTTTCGCCGAGCTTTCGACCGGCGCCGCGAGCCGATTTTTCGCACCGTGCGCGCTCCCTTTCCGAGATCGCTGAGAATACTCATGCCGAGATACAGGCCGACGCCGATAGTCGCCCACTCGCCGAGCCCCCATGTTGTCCAGTCGGCCGAGTCGAACAAACCGAGCCCGATATTCGTTTGCGACTTCGCGCACGTGCCGCCGCATGAACAGCCGCCGCCACAGCCAAGCCCCATCGACGCCGCGGGCGCGTAGAAGTTCGGCGGCGGCGTTGTCTTCGCCGGGTCGGCGAATTGATAGGGTGGCGGGTAGAACATCCACTCGTAGCCGCCCACGTGGCCGTAATCACCGAAACCGCTTCGCATGTATGCCATTTAGCGCCGCCCCCCTGAAAACACTTTTCCGAGGACCAGCAGGCCGAGCACGGCCGCGCCCGCGAAGACAAGCCCCGAACTTAAAGAGCTAGGGCAATTGGGATCGAGAAACGTATACCAGGCTGTGCAGGGATCGGGCGGATTGGCCGCGCCGACCGTGTCGAAATAATTATTCAGGGCCGATACCGTGGCCGCCTGATTCTCGGCCGGAGTTTGAGGCACCGCATAAACCGGGTTACCGCTCGAATCAGTGCCCGCGTAGATGGCCCCCGGCGTCCCCGCGTTCGGGGTCAACGAAACCGACGGCGCGGGCGGGGAAGGGACAGGCCCGGCGTTATTGTACGGGTTATTACACATCGAGAGCGTGTACATTGCCCGTTGCCAGCTCCACGCCGCGCCGGGGCCGTCCGAGCATGTATCGCCCACCCCGCGCCGCATGGGGGTCTCGCGTCTTACTCTCATCGGCGCCCCCGCTTCGGAGCTTGCGGCAACAGTCCGGCCGCGCGCGCGATATCGACCGGCGTAAACGGTTGCGCCGGAACTCCAGATTCAACGATGACGGCTTCAACGATATCGCCGAGCCCATTATTCCAAGCCGGGCCGATACCGACGTGCCGCGCCATTTGCTCGCCGAGACGATAGAGCGCGGCATCGACACGCCCGCGCGGGTCAACGTCACGAAGCCGAGTTGTCGTCGGTGCGTTCATCGCTTGTTTAACGTCTTCAGTAAAAGCAGGCCCACCACGCCGCCCGCGGCCCAGTACATCCAACTCGGATAAGCCGAAGCCGTGACCGTCATCGATTGCGACAGGACCGGCGGCGCCGGAGCCGAGCCCGCGCAACCTGCAATCGTGTCGCCGGTCGCCGGGTCAATCGCGCCGACCGTGCAAGACGTATCGAGGAAGGGGAATGTAAGCGTTTGACTATCGCCCATGCCCCGCCGCCGCGCAAGAGCCGCGCCCATACCTTGAGCCGAGTACATCTATCGCGACCCCCGCGGCATCGGCGTTCCCGCCAATTGGTAGTTACGAACTCCAGAGTTGCGGAGTTGCCGGGCGCGCGCGAGCATGACCGACGCCGCGGCCGGGGCAGTGATAACGAGCGGCCGACGTGCGCCGAGCCCGCGCAGCCCGCTTAGGCCCTGAGATTGGAGCGCGGCGACAAAAGCGTCGGCCGTCATCGGCGGCGTACCGCCGGGGAACAATTGGAAAAAGATAGCATCCGGCACGGGCGTCTTTTTGAGCACGTTAACCCAGGCGTAATGCCATTGATCCGACGTTAGCGTGCCGGTATAGCCGGGTTGACCGGCGGCCCATGTCTTGAGCGCCGCAACCGTCGGGGCCGAAGACACGGGGGCCGTAGAAGTCGCCGCCGGAGCGAGCGGCGGCGCCGGGCTCACAGGAGCAGCCGGGGAAGGCGCCGCGGCCGTGGCAGTCGAGCCCGAAACGAAAGCGTTGTATAGCAAATAGCCACCGACGGCTAGAAGCCCGTATTTAATGAGATCGCCCATGCCGTTACCTTTTGCCACCGGACCCCGAAAGCGCGTAGATTGCAACGCCGCCAACCGCGAGCAGTCCCCACCATGGCACCGCAAAACCGCCAACCGTCGCCGCCGTGCCGGTCAACGATGAGAGATCAAACCCGCTTGTCGTCACGGACGCCGGAGCCGGAGCCGCGGCCGAAGATGGGGCCGGGGCAGAAGACGAACTAGCGGGAGCCGGAGCCGCGGCCGGAGCCGCAACCGTAAACGAAACCGAACCGGCCGGTTGGCCGCCGACGAACCATTGCTCAGACCAGTTGCCGACCGTGTCAGAACTCATCGAGCCAGTGAGCACGGCGCGGCCGCTCGAATCGGTCGAGCCGAACGGGGCCGCCGGGTTCGATTGCCCGTTATGAGTCGATGAGCCCGTTACCTGGGAGTTTGCGGGTCCCGTGATCGTAAGGCGCCACTGATCGCCGATGTTGAATTGCGAACTCGACCCGCTCGTAAGGTTTTGAATCGTGACCGTGGGAGGCAAGCCCGCGGCCGCCGCGGCCGGGGTGGCGGGCGACGATGGAGCCGGAGCCGTGACAGACGGCGGCGCGGCCGCTTGCGGAGTATAGCTTGCCAGCCATGCCGCGTACTGAGCGAGCGGCCCTTGGATCAAAGAACTAGCCGAGCCGCCACACGGGATAAAACTTTCGGCACAAATGTTACTGACTTCCTGAGTTAGCATCGCTGTCATTTGGGCGATGTTCGGCGGGGGCGAGCCGTACTGTCCCTCCTGAGCGGCCTGCACGTATTCCTGAAGCGTGGCGGCGAGCCGATATTCCGGGGTTTCTGTACACGTCCCCGTCGGGCCATAAATAACGTAACCGGAAGGGCAGGTCGTATCGCCCATGCCCCGGCGCCGCCGAGCCCCGACGCCGCGCGAACGCAGCATTAAAACGCCCATGCCGCGAACGACAGCCCGTGGCGTAATGATCGTCGGAAGTGCAATGTACCGCGGACCCGCGAGCCCGGCGGCCGGTTGCGATCCAGTGACGTTTAGATACATAGGCTCACTTGTCCGAAGGCAGCGCGACGGCGACCAGCACTAACAGGCCCGGCAGTAACAGCGACGACACCGGCAACCCGAACACCGTGCCGCTCGGCGCGAGCGACGTTAGAAGATTCGATACCGGGCTCGGCGCCACAGGGTCGGGAACGACGGCCGAATCGTTTTGGATCGGCGCTATCTGTTGCGCCTGAAAGTCCCACTTGCCGCCCGGCTGCCGGTCGGCGACACACTGCGACCCGCCCTGCCCGCCAATAGCTTGGCAGTTCTGAATCAGGTATTGATACAACTGCTGAAGCGCGGTGATTGCGCCCTGTTGCATCGACACCGTTCGCGTCGATTGCGCCCAATACTGACTTGTAATCTGACCCGCGGCCGTCGCGACTTTGTTCGCGATATCGGTTGTCTGTTGGCACGTGACGCCGCAACCCTCGAACTCTTTTGCAATCGGCCCGACGATGGCCGCCGCGGCAGCCAGGAAGGCCGCCGGGATTTGCCCGCCAGGGATCGCCGCCAAGATTCCAGCCGCCGTCGCCAAGCCGCCCGCTATCCCACCGGCAACCGACGAGCCGGTCGATACCGCCGTCTGTGCTCCGATTAGAGCGCCGCTCGTCACACCCGCCACCGTGCCTTGCGTTAGAGTCGGGGCGCCCATCCCGCGGCGCCGCACATAGTTCGCGCGAGGATAGCCCGCCAAGGAGCGCGGCGCTAAGTAGAAGGGGGCTGACGCGGCGTAATACATTCATCGCCCATCCTTAGATAACAGAACCATCCCGAGCGCGAGCGCGACTAATAGGACCGTCGGCGAAATCGTCGTGAGCGAAGGCGAACTCAATACGCTCGACGTTGTCGAAGTGACCGGCGCCGGAGTGTTGAGGCCGCCCACAAACATAGACCCGTCAGGGCATGACCCGTCGGGTAATAGCGTGCTCAACAGACAATCTCCCATCCCGCGGCCGCGTTTCATCACTTGCCTTTACTCAGAACCACTAAGCCGACCAGGACAGCCGCGCCAACTAGCAAGAAGGTCGGCGAGATGGAGCCGAGCCCCGGCACGCCGATACCAGCGGTTGTCGGGGCGTTTTCGGTGACCGAGCAAACCCCGGCCGCGTTGCACGTCTGTTGATACGTCGGCGCGAGCACGCCCTTTGCGATTCCTACGCCTTGACCAAGCAAGCTCGCGATAGCCGCATCCCAGTTGAACGACGATGCGGGCGCCGCAGCCGGAGCGGGCGCCGGAGTCGGGTTAGTGACGTATGGGAACGTGAGCGGCGCAATAGTCGAAGACGGGGCCGGAGCCGCGCCGCCGCTATCGAGTATCCCCGTGTAAGTGGAACCATCGGGGCACACGCCCATATTGACTTGTGCATTTAGGCAGTCGCCCATACCGCGGCGCATTTTGGAACCGCGGCGCGCGTACCCGTGCAATCCCTGAAACCGCGGCATCTTGACATCGTCGGCCGCGCGGCCGTTCATGCCCCACGCTTGCCAGCGGAATATATGTTCGGCCGGAACCATCCAACCGGGAAAGGCGCCGTGCGATCCATCGAGCGGCATGTACGTTCCGTCTTCGAGCTTCGCGAGCGCGAACACGTGCGACCAGCGCGACGGGTCGGAAGGATCGGCGGCAACCGTGACGATGTAGCACTCGACCCCGAGCACGCGGAGCAACGAGCAAATTAACATCGTGAAGCCGTCGCAATCCTCTTTAGGCTTCCGCGTTCTGACGAGCACCGCGGGCGCGATAAGAAGGTCGAGCGCGCCGGGCTCACCCATGCGCGACAAGCGCGGCTCGTCGTGTGCGTACTCGACCGCGTGTTTCGCGAGCCAGAACGAGCCCCACGCTTTCGCGGCCGCGTTCGTCGCGCCCCGGCCGTAACAATCGCCCGCACGTTCGGCCCAGTTACGAACGATAGAGTCGCGCGTACCGGCGTCGATGTACTCGCACATTTTCTCGACCGTCTGTGCCGTGGCGCTTTCGAGATCGCCGACAGCGGCCGCGGTCGGGATCTTTTCACGGATGACGGGAGGCGCCGCGGCGCGGGGGGAAGTGGCGAGAGCGAGCGCGGCCGTGTGTGTCATATCAAAGGGGCCGCGGGAACGCGCGCAGCGCGCGCAGTGGACACCCGAAGGCGTCGAGCGAAAGTAAGGCGCGTTCCCATGTGCGGCAGGCAATAGGATAAGGCGTTTTTGATTCCATTGCGACAACCCTGTTACTTAAGTTATCCTCATGGACGCCCCCGAGAAAAACAGACTAAGAGGTGAATAGATGGCAGAAACGCAAGTCGATTCAGCCGCGCAACCACAATCGGAGCGCCGCGGAGGATCACGACCAGGGGCCGGGCGCAAGCCGGGAAGCCCAAACAAGCAGCATAACCGACCGGCGGCAGTTGAACCCCCACCCAAACCCGAAGACGACTTCTTCGGCTGCCTAAAGAGCTTCCCGCCCCAGGATTGGACCGAACGGAAGTTCATGTACCTTTACCGGACGGCGCCGCTCATCGACCGGAGGGCGACGGGCCAAGACTTGAACCTCATGAAGTACATGAAGCCCATCGACTCTCACGACATCATGCTCGAATTTGGGAGCGGCGGTTATAAGATCATGCTCGACGAGTACGACCCGCAGACCCAGAAGACGCGCGTGCTTCGTACGCACTTCTTCAAAATCTTCAACATGGATCACCCGCCGCGCATTCCGTACGGCGAATGGCTCGACGACGACCGTAATAAGGACTGGCTTTGGGCGAAGCCGAAGTTACTCGCCGCGCAACAAGCCGCGGGCACGCCGCCGCCGCAACCAGCCGCAGGCAATGAGGTCGGGCTTCTTAACGCAGTTGTCGCCGCGGTAAAGGAACTCCGGCCGAATGCCGGGAAGCAAGAGCAAGAGTCGATTACAAGTCAGGTCATGAAGATGATGGGCGACAGTCACAAGGAAGCGTTAGCGTCGGCGCAGAATGGCCCGAAGCAAACACTCGAACTCGTGAACGCCATCGTCGGCGCTATCGGCGGCAAGAAAGACGGTACCGACCCGATGTTGACCCACGTACTCGACGAACTCAAAGAGGCGCGCAAGGCTAACACCGATTTGTTAATGAAGATGCTCGAACGCAAGGACGAGCCGAAGGCCAAGGGCGTACGCGAAGAATTGCTCGAAATAAAACAGGTCGCCGACGAGTTCTTCGGCGGCAGCGGCGCCAAGAGTAAAACGGATTGGGTTGAAGCCGCGAAAGAAGTCGGGCTCGAAGCCCTTCACATTGTCGGCGACATCGCGAAGGCAATCGGCATCGCGAAGGTAACCGGCAAGCCCGCGGCCGCGCCCGGCGCCGAGACGCGCGCACTACCGGAAGGCCAGCCGGACCCGCACGCCGCGCCGACGCCAGAGCAACGCGCGCAAATGCTCGCGCAGTTGAACGAACAGTTCGGCGGGTTACTCGACGGCGTCGCCCCGTTCATGGTCGATCAATTCAAGAGCGGCTTAACTGGTATGCACTTCCGCGACTGGTTTCTCGACCGCTACGGCTCATTAACGTACGACGCGCTCGCCCAAATGAGCAAGGAAACTATTGTCGCGTTGCTCGACACGCGCCGCCAGCAAGGGCCGCCGCACATTAAGAACATACTCGCCGAACTCACGCCGTCCGAGCGCGTGTTAGAGTTCGTCGTCGAGTTCCAGTCGGACACCGACGCGCCCGGCGACGAAGACGAGAACAACGGGACCGAGCCGCCCGCGGCGGCAACGTCACCAACAGCGGGCCGGGCGTCCAACGAGTTCTAATATGCCAGTGCTTAAACCTTGTAAGTGCCGCCACTGTCAGAAAGTGTTCTATGGACCCGATGAAGGGCTCGGCGGCGC
>Ga0116223_10004202_pt1 | contig 12546 bp, 11 predicted proteins | sample Sb_taG_3_FD_90092 | JGI IMG/M metagenome (GOLD analysis project Ga0116223, IMG submission 90092) | Peat soil microbial communities from Weissenstadt, Germany - Sb_50d_a_PC metaG | ecosystem: Environmental > Terrestrial > Soil > Wetlands > Peat | place: Germany: Weissenstadt | collected 2010-09-21 | reverse complement strand
GCACGTTCTGCGTCGTGCCCTATACGCGCGGCGCGGAGCTATCGCGGCCGGTCGACAAAATCGTCGCCGAAGTCGAGCACCTGGCGGCGGCCGGCGTGCGCGAGGTCACGCTGATCGGACAGAACGTCAACGCCTATCACGGCGAGGGACCGGACGGACGGCCCTGGTCGCTGGCGCACCTCATCGAGCGCATCGCGCAGGTGAGCGGTATCGATCGGCTGCGCTACACGACCAGCCATCCGTGCGACATGGACGAAGATCTAATCGCGGCGCATCGCGATTTGCGTGCACTCATGCCGCAATTGCATCTGCCGGTGCAATCGGGCTCCGACCGCATTCTCGCGGCGATGAATCGCCGCCACACGTGTGCGGATTACATTGAGGTCGTCCGCCGGCTGCGCGACGCGCGGCCCGATCTCGCACTCACGTCCGATTTCATCGTCGGCTTTCCCGGCGAAACGGAAGCTGATTTCGCCGCGACACTCGGCCTCGTTGGCGAAATCGGCTATGTCGGCGCGTTCTCTTTCAAATACTCGCCACGCCCCGGCACACCCGGCGCGGAAATGGAAAATCAGGTGGCGGAAGAGGCGAAGTCGGAGCGCCTGCAAATCCTGCAAGGCGCAATCGATCGCAGCCAGGCAGCCTTTAATCGTCGCTGCCTCGGCCGTGTTTTCGACGTGCTGTTCGAACGACCTGGCCGTCATAGCGGGCAGATTGTCGGCCGATCGCCTTACCTGCAGCCGGTGCAGGTTGATGCGCCCGCCGCGCTGATCGGCGAGATTGCCGCCGTCACCGTCACCGCAATCGCCAGTAACAGTCTGTTCGGCGCGCTTACGCAAAATCCCTTGCAACAGCCCACGCGCGAGCTAGTTCTTTTGGGCGCCGGAGCCTGAATTGCGAACGCCCGAAACGAACGAATCGATTTTCGTCGCGCCGGACAACACGGCACAAATCGTGCTAACTTTCGATGACAACCGCCTCGCCTCCGCCCTGTTCGGGCAATACGGCCAGAACCTCGCGCTGATCGAGCGTCGGCTCACCGTCGTCGCCAATTCGCGCGGCAATCAAGTCACGCTCGAAGGTCCCCGCGAAGCCTGCGATCAGGCGCGCCGCGTGCTCGAAAGTCTCTACGAGCGGCTCAAGCGCGGCGACGAATTGGTGCAGGGCGACGTCGACGGCACCATCCGGCTGGCGCTGTCGCAGGGTTCGCTGTTCGATTTCGATCCGGCTTCGGCGCGGGAGAACTTCGAAGAGATCAATCTGCGCAAGCGCCGCGTCCGCGCCCGCACGCCGGCGCAGGATGCCTACCTTCGTGCGCTCAAGCGCCACGCGCTCGTTTTTTCGACTGGCCCCGCCGGAACCGGCAAAACCTGGCTCGCCGTCGCCCACGCTGTGCAATTGTTCGAGCGCAAGGAAGTCGATCGCATTATTTTGTCGCGACCGGCGGTCGAGGCCGGCGAGCGGCTCGGTTTTCTGCCCGGCGACATGCGCGAGAAGGTCGATCCTTATCTGCGGCCGATTTTCGACGCGCTGTTCGACCTGATGGACGCGCGTATCGTCGAGCGGGCGCTGCAGACCACCGAAATCGAGATCGCGCCGCTCGCCTTCATGCGCGGCCGCACGCTGTCGAATGCAGCAGTTATTCTCGACGAGGCGCAGAACACGACCGCGATGCAGATGAAAATGATGCTCACCCGGCTCGGCGAAAACAGCCGGATGGTGGTGACCGGCGATCCGAGTCAGGTCGACCTGCCGCCGGGGCAAGCCTCCGGGCTCGCCGAGGCGGTGCGTCTCCTCGAAAGCGTCGAGGGCATCGGTCATGCGACGTTCACTGCGGCCGACGTGATCCGGCACGAGCTCGTTGCGCGCATCGTCGAGGCCTATGACAAAGACGCGGCGCGCAAGCGCGAGCGGCGGGAATGAAGTCTTCGGCGCGCTGCGCGCTCACGATCGACGTCCTGGTTGATTCGGATCGTTGGAAGGACGCCAGAACGGTGAAATCGATCGTGCGGCGCGCCGTCGCCCGGGCCGCCAGCATGCTGTCAACAACGGGAGCCGAGCTTGCTATCGTCCTGACTGATGATTCGGCGATGCGCCTGCTTAACCGGGATTGGCGCGGCATCGATGCGGCCACGAATGTGCTGTCATTCCCGACCAAAAACGCCGGTGTCAAAACACATCTCGGCGATATCGTCCTTGCCTTTGAAACCATCGCGGCGGAGGCCCGCGCCGAGCACAAGCCGTTCGTTCATCATGTTGCCCATCTCGCCGTGCACGGTTTCCTGCATCTCGTCGGCTACGACCATGAATGCGACGAAGACGCGGCGGCGATGGAACAGGCCGAGCGTAAAATTCTGCGCAGCCTCGCAGTTCCGGATCCGTACCGGCGCGCGGCGAAGCGTTCTGCCAAGGCCTGAAATCCAATGCGAAAGGTGAGGCCGAAGTTCAGCCCAATGTCGCAATGACCATGTCGCAACTACCAGCGTCGCAATCCCCGGCCCGCAGCGAACCGAGCGAGAGCCGCCGGCTGCCGATGGTAGTGCCGCAGCCGGGCGAGCAGCCGGAGGGCTGGCTGTCGCGCGTCATGCGAATCCTGTTCGGTTGGAGAGCGGCGGCAACGCGCGCCGATCTCGAGCAGGTTCTGACCGCCGAGCAGCCCGAATCGGGCTTTTCGCCCGAAGAAGCAGCTATGCTCAAGAACATCCTCGGGCTGCGCGAGACCCGGATCGAGCGCATCATGGTGCCGCGCGCCGATATCGTCGCCGTGCAGCAAGACATCGCGCTTGGCGATCTTGTCAAGGTGTTCGAAGTCGCCGGCCATTCCCGGCTCGTGGTCTACAATGACACGCTCGACGATCCGACCGGCATGGTCCACATCCGCGACCTGGTCGCGTACATGGCGTCGCGCGCGGCGCACGAACCGGACAGCGCCGCGCAGCGTGAACAGCCGCGGCCGGCCGACCTTAATTTCGCAAACATCGATCTCTCGATGCCGCTCGCGGCGGCCAAGATCGTCCGTGAGATCCTGTACGCGCCGCCGTCGATGCCGGCACTTGATCTGCTCGCAAAAATGCAGGCGACGCGAATCCACCTCGCGCTGGTCATCGACGAATACGGCGGCAGCGACGGTTTGGTTTCGATCGAGGATCTGGTCGAACTCATTGTCGGCGATATTGCCGATGAACACGACGAGGACGAAGGCCCGACGGTGACGCACCAGAGCGACGGCTCGTTCCTCGCCAACGGGCGCGCCAGTCTCGACGACGTTCGCGCGGCGATCGGCGACGAGTTTGATGTCGGCGAGGCCGCGCAAGAAGTCGAGACCCTCGGCGGTTATCTTGTCACCAGAGCCGGCCATGTTCCGGTGCGCGGCGAACTGGTCCCAGGACCGGAGCCGTTCGAAGCCGAAGTGCTCGATGCCGATCCGCGTCGGGTCAAGCGCGTCAAGATTTATCACCGTAAGGATCGCCGCCCCGCCACGGCGCGCGAATTGCCGACGCTCGTGAAAGCTTCCGCGCCTCGACCGGCGCCGGCGCGCGACGAAGCCAGCCGTCCGAACCCGAACTCCTCGCGCACGTCGTGAAGCTCAAGGGTCTGATTCATACGATTGTTCTGGCTTGGGGCTGGCGGCGCTGTGCGATTGCGTTCGTCGCCGGCGCGCTATCGGCGCTGGCGATGGCGCCGTTCAATGCGTGGCCGATTCTGTTTTTCACGTTTCCGACACTGGTCTGGCTGATCGACGGCGCCGGCGTCGGCCGCTGGGGCGGGGTGACTGTCGCGGCGGCGACGGGCTGGTGGTTCGGCTTCGGCTATTTTCTCGCCGGTCTTTATTGGATCGGCTTCGCTTTTCTGGTTGATGCCCCCACTTTCGGCTGGCTGCTGCCGATTGCGGTGATCGGCCTACCCGCGATACTCGCGATCTACACCGCATTCGGCGTCGCGCTGGCACGAATATTTTGGACGCGCGGGGCGCTGCGTCTCTTCGCGTTGGGAGCCGCGCTCACGATAACGGAATGGCTGCGCGGTCACCTGCTGACCGGCTTTCCCTGGAACGCATTCGGATACGCGCTCACGTCGCCACTGGCATTGGCCCAGGCTACGTCGTTGTTCGGTCTTTGGGCCCTGACTTTTATCGCCATCGTCGTCTTCGCGGCACCCGCTACGCTCACGGACGACCGCGCCGAAACCCGCCGGCCATGGCTGCCGCTGGCGCTGGGCGTCGTCGTCCTGGCCGGACTTGGCGGTTATGGCGCGCACCGGCTCGCACGCACACCGACGCGTTTCGTTGACAAAGTGCATCTGCGCATCATGCAGCCGAATCTGCAACAAGACGTGCGCTTCAATTATGCGGCCAAGCAGGAGGTGATGAAGCGCTATCTCGCGCTTTCGGATCGCGACTTGGGCCCGCAATCCCAAGGCATGCGCGATGTGACGCACCTGATCTGGCCGGAATCGCCTTTCCCGTTTTTTCTGACCCGCGAAGCCGATGTGCTCGCCCAAATCACGAATCTCCTGCCGCCGGGAAGCGTACTCGTCACCGGGGCCGTTCGCCTTGCCGATTCCGAGAAGCAGTCGAATTCTGGCGTCTATAATTCGATCTACATCATCGATCAGACCGGTTCGATTGCCGCGGTCTACGACAAAGTGCATCTCGTGCCGTTCGGCGAATATTTGCCGTTCGAGCACATCCTTGAGCGCATCGGCTTGCAGGAACTCACCAAACAACACGGCGGCTTCCTGGCGGGTGATCGCCGCAGACTCGTCACGATGCCGGGCGCTCCGCTCGCGCTGCCGCTGATCTGTTACGAGATCATATTTCCGGACGACGTGATGCCGCCGGGCAAGCGGCCGGGTTGGATCGTCAACGTGACCAATGACGGCTGGTTCGGCAACAGCACCGGGCCATACCAGCATTTCCAGCAGGCGCGCGTGCAGGCGATCGAAGAGGGTCTGCCGCTGGCGCGCGCCGCCAATACCGGCATTTCCGCCGTGGTCGATCCGGTAGGACGGATCATCAATTCTTTGCCGCTGGGCCGCGAGGGCGTGCTCGATTCCGGGCTACCGCGACCGATTAGCGCCCCGCTTTACGCCCGCCTCGGCGACACTCCCGCTGCAATTATTGTCGCGATTGCGCTCATTGCCGTAGTTCGCCGTCGGCTCCAGGCGGATATGTCAAAAATCTGACTCCCGCGCAGCCCGAAACTCTCAGCCTAAAGGTGGATGGTAATGCGGTATGGCACGTGTAAAATCATGCGCTAACGACCGCAGGATGATTAATGTCGCCCGAGTGCAACTGAGACGCGTAAAAACCCGACACTGAGCCGCGGACCTAAAATAGATTAGAATTTTCGGGGAAAACCTGCATCAATTGGTCTTCCAACTATGGTAGTTTAAATTGTGACAAATTTGCTATCTGTAGCCATAACGGCCATAAGGTAGCATGCTATCTGTAGCCATAACAGCCATAACGTAGAGTCGAGAGGATATGAAAAAAAGGGCAGCGGAGTTGACTCCCATGATTGCCAAAAAGGCGCCGAATCCGACTGACAAGCACGTCGGGAGCCGGGTACGCATGCGCCGAATGATGCTTGGAATGAGTCAAGAGAAGCTCGGCGATGCGCTAGGCCTGACGTTTCAGCAAGTGCAAAAGTACGAGAAGGGCACCAACCGCATTGGCGCGAGCCGGTTGCAGCAAATTTCCCACATACTCCAGGTGCCGGTTTCGTTTTTCTTCGAAGGTGCACCGACCGTTCATATGGGCGCGCGCGCCGAGGGCATGGGCGAGGCGCCCTCGCCTGCCTACGTCTCCGATTTTCTGGCGACATCGGACGGCTTGGCGCTGACCAAGGCGTTTATGCGAATCGACGATTCGAAATTGCGCCGCCGCATCGTCGACCTCGTCGAGCAGATTGCAGGCCGCGACAAGCGTTGAGGAATTTCCCTCGCCCGATCGCGTAGCGGTCGTAGTCGCCCACTTTTCGCCCACATCTTGACCGCGCGGGAGTACGCTGCAACAACCACCCGGTTCAGCGTGGCTGACGGCCGCGCAGGACCAATGTGAGGCCGCCTACGAGGGGAGTGTTTCAGTGCGACGCGCCAACTACCTGTTCACCAGCGAGTCCGTTTCAGAGGGCCATCCGGACAAGGTCTGCGATCAAATTTCGGACGCCATTCTCGACGCTTTCATCGAAAATGACATGAAGCTCGGCATCGCCGACCAGAGCGCGGTGAACACGCGGCTCGGTTGCGAGACCTTGTGCACCACCAACAAGATCGTCATCGCCGGCGAGGGCCGCGGACAGGCACCGCTGTTCCACAAGCACGGCGAAAAGGCGGTGGTCAATCGCGAGATGATCGCCGAGATCGCGCGCGGCGTGGTCAAGGATATCGGCTACGACCAGGATGGGTTCTCCTATTACGGCGCCGACGTCGAAGTGCTGCTGCACGGCCAGTCGCCCGATATCGCCATGGGCGTTAATGCCAAGAAGACCAAAAGCGGCGAGCAGGAAGGCGCGGGCGACCAGGGCATGATGTTCGGCTTTGCCTGCACCGAGAGCGAAGTCTACGAGAAGGGTTCGTTTATGCCGGCGCCGATCTATTTCGCGCATAAGATTCTGAAAGTTCTGTCGGAAAAACGCCGCTCCGGCGCACTGTTCGATTTGCAGCCCGACGCCAAGAGCCAGGTCACCGTCAAATATGTCGAGGGTCAGCCGGTCGGCTGCACCAAGGTCGTGGTTTCGACGCAGCACAATGCGCAGACGCGCAACGGCAAGAAATACTCCCCGAATATGGTTCGGGGGATGATCGCGGACACGGTCGAATCCGCGCTGCCAAAAGGCTGGATGCCAAAAAAGGCGAGCGATTTTCTGGTCAATCCAACGGGTAATTTCGTCATTGGCGGCCCCGATGGCGATTGCGGGCTTACCGGCCGCAAAATCATCGTCGACACATATGGTGGCTATGCTCCGCATGGCGGCGGCGCATTTTCTGGCAAAGATCCGACCAAAGTCGATCGTTCCGCCGCCTATGCCGCGCGCTATCTCGCCAAGAACGTGGTCGCCGCCGGACTGGCAGAGCGTTGCACCATTCAGATCGCCTATGCGATCGGCGTCGCCGACCCGATGTCGCTCCTGGTCGACACTCACGGCACCGGCAATGTCGAAGAGTCCAAGCTGCAAAAGCTGTTACCCGAACTATTTCCGCTGCGGCCGACCAATATTCGCCGCACGCTAAAACTCAGCCGGCCGATCTACCGGCGCACCGCCGCCTACGGCCATTTCGGCCGCGCGCCGGAGAAAGACGGCGGTTTTTCGTGGGAGCGGACCGATCTCGCCGACGCGCTCAAGCGCGCGCTGCGCTGAAAATTATCGGTGTTGGCTTCACTCTCATCGTCATGGTCGGCTATAGCCGACGAATGGACGGCGTCGCCTCGCTCGCCTATGCGCCGACCATTCACATATTTGGTATATGGTTGAAAGAAGACGTGGATGGCCGCACCACGCGCGGCCGTGACGGCGGATGAAGCCCGCACAGCATCAGAACCGCGCGTTCTTCGGACGGCGCAAAGGCCACAAGCTGCGCCCGCGCCAAGCACAGCTATTCGAGACGCTGTTGCCGCGCCTCGCGGTCGATCTGTCACGATCCGCTCCCGCCAGGCTTGACGCGCTGTTCCCTGTGCCGGTCACCGGCGTTCATCTCGAGATCGGTTTTGGCGGCGGCGAGTCGATGATCGCGCAGGCGCAAGCGCAGCCGCGCACCGGCTTTATCGGCATCGAACCCTTCGTCAACGGCATGGCCAAAGCGCTTGCCGCAGTCGAGAGCAACGGCCTACGTAACGTCCGTCTGCATTTCGATGACGCCGTAAGCCTGATTGCGTGGCTGCCTCACGCATCGCTTACGCGCGTCGATCTGCTTCACCCCGACCCGTGGCCGAAACGGCGGCATTGGAAACGCCGCTTCGTTCAACATGAAACGGTATCGCAGCTCGCCCGCATCCTGCGGCGCGGCGGCGAGTTCCGCTTCGTGACTGACATTGCCGACTATACCGCCTGGACTTTGCAGCGACTGCTTCGATCGGCCGAATTCGAGTGGACGGCGCAAAGCGCCGACGATTGGCGCAAGCCCTGGCCGGGCTTCACCCATACGCGCTACCACGTCAAGGCCACGCGCGAGGACCGTGCATCTTGTTTTCTGGTCTTCCGCAAGGTCTGAGCGGAACCAAAATTATTTGTTGCGGCTGACCTGCCAGAAACGCACCACACGCTGCGCGGTTGATGCCGATAGCCGGCCATAATTGGCGAAAGCGGAATCAAGTCCCTGGCTCGATGCGCCCTTGCCGTCCGGCCGCACCGAGATGACGGATTTCACAGTCGGCCAACCAAATCCGGCCGCCTTGCAGAGGATCAGCACCGGATCGGGCCGGTCGCCGCCCATCAGCCGGTCGGCAACGTTCACCGGCACCTTGGCGAGCGCGGCAAGCGCAACCACCGTCTCTTCATACCTGTTATCGCAGGCAAAAGCGGCGAGCGCTGTCTCGTTCATGCGGCCGGCGCGGTGCAGGCTAAGCACCGTGCGCTGCGCGGCGCGATAGTCGCGCGGGCCGACACGATCACCGACTTCCTTGGCGACTTTTTCCAGGACGCAGCGGATTTCCGCCTGCTGTTCAGGCGTCGCCGAAGTGAGCAGCCGTCTGTGCACAATTGCAGTCGCTTGCGTGAGTAGTTCACGGAACATCTGCGGGGGAATGTCGGAGCGCAACCCGACTTTCTCTGCGAGAATGCCATCGCTCTCGGCGCGCTTGACGAGGCGGAAGAAGCTCGTCTCGGAAATCCGGGCGCCGCGATTGTCGGCGACCCGCCGCGCGACCTCGCGATCGCCGCGCCGCACCAGCACATCCGTGACCGCCTCGCCGAGCACCGGCCGCGCCGAGATCGCATGAAGATGGGCCTGGCTTTTGGTGTTGGCGAGATCGATCAGATCGGCTTCCGCAAGCCGCGGCGCCAGCTTCAGCACCGGACCTGCGACAGAGATATCGTCATCATTGGCGAGCCTGCGAAGCACATTGACAGGCGCATTGCTGACCGGTGCAAGACGATTGGAGAGTTCGGCACGCGCCTTGGTTTCGATCTCATCGATCAGTCGTCCGAACACATCGTCGAACAGCTCGACATGCTCGTCCTTGTATTGACTGGCGCCATCGAGGAAAAGCGCGGTAATGCGTTGCAACGTCTCAACGCGCTTCTGGCGCGAGCCGTGCTGAATCACCTCTTCAAGTTCGGGGATCAGCGAAAGAGCGGCACCCATCACAGGCATCAGTGGTCAGTAATCGGCGGTTATCGGTGCCTCCTTGATTACTGATGACTGATTACCGTTCCCTGAAGGGCCCTTGCAAAGGCCCGATAAGCCGCTATATTTGGCTCGTCCGTCATGGATACCTCATAACGGTCGGATCATCCGAGCGGTTTTGAGAGTGGGTTCCCCCGGAGCCCGCTCTTTTTTATTACCTGAGGTCCGGCGGCAACTTTGCAGGGCACTTTCGCGGGATAGATGGCCGCGCCGAGCATGGACGACAGGTCGACGAGCTTTGAGCTCACGAATTTCGCCGACGAGCCGCGACTCATCATCGAGCCGGGGCGGGCGGCACGCGTCGCCGCCCTCGCCGAGCCGGTGCTCGCGGCGCTTGGTTATCGGCTGGTTCGGGTACGCATTTCGGGTTTTGCCGGGTGCACGGTGCAAATCATGGCCGAGCGGCCGGACGGCACCATGGCGATCGAGGACTGCGAAGCCGTCTCGCGCGCGCTGTCGCCAGTGCTTGACGTCGCGGACCTGATCGAAGGCGCTTACCGGCTGGAGATTTCTTCGCCCGGCATCGATCGGCCCCTGGTGCGGCGCTCGGATTTCGACCGCTATGCCGGTCACGTCGCCCAGGTGGAGATGCAGATTCCAATCGACGGCCGACGGCGATTTCGCGGCGAGCTCACCGGAACCGAAGGCGAGTGTGCCCGCATCCGCCGCAGTGACGCGGCGGCAAACGAAAACCGCGACGTTTTGCTGCGGATCGACGACATGATGGAAGCAAAACTTGTTCTTACCGACTCGCTCATTTCCGAATCGCTGCGGAAGAGTAAGCAGAATCAACGCAAGGGAGAGTGACTGATGGCGACCGTAAGCGCCAACAAACTTGAATTGTTGCAGATTGCCGAAGCGGTCGCCCGCGAAAAGGCGATCGACCGAAGGATCGTGCTCGGTGCCATGGAGGACGCGATCGCCAAGGCCGCTCGCTCGCGCTATGGCAGCGAAACCGAAGTACGCGCGGAGATCGATCCGAAGAGCGGCGAGCTTCACCTGTCGCGCCACATGCTGGTGGTTGAGACAGTTGAGAACCCCGCGACCCAGATCAGTCTCGACGACGCGCGCCGGCGCCACCCCGCCGCACAGATCGGCGATACCATCGCTGATCCGCTGCCGCCGCTCGAATATGGGCGCATCGCCGCGCAATCGGCAAAACAGGTGATTGTGCAGAAGGTGCGCGAGGCCGAGCGCGATCGCCAATACGACGAATACAAGGATCGCATCGGCGACGTCGTCAACGGCATCGTCAAGCGCGTCGAATACGGCAATGTCGTGGTCGATCTCGGCCGCGGCGAAGCAATCGTGCGCCGCGACGAAATGCTGCCGCGCGAGGTGTTCCGCAATGGCGACCGTATCCGCGCCTACATCTATGACGTTCGGCGCGAGCAGCGTGGACCGCAGATTTTCCTCTCACGCACGCATCCGCAATTCATGTCCAAACTTTTCGCTCAAGAAGTACCGGAAATCTACGACGGCATCGTCGAGGTCAAAGCGGTCGCGCGCGACCCGGGTTCGCGCGCCAAAATCGCCGTGGTATCGCGCGATTCCTCGGTCGATCCGGTCGGCGCCTGCGTCGGCATGCGCGGCTCGCGCGTGCAGGCCGTCGTCAATGAGCTGCAGGGCGAAAAAATCGACATTATTCCGTGGTCGCACGATATCGCCACTTTCGTGGTCAATGCGCTGGCGCCCGCCGAAGTCGCCAAAGTGGTGCTCGATGAAGAGCGCGAGCGTATTGAGGTGGTGGTTCCGGACCAGCAGCTTTCTCTCGCCATCGGCCGGCGTGGCCAGAATGTGCGACTCGCATCGCAGCTTACCGGCTGGGACATCGACATTTTGACCGAGCAGGAAGAATCCGAGCGCCGCCAGGCGGAATTCGAGAACCGCACGCGCATGTTCATCGACACCCTCAACGTCGACGAGGTGATCGGACAATTACTCGCTTCCGAAGGCTTCAACTCGGTCGAGGAGCTGGCGATGGTCGACGTCAAGGAGATTGCCGGCATCGAAGGCTTCGACGAGGACACCGCGGGCGAATTGCAGACGCGCGCCCGCGACTATCTCGCCAAGATCGAGGCCGAACTCGATGCCAAACGACAGGAACTTGGCGTCGAGGACGCGCTTAAGGAGGTCGAGGGCGTCACGACGGCGATGCTGGTGCGATTCGGCGAGAACGGCATCAAGACCGTCGAGGATCTTGCCGGCTGCGCGACCGATGATCTCGCTGGCTGGACCGAGCGCAAGGACGGCGAAGCCGTGCGTCAGGCCGGCATTCTCGACGGTTTCGAAGTCTCGCGCGAGGAAGCCGAGGCACTCATCATGCAAGCGCGCCTCAAGGCTGGTTGGGTGAGCGAGGCCGATCTCGCGCCGCCGCCCGCCGCTGAAGAGGCGCCCGCCGCCGAGGCGCAGTCCTGAGGGAGCCGCACGCAGGCATGACCGCTCTATTGGCCGAGACCGAACTCGACACCGGACCGCGTGACCGCGAAAGCGAACGCCTGTGCGTCGCGACGCGCACGGTGCGCCCGGTCGCGGATTTGATCCGGTTCGTGGTCGGACCGGATGGCGAGGCCGTGCCGGATCTCAAGCATAAGTTGCCGGGGCGAGGCGTGTGGGTGACGGCGACGCAGGACGCGCTTGGTGACGCGATCAAGCGCAGGGTATTTTCGCGCGGCTTCAAGTGCGACGTTTGCCTTCCGGCCGACCTTTTGATCCGCACTGAGCGCCTGCTCGAAAAAGCCGCCCTCGATGCTCTGGCGATTGCCGGCAAGGCTGGCCTCGTCGCCGCCGGCTTCGTCAAGGCCGAGACAGCTCTGGCGCGCGGCGAGGTAGTCGCTCTCCTGCATGCGGCCGAGGCTGCCGCTGACGGGGTCAGGAAGCTCGATGCCGCCCTACGCCGCAAAATCCAGAATCGCTCCATCGTTGTGATTGAATTCCTGACCTCGGCGCAATTGGATTTGGCACTCGGACGCCCAAATGTGATACATGCAGCCCTGCTTGCCGGACCCCCGAGTAGCACGTTTTTGGCGCGTTTGCGGCGACTTGAGCGGTTTCGGACCGGCGATCTCGGCCCTCGGCCGGTACTATGACACCGAGCTGAGGCCGGGAAATTGATGCCTGAAGAAATGGATGCGTATGACTGAGACGACCAAGAACAGCGGCGAAAAGCTGAGCGTGACCTCCGGCAAAACGCTGACGCTG
>Ga0116223_10004197_pt1 | contig 12554 bp, 10 predicted proteins | sample Sb_taG_3_FD_90092 | JGI IMG/M metagenome (GOLD analysis project Ga0116223, IMG submission 90092) | Peat soil microbial communities from Weissenstadt, Germany - Sb_50d_a_PC metaG | ecosystem: Environmental > Terrestrial > Soil > Wetlands > Peat | place: Germany: Weissenstadt | collected 2010-09-21 | reverse complement strand
TAAATCGTAGGCTCCCCGCACGCGCGGTCCGGTGCCCATGGAAGTACAAAAGCAAGTTGGCGCCGCTTGCGTGCAATTCACCGCCACGATGAAGATTCCCTCGCGGCGTGCGGCATAGATGGGGTCTCGATAGCGATCGCCCTGCAGGACGCGATCCTGCACGGCAATGGCGGCCAGTTCGCATGCTCGAACCCCCAGGAACGCCCGCCGGGGCGGAGCCGGTTCATTGTTCAAGATGCGAAAGGTCCGGCCACTACGCTCCGCGGTCAGCAGACGGACTTCGGCGGGGTGCAGGTATTTCTTCCAGCTTTGAGGACCGACCACATAGCCGAACAGCGCCTCATCATCATTATTGCGCCGCCGCAAGCGGTAGCGTCCGGCATCCTGTTCATCCGTCCAGCCTACCGGGAGATCAGACACGGTCTCCACGACGTCATAGACGATGGCGCCATCGCGCAGCGTGGGTCCTAGTACCTGGTAACCCCTTTTAATCAACACGTCCAGGAGTCGCTGGAAATCTCGGCTTTCGAGCACGTATGGGTTGATTCTTTCTGGCATCACAGTCTCAGTTCTAAAATCCTGGGCGACCGGCATGGCCAACCAATCCTCGCCTGACTCTTGCTCCCCTGAGCTTAATCACTACTTCTCCTCCTTGCCATAGCCCCCGAGCCCTTCGTAAGGGGCCGCCCGCGCCATAACGACACATCTTCCCGGAACGACAACGCGAACGTGATGGTTCGGGCGAACGGCCAGACACTCACCGATTTGGGTGCTGAGGGGCAGCGTAGGAACGTGTACACGAGAGATCCTTTCTCCCGTTTCACCTTGACTCGTGAATGCCTCGGGTTGAGAGCGTCGACTGATCGCGCAACCGCGCTGATCAATCCAAAAGATCAGGCTGCGTATCGACAGCCAGTTCCTTCCTCAGCGTATGTACAAGCGATAGCGGAATCCGCATTCGTCTTATGTTGCCCGACTTGCGAGTAATGCCTTCGACCGCAAACCCATCGCCGTCGGGAATAGGATTCGAAACCAAATGGAATTCCTCTCCATACAGCCTTATATGTTTTTCTCGTGCATAACCGAGTTCTTGAAGCCTTTCGCAAATAATCTGTCGCCTGTCATTTCGATTTGTCATGTCTGCAAGACCCGTGGGCAGTGGAGGCTAAGTGGAAGGCCTCACCTCCGCTACCTGCGGGCGGTGCAGCCATTTGGTCTTTTCGCAATACTCGTAGAGTTCTTCGCGGAAGTTTGGATGCGCGATCTCGATCAGTGCTTGCGCCCGCTCCCGGATGCACTTTCCATGCAAGTAAGCCACGCCGTACTCCGTCACCACGTAGCGGATGAGACCACGCGAGGTGACCACTCCCGCGCCCGGGCTCAGCATCGGCACAATCCGTGAAATCGTGCCATTCTTGGCGAGCGAGGGGATCGCAATGATCGGTTTGCCACCCTTCGAGCGCGACGCTCCGCGAATGAAGTCCACTTGCCCGCCAATCCCGCTGTAGAACTGGTTTCCGATGGAGTCCGAGCAAACCTGGCCGGTCAAATCGATCTGCAAAGCCGAGTTAATGGCCACCATGTTGTCATTACGGGCAATGAACCCGGGATCGTTGGTATAGGCGGTGGGATGAAACTCGAAAATCGGATTGTTGTCGACGAAGTCGAACAGTTTCTTTGTTCCCAAGGCGAAACCAAGTATGACCTTGCGCGGTTTGAAGTTCTTGCGCGCGCCCGTGATTACCCCCGCCTCAATGAGCGGAATCACACCATCCGACACCAGTTCGCTGTGAACGGCGAGATCCTTGCGATCCATGAGAAATGGCAGCACCGCATCCGGGATTCCGCCGATACCGGTCTGCAGCACAGCCCCGTCCTCAATTAAATCTGCGACGTTGCGGGCGATAGCCTTATGCATATCGGTGATGTGCAGTGGCTTCATGGCGCAGAGCGGCCGCGACGATTCCACGACCGCATCCAGGTCACTCACATGGATGAAGCTGTCGCCGTAAGTTCGCGGCATCTGGCCGTTAACCTGCGCCACCACGCAGCCAGCACACTTGGCTGCCGTGAGCGTGGTATCCACGCCCACGCCAAAACTGCAATAACCGTGCGAATCCGGCGGAGATACCTCGATAAGCGCGACATCAATCGGCATAACGCCGCTCTCGAACAGCGCTTCGATCTCGCTGAGGTAGATCGGAGTGTAGTCGGCCCGGCCTTCGTTGATGGCCTCGCGCACATTGCCACCGATAAACATTGCGTTGTGCCGGAAGTGCCCTTCCATCTCCGGAGCCACGTAATCCGCGCCCCCCATGGTCATCATGTGGACGATTTCCACATCACGAACACAAGGACCGCGCCGGATCAGGGCTTCGACGAGGGTCTCCGGCTCCGCGCACCCCGGCTGGATATACACCCGCATTCCCGACTTGACACAGCGCAAGGCTTGGTCCGGTGTTTGCACCTTTGTTGCGTATTCGATTTCCCACGACATCTCTTACGGTCCCCTTATTATTCTTTTTCGGCTGGTGCGCTAGTTTCCTTTAGAACTTGGTCCGCCACCGCCAGTTCGTAACCGACGGCAGCATAATAAATTGCTCGATCAAAGAACTGCTCCAGTAACTGCAGCATTTCCAGTTCACCGAACACTTCTACCGGGCGTTCCAAGACCGCTTCCTTCTTGATGAAATCCCACAGGTTCTCCTTCGTCAAAACGATCACCCAAATTACTTCGCTCAGAGGCACCCGCTGGCTGGCCCGCCGCGCCCCAATCTGCAAGTAGCGTTGCTCCAGGTGGGATTCATCCTTGCCTATGAGCCACTCACCCAGATGACGGTAGATCTCGTACACCCGTTCTTGCAGTTCTTCACTGGGAACGTTTTGGTAGGTTTGGGCCAACCCGGATTTATGGACTCGCTCGAGAAGGCAAGCGGCCAGCGATTGGGAGTGGGTCTCGATCATTCGAACGAGACGATATAACATCATCATGACGGCCTCCCATTCCCAACTTACCACCCCGTCTCAATGCCCGCAACATCTGCCCCATGACCAGCATTACGGTGGTGTGTGATGAGAATCACAGCTGTCGGACGAACATCCAGAACGGCTGCCGAAAGGCAGCTGACATTGTGCTGGATGTTTTCTGCCGCTGAGCAGCAACAGACTGCATAGTTGGTGTGTGGGCAAATCCGTCCCGGGATCCCTAAGTTAAGAAACGGCAGACGCTTTGCATGCTTGAACACTGGCCGATCGGCGCCAAGAGTGCGCACTATGCCCATAGATGTAATAGACATGGATGAGAGGAAATGGTCGTAATTCCTGAAACCGACCTCGAGCCTTCGCGACGCGCCCGTGAAAGACGTGCCTGGTTAATACTGTGCGGGCCAGAGATTGTGTTGCCTGAAGCCTCGCGGCGTGCCCGGGGAACGTTTTGACGAACGAATCTTCACGAGCCGTGCCACGCTACCGGGCGCTGCGCCCCGACGAGTCCCACCCAGACCATCCAGATATCTCGCTAAACTGAACCAGTGAACGCCAGAATTCCTTCTTGCCCAGCAGGCGAATGCGGGTGGTGAAGGCGCGGCCCTGGAAAACGCCGAAGGAGCCGAACATGATGACAGGTTGTGACTACCACCGAGGTTCCCAAAAGATTGTGTCTATCAGTCACAAGGAACGGCCCGAAGAAAGCCGCACTACGTGGGCGGCGTATGTTCAAAAGGGAGCTTGGTGTATCGCGCCTTCTCGATCTCGATCACAAGGGCCACTCTTCCCTCGGGGCTGCGAAACGGGAACGGCTTCCCCGTGTACTTGAGCGAGATGGCGTCCATGTACTTGAAATCGCCGTCAGGACGGCGCTCGACCACGCGGCCACGAAGTTGGGCCTCCTGATACGGGTCGTGGAAATCGACGATGGAGAGCGAGACACGCGGATCGCGGCGTGTGTTCTTGGCTTTGAGTGAGCCTTCGCCGGTACAGATCAGGATGCGGTCAGCTTCACGGCCCACCCATACGGGTACGCTCTGCGGTGAGCCGTCAGGCATGAGGGTGGCAAGATGGGCGAAGTTGGGGCCATCGAGCAAAGCTCTGATTTCGTTGGAAAGCGGAATCGCCATGACGACCGTCCTCACGCAGGAGTGTTGAACAAATCTATCACTTCAATCCGACGGAGCGATGGAAGGTCATTCGCTGCCCTACAACTGCTGCGATAGATAGTTGGCGACGCCCATTTCCTTGATGGAATGAAGCTGAGCCTCCAGGTAGTCCACGTGCCGCTCTTCGTCCTTAATCATGCGCTCGAATATGGCCTTGGAGCCGTCGTCGCTGGCCTCGGCGCAAATCTTCACGGCGTCGTTGTACTGGCGCACCGCATCTTGCTCGTCTTTGAGGTTGATCTCCATTTGCTCCGGCACCTTGCTGCCCAGTTGAGGCTTGAGTCCGACATCGACAGTGGGTGTGCTGTCCAGGAAGATAATACGCTCAATCAGTCCTTCGGCGTGCCGCATCTCTTCGATGGCGCGTGCCTTTGTCAGGTCGGCCAGCCGCTTGTAGCCCCAGTTCTGGCACATCTCCGACTGCGTCATGTACTGCACAATCGCCGTCAATTCCGAGCTTAGAGCCGAGTTCAACTGCGCAATGACCTTCTCGTCGCCGTGCATAGTTTTCCCCTCCGGTTCACCATTTTGCGCTCTGGACAACAGGGAGGCTGTGACCGAGAGCACAGGGGCGCGGCTAGTCGGGCATCACTGGGTCGGGCGGCCAAAACAAGTTTCGAGGAGAAAACGCTGTGCCCTTCCGTTTCGCTATCCGGTCGAAATCGAAGACGACGCAGACCAGTCCCCAGCCGATGATGAGTGTGTGCCTTCAGGTTGCGTGAGAATGGCTCATTTTTCGTATGGTTGATCCGTGCGGGCGCTACTGCTGCCGTCTCGCTAAGATCTGGTAGACCGGCTTGTTGTCCGCGAACACTCGCCATTCCATCACCTTGCCGTCGCGAATCACCGCCTTCCAAGCAGCGGGCGTCCGCCACGACACGCCGTCTATAGTCCCGCCCGCTTCTCCCACCGCTAACACCACGCCATTTTCCGCCATCACGTAGTCTGTGTGAATCCAGTAGTCCGGACACATCGCGAAGTAGCTGCGCCATCCAATCTGCATCGACGTAGCGCTGTGCACCCGATTCCCCACTGAGTCTACGAAGACATGATCGGTTGTCATCAGCGCCGACAGAGCTTTTATGTCGTGATCATTGATGGCAATTACGAATTGCATGAAGACTCCGGAAGACTTCATTGTGGTTACCCGAGCAGACATGCTCATTCTCTCGCAACGGAACCGCCAGACACCAGAGTTATTCGAGGATGGTGCGAGTTCGTTTGGCCCAGAACAAGCTACACGCGGGACCTGTCCTCACCGGACCTGTGCGATTGCCGGTACGCGGGTCGAGTCCCGCTAGACCACCGCATTGTGGATCACAAATGCCCGGTGCTTTCGTCACAGCGGCCCCGCTGACACTGGTGTATAGATGACGAATCCAGGCAGAGGACGCCTAGAGAACGGAGAGAACAATGCGGCGAAGCATTTCCTTCACGCTGAATGGCAAGCCGATACAACTGACCGTCGACGACGACCGCATGCTGCTCTGGGTCTTGCGTTATGACCTCGGGCTCACCGGTACAAAGTTCGGTTGTGGCGCAGCCCTGTGCGGATCTTGCACCGTAATCGTGAACGACGAGGCCGTGCAGTCGTGCATAACAGCAGTCAAGGAGATTGCCGGAAAGCACGTGCTGACCATCGAGGGTTTGAGCAGGGAAGGGCACCTGCACCCAATCCAGGAGGCCTTCCTCAATCACCACGCCTTCCAGTGCGGCTACTGCACGCCGGGGATGATTGTCAACGCCTATGCGCTACTCCTCAAGAGAGCGCACCCAACCCGGGAAGAGATCATGCGACACCTCGAGGACAACCTCTGCCGCTGCGGATCTCACACGCGCATCGTGGACGCCATCCTGGAGGCGGCAGGCTCGATGAAAGGAGTTGCCTAATGCACGGAGACGATTGGAATGAAGCTGCCGAGATTGCTGCCAACATGGGCGCGGGAGTTAGTCGGCGCGAGTTCCTCCAACTGGCAGGCGCCGGGCTCTTCATTTTCTTCGCCACTGACCGGATGGCCGCCTTCCAGGAACCGTCGCGTCTGCCGGGCCGACCCAGTTACCCTACCGATTTCAACGTCTATCTTCGGATCGGCGGCGATGGCCGGGTCACCTGTTTCGTCGGCAAGGTGGAATTGGGACAGGGGTCGAAAACCGCTCTGGCACAACTTGTGGCCGACGAACTCGACGTCTCTTTCGATGCGGTCGACATGGTCATGGGCGACACCGACCTTTGTCCCTCGGACATGGGCACTTTCGGTTCGCTCACCATTCGGCAGTTCGGCCCCGTGTTGCGGGGTGCGGCCGCCGAAACCCGAGCCGTGCTGTTACAGATGTCCGCCGACTACCTCAAGCTACCCTCGGTGGAACACTTGCGCGTAAAAGATGGCGTGGTGACGTGCGTACAGGACGAGCGCAAGAGTGTCTCCTACGCCAGATTGGTTGAGGGAAAGCGGATCGAGCGCCATCTCGAAAAGGTGCCCGTGAAGCCCGTCTCGGCATTCACCGTTATCGGGAAGGCAACGCGGCGCAAAGATGCTCTGGAAAAGGTGACGGGCAAAGCCCGGTACGCCGCGGACATGACTCCGCCGGGCACGCTGCACGCGCGTATTCTCAGGCCGCCCGCGCACGGCGCTACGCTGAAAGAGATCGACACGGCAATCGCCGAGAAAGTTCCCGGTGTTCGTGTTATCCGCGACGGCGAGATGATTGCCGTACTCCACGAACAGCCCGACATCGCCGACCGAGCGCTGGGACCCATCCGAGCTCGATTCGAGCCTCCCCAGCCGAGTGAGGACGAGCAGACGATTTTCGACCATCTGCTCAAAGCCGCGCCGCCGCTACAGATAGTGGACGAGAGAGGCAGCCTGGCGGAGGGAGATAAACTCGCTACACATTTGGTGGAAGAGACTTACTTGAACAGCTACGTAGCTCATGCCGCGATGGAGACGCACTCCGCAGTCGCCGCCATCGAAGGCGGCAAGTTGACGGTGTGGGCGAGCACGCAGACTCCCTTCCCCGTCCGCCAACAATTGGCGCAGGCCGTCGGCTTCACGCCGGAAAACGTGCGGGTCATCACTCCTTACGTGGGTGGAGGGTTCGGCGGCAAAAGCGCGTCCCGCCAAGCCGTGGAAGCAGCGCGTTTGGCCAAGATCACCGGCAAACCGGTGCAGGTGGTCTGGGACCGCGCCGAGGAATTCTTCTACGACACCTTCCGGCCGGCTGCGGTCGTGAAGATTCGGGCGGGACTGGACGCCGCCGGGAAACTCCTGCTCTGGGATTACCGTGTGTATTGCGCTGGCGAGCGCGAAGCCCAGCCGTTCTATGACATCCCCCACCAACGCACACAATCGTCCGGCGGGTGGAGCGGCAACCCTCCCGGACTGCATCCCTTCGCGGTCGGGCCCTGGCGGGCGCCCTCGGTCAATACCAATACCTTCGCCCGTGAATCGCACATCGACATCCTCGCCAGCAAACTGGGCCGGGACCCTCTTGCGTTCCGCCTCTCTCACCTGAGCGATCCGCGCATGCGGCGTGTGCTGCTAGCTGCATCCGAGAAATTCGGCTGGAAGTCGGCGCCGGCGCCGAGTGGCCGCGGCGTGGGTCTCGCCTGCGCGATTTACTCGGGCACGTACGTCGCGACTGTGGCCGAGGTCGCAGTCAACAAAAGCACCGGGAATGTAGACGTGAAGCGGTCGTCTGCGCCCAGGATCAGGGCGTGACTGTGAATCCCGATGGCTCGCGCCAACAGATGGAAGGCAGTATCACCATGGGCCTGGGTTACGCCTTGGCTGAGGAAGTACGCTTCAAGGACGGCGCCGTGCTCGACCGCAACTTCGACACTTATCAGATTCCGCGTTTTTCCTGGCTGCCCAGGATCGAGGCCATCCTGATCGAGAATCCGGAAACGCCCGCGTCGGGTTGCGGGGAGCCGCCGATCGTCAACATGGGAGCAGTTGTGGCTAACGCCATCTTCGACGCCACTGGCGCTCGACTGCGGCAATTGCCCATGACCCCGGCTCGCCTCAAAGCCGCCTTGCTGCATGTGGGATGACCAGGTTGACTGCGGAATGACCGACATCATGGTATGTGGTCACAATAGGGCGGTGAGGATTGATTATGGCCGTGGATGACACTGGAGACAATCGTGAAGTTCTCGTCTGTAATCTATTTATTTATAAGATAGTTATATGTGGTGGAGGCAGCGGGAGTCGAACTATTCCCCCCTACTGATAACAAGTAACTTACTGATTTTAAAAATGGCCTGAATCGCGAAACTGAGGTACACGGCTGGTACACTGGCTTGAAAAACCTTGGGCGAAGCTTCCGAAAGAGATGATGGTTCAGTCCCGCCCCACACGCGAAACGCTGCCCCGTATGTGCCGGGTTTGGAACTACTCCATAAGTAGTAGCTTCCCGACCTTAGTGATTTTAACTAAGCCACGTGGGTACTTGTAAAGAACTCCCCAAAGGCGAAGAGTAGGATAAGCGCTGATCGCTGACCCTCCCCCTAAGGCGCTACAAACAACAGGAGGCTCCAAAAAATAAAAAAGCTCGGATTGTTGCTGCTTCCGATAGTGGCAATCACCCTGATGCTGGGGGGAATGCCCTAGCTTAACTAGACTTTGCGATAGGCTACACCCGTCGTAAGAAACCTCGCGGACGGCTGGAGTCGTGCCAGAAGGTTGCGCGGAGAAGATCCACGAGCGGAGGAAAGAAATGAAGAAGAATAAGAAGCGTATGACATTCTTGGGGATCGCCATTGCATTGACGACGATATTATTGGTGACCCCAGCCGTTGCGAACTTTCTAAGTGTGGCCAGTGCCACGGCCAATTGTGCAGGTTATAGTCTCACGGTTAGTGCAGCTGATTTAACTCCGGGGACAACGTACACGATCAACTACACGTTTACAGTGACCTCCAACGGTACGCCGAAGACGTTCTCAGGTACCATCACCTTTACTGCTACCGCCAGCGCAGCCACCGAGACGGCGTCAGGAACTTGGAGTCTGACTTCCAGTTCCACGGTGACCGGTTCGGCTACGCTGACCAGCTCTGGTTCTACACTCCCTATCACCATTAACGGCTCGTCGTCGGCCACACTGAGCTGCGGGGTTGGTCACAACAGCAAATACTTTGTCACCTACTATTCCAACAACGTTACCGCAGCTCCGGATGCGACCGTGCGCATTATCAACGATGGCGATGCTGGGGCATTCGCAGCTGGCGACCTGTATGCCGACTTCTACGTGTTCGACGATAGCGAAGAGCTCGTTACATGCTGCAGCTGCAAAGTTACACCAGACGGCCCGCTTTCCGAGTCCGTAAAGGCGATCACGGCGAGCGCGATCCGCGGCACCGCCCCAACTCGCGGCGTGATCAAAGTGATCTCGTCCACGAACGGGTTCTTCCCGGTAAGCGGAGCGGGGGAGCCGCCTGCGGAAACTACGGCTGCTGGACTGCGCGGCTATGCGACGCACATTCAGAGCACCGCGAACGAGACCCCGAATGGCCCTGCTCCTTATAGTCAGACGGAAACCGCTCTTGCGGATTCGAACCTGACTGCGGGCGAGCAGAGCCTGCTAGAACTCCTGTGCTGGATAGACGTCCAGGAGAGCGGACCGCAATGCCCCTGCACACCGGAAGACCTTGACTTTTAATCTTCCGACTTGAGGGGCGGTAAGGCAGGACTGAAATAGCTCTGTTGGGGATAAAGCTGTTGCAGCACTTCCTCCTGAAACGGCTGGGAGTTTGTCCCGGCCGTTTTCTTTTTTCGCTAGCCTGGAATTGGCCCGTAGGCTAACAGGCTCTGAGTGTCGGTCGTGAGTCTCGCCCGCCAGTCTCAACGCGAGATTGGTCTTCGTGAGAAGCGGTGAGCGGATACCGGCGAAGGTCAGGGAATCCGAGCCGAAGCGGTCTTGGGACACCGATCTTCTGGTGCTCGCCGAAACGAAGGGGTACACGTGAGGTACACGGGAAAGTTTCCAGACCCAACTAATTGAAAACCCAATGGATAAAGTGGTGGAGGCGGCGGGAGTCGAACCTTTCATCCACATTTAGAATCTGCAACTTGCTGATTCTACAAAGGGAAGAAAGTGCCAAAAGGCCTACATAAGCCTGTCCATCGTACAATTATCGTACAATTTGCTTATTGAAAAGCCGACAATTAATCGCGAAAAAGGTCGAACCCTTCGCGAAGAGTCAAGAATGCCACCGTTACGCACGAATATGCGGCCTATTGCTGAACCGACCCGGAGCCAATATCCCCTTCGTGCATGTCGAAATCCTTGATCAGTTTCTCCGTCAGATCTTGGTACGCATCGAAATGCTTATGCAGCTTTCGTGCCGCACCCTTATGAGCGTACTTGCAAGCGGCATCGAAAGGCCAAGCCATGTCGGGATTGGTGTGAATGCGCTCTTCTAAGACATCAGCTAGTGACTTCTCCTTCAGCGCCCACATTGAGCGCTCTAGCGATGAGATGCTGAGGCTAACCAGCGGAGTGACAGTCAGCCCCTTATGCGACTTCGGGCTAAGCTGATCCTTGAACCGACGATTGAGATAGGCGTTTACTGCCCAGCTTGAGCCAACGTCATCTTTCGTGATAATCACCGGAATGATTTTCTTAATCCCTTTCAGCCAATCCGGCAGTTTTTCGGGCGACCCGGAGATGGTTTTCACCGCACTCAAAAGCTGGCATACGCCGGCGCCGGTCACGAGCCTGTCTTCCAGGTATTCCGTAACCTGCAAATAATCACCGGAATAACGGACGCTTGCTTTGCACGTCGCCAGCTTCGCTTCGATGAGCACTGCCGTATCGCCGGAGACTATGATCGAGTCACATATCTGATCAGCGCTGCCGACGTAGAGCGGCCCTGAATGCAGCACGTTGAGCGTGGGGTCGGCATAGGTCTCGAACATCCAGACAACATATTCCTCGAATATATGGCCCCAAAAGCTAAGGAACGGCTCTTTCTTGTTCTCGGGCAGCTTCCGTAATACACGCCAGACAACCGCGCTTTCCAGTTTGCCGAGCGCGAATTCGTAATCGAGCAGATACAGATCGCCGTTATGCAGGAAATAGGGGCGATCCCGGATGAACTCAAAATCCCCATAGCCGAGCGTGTCTTTCGGCTCCGGAAGGTTATCGAGCGAAAAGGAAACGCTTTCGAACATTTTGTCGATCAGGTCTTGCGAAATATTCGTATTCTTAAACCATGACTTCCGCAGCGTGGCATCGATAGGCGCATCGTAATTCTTGCTATTATTGCGCTCCTGCGTCGCGTGCAGAGCAAAAGCCGCGACGAACTCGGCGTAGGTGATCAGCGGAAACGGAAACAGCTTCTGAAACTCCGTCTCTGCATCGAACAATCGAAGATGCGACGGAAGCCGGTCAATGATGATCGTCAGGAAGATGTAGAACCGCAGGAAGACGAACATCGGGTCGGTCGGCGAATCCAACTCGTAGATCGGGAGGAATTCAGCGGCTAGGTTCGCCATCGCCTCCAGCTTACCTTGCATGACCACATGCGGCTTGTAGAGTAGCTCCCCGGCCCGCAGCATGAACTCGCCTAATTCGTGGTTTTCCGGTCCGGGAAGATCCGCGGGCGGCGACGGCTGCAGCCGGATGACTTCGGCGGCCAAGTACCTCAACTGGCCTTGAAAGAAGATGATGCGCTTCTGATCGCCGAACCAATTTACCCGCTTCACGAGTCCTGGCGGGAAGAGATGCGGCGTCAGCATCTGCAGGGCTTTGTCGGACGGAACCGTGCGTGCATCCGGCCCATAGTCGAACCCGACGCTCAGCTTTGCGCACGCGATCAGAAAGCCCGCTTTCGGGTGTTTGCTTAGAAGGGCCTTGAAATCTGCGAGCGTCGTGCGCGGTTGCTGCACCAATTCCGACCACGGAACCCACATCCGCAATTGCGGCTGATTCGCCACAGACATCTCCCCAAGTAAGCCTTCAGTGATTAGAAATATATTACGGCATTCGGAATGCCGAAAACCTTATGACAGGAACCGCTCGGTTATCTCCTCCACGTACTATCGGGAGGAGCACATGTCCATTGAGCGCGCCGAACCGATTCCCGGTTGATCGGCCACTCGGAGACAACCCCACGCGATCTACACAGCAAATTGACCGACGTAATCACTCCCGTTTTCGCGAGCTATTCCTGGCAGGAATAGCTTTCTCCCGAACATTCATTGGACAGCGGGATTGAATGCGGTTAGTTTTGCGCCAAAAGCAGTCCTTTTGAGCTGCTTCTGGAGGCGCACATGCCACGTTGGTTCCAAATCCATCTCATCCGCCAAGTCCAGGTTGTTGCTCGGTCGAAGTGGGCGCGTCCAACCGCCACTGTTCTTATCTTGCTTCTTGTCATGCCTGTGGCTGTGCTGGCGCAAG